>ENA-UPTF01000006-UPTF01000006.1-marine-metagenome-genome-assembly--contig:-NODE-6-length-149916-cov-8.171010_pt1 | contig 149916 bp, 116 predicted proteins | sample MGYA00238166_ERZ767019 | MGnify/ENA primary metagenome ERZ767019 (study PRJEB28930, sample SAMN06266391) | marine metagenome | isolation source: Sea water from 250 m depth | place: Atlantic Ocean... | reverse complement strand
GGAACCAGGTAGGCGAAGATCAGCACACAGTATTGGGCAACTTGTGTGTATGTGATGCCTTTCATACCACCTAGGACAGCGTAGAAAAAAACAATCGCCATCCCGATGTAGACTCCAACATTTACATCAACTTCTAGGAAACGACTGAATACAACGCCGACACCCCGCATCTGCCCAGCGACATATGTGAACGAGACGAAGATCGCACACACAACCGCCACAATCCTTGCGGTCTGAGAGTAGTAACGATCACCGACAAAATCTGGCACTGTAAATGCTCCGAACTTTCGTAGGTAGGGAGCCAACAGCAGCGCAAGCAGCACGTATCCACCCGTCCAGCCCATGAGGTAGACCGCACCATCGTATCCCATGAATGAGATGAGACCAGCCATCGAAATGAATGACGCTGCACTCATCCAGTCGGCAGCGGTAGCCATCCCATTGGCCAAAGGTGAGACGCCTGTGCCTGCTACGTAGAAGTCTTTTGTCGAACTCGCGCGGGACCAAACTGCAATCCCGATATAGAGCGTGAACGACGCAGCTACCAATAAAAAGGTCCAAGATTGGACGCTCATACGTCGTCCTCTTCTCGCAGGTCAAACTCACGATCCAGCCGATTCATCAGGAAGACATACACAAAAATCAATGCCACAAAGACGTAAATTGAACCCTGTTGTGCGAACCAAAAGCCTAAGGGAAAGCCCGTACCCGGGATCGTCACCGTATCAAGGGGCTCCACCGCTATAATCCCAAAGCCGTATGAGACGACGAACCAAACCGCCAAAAGGATTCCCACGTATCGGATATTCCTTCTCCAATACTCGGTAGCCCGTGCTCTAGTTGATGAATCAGTCCCGTAGCCCGCAGAACCCTGAGAGGGCTGTTCGCTCATAAAACACTCCGGCAAAGGATTGAAAACCCGCGAACACTAGTAGGACAGAAGTCCATGCGGCAAATGAGTCTTGGGGTATTCGCGATAATGAACGGCAAGCAACACCAGCACAAACTCACTGAACCTAAATTCGTCAACTTCCTCCCCAGGGCTTCTTCTGGACATTGTCCACGGGACTCATTGTACGCCCAGGCCTAGCTGCTTCTCGGGTAGCAAGATTGTACTGATCACCAGGCGCTAGGAAGTAGAATTTCCCATTCTCACCAGTAATAGATTGGTTGTCATAAATCAGTACATATGATGCTCCAATCACCTCAAACTGATCTCTCTGGACTACGATGGCGGTATTCTCATCTATGGCAATCCCGAGCAGCTCTGGGTGTGCCTCGATCACTTCGACCAAGTCGAATTGCCGATTCCGGCGAAGTACGTGTTGGTCAATTCCCACATTACGCAGATATCCGAAACCAACCTGATGGTCACCCATCATGACACGGTTCGTTCGCGTATCACCGCGCACCAAGAATGAACCCTGGATTGAAGCTCCAGCTGACGAACCACCAATGACACCACCTCGGTCGAGCACCTTTCGGATTTCCTCTTCAGTGCGAGTACCCCCGTAGGCGTCAACCAATCTCCACTGACGACCTCCGAAGAAGTAGACCGCGTCAGCCGTCAGAAGCGGCTCTACGAATTCCTCAGTGTCTGCTACAGCAGGATCAATCGTGTGCAGTAGTGTCATGTTCGTCGCGCCATTGCGCCGCCAGGAATTCAGGCCTTGGTAGTACTCATCATACTCCTCAGCTCCTCCAGCCGTCGGGATCATCACGATGTGTGCATCTGGGCCACCGGCCAGTTCTAGAAAACGTTCGTAGATCTCAGCAGAGCGCATCGCTCCGCCCACGATGACTAGCGATCCGTTCTCGGGACCTACAAGAGTGGGCCCAGTCGGTTGCTGTGCTGTCGCTCTTGGTGAAGAGACTAGCCCACAAACAATCATCAGAACTGTGCAGCGGGTGATCCAACTGATCCGTAACATATTTACTCCTCTGTTCCGTAGACAAAGCGCTCCAGTTCACCATGCACGCGCTCGATTGTTTCCTTTGACGGCGATGGCGTAACAACCGACACACTGATTGCTACCATAGTATTGATGAGAAGAGACCAGACAGCGCCATGCAACCCGAGGGGGTGCGGTAAGAGAACCAGGGTGACGTATAACGCAACGAGTCCCGCAGAGATTCCAGCGACTACACCTGCCCTCGTAAGTGTGCGACCTCCAGGGAAGCATACACCTATAATTGCTGGCATAAGTTGCAGTGCTCCAGCTCCCGAAAGGGTGACCAGTACCACTAAAAAGTCGAGCGTCAAGACAGAGAGGTAATACCCCACGACAAGAAGCCCGAGAACAATTCCACGCCCCACCCAAACGTAATGTGCTTGGCTCTCGTTGGGGTTGATATATCGCTGGTATACGTCTCTCGTCAGCACAGTCATATTCGCATGCAGGATCGAATCCAGGGTGGACATCGCAGCAGCGGTCGCACCCGCCAAGATGATACCAGTCAGCCACGGCGGCGCGTACGCAAAGAGTAGCTCAGGAAAAATTCGGTCGGCAGCTGGACCCTCGAGCCCCGGCATGACGATTGCCCCACCTAAACCGATCAAAGCCGCTGGAATGAACAAGGTCATCAGGTATATCGGCGTCGTCGCTCCGAGAAGTTTCAGTGTTTTCCCGTCTACCGCTGTGTAGTACCGGATCATCATGTGTGGTTGGAAGACAACCCCAAACGAAAGCGTAATCGTCATACCAATCCACATACCCGGTGTAAAGAAGCCCTTCGGACCCGGTAGAGAGAGAAGATCTGGCCGCTGTTCTGAAACTGCACGCCATAGTTCCAGCGGCCCCCCGAAAAGCTCGTAGGACAGGACGAGCGCCCCTACCCATATCGCCAGATACATCCAGATCCCCTGGAGCACATCGGTCCAATAGACCGCCCGGAGTCCACCAGCCATCAGATAAATTGCCGCGACCACCAGAAGGATTAATGTACCAAGCTCAAGGCCAATACGTCCGTCCGAGGCAACGTTAATGATGTAACCTAACCCCTGTGCCTGCGCCTGAATGTAGAGGATCGTGAAGACAACCGAGACGACTGCCACAGCGATACGTACGGCTTCTGACTCGTAAAAGTCAGCCAGCATATCCGCGGGAGTGATATAGCCGAAAGCTTTTCCCAGCGCCCAGATCCGAGTGCCAATCACGTAAGTGATCGCTCCAACAAGAAGCGTCCATGTTCCGGCGGCCCAGAAGCCGACGCCATGCGTATAGAAAAATCCGCCCGAACCCAGAAATGCGAACACGGAGTGAAAGCTTGCTACAACCGTCAGATAAAGGACGATGAAGCCAGCACGACGTCCGTAGAGGAGGAAATCCTCCATATCGACTGTCATCATACGATTGGCGACAATGCCAAGAACAAGCGTGAAGACCAAATAAAGAAAGATCAGGCTAGTCGCGATGACCCAGGTTTCCATCAGACTGTCACCATCAAGCTATAGACCCCGCCTCAAGGCCCAGATCAAAACACAGATTAGGACGGTATAGACTGCGAACAGTGCCCCGTAGATAAACGGAAACCCAAAGATCCAGGGCTCACTGCGATTCAGGAGGGTGTGCGTGACCGGCGGCATAGCCAGCATGAAGATCACAAGAAAAGAGATACACGCGATCCACCCGTCACGAGTACGGGGGATAAAGTGAGATCGCCGCGTCGGCTGAGATTCCATGGCCCGCGAAGATGGATCGAGTGTCGGCAGAGCAGCAAGGGTCAGCCCAACTCTAGTACACTTCGATGTCCTGTTTTAGTGACATCCTGCTGAGTCAAGCACAGGAGAAAAACACAGACTGGATTGGCCTAAGTTACTATAAGGCAATGACTTAGATGAACAAATAATCAATGGCATGATTGTTGAACTTATGTTCGTTATACTTCGGCTAGAAATCACACTTACCGGCAAAGCAAATGACGAGACAAGGCGCCTCAGTGACTGCATGCATTGGGTTAGGGCTGCTTCTGATGGCACAGGGTCTAGATGCACAAGTGCTACCAAGAGCCTCGGAATCCAGGCATCCATTCTTATATCTCGACTTCGCAGGACTTGCCAGCAATGCGGTAGGTGAGTTTGGTGATCTCGTCGGCGCCGGAGTGGGACTGAACACGAGTGTAAAGGCATTCCTTCCTGAAGACTCCAGAAATTTCGGCATCCGGGCAGATCTTGGATGGGTTATCTATGGTTCGGAAAGCATGCTTACATGCATCACCGACCCTTGCCGTGTCCAAGGAGACATCAATACAACCAATAACATCTTCTACCTTGGCCTGGGGCCTGAGGTCATCCTGATACGCGGACTTTTTGAACCCTATGTGTACGGGACGCTCGGAACTTCGATTTTTCACACTGCATCAGCGCTAAGGGGTGTGGGTGATGATGAGTCGCATTTCAGCACCCCTCACCACACTGATTGGACCTTCGCCTGGCGTGCAGGCACGGGCATCCGCTACAACATTCGGGAATACTTCTCTGTCGATTTTGGGGTGGAGCACCACGGCAATGGCGTAGCTGATTACCTCACCAAGGGTGATGTCACCGACGACTCGGATGGCAAGACCATCATCAACCCACGACGCAGTGAGGCCAACTTGCTGACCTTCCGACTCGGTGTGTCGTTTGGGCTAGGAGGCGGTACGGAGAGATAGCCATACCTCGAGGGAGCGTGGAATAAACCGGAGCGTTCGTTACCGACACACCTCAGACTTTTTAGACTCACAACTTTAGTCCGCTTGGCTCACATCAAGTTCCAAGGCCTCCCGCACTCTGCTCCTCTCGACCTTACCATTCGTGTTCCGGGGAATCTCTTTCCCAATGAGCCAAACACGCGGCCGCTTGGCTTCACCGAAAGATTGCCGGACGTGCTCTTCGAGAAGATCCAGGTCGAGTCCATCACCCGTTGGCACAACCCACGCACCAACAATTTCCCCCCACTCAGGGTCTGGAATACCTACTACACAAGCATCCTGGACTCCCTCATGTTCGCACAGCACATCCTCTATATGAGTCGCATCTATGGTGATCCCACCCGACACGATCCGGTCTGAGCGTCTTCCGGTGATCCATAGATCTCCGTCCTCATCAAAACGTCCCAAGTCCCCTGTAGGATACCAGCCTTCAGTATCAACTAGCGGTTCGGTAGTGTCGACATAACCCTGAGCTAGTGTGGGGCCATGAGCTAGAATCTGTCCGTCACTGTCAATCTTGATCTTCGTTCCCATAAGTGCACGACCGACCGAACCTGGTTTTTGCTTCACTTCAGAAGGCACAGCAGTAGCCACCTGAGAAGTCATCTCTGTCATACCGTAGGTCAGTGCGAGCGGCCATCCCGCTGCGAGGCTCTGTTGAACGAGATCTAGTGAGGCATGAGCTCCACCGATCAGTCCACATTTGAATGAAGCAGGCACCTGTATGCCGTCCCGGTACCCCAGTAAGCGAATCAATTGGGTCGGCACAAGTGACATATGAGTCACTGGAGAAGCACTACCTGGGAGACCTTCACCCTCGATGAGTCGAGAAGCGATATCTGCACGAAAAGACCCGTAAGCAACCAGAGTACAACCCAAAAGAAAAGCTCGGGTCAGTAGAGCCAGTCCGCCTACATGTGCCGGAGAAAGGGATAATAACCAGACATTGTCTGGTCCAAGACCCAGTCTCTCAGTAACAGCCTCAGCACTCGCACAGATATTATCAAGCGTGAGCAAAACACCCTGGGGTCGACCCCCTGTCCCGGAGGTCCAAAGAATGGCCCGGGCATCGGTCTCAAGACCATTGAGCATCTCTTCGGCTCTGGATTTCTCAAGCCGTGTTAGCCGAGGATCGAGTGGGGCGATGGACGCACCTGTCCGCCAGTAGGCTAAGAATTCGATCACCGTCTGCGCTTCCGCGTGAGCGTCAATTGCATAAACTCGCCCCGGCTCGACTCCTTTCGTGGCTAGTTCTGTCGCGCGCTCCTCTACGGCATTACCCAGATCTGCGTATGTCCAAACTTTTTTGGCTGATACAAGCGCCAGCCCATTAGCGCTGGTGCTAACTGTTCCTTCAAGCAGTTCGAGAAGCATCAGCCGAGGGCAAACCCGGCGGCGAGAGCCAAGCCATAGACCCCTACCAACTGTGCAGTCTCTGCTAGGGCTGGTATTAGATCGCGGGCTTCCGCGTGCCCCATCACCTTCTTCGCTGGGCTAACAGAGAGCGGGATCACCAATAGTGAGCAGAGTACAGCGACCGGCCAATCCATAACTATCCACCCAAAAAGAGGCACAGAAATAGAGATGGAAAGCATGAGGAGGTACTCTAGCTTCGAGAGAGTTGGACCAATACAAACGGCGAGGGTCCGTTTCCCCGCGCGGGAATCTGTATCGATGTCCCTGAGGTTGTTCACGACAATGAGAGCAGTGCTGAGTGCACCAATACCCGACCCTACCACAAAAGCGTCGACAGACCATGAAAGGCCCTGCACGTAGTAGGTACCCGCAACCGCAACGAGGCCGAAAAAAATAAAGACGAAGAGATCACCGAGGCCGTGGTATGCCAGCGGAAACGGCCCTCCGGTATAGAGAACGGCACACGCGATCGAGGCTAACCCGATCCACAGGATAGGTAACCCTGCAACCCACACCAGATAGATACCCGCGATCATCGCCAACCCAAGGGCCTTAACCATCCCAGCTCTTACAGTCGCTGGTGCCAGAATTCCAGCCTGAGTGACCCTGACTGGACCAACACGGTCTTCCGTATCTCCACCACGAACGAAATCGTAGTAATCGTTGCCAAGATTAGTACCAATCTGAATACAAATGGCGCCAACCAGAGCAGCGAATGCAGGGAAAAAAGTGAACACCCCGTGATAGACGGCCAATCCTGTTCCTGCGATAACGGGAGCTACACCTGCGATGAGCGTCTTGGGGCGAACGGCGAGAAGCCAAGCGCGGATCCTGGAGATCTCAGAAGGTGATGTGAGAGCTTCCATGAATGCTTTGAGTAACTGAGAGAAAACCGATCAGCGTTCCAACTCCGATCACCAGGGAAGCCACGGATATTTACGGAAATCTGGATCTCTCTTCTCGAGATATGCCTTTTTCCCCTCCTGCCCCTGCTCTGTCATATAGAATAGTAACGTTGCATTACCTGCCAATTCCTGGAGCCCAGCCTGGCCATCGACATCAGCGTTGAATGCACTTTTGAGAAGCCGAATCGCTAGGGGACTCTTATCCAGGATTTCCTGGGCCCACTTCCAGCCCTCGAGCTCGAGCTCATCTAGCGGGACGACCTTGTTCACCATGCCCATCTCGCAAGCCTCTTCAGCCGAGTATTGGCGGCAGAGGTACCAAATTTCACGTGCTTTCTTCTGGCCAACCATTCGTGCTAAGAACGCAGAACCAAACCCACCGTCGAATGAACCGACAATCGGACCCGTTTGTCCGAATACCGCATTATCCGCTGCAAGCGTTAAGTCACAAACAACATGTAGTACATGTCCTCCACCGATTGCGTATCCGGCGACAAGCGCGATAACCGGTTTTGGCATCGAACGCATGTACCGCTGCAGTTCGAGCACGTTCAGCCGTGGCAAGCCGTCCTTGCCCACGTACCCGGCTTCGCCTCTAACCTTTTGATCTCCCCCAGCACAGAACGCCCACTTCCCATCTTCTGACGGACCGTTCCCTGTAAGAAGTACCACCCCGATCTCAGGATCTTCTCCCGCATCTCGAAAAGCTTCAAGTAACTCGAGCAAAGTATCGGGCCGGAAGGCATTACGTACTTCCGGGCGGTCAAGGGCGATTCGTGCGACACCATCGCACTTATGGTACGTGATGTCTTCGTAGTGCTTTACTTCTTTCCAGTCGGGTTTCGTCATTGGTCGATCATCTTGTGGGCGTATTGCAATCTCATCTCTTAGAACTGCTAGCGTAGCGTGTCCAAGACGTGTTGGGCCACAGCTTCCGCAATCTCCTCGTGCCTTCGCGTATTAGTTTCACGGTCCGATGTCACTCGTAAAATTGATGTGCGGCCAGATTCTAAGGCGGAGGCGAGTGCGGTGCCTAGGTCACTAATATCCAAATCCGACCAGTCCAGGTTGTGTATGCCTGCCGCATGCTGAAAGTCGAGCCCATGGGGGGTGGCGAAGAATTGGCTGAACGCAGGTTCATGGTCAGTTATAGGCAGCATATGAAAAATCCCACCACCATCATTATCGATTAACACGAATACAACCGGACAATCGGATTCACGACTCCAGAGCAAACCATTTTGATCATGGAAGAATGCAATATCGCCGAGAACACACACTGTAGGTGCTGGCCTAGCCGCAGCAACGCCGAACGCTGAAGAAACAATACCATCTATTCCGCTCGCCCCGCGATTACCAAACACCATAAGCTGCTCTTCGCGAGGTAGCCCAAAGCTGTCCAGATCGCGCACAGGCATGGAACTCGAGATAAAAAGATTTCCTCCTTCTGGAAGGACTTCAGCAACGGTTGCGAGCACGTCTCCTTCGTGGAGGTCACCCTCATCTGCATCTATGGCATGCCGAGCCGCCCGCGAAGCAGTATGCCATAATGACGCCCAGTCCTGGTCAACACTCTTGTCGACACGTCCCACTAATGCACCGAGGGTTTTTTCAGGATCAGCCTTCACGTAATCCGTGGCTGTAGCTCCGTAATCTTTCCACCGCTGTCCGGCATCCACGACAATGTGTCTGACACCATTATGGTGCTGCAGCCAAGCCTGGAGCGCAGCCGAGGTCGGAGTTGCACCCACACGAAGCACAAGGTCTGGGTTGAGTGCACGACAGATGCCTTCGTCCCGCAAGAACAGATCATAGGCGGCCACTCTGTCAGCGCCCGCCGACGGACCGAAGCGGGCGCCCGACAGGGGATCTGGCAAAATCGGATATCCGGTAGCGGCGGAGAGAGAAAGAGCAGCTTTACCGACTTTCTCAGGTTCTGGTTCTGCCCCAGCCACAATCACCCCTCGCTTTGCAGCAAGGGCAGATGCCAATCGATCTAATTCCTGCTCGCTTAGTTCGGTACGCCCTACCGATATCTCAACGAACGGATTTCCATCGGTTCGACCATTGGCCGCAATAGGATGAGCCGTAACGAATTCTGGATCCGGATCTACTGGCTCAAGCGGCTTGTCGAAGGGGAAATTAATGTGGACTGGGCCAAAGGGCGCCGTCAGCGACGTAGCTACTGACCGGACGGCGACTGTGCGAAGATGCTGAAGAGCTGGGCCGTCTGCTACGGGCGGCGGCACATCTATGAACTCCCTAACGTAGGTTCCATAAAGGCCAACTTGATCTATTGTTTGATTCGCATCTGCTCCCCTGAGCCGATGCGGACGGTCAGCGGTTAAGACCAACAGCGGCGCCTCACTGAGCGAGGCCTCGATTACGGCTGGGAAAACGTTCGCCGTCGCTGTACCTGAGGTGGTTATGATCGCCGCCGGAGAACCGGAAGCCTTAGCGATACCTAGAGCGAAGAAAGCTCCTGAGCGCTCATCGAGATGAACGCGCATGCGAAATCGGCCGTCCCGAGCAAAAGCCATAACCAGAGGTGTCGAGCGCGAGCCAGGAGCTATAACCACATCTTGAACACCACATCGGGCGAGTTCATCAGCGAATGCTCGCGCCCAAATCGTCGTTGCAGCTCCCTCAGTCATTTAGCATTCGTTGGGTTGCTCTACGATTCTCAAAAAGCGTCTCGTGCCCGTCAGTTTCAATTCGATCCAATTGCACACCGCTTGCCTCTAGAGCTCTAAGCATCGGCTCGAACTTGATCGCGGTCTCATCCCACTCCAGTGCTGGAACCGAACCTTCGATAATTCCGGCACCGGCAAACAAACGCCAATCTGAACCCGCCGAAATTCCAGTCCTTAGTGCAGGGGCAAAAATCCCGTTGCCCTCTGGATCAAACCAACCCACAGGACCGGCATACCAGCCGCGATCAAAAGGTTCCTCATCTGCCAACAGTGCCATCGCTGCTTCGCGTGGTAAACCGCAGACCGCCGGAGTCGGATGGAGTAGTCGAAGCAAGTCGAGGATCCCAACTTCGGCAGGAACGCTGGCACGGATTTCAGTCTCAAGATGCTGGATGCGAGCTAGTGTCAGAACGTGGGGCTGAGGATCCGTCCGTATCTGCTGGGCCACAGTCTCCAAGCGTCTTAACATGTCATCAAGTGCTATGCGTTGCTCAACTCGATCCTTATCGCTCGCTAATAGCCGAGTTGCAAGTTCTGCTTGCTCAAGGGGGGTCGACCCACGCCTGATCGAGCCGGCCACAGCCGTCGCGTGAAAAACGCCATCCTGGAGCGTGGCTATTGTTTCAGGCGCGGCACCAACGATTGCAGAGCCGGGCTCAGGTTCGAACATGAATACATGACTTCCGCGGTTCGCGTCCCAAAGATGTTCGACAACTTCGACCGTATCGATGACATCCTGGGTAGCTCCTAGATCCAAATCTAGGGTCCGTGCAAGCACGACCTTTGATACAGACCCACCCCGGATGATCGCCAAGCACTCCTCTACCGCACCCTCCCAGCTGCTCCTCTCCGTTGCAGCTTGTATTCCTTTCCTTGGAGGCCTTGAGGTTCGAAATGCACCCTCGTGCGCAGCAAGTTCGGCACGTAAGGCTTCGGCTTGGTGCCTTAGTCTCACGAAAACTTCATCTGCTGCATCAGGCTCTACAAATGTGCGGGCACGCAACCACGCGTCGCCAGAATCGTCTCCCTCCAACTCAAAAGCAGGAAGGTGAAAGAGCCAGGAAGGAAAAGATGCCCAAATGCCTTCCGGCATATGATCTGAACGAAAAGAGAACCCGCCATAAAAACGCGTGCGGGAAGCTCGCGTCGATCCTCGTGGAAGAATAGGATTCAGGGCGATCCGACTGGCGCGCTCGGCGACCAAACCAAATCGGTCAGAACTAGAGTCACCGTCCGGCTTTAATTCAGCGGCGATTCCTCGATGAGCCACCCAGCGGTGTCCGCGCGCCCAAAAGCCACGAGCATCTCCTCTAGCATGTGACAGAAAAACTTCCGGACGTAGGTCCGGTGCAGGAACCGTGACCGTAGCAAGTCGCCGAAGCTCTGGGGCAGAATGCAAAGCAACTCCAAGCCGAATCTGAAGGTTTAGGGATCTAGAACTGGGCCCGGAATATAGGGGTAGTCGAGCGTTGATAAAGCTGGCCGATAGTCCTTTGGTATTAAAGGTGAGAATAGGGCGGGACTTTCTCCCCTGGTTACTCGGCCTTACGCTGGACTGTAGAGCAATAGTGAATTCTTGCGCTCTCGTCTTCAGGTCACTGAAATCGGGGTCATACCACTCCGACAGGGGGAACTCTTGGAACACAGAATCATCACACCGATTCTCTTATCACTCTCGCTACTACTGATCGGTCTCCCCTCCAAAGCTCAAGACGCTCGGGCAGTTGTTCAACTTGCTCCGAGTGCGAATCAGTTATCACTAGCCGCGGGTGAGCAAGTCCCTTTCACTGTTCAAGCGCTAGACCTAAGTGGAACGGTCGTTGATGTACCTCTCCGCATCACAGGACCAAGAAACGCGGTCAGCATTGAAAACGGTGTGGTACAAGGCCTTCAGCCTGGGGAATATGAGATTGTTGTGACCGTGGTAGTCCCAGCAGATAGTGGCCTCGAGCCCCTATCCCTGCGCGTGCCAGTTGTTGTTACCTGGCCACGTGCTAGTGAGGTCGTTGTTGAAGCTAGTGCTACTCTGTATGAGAGAACGACAGTCAAGCACCAGGCCCGGGTAACGCACGCAGACAACTCGTTCCGGCCGGACCCAGAGATCAGATGGTCATCGTCAGACCCATCTATCGCAACAGTTGATCAGTTTGGAAACGTCACCGCTCAGATGTTAGGCACCGTGACTATCACGGCTTCCTTTGAAGGCGTAACAAACTCGGTTAGTCACGACGTGATAGCTTTCCCAGGAAGCCGGATTGAATTGATGGGAAGTCCGGCCGCCGGAGTTCAAACTGGTGACGTGATTCACTTCAATGCTTTGGTGCGAGATGGTGCTGGTTCAGTGGTGGAAGATGCACCTCTAAGCTGGTCGCATTCCTACAGCGCAACCGAAGGAATGCTCGGGGTACCCGCAACGGGCCAGATGCTGAGAGGGGACTTCGTTGCTGATATAGCTGGTATACACTCGGTGACTGTTAGCTCAGGCTCATTGTCGGCCCGTGCCTCGTTTGAAGTTTCAGCTAGAGATGTTGTCCAAGAAGTCGAACTCGTCGGTCACGGACCCGAGAATCGTTATCGGACCACAGATCTTTGGATCTTCGAGGGAGTAGATGGTCGCGACTATGCGATTACGGGCTCAAAAGTCTCGGGCGGTTTTTCGTTCTTCTACGATGTCACCAACCCCGCAGTAATAACAAAAATTGACTCGATTCAAGTGGACGCACGAACCATTAATGATGTAAAAGCTTCACCAGACGGACGCTACGCTGTTCTCTCACGAGAAGGAGCAACAAACCGCCGTGACGGCCTTGTAATTATGGATATGTCTGATCCGATGAATCCCGTCATCGCATCTTTTTACGATGAAGGAATCACTGGTGGTGTTCATAATATGTTCGCTGCAGACGACTACCTGTACGCACTCGCGAATGGGGACAAGTACGTGATCATCGACATGGCTGACATTTACGATCCCCAGTTCATCTCTGAATACAACCATCCAGATAGCAGGCTCCATGATGTCTGGGTTGCCGACGGACTCGCGTACTCCTCCGAATGGGGCACTGGAGTTGTGGTCGTGGATGTCGGGAACGGACGCTGGGGAGGCTCTCCCGAAAATCCGGTATTCGTCACTTCGTATGCCACACCGTCTGGAGCAACACACGCAACGTTCCCCTACTATCAAGAATCGACAGGTAAGACATACCTCTTCCTTGGTGATGAGATCATGAACCGCCGAGGCTTGGCTTGGGCGGGATACCCAGAGTCTATGGGCTCATACTCAAACAGGTACGACCCCTCAACTGGGACTGGTGGGATTCCTCTAGCTAACAGAGGCTACATTCAAATCATCGATTTTACGGATCCTGAGAACACCAAGATGGTCGCCCGTTATGAGGTTCCAGAATTTGGAACCCACAACATTTGGGTAGAAGACGACAAGCTCTATCAAGCCTACTATGAGGGAGGACTAAGAGTTGTTGATGTGAGTGGAGAACTCATGGGCAATCTCTACACTCAGGGCCGCGAAATATCTGTTTTCAAGCCGGTGTCACAAAACGGCTATACCCAGAATGCAACCATGGTTTGGGGAGCACAGCCTCACAAGGGCCACGTCTTCTTTAGTGATACCAACTCAGGTCTATGGAGCGTAAAACTCCTACCCAAGCAAAGACCTATCTCATAGCTTGCGTGGTTGCTCGACTCGTCAGAGAAGAGGTTCGCACTAATGAACTATAGAAAACCAACGTTGTTACTGGCCCTGATTGCGCTAGGCGCTTGTGAACAGCCAACAGCGCCGGTTGTTAAAGATGTCGAGCTACTCAGTGATGCAGCAATCGCGAGCTTTGCCGAGCAAATTTCGGAGTCTAGCGCTGTGAAGCTCCCATCGTTAGATGGATTACTCCGAGCCTCTCGTAAGGCAATCCGTGCAAGTGATGGGGCTAACAAGCAAGCTATCCGTCATTTTCGAGCAGCCCACCGTTTCGCGTCGGCTGCGGAAGACTCAACAGAAGCAGGCAATGAAGATGCCGCGAAGAAGCTTCGTCACCGAAGTTATGGACATAGATTACGCGGAGTAGTTGCTGCACTTGGTACCGAAGCTGTAGCAGGAGCTGTGGCTGGCTCTGAAGCCGGACTTACAAGACTGCAAGATCGGCTCAACGGTCGTGAGATTTCTGAGGGAGCAGCAAAGAGATTGGGAAGAATCGTAGAGCTCATGGACAGGGCTCAAACGATGTTGGCATCAGACAAACCGGTCCAAGCTCTCCACATCGCGCTTACTGCTGCAGACGGAATTAGACACTTTTCGCCTCGCTATGTGGCTCGAAAGCAGATTGGTCGGGCCAGAGATGTTATAAAGCAAGCAATCGCTGCGGTTGGTGATACGCCGACTGAGGAAGAGGCCAAATCGATCAAACGAGCCCGCAAGCTCCTAGGAGCGGCTAACGAAGCATTCAATGCACGTCAGTATAATCGTGCCCGTAGTACTGCTCAGAGATCAGCAAGGTTGTCCTGGGGTGTCGTTAACGGGAGAGCAGGTTAGCGAGACGGTAAACGGCTCTATCCTCTAGCCCAATCAGTCCAGACTTCCTCAGCTAAGCCGACGCTGAGTTGGTTCCCATACCGCACGAGTGGCAGCTTCAGGACCATCGGCTCGTCACATGCTATATCAAGCCAGCGCTGATCACTGTAGTACGCAGTGTGGAGGCCTAGTGCCTTAAACCTCTTGCCGTCACGATTAATAAGCTGTTCCTCTCCAAATCTTTCGAAAAACCGCTTCAGCTCTCCTCGTGATGGGGAGCGCTGCTTAAAATCCATGAAGTGTACATTCGCGCGACGTTCCTTGAAGAAACGAATCGCCTTGCGAACGTCAGGATTGTTCTTCACTCCGAAGACCTGGACTTCCATAGAAGTTCGTGTTCCGGAAGAGTGACTCAGGTTCTCAGCGGATATTGGATCGTAGTTGAGCGACGAGACCTTGAGCGGCCGTTCCTAGATTGGTCGAGCCACGCCCATAGTTCCTGAGCAATACAACCCCGATGCGTACTTCTGGGTCGAATGCCATGTGAGCGTTGTAGCCTGCAACTGATCCCCCATGGCTAGCAATCTTTCGGCCTTGCTCATCGAGCTGGACAGAGAAGCCTAAGCCGTAACCACGATTTGGGTTCTCGGGAGTTTGAATCGAAAGCGCTTCTCGGCGGCTTTCCTCTGAGAGGATCTGGAGACCTGGCACACCGCTCATGGCACCCATGAAGCGACCCAGATCTGCTACCGTCGAATACACACCACCGTTAGGCACTTTGTACCCGCGACCGGCATGTTCATGAGCCGGCTGTCCCCCATCGATCGACCCATCCTGACCAACCACATAACCAGCTGCTAACCGCGCCTCAAGTTTCTCACCAGCGACTACAAACTCCGACCCTGTCATACCTAGAGGCTCAAGAATCTCAGTACGAACCATCTCCATGAATGGTCTCCCAGCAGCCTTTGCCAAAGCAAGACCTAACGCACCAAATCCTATATTTGAATACTGGTAGCGAGCACCCGGCACGCTATCGTACGCAGTTAGTAGCAAGGACTCTACGATGCGCTTGTCCCAAAGCTCGATCGGTCCCACAACAGCATCCGGCCATTGGGGTTCACGAATGAGGCCAGCAGTATGACTAGCCAAATGACGGAACGTCACAGGCTGTGCATCAACTCGCCGGTCCTGAACACTTGCAAATGCTGGGAGGTACCGTTCCACAGGCTCGTCTAGCCCAATGACACCCTCATCGACAAGACGCAGCATGAGCACCGCAGTTACAGACTTAGAGATTGAACCGGTCCGTGAAATCGAAGCTGTCGACATCGGGGTGCGCGCATCTCGATCAGCCCAGCCAAACGCTTGAGCCCACACGAGGTCTCCCTCTACCATGACACCAGCAACGATACCACCAACGTCGTCGGCAGCTACATCTGCTGTGAGTTGACTAGAGAACGTACTAAGTGCCGCATCCCAGCTCAGTGACTGAGCCGATAACAAGCCTGACTGACCCAGAACGCCAATGGCCAATACCAGCAACCGAAGCGTGAAGACTCGTGCTATCATGCTTAGTACCCTTTTATTTCAATCCAAGAACGGGCTGCTTTTATAACATGCTCTATATCAACTGATTGATTGTACACACCAATCGACAACCTCAAAACGCCGCTACGAATCGAGAGTTTGATTCCCGCAGCTACCAAGTGATCATAAAGAGAATTCATGGCGGGATCATCAGCCGAATAGTGCCGCCCTCCTCCACTCTCTCCAACAGATACAATATGTGCTAAATGCGACCCTGGGCTCCCGCCTGCTACGGGCAAGCCAAGTTCCAGTAGCCCGGTCGCCAATTCTGATGCAAGACCACAGACATGGGCTTCCACATTTTTCATACCCCAGCCCGCAAGTAGATCTAGTGCAGTAGCTGCCGCTGTCGCACCAAGGTAGTTGTAGTTGCCTAGATCAAAGCGGAGTGCACCGGGTTGATACTTCAACTCATCCTCAGTAAACGCAGTCTCATGAGCGTCACCCAAATCAATCCCGTATCGTGCGACGTGGATTGGCACTAGGGATTCGGCGACTTCGCGACGTACGTAGAGAAAGCCAAACCCGTAAAGCGAGAATAGGCACTTTTGCGTAGCCACTGCTAAAGCATCAATTCCAAGGTCGCGAACATCTGTGTCTATCGCTCCAATTGATTGAGCCGCGTCAACTAGCGTCAAAGCACCTACCTGTTTCGCAGCCAGGGCTAGGCTCTTTACATCGGTGAGGAACCCAGGAGCAAAGGAAATACTGGGCATCGTGACAACCCGCGTACGCTCGTCAAGCGCGTCACCCATCGCTGCAACGGGCATTCGGCCCTCATCAGCAGGAATTGTCCTAACTTCAATTCCCTTTGATCGGGCAAGATTAAACCAGAGATAGATGTTGTTGGGATGCTCAAGCTCTGGGCAGACCAGGACATTGTCTCCAGCCTCCCAAGGCAGGCTTGCGGCAAAAAGATTGAGGCCTTCCGAGACGTTCTTGGTAATCGCTATCTCGTTCACACTTGAGTTGACGAGATCTGCAAATGCGTGACGAGCTCGCTCAACTTCGGCGCGCAATTCGTCCTTATCGCCTCCATAGTGCATGCGTGTGTGGATATGCCGATCAACTGCTGCAGACACAGGCTCAGGCATGAGACCGCGAGCCGACACATCAAGGTAGACCTGTCCGCTTGCTCCAGGGAAAAGATCCCTGACCTGGGAATTCATGTTCGAATTGCCTCCGATTCTGCCACTATAGAGGTTCCGATCAGGTCACCCATGATGTTCACGGTTGTATTACCCATATCTACTAGCCGATAAATCCCACCAACGATCGCAGCGACCTCGATAGGAAGATTGAACGCTTGCACATAAATCAAAGCAATCACAAAGCCACCCCCTGGGATTCCTCCCGAGCCTTCTGAAAGCAGCAGTCCAACTAACAGAATCGTTAGAAAGGCAGCTGGGGCGAATTCCACACCAGCAGCCTGAGCCGTAAATAGCAACACAGCTCCAAGCATAACAGACGTGCCGTCTTTGTTGAGTTGGGCACCAAGCGGGAGGGTAAAGGAGTACACAGCACGAGGCAAAGAGATTTTCTCAGCAACTTCGAGTCCAACTGAAAGCGAGGCTAAACTCGATGTCGTCGCTGCTGTTGTTGCCCACAACGGACCCGTGTCCCGCAGAAAACGGCTAGGACTCCTAGAAGTAAAGAATCGCAGGAGCATCATGTACCCAAGGAAGACCACGAATTGAGCCGTCCAAACACCCAGTAGGAATTTGGTCATGGGGCCGATAAGCTGTGTACCGTAGCGTCCGACAGTTACGGCCATGAGCGCCCCGATGCCTACTGGAGCAATCAGTAAAATCAAGTCAACAAGCTTCCGAAAGAGCCTGGCGAGGTCTTGGTACGCGTTGGCCAGACGCTGTCCTGCGGTACCACCGATAAGGATTGTGGCAACTCCGAGTAGAACTGAAATCACCACCAATTGAACGACATTCCCCTCCGAAAACGCTTGGAATACGTTTGTTGGCACCATCCCCAAGAGCACCTCAGTGACCGAGGGAATAGCTCCTACAGGTCCCTCAACCTGCTCCGACAATTGCATGCCCACTCCTGGACGGAGGATGGCCATCGCACCGATCCCTAGGGAGATAGCGACAAGGTCAGTGATCACGTAGTAGCTCATGATCTTTCCTGCGAGACGGCCAAATATGCGGACATCAGAGAGTGCGGTCAGACCAGCAAGCAGGTTAAAGAAGACAAGCGGTACGGCAGCAAGTACAAGCACCCGAATGAATAAGTCGCCGATTGGCTGGATGACCTCGACCTGCTCACCGAGAAAGGCCCCTAGAGCTGCGCCAACAACCATACCGATAAGGATCTGGGTACCCAGACCCATCCCTCGACCAGGGTTACTCGGAACCGGGGGCAACTCTGGGTCGCTGCTCACCTCACCCTTAAGGCTCACCGGGTATAGGGAGACTCGAGGAGGGCGAGCACACGCTCAAGCATTTCTGAATAATACGTTTGTACGTTTACACGTGTAAGCGGAATCCACTCGTCCATGGCTACCGGATTCCCTTCCGCGATTTCCCCATTCGGCCGAATTGTGTGCCCGATATTCCACATGAAGGCGACCACCGGTTGGTCGGTACCAGGAAAACTCAAAACCTCTTCCCATTCCCACGTATTCGAATATCCCCCCGGAGGCATCCCAACCACTGGCCCCAAGCCGTTGTCTACAATGATTGACACGAACTGATCAAGATGAGAACCACCACTCGGCCCAGAAATGATACCTATGGGCCCACGAAAGTGCTTTGGAGCTGGCTGGAGTATTCCGTCAGAATCCTTTGGTGCATGGGCCAGCTTGAATGGCACATTTGAGCTATACGGTTCCCCTCGGCTAAGCGCGCTGAGAACGTCATCCTCCAGCCATGAAATCAACCAGTTTCCATCGTCAATTGTCTCAGGAACCCCACCATCATTGATGTTACGGGCCGCAAAATCGGTTTGTTTGTCCTCGATAAAAGGTTCAGTCACGTCACTGATCCTCAGGTTTCCGAACGTCGTCTTGAAAGGACGCGGCTGAAGCCTTTGCATCGCATAAGCTCCGAGGGATCCACCTCGACTACGAGTGACATCCATAACCAATGTGTGATCCAACAATCCCCTGGATTCAGCAAATTCGATTAAAGCATCGACGTCGGGGACCATCGTGTCGCGGAATCCCCTCCATAGGAGAACGACAAAGCGGCGACCGTCTTCAGGGACAAACAAATCGAACGTGGGAGTGCTCAATTCCAGTACTAGACTCGGATAGTTCGGGTCTCCGGTGCCAGCCCATGAGAGATCACTTGGATCTCTAAAGGGCAATGAGTATGTGGACTCAGTGCCAGAAGAGGACCGAGTAACTAGAGTCAATTCCTTAGTTCGCAAATATCCTGGGAAGGCGGCTGTCGATAGTGTCATCGCTTCTGCAAGCTTCCAGCGTAAGGCAATCGAAGTAGAATATCTCATAAATGCTGTAGCAGAGTCATGCCAAGCATCGACTGGCATTCCATTAACCGTCAGAATTTGGTCTCCAATCGCAGGCAATTCCGGCCAACGTGGATCAATAGCTCGATCTCCAACGAAATAACCAGCATTCTCGTCCGAATAGTCCGGAAAAATCCTTACCGGTGCCTGTGCAGGCTCGATCGACTCTCCATCTAAGACATCTAATCCAGCGCTATCGGGAAGCTCAAGACCTCCAGCCACGAGGTAGAGATCTAAATGGCGGTCTCGGCGTGCATGACTAAGCCGAGCAAGAGCGTAATACAAATCTTGCTCAGTATCTGCGGATACCACTACATCGCGTAAGCGCCCCATTTCCTGAATGGGATCGAAGTCTAAGCGCTCATTCTTGACTGGTGAGAACGCTTCTCGCCGCTGGGTACGCGCGATAATAGTGTCGAAGAGTTCCGCCCGGAGTTCCGGGGTACCGGCCTTGGGAAAAGCGGCTTCCGAACACCCCATAACGGCTAGAGTGAGACCGAGAAAACTGAACCCAACTAACTTCTGTAACATATTCATCTGCGTAAGTTGCCCTAGGGCTAGCACTCGGCAAGGGTGAATAAGTGTGTACCTAAGACAAACAGACCAAACCCCAGGATGAGATAAAACATCCTTCTTCACCTGAACCTAGGCTCATCTACAGGAAAGGTCTGGCCACGGACCTTGTGTTAACGCAATGTGTATCTGGAAAATCAAGTTAAAACATCGGAGACTGGGCCATGATTAAGCACGCGACCTTCACTACTGCATTCCTGCTGATCTCTCTAGCAGGATGCGCGGAAGCGGAGGCGGGAGCCCTGGCTGAGACTACTGTCGCTGAAGTTCCTGTAAGTTCAGCACAGAGTATGCCCAACATTCTGGTCTATAAGACACCATCGTGTGGCTGCTGCAATGGCTGGATTGAACATCTGCAAGCAGCCGGCTTCAGTGTTGAAGGTAGGAATCTCCGAGATTTGATGTCTATCAAGCGAGATGCTGGTGTGCCCGTCGGGCTATCCTCATGCCACACAGCGCTGGTCGAGGGCTATGTGGTAGAGGGGCATGTCCCAGTGGATCAAATCAAGCGAATGCTAGCCGAGCAACCAGATATCTCAGGAATCGCCGTCCCAGGAATGCCAATCGGATCTCCTGGAATGGAAGGACCTAACGCGAAACCATACCAAGTCATTTCATTCGACGATTCAGGCAACGCGAGAGTATACGCGGATATCGACCCTAGGTAAGATCCCATCAGCTCTGAGTCGAGCTATCGGGAAACCGCCATATCCAGATTAGAGTGGACCCAGAGGGTCGAATGACTTCACCAATGCAAGTCGAAACGGACATCCGTAAGGCGGGAACAATTCCGTCTCGCGTGTATTACGATCCTGAACTATACAATCATGCACGTGAACGCATTTTTGAGCGTAGTTGGCAGCTAGTCGGAGACACCGCACAGCTTAAAGCTCCGGGCCATGTCATCCCATTCACGTTACTTGAGGGATGTCTTGATGAGGCGCTTGTCCTTACCAGGAGTAATGACGGCATTGCTCATTGCTTAAGCAACGTCTGCACCCATCGGGGTACAATTGTTGTCGAGGGTGAAGGTCATCTTCAGACGCTCCGTTGTCGCTATCATGGTCGTCGCTTTGATCTCGATGGGTGTTTCAAGTTCATGCCTGAGTTTGATGAGGCTGAGGACTTCCCTTCGGATTCAGACAATCTTCCAAGCTTATCCCTCCACGAATGGGGGCCATTCTTTTTTTCATCGCTGGATCCCATGTGCGATTTTGGGGAGTGGATCCGGCCAGTAGCTGAAAGGATGGATTGGCTTCGGCCTGAAAAATGCCAAGCACGTCCGGATCTGTCACAGGACTATCTGATACAAGCCAATTGGGCACTTTACTGTGACAACTACCTCGAAGGCTTTCACGTCCCTTATGTGCATGCTGGAAGCTTGGGCGACAAGCTCGACTACGAGCAATACCACACAGAGGTACATGAATGGGGTAGCGTACAAATCGGCATAGCAAAGGACGGAGAACCGGCTTTTGATCTACCTAAAGGCCATCCCGACTACGGCAAACAAATAGCGGGCTATTATTTCTGGCTTTTTCCAAACCTCATGTTGAATTTCTATCTATGGGGTATCTCCGTGAATATCGTTCAGCCCATTGGACCAACGACGACTCGCATCATTTACCAATCATATGTCTCCGACGCCAGTAAACTCGGCGAGGGCGCGGGATCGAACCTCTACAGAATTGAAATGGAGGATGAAGAGATCGTAGAATCAGCGCAAAAAGGCGTGCGCTCTAGACTTTATGATCGTGGGAGATACAGTCCTAGCCGTGAGAAAGGCCCGCACCATTTCCATCGGCTGCTTGCGTCATTCCTTGGATAGGGACTCAGACACCGCATGAAACGAACCTGGTTTTCAATGATCACAGTCACTGGAATCATGATGCTGGTGATACTCATCACCCCACTTGGTGTGAACGGTCAACGGCGTGGGCAGGAGGAAGCCACCTCCCAGAGGTGGAGCCCAGTCTCGATTGGCTTATACGTGGGATATGATAATCAGCCGTCGGGTGAGGTCGCGGGTGCACAGATGCGTATCCCGGTGCTCCCGAGTGGTACTGTTGAACTTCTTTCGGGCGGTAACATCACGTTCCTAAATCAACTCAAGGAGTACCAGTTCAATCTTGAGGCTGTATATAACACCGGAACAACGGCAGGTGGACTCTACTTAGGTGGTGGGCTGGCTTGGAGGAACACGATGTTTGGCTCCGAACTAACTGCTGGGCGCAGAACTGTTCGAGGTTACAGCATAGTTGGTGGACTAAAGGCTGGAGGCATTGCTGGTACTCCTTTCAGCCCACAACTCGAGGTCCGTTGGACCTTCCTAAAGGAGACAGCGCTAAACCCGAGAGTTATCAGCTTGGGTGTGAATGTCGCGCTATGGTGAACTGGTCCTAGAAATAAGTGGCCTGTCAGACAGATAAACTTGGACCCAGGCTCTCTTCAAGATCATGCTGAGTTCTAATCCGCTAGTGACCTAGGACTGTGTTCCTTTACGCCACCAGGCACTAGGACTCACTCGATTAGAGGGCGTGAAGAGGTCAGCCATCCAGAGTGCAATTCGACGTAACGGGGTACCGGCAAGCCATAACCACATCCGCGACCAGAAACCCCTAAGATCCCTGTTGTAGGGACATACCCGGACACATATCGAACAATCCGAATTCTGATTTGTCCAGAACTTGAAGCATGGTTCCGCATCAACTGTCCACTTTCGAACGCCACGAATATTCGACTTGTTGTACACGACATCTGAAGGCTGGCCGTCCGGAATCGCATTGACGGGACATGCATCAGAACAACGGCGACAGATTTTACAGAATTCCGTGACACCAAAAGTCTTCGAATAATCATGGGCAAGTGGTAAATCAGTGAAGATTTTTCCAATGCGCACCCGAGGACCAAACTCCTTTGTGATCAGTAGGCCATGCCGACCATATTCACCGAGCCCCGCCTTGAGTGCGTAGGGAATCGCAAGGGCTGTGTCATTCATGGTGGCGACGGCCCTGTATCCGAGGTTGATCACATACTGAGCTAACCCAAGTAGAACAAGGGTGTCTTGTGAGTAGCCTACGCCAGTCGCTGTGCCGCTGAGCGCGGAAGGGACCGTCTCTATTAAATCCCTGTCCATTTCCTGAACAATCACGATAACGTTAGGCAGGTCGGTAGGGAGTTCTTGTTCCTTCTCTGTTTCACCCTGTCGACTATAGGCGTGAGTATAGACCCAGCGCTCATCGTAGGCCGTGATCCCAACGAGATCAGCACCAAACACCTTGGCTACGTGCTTGATCTCACGGCTCATTTCAGTAGGGGATTCAACCTCAACACACTCTTCTGGACCTTGTCGGTGGACCGTAAAGGGATCCAAAAAACCCTCTCGACGGTTCTGATCCTCTTTTAGTTCAGCGAAAATGTCAGGTAGGTGCCAGGAAGCGTTGCGGAGTGCATAATCGCGCTGCCTGAAGCCGTCTGCAGACTTCCACTCCTTCAGTGGAGTTCGATAGGTCTCGAAGAAGCGATCAGTCTTCTCTGACCTTACTTCCGGGTCCCAAAATGCCCGTGAGTAGATGTCATTCTTCTGACTGAAGCGCTCAAATGAGTCTAGGACTTCAAAACCCGCATCCAAATCCTTCTTGGTAGGATCAAAGTCTTCACTCATCACTTCTCTCCCAAAAGATGATTGACCGACTGGGCGAGTGGTCACGTATTCGTGAGATCAACGTAGGATCGATATCTGGTTGGGCAACGTATTGGCTTCATCTCTAGGACCGCGAAAGAGATCTAGGAAGACCCGTTACCACCAGATCCAACAGTAGTCGACTGACATCTCACTATAGGTCCGAAGACATTGTCTCCGAACGATCATGTGTCGTACGAAGCGGTAGCTCGGGTATCCGAATCGCTAATATTCCACCCAGAGCGGTAATGATGGTGGCTAGCCAATAAATCCGCGAAGTAGCCAGAGCGAATGCAGCTCTGACCGCCTCAGCAACTTCCTCTGCAACGCGCTCTCCTTCCGCCACAATCAATGCCGCCTCAGCCACTGGCTCAGTGGCTGCAATATTTTCGTACGTCGCCCGCACAAGGTCCGGCAACTCAGCTCCTCCATTCGAAACAAACTCTTCCGCAACGATGCCACGATCAGTCACCTCTGTCGGCATATCAATCGAGGAGAAGGCTACCCAAAGTGTTGTGCCGAGCAGAGTACCCATGAGGGCCGCACCCACAGTGGCACCAGTTTGGCGAAAGAAAAGTGATGCGCTTGTTACCTGGCCAATGAAACGAACATCAGCTGCATTTTGGATCGCTAAGGTAAAAAGTGGCATCGCAGGTCCCACTCCCAGGCCACACATCACCGTAAAAATCGCGACCCGACTATAGGGGACTTCAGGCCCCATCGTAGCAAGCAAAATTGTAGCCGAGATAAAAACCAGAGATCCCAGAACGATTTGAGGCCTATACCCCACACGATTGACAATCTGACCTGCTAGCGTAGCAGAAAAGACTATTCCCAGAGAGAACGGAATCAGGGCAGCTCCTGCTTCTGTTGCGGATACTCCTAAAACGTTCACCAGGAATAAGGGCAAGAAGAGTGAGACAGACATTAATGATGCCCCAAAAAAGAAGGTCGAGGCATTCGCTCTTCGGAACACAGGGTCGGCAAAAAGTCGCATCTCGAGAATCGGACCAGGAACGACACGTGAACGTCGAACAAAAGAAGCCAGTAGCAGGCACCCAGTAACGATCAAACAGATCGTCAGCCAGGATTCCCAGGACCAAAGAGTCGTATTTGCATCCAGCCAAGGCAGCCAAGGATAGCTTCGCTTATCGATTTGCAGTGCGAGCGTTGCTGGTATTAGACCGCCCAGTAACAAGGCAGCCCCAATTAGGTCAGGCTTGATCGCACCCTTCGGTGGATCAAGTCTAGGCATGCGACGGATAATGACCCACAGCACCAGGCCTCCAACGGGTACGTTCACATAGAAAACCCAGCGCCAACCTTCTATTCCTGGAATCAGTCCACCTGCATGGTCTGTCAGTAGCCCACCGATTAGCGGCCCTAACACCGAGGCAATTCCAAATACCGCGCCTACAAACCCTTGATATTTCCCTCTCTCCGCAGGGGTAAACAAATCAGCTATCACAGTAAAAGTCATCGCGAAGATCCCACCCCCACCTGCACCCTGGATGCCCCTGAAAAGCACAAGTTGAGACATCCCATCACCAATCACGGGAAGATCCCCAAATTCCCCGGCGAGTCCGCAGAGCATCGAGCCAACGAGGAAAAGGGCGATCGCGCAAAGCGTCACAATCTTCCTGGAGTATGTGTCGGCGAACTTGCCGTATACTAGAGCCAAGGATGTGGAAGCCAGAAGATATGAAGTGGCAACCCAGGCATAACGCTCAACCCCGGCCAAATCCTCAATCATACTAGGGAGAGCAGTTGCTACGATCGTTTGGTCTAATGCAGCAAGAAAGAGTGCAAGCAGAATTGAGATATAGATAATCATCCGATCTCGTCCTGAGACCGGTGCAGCTGCATCATTCGTGCTAGATATGGACATAAGACGCGAAACATAACCACGTACGGCATGGAAGAACCAAGTCCGCTTGTGCTCATAGTCGTCTAAGGTCAGTGTAGAATTGTGTCCTGCTAAATAGGATTACGCATGGAGACCGGACCTGGATTTTGACGAGAGCGCCCTACCACCTCTCAAGGGCAATGAACCCAGGAAGCCCTTTCCTGCCTCACCTTGATTGGTCACTAGCTAAGGGAACAGAACTGATGATAGCTGAACACAACACGATCTCGTGTGAAACCGATGGTGATAGCCACATCATCGACCTGACAGCCAATGTTCAGGAGACGGTAGCTGACTCTGGGATCAATACCGGGCAGGCTGCACTCTTGGTGCACGGCTCGACCGCGGCATTGTCCACACTTGAATTCGAGCCTGGGCTAGTTAAACATGACATTCGCAATGCGATGGAGCGTCTAGCACCTCACGATGCTTACTATAAGCATGAGGAGACATGGCACGACGATAACGGCCATAGTCATGTGCGCGCCTCTACCGTGGGACCTTCTCTAGCGCTTCCGATTGTAGACGGGCTTGTCCCACTGGGAACTTGGCAACAGATCGTGCTCATCGACTTCGACACCCGCCCCCGTAAACGCACAGTTCACCTGAGTGTTATCGGAATAGGGAAATCTTGATGAGGGTGGAACCGGAGCGTGACTCAAGTTGAAGATATGAATTCATCAACGGCTTCCACCCACAGTTGAGGCCGTTCCAAATGCACGGTGTGACCCGCACCAGAAACGATGTGCAACTCAGCCTGTGGGAGCATAGCAGCCATTTCCTTTCCGATCTCTACAAACTTGGCATCAAGCTCTCCTGCGATGATAAGTGTCCGGGTTTGGATATTGGGTAAGACATCCCAAAGAGACGGCAACACTCCAGTCCCTAAACCTCTAAGTGCAGAAGCCAAACCAGCCTTGGTATTGCGTAGTCGCTGAGCATGGCGTTCGGTACGCACAGGACCAGGAAGCTGAAGTTGGCTCTCAAAAAGTGGGAGGCGTTCCCAGTGTCTAAGGAAATCCTCGACACCGTGCAATTCTATTTTGCGCGCTAATTCCTCATCATTCACTTGCCGCTCCAACCTCTCACCTTCTGTAGCAAGCCCTGGAGAAGCCGATTCTAGGATTAGACGGCGCACCTTTGTCGGGTAAGTAGCCGCAAAGTGGAGAGCAACCCGTCCCCCCATCGAATAACCGATTAAGTCTGTGGGCCAAACTCCAGCGTGCTCAACCTGAGTGAGCGTTGCTTCAAGAGAGAAATGCCTAGGATCTAGATCAGTGGAATGACTCCCGTGACCTGGCAGGTCACACAGGACAGGTGAGCAACCTACAGACGTAAGTCCATCTAAGATCAACTGTCCCCATGAATCAGATGACCCAGTGAAGCCATGGAGTAGAACTGGATGGTGGTGAATCAGTTCAGGCCCTCCCTACTTGCAGACCTCTCGGCCCAAGAGAAGCTTGCTGGAATGAAGATCTTAGTTGTTGGTTCCTCCGGCATTATCGGCTCAGCCGTGGCGAACGCTCTTTCTGAGCGCGGCCAAGACATCGTTGAGGTAACACACTCGGGCGAAGGGCTCACGGTAGACCTGTCAGACATAGCCTCACTCAAGGCATTGTACCAACAAGTCGGAAAGCTGGATGCGGTTGTGTGCACCGCAGGTGTGGCACAGTTCGGCCCCCTAGAAGAGCTTTCTGATGACGATTTTGCGCAGAGCATTGAGAACAAGTTAATGGGTCAGGTGAACCTAGTACGATGTGGGATCGGACAGGTAACCGATGGAGGATCGTTCACGCTCACAAGCGGTGGACTGTCTCAGAAGCCCGCTTTGGCAACAACGGCAGTGAGTATGGTCGGCGCTGCAGTCGAAGCCTTTGTGAAGGGAGCTGCGATCGATTTGGAGGGCCGTTACCGGGTTAATGTGGTGAGCCCGGGCTGGGTTGCGGAAAGTCGTGTACAGATTGGGCTTGATCCGATGCCGGGCATCTGGGCCCGGGATTTGGCCGAGTATTACATCGACCTTGTAGAGGGCCTGCAAACAGGCCAAGTAGTTCAGGCGGAGACAGCTAAGCCTGATCGTATTTCCTAGATACGCTGATGGTCCGCTCGCCAATTGTTGATGGCTTGCTTGAGCGTCTTACGGTCCGAGATTCCTTCTGATAGTGCTTTACTCACCAGACCAGGAAGTTCCTCGTCAGAGGCAAAACGCAGTGCAATTATTTGCTCTGTTGTCACCTCAGGAATCCTCTGCCTGAGTTCCTCAGGGAGAAGCCTCTCCATACGTAACTGCTCCTCGAGCCGAATAACTCTATCCTGAACACCTAATGCAAACCAACGGGCGAAAAAACCTGCTAAAACAACGCCTACTGAGAAAATGAAGGCCGCTAGACCAGCAAAGGAAAAATCAATCACGACCCCATATCCAAAGTAGAGACAAGGAAGTACGAGCATAGGTGTCATCAAATAATGGTATGCAGGGACCATCTTAGCGTGGTTCTTAAAGTTCTGGCCTGATTGACTCATGGATTCCTCTATCATTGGGCTATTGTGGCACGTACCGGGCCCTCTATGTGGGGTGACCAACTTAACGAAGACGTGTATGCTGTGCAGTCCAGAACATGATTAGAGTCTATGAAGAGCTACCAGTTCCGTGAGTACGGAAAACATCTTGAGTTCATTGAACATCCCGAACCTTCTCCGGAAGGGACGGAGATCCTAGTCCGTGTCCTAGCATGTGGTGCGTGTCACAGTGACGTACACCTTTGGGAGGGTGAGTACGACCTTGGAAATGAGCGGAAACTGGATGCTAGAAGTGGACGGGACTTACCCTTCACCTTAGGTCATGAGATTTCTGCTGAAGTCGTCCGAGTTGGGCCTGAAGTGCAGGATACTCTGATCGGGGAGCAGTTTGTTGTGTTTCCGTGGATTGGGTGTGGAGCCTGCAATATCTGTGATCGTGAAGCGGAACACCTTTGTCTTAGGCCGCGGGCTCTCGGGACCTTTGTAGACGGGGGTTATAGCGATCACGTCCTCGTGCCCCACCCGAAATACCTATTCGATTTCGGCAATCTCAATCCGGAACTTGCATGCACGTATGCATGCTCAGGCCTCACTGCTTTTAGCGCAGTGAAGAAAGCCATCGGACATCATGGATCTCACATCGTGATCATCGGAGCTGGAGGTGTTGGTCTTTCAGCGTTAATGATCTTGAAGGCAACAACAGATTATGAAGTCATCGTAGTAGACATCCGGGAAGAAGCTCGGGACGCTGCAGAACAGGCAGGAGCAAACCACACACTCGACGCAAACGACAAGAATGCTCATAGGCTCATCAAGAAAATCAGTGGTGGCGGAGCTTGTGCAGTTGTTGACTGTGTAGGATCCGAGGCATCTGCAAATCTCGGCATGAGAAGTCTCGCAAAGAGTGGGGCCCTCATCATTGTGGGTCTCTTCGGTGGAGCCCTCCAAGTATCACTCCCACTCCTACCACTTAAAGACGTAACGATACGCGGATCTGATTTAGGTAGCCTCAGTGAAATGGGTGAGTTGATGGAACTGGCTAAAGCAGGACGTATAGACCCCATCCCCATCGAAACTCGGTCGCTCGACCAGGCACAACAAACTCTTTACGATCTCGCTGAAGGAAACTTAGTCGGTCGCGTTGTACTAGAGCCCTAACCACCTGGGCATCCTATCAATGATTCGAAAAACTGATTCCCGAAAGCAAAAAAGTATTAATCTCCTTGATACCCTGGGGTTATTTGCGGAGATTGGGATAGAAGCTGGACGAAGCTGACCCACAGGACCTTACCTCCTATAGAAGGCAGCCTGCTAAGAAAATTATGACCAAGCCAAAAGACGGAGTCTCCGAGGTTGAAGCTGGCGTAAGATCTGAGCCGGAAACAAATAGGATTTCAGTCGACCCAGATAGCCTACCAACTATCCCGGCTGCGATGGAGTACGACTACACGAACTTCTATTTCGGTGCCGGGACTGATGCATTCGCTTTGCTAGAACCATTCGATGACTGGTGGGGGCAAGTTCATCCTGCAGGTTATTACCTCTACGAGCTGCCACTCCGCTCAGCTCCATCAACTCGAGTCGACGTTGAGGACACAAAAACAGGTGAGATACGACGTGGACTCGTCAATTTTGCCTCGTACAACTATCTGGGACTCTCATATAGGCCAGAGGTTAAGGAAGCAATCAAGGAAGCTGCTGAAATCTACGGGGGCGGGTCTTCAGGATCACCGATTTTAAGTGGTACGACACACTTGCATGAGCAGTTCTCCGCAGAAGTGGCTGCGTTTAAGGGGAAAGAAGCTGCGCTTATCTTCCCTACGGGCTACAGCGCCAATGTCGGGACGATCGCAGGACTGATGCGTTCTGGTGATTTGATCGTAGCCGATCAATATGCCCATGCCAGCATCGTCGACGGTATGATTCTATCGAAAGCCAAGTCCCGGTTCTTTAGACACAATCAGGCAGACGACCTCGATCGCAAATTGAAAGGCTTCGACGGAAAGAAGCTGGTCATCGTGGAAGGTGTGTACTCCATGGACGGTGACGTTACAGCGCTAGCTGATATAGTCGAAGTGTGCCGTGCCCGCGGGGCCCGGATCATGATCGACGAAGCACACTCAGCCTTCGTATACGGTGCTACAGGAAAGGGTGTAGTCGAAGACATAGGGTTAGATGACGAGGTGGACATCCACCTTGGCACTTTCTCCAAAAGTCTTGGCGGACAGGGCGGCTACACAGCGGGCTCTCTCAAACTCATTAATTATCTCCGCGGTTTCTCAAGATCACGTTTCTTCTCTTGCGCTCTATCCCCAGTCGTGGTGGCTGGACTACGAAAGGCTCTAGAGATCGCAAGCAACGAACCAGAGCTCCGAACGAAACTCTGGGAAAACGTTGCTTATATGCAGAAATTGCTGGGTGATGCCGAAGTCCCAATGGGTGACTCTACCTCACAAGTAATTCCCATTATGGTCCGCGACGATGCGCGCGTACTGGCAATGGGCGAGGAGCTGTTCCGGGAAGGGGTGTACATCAACCCGGTCATCTATCCCGCAGTTGGTAAGCATAAATCACGGTTCCGAATGTCCATCTCAGCAGCTCACACGACGGAAGAACTTGAAGAGGGCGCAGCCGCGATCGTGCGCGTCATGCAGAGGTTCGGCATATGTCCTTAGGAAGCTATCACTTCCATACGGGAGTCAGCGCCTTCTTTGAGATGGCTACGGCAGACGCCCGGGCACTCTTGCCTCAACACCTTGAGCCTATCGAGGTGCGCCATCAAAGGAGCGTACTCTCTGTCACGGCTTTCCTCTTCGATGATAGTGTCGTGGGCCCCTACAGTGAGGTCATGTTCTCGGTAATCGTCCCACCGACTGTGGCTCAGTTGGGTCCGCACGCAAAGGCAGGATTCTTTCCCTTCCTTGCTGCCACAAGTTCAGAAGAGGCACGACGCATCAAGGCTGAGCGCTTTCATTTCCCCTATCATGAAGAAGACATCAAGGCGCAGTTCATCGAGAGAGAAGGCCGCATGCGTGTGCGGGTCTTCGGAGGAGAAGAGCCAGTTGTTGACATGAGTGTGACCCGGGGCAATTGGGAAACCACCACACTGTTACTTCAGGGTTACATGATGAACGGATCTGAGCGCCTTCGAACAACACTTCAAATCAATGGTGAATACACAGTTCATGAAAATGAACAGGGTGAGATGACACTCTTTCCGCACCCCATGATTGCCAAGCACTTTCCGGGCGAGGTCTCCGCCTATCCTTTCCGCGAAACTTGGCTGAAGAATGGAACTGAAGTCTTCTACAAACTGGAGACTTTTTAGTTTTTGAACGGCAGGCAAAGAAAGAAGGCAGCATGGAACTACCAAGTAAGGTCCTATTGAGCCGCATTCTACTCGTCATGGTCCTCGCCTTTTCAGGATCCGAGTTAGTCGCACAGGAAAACGAGAGGTTAGTCGGTAGTTGGCGTGGAGGACTTGAGGTCGGAGGCGGAGCTTCCCTAACCATAGTTTTTAATATCAGCCAGGACGCTGGCGGCACATTCACCGGTACGATGGACAGCCCGGACCAGGGTGCAGTTGGTATCCCGCTGACCAGTGTAACCATCGAAGGCAGCAGCGTAACTGTTAGTATCCAAGTAATTCAAGGCACCTATACAGGGACTCTGTCAGACGAAGAAGACCAGCTTTCTGGTACTTGGAGTCAGGGACCAGCCTCACTACCGCTCTCACTCGTAAAGGGTGATCCTCCTCCACTACAGGAGCGACCTCAAGAGCCCAAGCCTCCTTATCCGTACAGCATCGAGGAAGTGACGTTCAGGAATACTGATGCAGGGATCAATTTAGCTGGAACCCTTACTATTCCGGATGGTATTGGGCCATTTCCTGGGGTTGTGCTGGTCAGCGGATCAGGACCCCAAGACCGCGATGAATCCCTGATGGGGCACAAACCGTTCTGGGTTCTCGCGGACCACTTGAGCCGCGAAGGAATCGCGGTTCTCCGCTTCGATGACCGCGGGGTGGGCTCGTCCGGTGGAGAATTCGGGACCGCCACCTCAGAGGACTTCACCACGGATGCTCTAGCGGGAGTCGAATACCTTGAGGACCAGGACCGTATCGCGACAAATCGAGTAGGTATCGTCGGTCACTCAGAGGGCGGGCTTATAGGACCCCTGGCTGCGATTCAGTCTGAAACAATCGCCTACATAGTCATGTTGGCCGGACCTGGCTTACCAGGTATCGATATTCTTGTTGCTCAAGGGCAACTCATTAACCGAGCTGCTGGCGCGCCTGAAGCAGTCGTAGAAATGAACGCTCGTGTTCAACGCACACTCGCGGACATAGCAAAGGAAGAAAACGATCTAGAAAAAGCTGGCCCACGAATGCGCTCAGCAATGCGCGAGGAGATTGCGCTTCTCCCACAAGCTATTACGGAATTAATTCCAGAGTCCCAAATTAATGATGTAGCAATTAATGCAACGGTAAATCAGTTCAACTCTCCGTGGTTCCGGTTCTTTTTACACCATGATCCACGACCCATTCTCGAACAGGTTTCTGTTCCTGTACTCGCGATCTTTGGGGAGAAAGACCTTCAAGTACCGCACGAACTGAATGTTCCGGAAATCGAAGCAGCCCTTCAACGTGGGAATAACGAAGACGCAACGGTTCGAGTGCTACCAGGTCTGAATCACCTGTTTCAGCAAGCAGAATCAGGTGCCCCTTCGGAGTATCAGCAGATCGAGGAAACCTTTAATCAGAGCGCCCTGAAACTCGTTAGCTCTTGGATCCTCGAACAGTTCGCAACTCCGAAAGCAGGCACACTGAATTAGCCTCTCTACAGACCAGTCAGTTATCTGACTTCCAGCTACACTGGTTTCTAAATCTCTAGCTCACCCCCGCTATCGCCATTAGCGTAAGTGATGCCCGCCCGCCCACAGGATCTGATCTTTACGCTCTACGGTGAATACCTACTACACCGGAAGGAACCAATATGGGTCGGGAGCCTTATCGCACTCTTGCAACCCTTCGACCTCTCGGAAGGAGCAGTACGTACTGTTCTTTCTCGGATGGCTCGAAAAGGGTGGCTCGAGGCACATCGCACAGGAAAACACTCCTTTTACGATCTCGCCCCAAAGGGCCGGCAACTTCTGGAGGATGGTGAGGACCGTATCTTTCATCCCTCATGGGACAACCCATGGGATGGTTCCTGGTTCCTGATCGCCTATTCGATTCCGGAGGATGTTCGTCACTTAAGAGATCGACTCCGGGATCGTCTTGCATGGCTTGGCTTTGGTTCACTGGGAAACGGGCTGTGGATCTCTCCTCATGATGTAGAAGAACAGGTCCAAAGGGTCGCGAAACAACTGAAGATCGAGAGCCACCTTGAATGCTTTCAAGCTCGTCGTGTTAACAAGCAAGATGCCCAGGAGCTCGTAGCAAAGTGTTGGGATCTTGCAACGGTAAATCAGCAATACTTAGCCTTTTCCGGTCGCTGGCAATCGGAACTGGAGAGGTGCAGCGCTGGTGTCCCGACAGGTGATGTGACACACGAGGAATGCTTCACAGTGCGCTTTGACTTAATTCATGAGTATCGTGCATTTCCGCTTATAGACCCTTATTTGCCTAGATCTCTCTTACCGGAAAAATGGCATGGAGAAGACGCAGCTGAGTTATTCAATATGTTACACGACATCCTCAAAGGACCCGCTGATTCTTATGTCGACCAGATCTTAAATACGGAACGATCATGACCCTGACTGGACATATCTCTGTGAAGGCAACGATCTCAGCACTCATCCTCTGTATCGCTTGTTCAGCACCCGATAGTGGACGGAAAAACCGAGCTGCAGAGGGATATCTGAAGATCATAGCCGCTGAAATCAATCGGCCAACTACTGGAGTTGACCTCGAATTCCTAATAGAGGCCACCAACTACAGAGATGTGTTTCTGCGAAAATCAGCTGTACGTGCCCTCGGGCGCCTGGAGAATCCAGCACTAATCAATGACCTCGCTTATCATTTAGACGACTTGCGAGCCGAAGTCCGAATGGAAGCGGTAAATGCTCTGGCACAAGCCGTACACCGTAGTGATGGAGCACCAGTCTTGGAGGTATTCTCGGCCAAGATAAGATCAGAGAATGACGATAAGGTTTTAGGAGCATTCGCTCGCTCGCTGGGCCGACTTCGCCTGAGTGATGAAGGTCAAGGATCGGCCCTGGAGTTATTGCTTAGTCTTGGCAATCTCGATCCAGCGCAAATTCCACCAAAGCTAGCTGAAGGGTTAGCTCTTGGACTTGAAGCATTAGCGAGAAGATCTGGAGGCGAACTACTGAGTGACCGAGCCAAGGGTCAGTTGGTTAGCATGCTTCGCTACCGATCTGCGGACGAACAGACAGCAGCGCGAGTAAGAGGAATAGCACTCCTAACGCTGCGGCACGGTCAAGCCATAACCGAACGCTATGTTGACGAAAGTCTTAGGGACCCAGATCCAGATACAAGGAGAGTTGCGGCTGCATCTCTAGCCCTTATGCCACCTGCAGTACGCACCGAATTCACGCGACGGGCCATCGGAGATGAATCATTGCGCGTGAGTGTTGAAGCAATCGGGCAACTAGCAAATCATCCCAACGATATCCTCAAATGCCAGTGGTTGAATAATGCTTTAGAGGACACAGATATCCGCCCAATCAGAGCACTAGCGCTTGAGGCATTAGGAGAACCGTGTCCGGATGTTTCAGCCCAACAGCAAATCCTAATGGATGCTGTGTCGGAAATTGGCGTAACAAATTCTACGGAGTGGTTGGCCCCTGCCCGGGCGCTTGTCTCGCTTGCAAGCATCGCACCAGAACTCGCCGAAGCAGCTCTTCCACAATTCTTAGCACATGAGAACGCATTTGTCCGAGGCTATGCAGCGACTGCTGCCGGACTCATCAGACAAACCGTCATTCTGAGGACACTTGCCCAAGATCCAGCTCCGAATGTACGCACAACCGCAATTCAGTTGCTGGCCGCCCAAGACTCAGAGCCAATTGATGAACTGTTGATCAATCAACTCACGGCAGATGATCCACAACTATTAATGACAGCGGCGCGCCTCCTCGAAAACTCCCTGCTAGGGCCTCAAGCAGCTTTGGCTACACTCTTGGCGTTTGAGCGGGTCTCAGCCAGTAAACGCGAAACGTCACGCGACGCTCGCCGAGCCTTACTGGAGCGTGTTGATGAACTCGGGGACGCTACAATGACAAGCCGACTGGAACCCTTCCTTCGAGACTTCGACCCTCAAGTCGCCAGGGATGTAGCGAGCATACTCGAGCGTTGGTCTGGTCAATCGAGGCAACCCAACCCAGAGATCCTTCCGGGAAGCGCCCTGCCGAACGCGGCTGAGTTAGACGAACTCATGCACTCTGAGGTGGTCCTCCATATGCAAACGGGTGGTGAGATCGTGATCCAGGCCCTCCCCGATGTCGCACTCACTAACGCCCACCGCTTCGTACGGCTCGCGAATGATGGCTACTTCGATGGGCTCACCTTTCACAGGTGGGAGCCGGGCTTTGTAATCCAAGGTGGCAGTCCGGGCGCAAACGAGTACTCCGGTGACGGGCCTTACACGAGGGACGAAGTCGACCTACAACCCCACTGGCGTGGTACCGTAGGATTGTCCACACGTGGTCATGACACTGGTGATGCACAGATCTTTATCAATCTTGCCGACAACGTTCGACTCAACCACGACTACACAATCTTCGGTGTTGTCATTAATGGGATGGAAGACGTAGTCGACTTAGTTGTCGAAGGTGACATCATCACACGGGCGGAGGTACGGGTAGGTACTTAGATAGATTGAACCACCGCACGTATCAGAAAGACCAGTTGCCTCAAGGCATAAATCACCTCTATTCTGGCCTTTGTCGCGCCAAGCATTAGAACGTAGCGATATTCCAGTATCAACTTCGCTCTGAAAATCCACCGTAAAAAGGAAGCTCATGCAGCTTTACACGAAAATCTTGATCGGCCTCATAGGAGGTGCGGTCGTAGGTGCAGTCGCGAACATCGGTGGCATCACATGGTTACAGGATTTCCTGGGTAACGTGGAGATACTCGGAACCGCCTTCATCAATCTCATCACGATGATCGTGATTCCCCTCGTTGTCGCTAGCCTGCTCGTAGGAACAGCCTCACTTGGTGATCTCAGAAAACTCGGACGAATTGGTGGGAAAACGCTGGCGTATTACATGGTCACCACAGCGGTAGCGGTAACAATCGGGCTCGGGCTAGCCAACGTCATACAACCTGGTGCGGGTGTTTCCGAGGAGACACGGATCGAGCTGACAGAGCGCTACGGTGGAGACGCAGCAAGTCGAATGGACATCGCGGAAAACGCTCCAGGTTGGAAGGACACCCTACTCCGCGTAATTCCGAGAAACCCGGTTCGCGCAGCCGCAGACATGGACCTCCTCCCCCTCATCTTCTTCACAATCTGCTTTGGGGCGGCTCTAACGGTGATCGTACCTGAGCGAAAAGATGCTGTGCTCACTTTTTTCCATGGGGTTAATGACACCTCTATGGTCCTGATTAACTGGATCATGGAGCTTGCCCCATACGCGGTCTTCGTCCTGATAGGATCGGTCGTAGCAAACTTTGGCTTTGATCTCCTGCAAAGTCTGCTGACTTACACAATTGTTGTCGCGGCAGGACTTGGCCTACACGCACTGGGGACGTACGGGCTGATTGTCCGGTTTCTCGCTGGTTTGAACCCATTGAAGTTCTATCCAAAGATCGCCGCGGCACCCTTGCTCGCTTTCTCGACTTCATCATCAAATGCCACACTTCCGCTGACAATCGAAACCGCAGAGAAAAAAGTCGGTGTCTCCAAGGAAGTGGCTAGTTTCGTCCTGCCACTCGGCGCAACGATCAACATGGACGGAACTGCCCTCTACCAAGCTGTAGCCGTGTTGTTCATCGCTCAGATATATGGAATTGATTTGGGACTAGCAGAGCAGATGATCATTGTGCTCACTGCCACTCTCGCTTCCGTAGGAGCAGCCGGTGTACCGTCTGCAGGTATTATCACACTCATCATCGTGCTGAATTCAGTAGGAATGGGGGAGCACGTACAGGCTGGTATCGCACTCATTCTTGGAGTCGACCGGATTCTCGACATGATCCGGACTTCAGTGAACGTGACAGGAGATCTGACCTGCTCTGCAGTAATCGCACGCAGCGAAGGAGAATCTCTTACGCTTTCTACTGCTACAGCATTGAGTGACTGAGTCACGTTAGCTGTATATACAGCACGGTTAGTAGAAAAGGCCCCGACGGACTGCTTCCGTCGGGGCCTTTTGATTAGAATTTCGCCGCTAGGTTAACCAGTCCTCACAGCCCGAGATCACTTCAAGCACAATGGGCCCAGAATGAAAATCGGATTAGTCGGCTTTGCTGGGTCAGGAAAGACGACCGTGTTCAATACAATGACCGGCTTAGACGTTCCGGTCGGATACGGTGGTGACGTTCGTCTAGGTACCGTTCGTGTGCCAGACAAACGAATCGACGCTCTTACGGAGATATTCTTACCAAAAAAGAGAACCTATGCAGAAATATCATTCTGCGATGTTCCTGGTGAACACGGATCACATAAAAAAGGATTATCCCCTCGCGGGCTCCAACAAATCCGCGATCAAGAAGCTCTCTGCCTAGTACTGCAGGACTTCAACAATCCGGCACTGGAAGGAGCACCAGACCCACTCTTGGACTTGGAATCCTTCCACACAGAATGCATCTTCGCAGATCTTGAAATTATTGAAAAGCGTCTCGACAGAGCTCGTAAGGAACAAGCAGACGCGCATGAGATCGCCACATTCGAACTCGCCCAAGCCAATCTTGAAGCGGAACGCCCACTCCGCCTTATCCCTGATGCAGATCTAGACCGGTCGCTCATTAAGGGATACGGAATCCTTACCGATCGGCCTTTACTTGTGGTGGTGAACCGTGATGAAGAGCACGCGTCTAATCCTCTTACCGGGACATTGGATGCTCGAATCAGGGAATTCGGTGCGGCAGGCCTAACCCTGTGTGCCAGCATAGAGGCTGATATCGCCGGCATGGAGCCAGGAGACCAAAAAGAGTTTCTTGCTGATCTAGGCCTAAAGGAATCAGCATTATCAAGATTTATTAGATCGGCCTACGAACTACTTGATCTTATTTCCTTCTTCACGGTAGGGGAGGATGAGGTTCGGGCATGGACGATCCACCGTGGTACGAATGCACACCGAGCAGCCGGAAAGATTCATTCTGACTTGGAACGTGGATTCATTCGAGCAGAAGTGACACCCTACGAAGTGTTTATGGATTATGGTTCCGAGGCAGCGGTAAAAGACGCCGGGAAACTCCAGGTGGAAGGCAAGAACTACCTTGTCTCCGATGGCGACATCATGCACGTAAGGTTCAACGTGTAGCGAATCTCTGCTGTATTAGGATTGAAAATCATGTTAAAAACATCTGAGCCCTTTCAATCCAACGCGGTCGTAATAAGATTGCATCAGCCTACGCTCACTCAGGAGGAAATATGGATCGCCGAGGTTTCGTAACTACTGGGCTGGCCGCGAGTATCGCGGGGGTCAGCGGGGGTGGCGGCACCCTTGCAGCAATGCTCGACCGCACGCCGGGCTGGCGGACTGGTAAGACGCTTGCCGATGGAACGGTCAGGCTCAGCTCAAACGAGAACCCTCTGGGGCTGTCACCGGACGCACGCGAAGCAGTTATCGAATCCCTCGTCGATGCCAATCGATATCCTAATGGGTACCGAGGGCCACTCTTGGAAGAATTGGCCGGTTATCTCGACGTTAACGTTAATAACTTGACGCTTGGTTTTGGCTCAACTGAGATCCTTCAAATTGCAGTGCAGGCGTTCCAGGGACCAAACACACCGTTGATCATAGCACAGCCAACGTTTGAGGATATCTCAGACTATCAGGACACTATGCCCTTCGAGGTTGAAACGATCCCGCTAACCGAAGATTTGCAGCATGATATCGGTCGCATGCGCGAATCTTCAATGCGTCGCCCATCGGTCGTGTACTTTTGTAATCCGAATAACCCGACGGGAACAATCACATCGTCGCGTGATATCGATGCATGGATCGATGAAGCCCCTGAAACGACAACCTTCCTGATGGATGAGGCGTATCTCGAGTATGCTTCAGATGACTCTTTCTGGCCGGCAATGAAGTGGATAGAAGAGAAGCCAAACGTCATCGTGATTCGCACATTCTCTAAGATCTTTGCGATGGCCGGACTTCGTTTGGGTTATGCAGTGTCCCATCCGACAACCGCCAGGCGACTGAATGAGCACACGGTCCAAAACAGCCCGAGCGTTGTCGCAGGGGCAGCGGGTATAGCATCGCTCAAGGATAAAGGCTTGGTCGAGCGTGCAGTCACGATGAATGCAGAGTCCAAAGGGATTGTTCACCAAACCTTAGATGGGTTAGGACTCGACTACCTTCCGACAAATACCAACTTCATCATGCACCGAATTAACGGTGACCTCCGGGAATACAGAAACCGGATGGCCGATGAAGGGTTGTTGGTGGGTCGTGATTTCCCGCCAATGCTTGACTACAACCGGCTTTCATTTGGTCTTCCAAACGAAATGGACCGCTGGGCTGAAGCCATCAAGGGCTTCCGTCAGAAAGGCTGGATCTAAGCTTCTTATCTAGGAGCATCAACAAAACGGTCGCTGCCGCTTGCTTCGGTGAGCAGCAGCGACCGTTTCTCTTACTCGGATATCACGCCGGGTATGAGATCTTTTGCCAAAGCTCTTCGCGGTCGAGAGCCAATTCTTCCATCGCCTGAAAAGCGATCAGGTCCAGTCGATCTGCGATCGATCGATCGATGAGCCTATCCAAGAAGCGTACAGGATAGTCCAGGTCCCAATCCAGAAAGGATTCTGACCCGTATTCAAGGTTCTGTAAGATTCTGATAACGAGGTAAGAATCATCCAAAAGACCTGGGAGTCCTTGAGTCATCTCTGGAATCAGATCGAAAGGCTGTAGATAATAGCGTTCAGCACAATCAAGCAGAGGATTCACGACAGATGATAAGCCTCGATCCTCAGCTTCTTGCCGAGCACTCGCTAGAAATACCGGTACTGATTCAATAACCTCAAGTGCAACTTCAACTGCCTCATCTCTATCCCGTTTATCAGCTTCCGGTAACATCTTCGCAACATAGCTCTGGAGTGCTTGGTAACCATTTCGAGCCTTTGCGCTCTCAATGACTGCAAGAATATCGGGAATACCTTCCCAAGATGTCATCGTAGATCCGTCCGACGCAGTCTGAGGCTATTACCAACCACAGTCACCGAACTGAGCGCCATGGCCAGGGCAGCGAGAATTGGATGTAGCGATCTCAAAATCATGGGCAAGAAAGTTACTGAGTAGAAGGCACCAGCTGCTACCGGAATCAGCACCACATTATAGAAAAACGCCCAGAACAGATTTTGCTCGATCGTTCTCATGGTTGCCCGACTCAATGCGAGCGCAGTAGCCACTGATCTTGGATCTCCTCCCATCAACGTTACATCGGCAGCTTCAATCGCCACGTCCGTACCGGTACCGATAGCGATGCCTACATCTGCTTGAGCCAAGGCCGGAGCATCGTTGATCCCATCACCAACCATCGCAACGACGTGGTCAGCCTGGAGTTCCCGAATGACATCACACTTCTGGTGCGGAAGCACTTCTGCCCTGACCTCATGGATACCAATGCTGGAGGCAATTGCTTCGGCAGTGGCGTTTTGGTCACCGGTTAGCATAATCACAGCTAATCCTTCTAGTTTAAGCTCCTGAACTGCATCCGCTGATCCTTCCTTGAGTGTGTCCGCAGCCCCCAGCACTCCGTCTGCTTTACCGTCAATCGCAACCCACAAAGGGGTAGCTCCTCCAGCCACGATACTCTCCTTCGCCAGCTCGAACTCCGTAAGGTCGATATCCCGTTCTGACATAAGAACTTGGTTTCCAACCAAAACTTCTGCACCCCCAATAATCGCCTCCACACCCCGACCGGGAATTGCTCTAAAGGAGCTGGGCTTAGTCAGGTTCAAAGATCTGCTTTGGGCCTCACGGAGGACGGCCTCACCTAAGGGGTGTTCACTCATCAATTCCGCAGATCCAGCCAGACGCAGGAGTTCCGCTTCATCACTATCCAGGGTTATGACCGTTCGGATCTCTGGTTCACCCCGCGTTAATGTTCCGGTTTTGTCAAATACAACTGTTCCAAGTCGTCTCACACGTTGGAGTGCTTCTGAACTCCGAAACAGTATTCCCTGACGTGCCCCTCTACCGGTTCCAACCATCACTGCAGTTGGGGTGGCTAAACCAAGAGCACAGGGACAAGCAATCACAAGCACTGCTACCAAGCGCACAAGAGCTACAGAGAAATCAGCCCCAACTACAACCCACCAAACAAAAAAAGTCAGAACTGCGACAATGATTACTATTGGCACAAAAATACCGGCCACCTGATCTGCTAACCGTTGGATCGGAGCCTTACTCCCTTGAACTTCCTGCACGAGTCGAATGACCTGAGCAAGGGCAGTATCCGCCCCAACTCTTGTAGCCCTGAAGTGAAAGGCGCCGGATTTGTTCATGGTTGCACCCACAACAACATCACCGGGGGCCTTCTCAACTGGCATGCTCTCCCCTGTCAGCATGCTCTCATCAATGGAAGACAGGCCATCGACAACCTCACCGTCTACTGGTATGCGTTCGCCGGGACGTACGAGCAATAAGTCACCGACTACGACGTCTGAGATAGGTATGTCATAGTCAACTCCCTGCCGAACCACACGAGCTGTATCTGGCTGAAGTCCTATGAGCTCCCTTATTGCCTCACTTGTGTCCCCCTTAGCTCGGACTTCCAGAAGCTTGCCGAGTTTAATCAAAGTGATGATGAGTGCAGCGGTTTCGAAGTAAACATGCTCACCTGCCAGAGTGCTTCCAACACTGAGCATTACAACGACAACAACTGAATACACAAAGGCGACTGTGGATCCTAAGGCGACGAGCACATCCATATTCGCCGATCCAGACCGAAGGGCCTTCCAGCCACCCACGTAGTAATCCCAGCCAACGTATACCTGAACTGGGCTCGCAAGGACGAACATCAACCAATTCACCCAATGTGCATAAGCCCAAGAACCCAGAAACCCAAAGTCTCGAGCCATACTGAGTATGAAGAGTGGACCTGCGAACCCTACCCCTATCCAGAATTTTCTGGTTTGGTCTTCTAGCTCTCTTCGCCGAGCCGCGGCTTCAACGTCGTCGAGTTCATCTGGATCCGCCTGCAAAACCCCATATCCCACCCGCTCGACTGCAACGCTCAGATCCTCAAAGGTGGCTCCCTCTTCTGACAACTCCACTATGGCACGCTCAGTTGCGTAGTTCACCGAGGCACCAGCAACCCCTTCGGTGCGGCACAATGCCCGCTCAACCGTGGCTGCACAGTTCACACACGTCATCCCAGTAATCGGGAGCGTGAGTTGTTGAGTATTGGAGGAGTCTACCGTCATACCAGTCTCATGTATTGCCGCCTTACTGAACCTAAGGCTAACCAACTGGTGGGTAGTTGATCTGACTCATCAATCCCTCAATCTCTTGCCAACTCGTTTTCTCAGAATTCCACGAAATCGTAACATCCCGGGTGTCATGCCTACCTTCAACCGATAAGACGCCTTCGATCTCGGAGACCTCTCTCTGAATAGCTGCCACACAATGTCCGCAGCTGATATTAGGTACCTGAACCGTTCGATTCTTCATCAATATCTTCTCCTCAAGCTTTGTTACTCGCCTCGAATACCTGGATGAGTTCTTCGAGGATCTGTTCCTTTTGTGAGTTGTCCGTTCCTTGCATTGCGTTGGTTACACAGTGTTGCAGGTGCTGATCGAGCATGCGACTGCTCACCTTCTTAAGAGCTCTCTGAATCGCCAAGATTTGATTGACCACGTCAATACAGTACGCTTCCTCCTCAACCATGCGTCCAATACCCCGAACGTGACCTTCTACGCTTTTCAGTCGCCGCAAGATGTCCACCTTCCGCTCATCCATCATCCGGACCTGCCTTATACCATAAGTACAATCTACACATTTAACCCACCCCCCCTGGGGGGGGATACCCTCATCGCAGAAAGATAGGCGGACATTAGTGTCAGTCAACCGCTCCTTGTGGCATTATTCATGACTAAACACCTTTTCTGCATGTCATTTATCTCTTCTATAAAGACCCTCCTTACCTTTGGAAGAGGGGTTGTGGGTGGGCTTCCCGACGGGACTGAGGACAAGGATCCTATCAACCTTTTCCGGGGCTGGTTTGAAGCTGCTAAGAAGTCGGGGATCCTACTTCCGGAGGCGATGTCACTTGCGACATCCACCCCAGATGGGAGGCCTTCAGTCAGGATGGTCCTCTTAAAGGATGTCGACCTACACGGGTTTGCGTTTTATACCAATTATGGAAGCCAAAAAGCCTCTGAAATAGATCGAAACCCATATGCTGCCATCTGCTTTCACTGGCCAATCTTACAAAGGCAAGTCCGTATATCAGGCAAAGTTGAGAGAGTCCCAGATGACGAAAGCAGGGATTATTTTGTAACGCGCTCGCGGGCAAGCCAGTTGGGTGCGTGGGCTTCAAAGCAGAGCGAGAATCTTTCTGACCGCGCAGAACTGGAAACCCGAGTTCGGACTTATAGTGAAAAGTTCTCTGGTGATAATGTTCCACTACCTCCGTTTTGGGGTGGCTACCGCCTCAAGGCAGAGCAAATAGAGTTCTGGCAAGGACGGGTAGACCGACTTCATGACCGGGTACTTTTCAAGCGATCTCCGGACGGATGGGAAAGTGAGCGGCTTTATCCCTAATACGATCTGGATCAGCTGATTGGAGCCCTTGGCACTTTTTCGTCACGCATCGCCGCATGGTATAGAAACGTCGCCAACACCACTGCAGCCTGAGCTAAATCCTCCTCACTCAGTCTCTCGTAGAAGTCCGTATTCGTGTGGTGCGTTCTTACATCGTAGTCCCGATAATCTTGTAGAGAGTTGAAGCCTGGAAGGCCTGCTCGTGTGAATGACAGATGATCCGTACTACCGATATTGTCCATCAGGTTCTTACGGACTCCGATATCATTCAAAGGTTGAAGCCAGGCATCAAAAATCGCCTTAGCTGCTGCGTTTTGCTCCATGTACCAACCATAGATCGCACCTGTCCCTGGGTCGTGGTTGAAATAGACCGAGAGGTTCTGACGGTTATCCGGGTTGTCTTCGCCCAGATGCCTAGCGACATACTCCCTGGAGCCGTGCAGGCCCTGCTCCTCAGAACCCCAGAGTCCGACACGTATCGTTCGCCGTGGCTCTACCCCTAAGTCTTCCAAGATGCGCATCGCTTCCATAACCGAAGCCACTGCGTCGGCATTATCCGAGGCACCCGTAGCGGAGTGCCAAGAATCCAAGTGCGCTCCGACCATAACAACTTCATCCCCGATCTCCGGATCAGCACCTGGAATCTCAGCAAGAACGTTATAGCCCCTAGTGTCGTCCTCGTGGAATTGGCCTTCGATCGCAATCCTCAGGCTAACTGGTTCTCCAGCCTCAATCATGCGAACAATCATATTGTAGTGTTCAGAAGCTAGGATCACGGTTGGTGAGGCGGTGTCTGGGTTGTCCCGGCCTAGCACAAAAATTGTCCCATGTTGTCCCTGGTTGGGCCGGAGCACTGCTCCTACTCCGATATCGTGGAGCAGCTGTGCGAGAGTACCTCTGTCAGCTGGAGTCTCAGTGGGTAGGAACCGAGGGGCACCAATCCGCACCGGTTCCTGGTAGTCAGCGGGCTGAAGCCTATCCTCCTCTATGAATCCTTCCTGTGGTTGTGCAATAAGCACGACCTTATCTCGCAACTCTGATCCGCGAGTGCGTAAATCATCTGTTGTCCAATCTCCGATATACACGGGAGACCCCTCCAGCACCCCATCAGTACTGGGTGTCCACGCTTCAGGATATCCGAAAAGAGGGAAGTATCGCGGACTCCTCATTTCAAGCGTCAGCCCTTCAAGTGTCCAGCCACGACCGAAGTCCCATGACTCTAAATGAGCATTCTCGAGCCCCCATTCCTCAAATTTCATTACGCCCCAGTCTGCTGCTCGTTTGTACGCCGGCGTCGCCGAAAGCCGAGGCCCAATTACATTTGTCAGATAGTTGAAATGCTCCATTACCTCCGATCGCTCTAAGCCTTCAGCCTTAATCCGCTCGATCATCGCCAGATCTACTGGCTCCTGGGCACCGAGGGGGATGACCAGCGCTGAAATCGTAGTCAGTGTAACCAGTACTCGCTTCATGACTGCATCTCCGTGAGGGTACGCGGGAAAGATGCCGTGAAGTGTTGTGTCACGCGAGCATACTTGTCTGTAGAGATGGACCCCCTCCCTTTCTCAAGGGAGAATCAATCTAGGTGGAGGGTGAGAATCGTGGCCGAAAGATATTTTACTCAGGACACGGTCTCTTTTATGGCAGAACTGGCTGAACACAACAACCGTGAATGGTTTTCAGCAAATAAGACGAGGTACGAAGATCTGGTGAAGGATCCTGCGCTTCGCTTCATCGCAGCCTTTGCAGCAGAACTCAAGGGCATTAGCCCACACTTCATGGCTACACCTCGGTCTTTATTCCGGATCTATCGGGATGCACGCTTCTCTAGAGACAAGAGCCCTTATAAGACCTGGACGGGAATCCAGTTCCGGCACGATTCGGCAAAGGATGTCCATGCTCCTGGATATTATTTGCACATAGAACCAGGGTCTATTTTCGTGGCGCTGGGTGTATGGCATCCTGATCCACAGTCGCTCCGTGCAATCCGGGAGCATATGGTTGAAAACCCTCGCTCATGGAAAAAGGCTTCACAAAACAAAAAGTTTGCGGATGTATTCAGACTATCAGGGGATCGCCTGAAACGTCCCCCCAAGGGGTTTGAGCCAAATCACGAATTGATAGAGGAACTGAAGTGGAAGGATTACATCGCAACAAAAGATGTTTCACAGTCTTTCTTGACCGATGCAGCACTCCCACAGGAGCTTGCAAGACTATTCAAGGTCGGTACACCACTAATGAAGTTCCTATGTAGCGCATTAGCTGTACCGTTCTAGACCTAGGACGCGTCGGGCCTGAGCTTTGGGCACAGGTCGGCGTCGCAAAACGAACAACGGGGAACTCATGAACCTGGGTATACAAGCCGCGCTCGCTCTCTTCCCAATCGCGCTCGGGGGGGTCCTTCTCATCGGCTTCCGTATTGCGGCCAAACACGCCATGCCAGCTGCCTACGTTGCTGCTGTCGCCGTAGGATTCATAGCGTGGCAGATGACTCCTTCTCGGGTGGCGGCAGCCTCGATCGAAGGGCTTTTTATCACCTTTGATCTGCTGTTCATCATCTTCGGTGCAATCCTACTATTACACACACTTGAGCGCTCTGGAGGAGTCGCCGCCATCAAACGCTCTTTCCATGCTGTGAGTGATGACCGCCGTGTCCAGATTGTGATTGTAGCCTGGCTCTTTGGATCTTTCATCGAAGGAGCGGCAGGTTTTGGAACTCCGGCTGCCGTAGCAGCACCTCTCCTAGTAGCACTCGGTTTTCCTGCTGCGACTTCGGTGATGCTCGGCATGATGATCCAGAGCATGGCCGTCACGTTTGGAGCTGTCGGAACACCTGTCCTCGTAGGCGTTCAGAACGGCCTCGGTGGCATGGAATTCACGGCTGACTTGACTGCTGCCGGTCTCACGATGAATGACTTTCTTCGCCTTGTGACTGCGAAAGTCGTCATACTCCATGCTATCGCTGGGTTCCTTATTCCCACATGGATGGTCATTATGACGACGCGCTTCTTTGGTGCGAATAAGTCATGGACCGAAGGGCTTTCCATACTGCCGTTCACGATCTTTGGAGGACTCGCCTTCGCAATCCCGTACGTCCTTTTTGGGACTTTCCTTGGACCCGAATTCCCATCCCTTCTCGGAGCACCGGTAGGCCTGATTATCGTCGTTTGGGTAGCGCGCCAAGGATGGCTCCTTCCTGAGGACACATGGGACTTCCCTGAGCGCAGGACCTGGGATCAGTCTTGGATCAGTGGTTTGGAGGAAGAACTCGCTGACGTACCAGAGGGACGGGGAATCTCTACCGCGATGGCCTGGACGCCCTACGCACTTCTCGGTGCGATCCTCGTAATCACGAGGCTTGAAAGGATACCAGGCACGGAGATCCTGGTGCCAGTTCGCGGATGGCTCCAGTCGGTCGCCATCACCTGGTCTGATATTCTCGGGTCCGGGATCACTGCTTCGACCACGCCACTATATCTACCAGGCTTTGTATTGCTGGTCGTCGTGGGCATTACGGCGGTTCTGCATCGAATGGAGATATCGGATCTGACCGAAGCTATGAAGTCGTCTACCAAGGTCTTAGTAGGCGCCGGCATAGTACTGGTATTCACTGTTCCTATGGTACGCGTCTACATCAACTCGGACGTGAACGGGTTAGATATCGTATCGATGCCACTCGCCATGGCTGAGTGGGTGGCGCAAAACGTCGGGCAGGTATGGCCTTTCTTCGCCGGAGTAACCGGAGCACTGGGCGCTTTCATCGCCGGCTCGAACACGGTCAGCAACCTTACGTTTGCAGCTTTCCAGTACGGTGTTGCTGAGCGGCTAGCCATGTCTACTGTCATGATCGTTTCGCTCCAAGCAGTAGGAGCGGCAGCCGGGAATATGATCGCCATCCACAATGTCGTCGCCGCATCTGCAACTGTAGGCCTTCTCGGTAAAGAAGGTGACACGTTACGGAAAACAATCCTTCCTACAATCTACTATCTACTCGTATTGGGTGTCCTAGGACTTTTGGCAATTCACGTCCTAGGAGTAACCGACCCACTTATGGGATCCGGCTAATCGACTCTAGGGTCTGAGGAGCATTGAACAGCAGCCCTGAAGCCAGAATTCTTGGCGGTTAATCCTACTTCTGGAGCGCAGCAGCTATGCCGTCAGCTGCATGTTCGATACACCGCTCCCCTATCTTGCGACTCATACCCTGGGCGTCCCCCAGGACACCATTCGGAGTAACCTCACGAAAACCGTCCCTAAAAATCCGCTCAGATAAGGCGTCATCGAAGTCCGCCAGGTAGCCCTCTTCTGCAAGATCTTCACGCACCAGATCTGGCCTTATACAGAGCATTTCTGAACTCTCTGCGATGTCTGCATGTCCACCTACGCGAGTGACAAGTTCGGGAGCCTCAGATGCAACTGCACTCTTCCAGCATTCGATGAAGCCAACCAGATCTGTGTAGGCATCAACTTCGCAATCTGGCCCCACTGCCGAGCGAAGATCATTTAGCATCTCCGCAAGAGGAGCGAAGTTGCCACCGTGCGAAGGCACAAAACACACACGCCGAAATCCATGACGAGAGAGACTTACGGCGTAATCTGTACATAACGCCTCTAGGGTCTGCTGTCGTATCGAGAGTGTTCCTGGGAAAGCCATATGATGCTCTGAGCAGCCCACACGAATAGTCGGTGCAACGAGAGCATCACCCAGTCGGCGAGCCACCTCCAGTGCTAAACGGTCACCCCGGACTGCATCAACCAATAAAGGCAAATGAGGTCCATGTTGCTCAACCGCACCAACTGCGACTACAACAGTTGCGTAGCCGTCTTGCAATGCACGCTTGACCTCAGGGGAAGTTAGTTCCTCTAACAGCAGGTTCTGTTGACTCATGCTAGGCAACCTAAGGAATGACAGAAGATCGCTCTAGGAGAACACAGATCACCTCCCCTCCCGTAAATGAGCAACTCGCTAGTTACAACTCGCTTGACACTTCGCTGCAAGTAAACGATTGAGGACTCCTTGGTATCCGGACCAGGACGTAGAGTTATATCCGCGACCATCCCCAACAGCAGTCTTGTGTGCTACTACCATTGCAAGCGCGGGCAAAACAGTGATGTACTGTCCGTAGGCGCCTTTCGCGGTATACGCTCCAGAGTAAAAAGGCGAAACCGAAGGGCTATCCCAAATCCACCACATATAGCCGTATCCGAATGCACCGGAGCGCCTGGATTCTGGGTTCATCTGCTCTCTGTGAGTTACCAAGGACGTAACCTCGCGCACCCAGCTTTCTGGAATCAGCCGGTGGCCATCCCAATTGCCCTCTTGCAACATTAGTTGCCCCACCCGAGCCATATCACGGGTTGATAGCCACATGTGGTAGGCAGGGTAAATGGACCTATCGAGATTTCCCCTCTTTTCTTGTCTAGAGCGCTGGAAATCTTCGAACCCCAGAGGCTCTGCAAGATCCGTCATTAGAGCATCGAAAATCTCTCCACCCGTCATCAACTCAAACGCGGCCCCAGCTGCATTAAAATCCCAATTGTTATAGAGAAAATAGGAACCAGGCTCTTGGGATCCTCTCGCGGGTGCAGAATCAGAATCATCTCCACTATTCGAAGCATCGTGATAAACGCCCGACCTTGCTGCAAGAAGGTGTCGCACTGTCGCCCGCCGTTCGATTTCCATGAGGCCCCCATGGTCATCCATACCCAGCTCTTCCAGCGTCCGGTCTAGGTCGATGGTACCATCAGCGACGTAAGGTCCGTAGAGCATCGCGAGAATGCTCTTGCGAACGGACGCCACATACGAAAGCTCTTCTAGGTCACCGAAGTGCAGCAGCACCTTTCCATCGACGACCACCATGAGACCTGTCGTGTTGAGTGTGGAGAGGTACTCTGGAAGGGTCTCAAGAGCAGTTTGACTGAAGCCGGCATCTTCTGGAGTCAGCCATTGAGACCATGTCGAGTCGAGGGGGCCTCCGAAGCCTGTAGGTGAAGAGCATGCATAGATGCCCAAGGCAGTTGTAAGCACAAAAATGCAACTCAATACCCTGCCTATACTAACGACCCACCGCGTACTCATCCTTTTTGTAATCTCCATCTTTCAAACGAGTTCTGCATTCAACAATACACGATCGATCCTACTGGTACTGGCTGGAAGTCGACACATCTAACCAATCTGTAATCATTGAGAGGGACCTAGTTTTGGATTGCCAGAGGATCGGATAGAGGGGTAGCTTCGCTTCCCGTTCTATACCGCGGCACATGAGGAGACAAGCCATGCGCGGCCGTATGATGGAGGCACCCCTACTCGTTTCATCACTTATCGAGCATGCGGGAGACGTCTACCCTGACCAAGAGATTGTCACACGCACTGTAGAAGGACCAATCCACCGGTACACCTGGAGTGATGCCCGTGCACGTGCCAGAAGATTAGGGAGTGCGCTGGTGACTCAGGGAATCAGAGAAGGTGACCGTATAGGCACCTTGGCCTGGAATACACACCGGCATCTTGAAGTCTATTACGGGGTGTCTGGTATTGGTGGAGTATGCCACACACTCAACCCGAGGCTACATCCCACTCAGTTGGTCTACATCGTTAATCACGCGGAGGATCGCGTTCTGTTTGTAGACTTAACCTTTGTTCCACTGATTGAAGCTGTGGCCGAACAAATTCCTAACGTGGAAACCGTTGTTGTGCTCACAGATTCTGAAAACATGCCGGCAACCTCCTTGGGTAACGCAGTCTCCTATGAGGACTTTATCATCGATGGCGATATCGATTTTGATTGGCCTCATCTTGATGAGCACGCTGCCGCAGCACTTTGCTATACCTCCGGCACGACTGGAAACCCAAAGGGAGCACTATACAGCAATCGGTCGACAGTATTGCACGCGTTTGGGGTCTGCATGCCCGACGTGTTTGACCTAAGGGCAGCCAGTACAGTGCTTCCCATCGTGCCAATGTTTCACGCGTGCGCCTGGGGCATTCCTTACGCAGCGGCAGCGACAGGATCAAAAATAGTTTTTCCAGGTCCACGATATGATGCTGACGCACTTTCCGACCTGATGTCCCAAGAGGATGTAACGTACTGTGCGGGAGTGCCTTCAGTATTTATCCCACTCGTTCAATACTGGAAGGATACTGGTTCAAAGCCGAAATCTCTCAACATGGTAGTCGTGGGAGGCGCTGCACCTCCTCGTGCACTCATGGCAACAATGGAAGGCGAGTTCGGTATTGAGTTTAGACATGCCTGGGGCATGACCGAGATGAGCCCACTCGGTTCAGTCAACACTCTTTTGCCATCTCACCGAGCGCAATCTGTCGAGGAGTATTCACAGTTCCAGACTAAGCAAGGCAGACCACCATTCGGTGTTCAGGTACGGATTGTGGACGACGATGGAAAACCACTTCCCCATGATGGAGTCGTATTTGGTGAGCTACAAGTCCGAGGCCCTTGGGTGATTGACGGATACTTCAAAGAAGAAGAATCAAGTCTCACCCATGACGGATGGTTTCCCACAGGAGATGTCGCAACTATCGACAGCCAATCTTACATCCAGATCACTGACCGTACCAAAGACCTGATTAAATCAGGTGGTGAGTGGATCAGTTCTATTGATGTAGAGAATACAGCGATGGGACACCCCGACATCGTCATGGCAGCGGTTATCGGTGTCTCGCACGAAAAGTGGGGCGAGCGGCCACTCATGATCGCAGTCGCAACACCGGACAGTTCCCCAACCAAAGAATCAATACTCGAGTACCTCTCAGAAACACTCGCGAAGTGGCAACTGCCGGACGATGTAATCTTTGTGGATGAGCTGCCGATGGGTGCTACAGGCAAGGTGCGTAAAGTCACACTGCGAGCGGAATACGGAGGCGAGTGAAGGTTCTTGCCATAAGAACTTGGGTGACGAAACCCGAACCGCATCGTATCTTGTGTGAGTCGGATCCAGATGCGTCCAAGACCTGGAGTTGAAGTATGAAAGAGCAATTGCGACTCAGAGGAATTGCCCTTTCCCTCGCACTCCTGCTTGGAATGACAGGCTGTGCTCATGCCGTCAATGCTGGCCTGGGTCTGCTCGGAGTTGATAAAGACGGAGCCGAAAACCCCTTCGGAAGCTGGAGTCGTTCTGATCGTGGTGGTCAGATTTCTAGCGGGTATCAGCACGCACCTACACTCGACTTCTGGACTGGCTTTGGGTCACGGTCACAGCCCCACTCAATGTCACAGAGCCTCTTTCAAGGGCGTAATCCAGCACCCTATGGATCCTGTCTCGCTGTCCCATTAGGGCTCAGCCAAATTCTACCGATTGCGAATGGAACCCCATCTCGCACGCTTCAGAAATTAGGCCCGATCGAGATCGGAATGGCAGGTAATCTTGGGGGCGTAGGAAGTATCCTGGGCATGAATGGTAGCAGTTTTGCTCAGCAGGCTCTGGCAACAAGCGCGGCGCTCGGATCACAGGGGACAACCTGCGGATACTCTTTATTTTTGTTCCTGACCCCAGCTGGGTCAGCGAATGATCCTGTAAGCATCCTCCGATAGAGTCTTAGAGAAAGCCCGAAGTTTTTAGTCGCTCAGATCTCGAGCGCGCTCCCTGAGCACAAACTTCTGGATCTTGCCAGTCGATGTCTTCGGTAATTCCCCAAAAACCACAGTTTTGGGAGCTTTGAAGTGTGCCATATGATCTCGGCAAAAATCGATGATCTCCAACTCGGTCGTATCTGATCCTTCACGGAGTTCAACAAACGCACAGGGCGTCTCTCCCCAATGATCATCCGGCCTTGCAACAACAGCTGCCGCGGAGATCGTCGGATGTCTGTAGAGGACACCCTCAACTTCAATCGAGGAGATATTCTCACCCCCTGAAATGATAATGTCCTTGGACCTGTCACGGATCTCCGCATACCCGTCCGGATGAAGTACTGCCAAGTCCCCTGTATGAAAGTACCCCCCGGAGAATGCCTCAGCTGTTGCAGTCGGGTTCTTCAAATACCCTTTCATAAGCACGTTTCCACGCATCATGATCTCACCAATCGTTTCTCCATCTGATGGAACGGGCTTCATGGTCTCCGGATCCAATACCGCCAGTTCTTCCTGAACCACGTACGGCACACCCTGCCGGGCCTTGAGTACGGCCTGATCCTCTGCGGGCAGCTCATCCCACTCTGGATGCCAGGCACATACAGTGTTCGGTCCGTAGCACTCCGTCAGTCCATATACATGTGTGATCTCAAGCCCGATTCGGCCTGCTCGATCAAGTACAGCAGCTGGAGGAGCCGCTCCTGCTGTCATCATGTGAACCGAGTGTGGAAGCCGCTCCCCGCGCCGCTCTACTTCAGTCGTGACCATATTCACAACGATCGGAGCACCACACATATGTGTGATTCCCTCTGTTTCGATTAGATCGATGATTTCAGCCGGGTCGACCCCTCGGGTGCAGACATTTGTACCAGCAACTGCAGCCACGGTCCAAGGAAAACACCATCCGTTGCAGTGAAAAAGCGGAAGTGTCCAGAGGTATGTAGGGTTTTGCGGTAGGGACCACTCCAGGGCATTTCCTAGTGCGTTCAGATATGCCCCCCGGTGATGGTATACAACTCCTTTGGGATTTCCTGTCGTTCCGGACGTGTAATTCAGCGCGATCGCGTCCCACTCATCAGGTGGAAAAGACCAGCCTGCATCGATTGAGCCTTCCTCGACCAAGGCCTCATAGGTCACCTCCCCTATCGAGGAACCCTTAGCTTGGGTGGGGTCCTCGATATCGATGACGAGTGGATCTACTGTCGCAAAGCGCAAAGCTCCTTCACCCACCTCGGCCAGACCCTGGTCAACCATGAACATCGAGGCTTCTCCGTGATCCAGAATGAAGCCAACCATCTCCGCATCGAGTCTGGTGTTGATCATATTCAGGACTGCGCCAGCCATTGGAACGGCAAATGAAAGCTCGACCGCAGCAGGCGTGTTCGGGCAAAGCACAGCAACCGTATCATTCTTCTCTACCCCCCGCCGTCTTAGTGCGTCAGCTAAGCGACAGCAGCGCTGGAAGGTCTCTGACCAGCTTTGTTCAGTGCCTATATAGCGGATAGCAGCCCGGTCAGGATACACGCTGGCAGTCCGCTGCAAGAATGACAGTGGTGTAAGCGCCACGTGGTTCGCCCCGCGGGGCTCCATATCTTGGTCGTACTTACTCATTACGGAGATTTGAAGGAGGGACTGAAGACCCAAGAATGGCTTTGCAAATAGATCCTGGGACGGTCCAAGAAACGAGGCCAAGCTATCGCCACACGTTTCTACGGGCGAGGCGTCACCGTTTCATCTGTCAATTTAAGCCTGGAACTGACGCAGGGACTCGCGTGATTTATGGAGACAACCCACCTTGTCAGCGCGAATTGCGGGCGAAGTACCGCTGCCCACACCGCTTGGTCGTACCCTCTTTTATGGAGGCAAGCATGCGTGCTTCCCCGATGCTGATTCTCGCACTCCTAGTGGCATTGGCTCTCCCCGTGCAACCTGGGATAGCTCAAACCAATACTGATCCTGAACTGACAGAATGGATGGTACCGTACGAAGCCTCACGGCCTCGGGACCCCATGGTAGGCCCTAACGGGCAAGTATGGTTTGTCGGCCAGACAGCTGACTACGTTTCAGTACTCAATCCCGAGACGGGGGAATTTAAGAAATACGACCTCGAAGAAGGGGCGGGACCACACAACCTAGTCGTTGATGATGACGGAATGGTCTGGTATTCAGGTAATCGTGCTACACATATCGGCATGCTCGATCCAAATACCGGTGATATCACTAAATACAGGATGCCTAACGAGGCAGTGCGCGATCCTCACACACTTATCTTTGACTCTCAAGGTGATATTTGGTTCACCGCTCAACAAGCGAACTATATAGGTAAGTTTTTTAAAGAGACCGGTGAGATCCGCCTTTTGGAATCCCTGCAAGTTGAAGCGTCTCGCCGTGGTAATTCCAGCCGCCCCTACGGTATCGTGATCGACTCTCAAGATCGTCCATGGATCGCGCTCTTTAACACGAATCACATTGGGACGGTGGATCCAGAGACGTTTGAGTTAAAAACCTATGAGTTACCAGAAAATGCGCGCCCACGGCGAATCGGAATTACTTCTGATGATATCATCTGGTACGGAGACTGGACTCGCGGCTCGTTGGGACGCCTTGATCCTGAAACCGGTGAAGTGACTGAGTTTGAATTCCCGAATGGAGCTGAGTCGCGACCTTACGGTATGGCAGTAGATGATTCAGACCGCATCTGGATTGTCGAGACCGGTGTAGAGCCAAATAATTTTGTGGGCTTCGACCCTATGACCGGTAAATTCTTTAGCCAGACCTCAGTCGAAAGCGGAGGTGGCACGATCCGCCACATGTACTTCGACGCTGAAACTAACTCCGTATGGTTTGGCGCTGACACCAATACGGTTGGGGTAGCCAAGCTTCCACCACGGAGGCGAGCCGTCTCCCATTGATGGGAGGTATATCTACAACGATGGTCGCCGCCCTTGTGCTTGCGGGGGTGGCGGCCATTCCCGCTTTCAATCCCGAAGTGCCACCGCCTGGTCACACCGGAGGGTTCGGAGAACCCACCTGCGTCATTTGTCACCAAGGTAGTGACCTCAATGCATTCGGGGGGGGCGTCACCATTGAGGGGCTCCCAAGTGAATACGTTCAAGGTGAGCGCTATCTCTTGACTGTGCTTCTCGAAGCTGAAGAAACCGACCTGGCTGGTTTTCAACTCGCAGCCCGTTATGGAACTGGAAGTGAGGAGGGGCTTAATGCAGGTCAAATCCATCCAATTGACGACCGGATCGCAGTTAGCATAGGCACTAACGGTGTACGGTACGCTCACCAGACTCGTCAGGGCTCACGTATGGCAGCATCCGACTCAACTTCTTGGTCTATGGAGTGGATCGCTCCTTCAACCGGAAACAGTGTCGTATTCCACGTAGCCGCAAATTCAGGCAACGGTGACAACTCACCCCTGAGTGACCTGGTCTATGCATCAGATCTCACGATCGAGTCAGCAGCACCCCAACTAGGGTGGCGCATACTACTATTTAGCGCACTTCCCCTGCTGCTGGTCATGGCCTTATGGATCTCTCGATCTCCGGCTGATAGATAGCGCTCTGACACGCACTCACCTCAGTTCGCTAGCGGACAGACGCCTGTGGCCCCAAGCTGGAGATCGTTTCCATCAAGTTGATTCAAGCTACGCCCTTAAATCCCTAGCCCAGCGCACCTGATGACTGACGTCCAACACCGTTTCCGTGTCCCCCATCCACTCGTCCTGCTCACCGGATGTATCATCCTCGCCTCCATGGCGAGCTATGTATTACCGGCAGGTGAGTTTGAGCGGAGTATGGATGAAGAAACCGGGAAAATTGCTGTAGTCGCTGGAACCTACCAACAAGTGGAACAGACACCGGTCAACTTGTTTCTTGCTATGGTGGCACTCCCACGTGGGATGGTAGACGCCGGTGGCGTGATTTTCCTTGTATTCTTGATCGGGGGTGCATTAACGGTAGTGGACGAAACCGGAGCCCTCAGGCGAGGAATCTCATCTCTTGTTCGTGCACTCAAGGGAAGAGACCTGCTCATCATTGCCGCCATTTCGCTCTTCTTCGCCACCGGTGGCGTCGTTCAGAACATGCAGGAGGAAATCATCCCCCTGATCCCTGTTGTCTTGATCGTAACCTCCCGACTAGGGTTTACCCCTCTAGTTGCTATGGCAATAAGTGCCGGCGCGGCTTTTGTAGGATCTGCCTTCAGTCCAATCAATCCGTTCCAAGTCTTGATCGCCCAAGACGCAGCTGGTGTGATACCTGTGTCAGGCTGGGCCTTTAGAGTCGTATTCCTCCTAATCGCTTTAGTGTTCTGGATTGGGATGACGATGAGATATGCTGTCCGGACCCGTGTCGCACCCGAGATTGGCAGAACCGAAGATCCAGAGGATTCGTTGGGGCCGAGGGACTGGGTCATCCTGTCGATGCTGCTTTGCACATTCGTATTGATGGGATACTTAGCCAGAATCGGATTCAATCATATGTCTGCTGCTTTCTTCATAATGGGTGTGCTTGCGGGTGCTGTTTCCGGAATGGGACCAAGTCGTATCGCCCAGGCCTATGTAAATGGATTCCGCCAGATGGCATATGCTGCGCTCCTGATTGGATTTGCTAGAACGATTTATGTCGTGCTTCTCGATGGCCGGATCATTGACACGATTGTGTATGGGATGTTCCAGCCACTAGAAAGCCTTCCGTCCCTTACATCAGCACTTGGAATGGTCGTAGCACAGGCGGCAATCCATGTGCCTATACCGAGCGTGAGCTCGCAAGCCGTTCTAACGATGCCGGTGCTCATTCCTCTTTCTGACCTACTGGAAATTTCTCGCCAAGTTACTGTTCTCGCCTACCAGTACGGGGCGGGGCTATGTGACCTGGTTACACCCACAAACGGCGCACTCATGGCGATTCTCGCGGCTGCCGGTGTACGCTATGAAGATTGGATCAAGTTCACGGGCCCACTCTATCTGGGACTTATAGCCCTGGGAGCGGTTTCTATCGCGGTCGGGATCAGTATAAATCTGCAATGAATCATTGCTGAGTGAACATTCGGAAGTAGGCTGGTTTGGCCTGAATGCACTCGCCTTGCTTCCGCTTGCCCCCGCAGATGCTCTGTTCGTAGAACACCTTCTTTCTTCCAGAAATCGAGAAGGTCACTGACAGCCCAGCAACCGCAGCTAATCAATATCCAGCGCCCGAGCGAGATCTATGGCACGAGAACGCGGAATCTCACTCTTCAAACCATCTCGCGTCATCGCTCCACGGCCTAGAGTGTCCGTGCTACGACGAAGTGCTACAGGGCCCAAGAGATCTCCCGGGACAGGTACTGATTGCTGCGTAAGCAAGTGGTGTAGTTGAGTATTATTCACATCAACGATACGTGAATGCACCTCATGGCCAAGCCAACGCAGCAAGTCGTTGGTAGGCCTTGGGCGACCCCGGGAGTCAAACTCTACCGCACGAAATCCAATAGAGATCGGTCGCCACACACCAGTCTCCCAAGCATCAACCGGCCATTCTCTCATCGTGTGCAGCCACAGGCGACGACCACGAAGAATCCATTTGCACTTATCCAGGCGCGCAGGACTCACTCCGAAACGACTCTTAAGATCATCCGTGGCAAGTCCCACGAGTTCTGCGACATCAGAAGAATCATTCCCCGGAAAAAGCTCTGGCACAGCATTCCAACCTTCTGCCCCCTGTTCAGCGGCACCTAAGCCATCCCCTCCGACGCTGCCCTCGAGGCGACGCAATCTCGCCATAAAAAGCCCACCTGAATCGAGGTGCTGAGGATAGATCCTGATTGAGCCCTCTAGCGTAGAATCATATCTCTGACCCTCAAAAGAGGTGAGCCCAGAAGCACATGGTATCTGGAGTTTAATTGGGTCAATTTCGACCGGATGATCACGAAGGATACCATTGATAACAGCTTCGTTTTCCTCGGGTGCAAATGTGCACGTTACATAAAGAATCGTCCCTCCTGGCTTCGTAACTCGAATCGCTTTCTCAAGAAGCCGCCGTTGGACCTTCGTCACATATCCAAGGAATGAGGACGACTGCCGTGGAGCCCTGCCAGCTCGACGCCGGAGAGTCCCTTCTCCCGAACACGGAGCATCGACCAGTACTCGATCGAATAGAGCTTGTTCTGGCGCCTCCCTCCCGTCCCCCGAAGCAACAAGAACATTGGAAACTCCAAGCCGATACAAGTTACCGAGAAGACCACGGATTCGGTTCTCATTCAACTCATTTGCGACCAAGCATCCCCTGTCCTTCATCAACTCCGCCATATGGGTGGTTTTACCACCTGGTGCGGCACACAAATCTAGGACACGCTCTCCAGGTTGAGGGTCAAGCACAGGACCAGCAATCCCGGTCGATGCCTGCTGTACGTAGAATAGACCGAGCCAATGTTCTAGTGTGAGTGATACGGGCCGCGGACCCTCTTCGACCTCATAGAAGTCTGGCAGTCCATCTTTCTTGCGCACCCGAAAACCCTGCTCTGTCAAACGGTCGATAAGTTCCTCTGGAGTGACACGGCGCCTACAGACTCTGAAAACAGTCGGTTCAGGATTTGCAGCAAACTGCCTGAACAGGTCCCAGTCAGAGATAACACTTCTATATCTAGTTAGATCAACTATCTCTGCGCGTGGTGACTGGGAGGTATCTACTCTCTCGAGATGACCCTCAGAAGGATGGAATGTCGATTTCCCCGTCATCCTCATCCCGGACAAGCGTTAGGATCGCAGCCTGCGGAACCACTAGGTAGTGTTCTCCCTCAAAAGTGATCTCAACAGCTGCTTTCCGGAAAAACACTGCATAATCACCAAGTTCCGCCTGCAGTGGGACGTAACGAGGCTCAGGGCTCCCTATCTTCCAGGGTTCATCACTCAGTTCAGTAGGCGCAGACACCGCATTTCCGGGACCTGTCGCAACCACTGTACCTCCCTGTACCGCCTGACTATCCATGGCAGTAGCGGGGAGATACAAACCAACCTTGGTCCGGTCTTCACCTTCCTCGGGTTGGATCAACACACGGTCACCTACGACGATTAATCGCTTCTTTTTCTCCGACATTCGCTCTCCCTTTATCTCACCTAGACTGAATAGTCAGTTCTAATAGGGTTAAAACTCAAGAGCTATACAGATCTTATGACACATGCACTGTAACTGCGCTGGCCCTTGAGTCAGCCTCATCAATAGTCATTTCCAATAGACTCTTGATCGAGAACGACTCAACCGCCAGAGAACCCATCACCGCAGCTCTACGCATCGCAATCTGCATATCAACTAAATGCGCGCTACCACCAGCGAGCGCTGATACGAGGCCTCCGGCGAAAGCATCCCCTGCTCCGGTTGGGTCAGTCACGTAGCGAGGCAATATACTCGACACACTAACCGACTTCTCCTGACTGAAGGCGACCGCTCCCTGGTCTCCGCGTTTTATGACCACCCAAGTGCATCCACCTTCTAAGATCTGGTCAACTGCGGACCGATGATCTCCATCACCTAAAAGGCTCGCCTCCTTTGAGTTCAGAAGGACAACGTCTGCGCAGCGTACAACCGTATTAAAGTCTTCGCGTCGGTCTCTGATCCAGTGACTCATTGTATCAAGAACTACCAGGGATGGTTCTCCTATCTCAGATAACACTGAAGCCTGGATTGATGGATCTGTGCTACCGAGAAAGAGTGCATCCGGTCTGTATTTCGACTCAGGTATCGAAGGCTGGCCAAGCGCGCTTGGCCTGTTGGTCGAAAGCGTATTTCTTTCCCCGTTTGACTCGTACCGGACATGCCAACGAAATGTCTCTCCGGGTCGAGTCGAGATGCCCGAAGTATCGATGTTGATTTCATCGAGTCGATCAAGCTCTGAATTTGGAAAGTCCGTTCCTACGACTCCTAATAATGTGACATTAGAGAAGGGTCTAGCAGCCGCTCCAAAATAGAGAGCAGAGCCCCCTAGAACATCCTTCTCAGTGTGGCCGCCAATCTCAATGGTGTCGAGTGATACAGTCCCAAGCCCAACAACCTTAGGCCGATATTGGGTCAAGTGAGCATGCCGGCAAAGGTCGCTGTCAGGAGAGCAGCCAATAGTCCTGCTAGCATCGACTTCATGCCCAGTCTTGCTAGATCCTGTCTTCTGCTAGGAGCGATCTCCCCGAGACCAGCAATTGTCATTGCAACCGACCCAAAGTTTGCAAAAGTCGCTAGCGCGTAAATCCCGATCACCACAGATCTCTCTTGCAGATCGGCACCTCCCTGAAGTAGCCCTTGAAGTTGTCCGAATGCCACGAACTCGTTGAGGACAAAATCCACCCCGATCAGTTGTCCTATAACACCCGCATCCACCCAGGTTACTCCAAGTAACCAGGCAACTGGACCCAAAACCCATCCCAGCATGCCCTCGATCGAAAGACCGTCGAATCCGACTAGGCTACCAGCCCAGCCCACCACACCGTTCGCAAGAGCAACCAGGGCAATGAACGCAATCAGCATAGCGCCAACAACCAGTGCCAGTTTTAACCCTTCTGCTGCACCACGGGCAGCAGCATCTATGATATTAACATCTGGTTTCTCAACCTGAACTTCGACGCCTAGCACTCCCAGGGTCTCAGGATTACCCGTTTCAGGCACAAGTAGTTTTGCAATCACGAAAGCTGCTGGAGCTGACATCACTGATGCAGCAATCAGGTGACCGGCGGCACCAGGATAGAAGGGCCCTATCATGCCAGCATATGCAGCGAGGACACCACCGCTGATGGTTGCCATACCCACGGTCATGACCGCCATCAACTCTGACTCTGTCATGCCACGGATGAATGGCTTTACGGCAAGTGGTGACTCCATGAGTCCAACAAAAATATTTGACGCAGCGCACAGGGTTTCTGCACCTGACGTCCGAAGAGTGCGCTGCATGATCCATGCTAGTAACTGCACAACCCTCTGCATGACGCCTAAATGGTAGAGGACCGTCATCAGGCATGATACAAAAATGATGTTCGGGAAAATTCGAAATGCGAAGAAAGCTCCAGTACGAGCCACGACCCCCGGGGTTTCCGTGAACCCCTGACCTCCATCGACGACTCCAACAGGAACATTATTCGAGACGAGGTTACCGAAAATGAAACGACCCCCCTCTTCCGCATAAGTTAGCAACGCACTAACGAGGCCATTTACCCAGTCAAAGAATGCCACACCGAGAGGGGTTTGGAGAACCACGCCTGCGAAGGCGAATTGCAGGACGAGCCCCCAAGCAACCAGACGCCAAGAAATCTTCGACCGCTCCGTCGACAGAGTCCACGCAACCGTTACGATAAGTACCGCTCCCATCGCAGCACGGAGTCGAGCAGGACCCGCGGCTAGAAAAGACGGATCCTGGAACGCCAAGAAGAGTTGCATCGACCTCCGGGTGAGCAAAGCAGTTTCGTGGTAGCGAAAGATGTCACCCAATCAGAAGGGCGGCGAGCTATCACTATTAATCTGTAACTTCTAGTGACCAGAAAGGAGCAAACCTAAGCCTCATTACTGTACACTCAGAAAGTATCGCTTCCCGTGCCGGGTAGTGCATGACCAGGCACAAAGGTATTCTCTGGGTAGAGTTTTAACTCCTCATATATTGAGATTTCGTATGCATCCCTACCGTTATTATCTGATCTTCGCGGTCCTGCCAATCCTGATCGCCTTATCGGCGGTCACAGCTGCTTCTCAGAGCCTGCGCCAAAGTGGCCAATCCAATGCAGGCATGGTCTCAGCCGCACATCCCTTAGCAACTGACGTCGGAGTAGCAATTCTAGAATTAGGCGGTAATGCAGCAGATGCAGCAGTCGCGGCTGGGTTTGCGGTCGCAGTGGTTGAACCGACCATGAACAGTATAGGAGGACGTAACCAAATTCTTATTAGGACACCTGACGGTGAATTTCATGGGATCGACGGGACTACTCAGGCGCCTTGGGACTATGACTACGACACGGCGCCTCAAGCTTCATACGGATATCCGGTCATCGGTGTACCTGGTGCTTTGGCCGGATTACTCAAGCTTCATGAAGAACATGGATCGCTTCCACTCGGCACCTTGATGGCATCAGCCATCGATTTGGCACAAAACGGGTTCCGTGTACTACCGCAAGATGCAACTAGGCAGGCCTCAGGCTTGGCTCAGGCCAGAGAATTCCCCGGGACTATCGACGCCTACTATAGGGGAGGCGAAAATGGATACCGCGCAGGGGAGTTGCTTGTGCAGCCTGACTACGCGAAAACGCTACGCTTGATTGCAAGTGAAGGGCGTGAGGTTTTTTACGAAGGCGAAATTGCTACAAAAATGGCGGCCGACCTCGCTGCAAATGGCAGTGCTGTCACCCTCAAAGCCTTCAATGATTACGTAGCTGAAGATAGCCGTATTGTCCGCGGGAGTTATAGAGGGTATGAGCTTGTTGGAATGGGCATCCCAGCAGCTGGAGTCCTTAGTATCCAAGCCCTTCAGATCATGGAGAATTTTGAACCATCCTCAATGAGCGAAGCAGAGTGGTTCGCAGTCACTGGACAGGCACTGAGTCTCGCATCAAGAGAGTTGCGTGTGCTCGGCACAGATACAGCAGCTGCTCGGGCCACTTCAAAAGACTGGGCGAATCAGCTTGTAAGACAGGTAGCGTCTCCCAACAACTCCGCTCCAACTACAGACAGCAACTCGCTTCCGACCCTAGAAGATCGAGGTGACCTGTTCGGGGGACATACCACACACCTGTCGACTGCGGACGAGAACGGCATGTTCGTTTCTCTCACACAAACGCTTGGCCCGAATATGGGTTCGAAAGTCGTGACACCAGGCCTTGGTTTTCTATATGCATCTACTCTAGGCGGATATCTAGGTCGGATGGAGCCTGGGGAACGGGCGCGGTCGAATATTTGCCCATTCATAGTCCTTAAAGACGGTGAAGTTATCCTAGTCCTCGGTGCAGCTGGTGGTGGAATGATTCCACCTGCAATCGTGCACGCAATCACACGTGTCATCGACTTCGGTATGTCCTTACCACAGGCTCTGGCAGAGCCACGTGTTGTAGCTGCACGCGGCGGCGGTTATAGCGCTGAAACCAGTCCGGGTATAGGCTGGACAACCCCGGAGTTGGAAGAGATGCGGGACCTTGGTATTGAGGTCGCTGAAACAGCTCGTACCGGGGCCTTCGGGCGCGTACATGGCATACAGTTTGACCCAGTGACCAAAACCTGGACCGGTGCCGCCGATCCGGACTGGGAAGGCACTGCTCGTGGACCGACCATGGTCAGAAGGCGAGGTAGATAAGTAAGGTGGATTTCTTTGTTAAACAGAACCTGATAACGGAGTAACAGTCATGATAAGATGCCGAGTCTCGGCCCTACTGATTGCCGTAACCATTGCACTACCCAGTTTGGCAGGTGCCCAAGACGCAAAGACAATGGTGGCAGATTATATCGATGAGAACGCAAACTCTTATGGTGATATTGCCCAAGAAATCTGGGAACTTGCTGAACTCGGATACATGGAGACGGAAAGCTCAGCCCTCCTACAGTCAACATTAGACAGGGAAGGCTTTGAGATCGAGGCTGGAGTAGCGGGCATCCCGACAGCGTTTCTGGCAAGCTGGAAAAATGGTGATGGCCCAATTATAGGAATCATGGCGGAGTATGACGCTCTCCCGGGGATCACTCAGGACAGACAGCCCATCAGGGCACCAATCGAAGGCAAGCCGCAAGGACACGCGTGTGGGCACCACCTTTTTGCAGCAGGGTCAACCGCAGCAGCGATCGCGACCAAGAGATGGATGGAGCAAACTGGCCAACAAGGAGAAATCCGCCTGTACGGAACTCCAGCCGAGGAGGGGGGGGCTGGCAAGGTCTATATGGTTCGAGCTGGCCTCTTTGAAGACGTCGATATCATGCTCCACTGGCATGCTGGTGATGTGAACTCAGCTGACGCATCAAGCTCTCTCTCAAACAAGTCGGCAAAGTTCAGGTTCACAGGAATATCAGCGCACGCTGCTGGTGCTCCCGAGCGGGGTCGCTCGGCACTCGATGGTGTTGAAGCGATGAACCACATGGTTAACATGCTCCGTGAGCACGTTCCGCAAGAGACGCGGATTCATTATGTAATCACATATGGCGGAGCTGCACCGAATGTAGTCCCAGACTTTGCCGAAGTCTTTTATTACGTGCGAAATCCAGATCCCGCGAATGTGAAATCGATCTTCGAGCGCGTCGCTGCCACCGCTGAAGGTGCCGCACTTGGAACAGGCACAACCATGGAGTATGAAGTAATCCATGGCCTCTACAATCTTCTGCCAAATCTCGCTCTTCAAGAAGCAATGCACGCAAACCTGACAAGAGTGGGCGGAGTAATCTATGATGACGAAGAGTATGGTTTCGCTGACATACTGCACCGCACGCTTGGGGATGACGCCCCACCCCTAGAATCTGCAATGGAGATTCAACCACTCGCAGTTGGAGGAAGCGGCGGAGGTTCGACAGACGTTGCAGATGTCAGCTGGATGGTGCCGACCGGAGGAGTCAGGACAGCGACGTGGGTGCCAGGTACATCGGCACACTCATGGCAAGCGATCGCTGCCGGAGGAACGACAATCGGTGAGAAAGGCATGCTCGTAGCCGCAAAAACACTCGCGATGACAGCAGTGGACCTCTTCACTCGCCCGGATCTAGTCACTGCCGCAAAAGTTGAGCACGCTGCAAGCATCCCGGAAGGGTGGGTATACGAACCCCTGCTTGGTGATCGCGATCCTCCTCTTGATTACCGGAAGCCAGCTGGACCCGGTGGTGAGTAATGGTTGTCACTTAGGATAGAGACGAAAAAATATTACAGAGGCTAGTAAGCACCTGGATTGGATAGTCGCTCTGGCCCGCACCTATACACCTTAAAGTAGGAGGCCCAAAGATGCTCGGGTCCTTGCCTCAGCGCTTCATAGCAATACTCAGTAGTGCCGCCATCGCCACCACTGCTGGGCTCTCGGCACAAACCCTTCCCCCCGAGGAACTATCAGCTCTCCAGTTCCGGCACATTGGGGTCGTCGGTAATCGGATTGCTTCAGTTGCAGGGGTTGTCGGTAACCCTCTCGTTTACTATGCAGGGGCAGCCTCGGGAGGTCTCTGGAAAACTGAGGATGGCGGAATCAACTGGCGTGCGGTATTCGATGACCAAGACAGCCACTCGGTCGGAGCATTGGCAGTTTCAACCTCTGATCCTGAGATCGTATGGGCAGGCACAGGGGAGCCTCATATCCGCTCAAACGTCACAGTGGGAGATGGCGTCTACAAGTCGACAGATGGAGGAGAGCGCTGGGAGCACATGGGCCTTGATGCGACTGGCCGCGTAAGCCGCATCGTCATCCACCCTAGGAACCCTGACATTGTCTACGTAGCGGCCCTCGGGCACGCACACGCACCCCAGCAAGAACGTGGAATTTACCGAACGCTGGACGGCGGTGACACCTGGGAACATGTGCTCTTTGTAGATGAAGACACCGGAGCTTCCAGCGTAATAATGGATCCTAACAACCCGCGCGTCCTCTTTGCCGGTATGTGGACAGTTCTTGTGAATACTTGGGGTAGAGAAAGCGGAGGTCCGGGCTCTGGTATCTTCATGTCACGCGACGGTGGCGACACATGGACCAAACTCAGAGGTCGCGGGCTTCCCTTGCTCCCAGTTGGCAAGGTCGATATCTGCATGTCTCAGGCTGATTCTCGAAGGATATACGCGCTGATCGAGACTGGAGACGGAGTGCCCTGGCACGGCCAAGAGACCGAAGATGGAGAACTCTGGCGCTCTGATAACGGTGGCTACAACTGGGATTTGGTGAACCACAGTCGTGATCTTGGAGGGAGGACAGCGTACTACAATAACTGTCGCGTCTTTCCAGATGATGAAAACGAAGTCTTCTTCCTCACCGCCGCTTTATCACGTTCGTACGATGGCGGGCTCACTTATATACAGCATCAAGGCCTCGAACGTCCGGGGGGTGACTACCATGATCTATGGATCGATCCAGAAAACCCGGATCGGTTGATCATCGGTAACGATCAGGGAATCCATGTATCTGTTAATCGGGGGAAAACATATCTGACAACCGAACCTCCCATCTCACAGATGTATCATGTGACTGTCGATAACGCAGTCCCATATAACGTGCTCGGAAACCGCCAGGACGGGCCGTCTTATAGAGGTCCCAGCAATACGCTTTATGCCGCAAGAGGCGGTGGGCCAGGGCCAATCCCAAGGGGTGACTGGCATCAAGTTGGCGGAGGCGAAAGCGGGTTCGCGACCCCTGACCCAACAGACTCAAACATTGTCTGGTCAAGCGCATCTGGCTCGGGTGCTCGAGGCGGAATCGTGGTTCGACACGATGAGCGCAATAGGCAGTTCCGTAGTGTTGAAGTCTGGCCGGAAAGCACTGGTGGATGGCCAGCTGAGGAGTTGCGCTACCGGTTCCAGTGGACCTTCCCACTCCTTGTTTCACCTCATGACAACAACACCATTCTTGTGACTAGCCAACATGTTCACCGCACTAGGAACGGAGGACAAAGTTGGGATGTTATAAGCCCAGATCTCACTACGAATGACAAGAGCCGCCAAGGAATTAGTGGTGGGCTGACCCCTGATAATATCGGAGTTGAGTATTGCTGCGTGATCTATGCGTTTGATGAATCACCTGCTCAACAAGGGGTCTTCTATGCCGGATCTAACGATGGCAAGGTTCACGTTAGTCGTGATGACGGAGGCACGTGGACCGACGTCACCGCAAACTTGCCGGATTGGCCGACTGATGGTGTTGTTCGAGGGATTGACGCGTCGAAATGGGACCCAGGTAAGGCCTATTTGGCAGTTGAAGCACACCAAGTGGGTGACTTCACTCCTTATGCGTACCGAACAGAAGATTACGGACAGTCTTGGACGAAAATTACGGAAGGAATCGACGACCATGTCCTGAGCTTCACACGCAGTATCCAGGAAGACCCAGTACGAGAGGGATTACTCTTTCTGGGTACCGAGAATCGTGTATACGTCAGCTTCGATGATGGAGATCACTGGCAGGCCCTAGTCAACAACTTACCTCCATCCCCAATGTACGGAATCGTCGTCCAGCAACACTTCAACGACCTCGTTATTGGAACTTACGGTCGCGGTTTCTGGATCATGGATGACCTCACACCTTTGCAGCAACTCACGGATGACGTGCGGACGTCTTCAGCATACTTGTTCGATCCAAGAGACGCATACCGGTTCAATAGTCGCACTGCACCCGCAGCTCACACCACTGATATGAGCATCGGAGAAAACCCTCCCAATGCGGCATACATCAACTACTGGCTGGGCACTGAAGCAGCAGGTAGTCCGGTAACCATTCGAGTGAACGATGCAACTGGAGCACTTATTCGGACCCTCACAGGAACGAGTGTTGCAGGAATCAATCGTATATTCTGGGATTTTCAGGGGGAGCAGAGTACGCCTATCCGCCGGCGTGTACCTCCTCTTTACGCTGATTGGGTCGACTACGGGCCAGAACGCGTGCAAATCCAAAATGGGTTGGCAGTCCGCCATCCTCCAGGCACGTACACCGTAACCCTTGAAGTGGGGGATGAAGCATTCACCCAAGAACTCAATGTTCTGCAGGATCCGAGTTCCGATGGGACTATGGAAAGCATCCGCGCACAACTTTCTTTACATGAAGAGATCCGAAACGATTACGATGCTGCCGCAGATGCAATCAACCGGATTGAGTGGCTCCGGCGTCAGTTATATGACTTGGTGGATGTACTCCAGGACCAAGGAAGCGCAGCTGACCTCATAGAGAGTGCCGGTAATCTAGATGATGCACTCATCACGATCGAAGAAGACCTGATGCAACTGCGCACCACTGGCACAGGACAAGACGGGGTTCGTTATCCAGCCAAGGTATTAGGTAAGCTCCGCCATTTATCAAATAGCGTTAACTCGGCAGATTTCTCACCGACTGATCAACATGGTGAAGTTCACCTGGTACTGCGTGAGATCCTCATGAATGCGAGAGCCCAACTCGACGATTTAGTTGAAGATGGTTTAGCCAACTTCAACCGGATACTAGCAGAGCGGGGCCTGAACCCACTTATCAGTGAAGACTAGAGGTGGCAATGAGAAAGAGTATAGCGACATCTGAAAAGCTAACTTTACTACCCGCCGATGACAGCGGATTAAGAAGGCTGTGAATACACTCCTTGATGGGCCAGGAGAGATCCTGAGTAAGCAGAGACTATCAAAACGATATCTGCAAATGATGCTGATATTACTACTTGCAGTGCTATCGAAACCGGTGATTGGGGTTGCGCAGGATGCACCTCCAGCTGGCATCGCTGAGATTGAGTTAGAGCGCTCGAGATTGTGCGTGCCAGTATTGACTCAACTGGACGAACTGAATCTCCAACTTCAGCCTCTGGGCATTCGTACTGAACGATTGCGTCAGATCGCTGCTGCAATTTCGATCGAGGACCGCACTGTGATGGATTCCCTCAACGTCAACGATCCTACCGAAGCTGCAGTGCGAGATTGGTTCCTATCAGATGGACGGCTAGCCCAAAGTTTCCTGGATACAAATGAGCAAACAATCCAGCAGCAGAGAGCAGTCGACCGGGAGCTAATCAAGGGCACCGTCCAGGCAACGCTAGAGGGGATTCAATCTGAAGCCCAAGGCATAATAGAGGACGCTGGCGACTTTGGGCCTGAGGCCAGCTCCTGCGAAGGAGCAGTCCTGATTCGAAGTGCTGTTATAGAAGCTTGTGGATCAGAACAAAACTTGATTTGTGATGCCGCAAAGCCCGCTAATTCTGACGGTGCGTATCGTTTTGTGGATTCTCCTGAAGATCTTTGGGATGTGCAAGAATTTCGTCCTTGGACTTCACCTGGGCCTCTGCAATTGGCACCTGATGGACAACTAGACGGAGCAAGCACAGTTGCCTTTGCGAGACAGGGTAACGTCGCATTTTCAGTTGCGTTCCGTCCGGATATCCGTCCTCGGGCAGATATGGCTCCCGAGAACATCCAGACCTTCCAAACACTCTTGGATTCTATTGGATTTGAGTTCAATCACCCTGAACTCATTTATGCGCCCGCGCTCACAATTCGAGCAACCCTTCCAGAACCACTCGCCGGAGAGGACCGCTACGCCATCCACTTCGGAGCTATTGAGGTTGGAGATATCATCTGGGAGGGGGCTTCCGGGACTGGAGCCCCTATAGAGATCTCAATCCTCTTAACACCCATCCATATCGTGAAACTGACCCAGGGAGAATCGCTTGAATTGACTGCAATCCGCAGTCTGGATGATAGTAGTGACGAAGCCCTATTCGGTCTGGCGCTGACCCCAGTTAACCAGGTTGCCGCAACTCAGGCACTTCTCGCCTATATGGCCACACAGATGCCTCAGGACCTTAATCTCCTAGTACCACCAGGAGATTATTAGTCACTGAAGAGCAAGTTGGATCAATGGTGCTAGCGTACCTCAGCCCCTCCCCTCCGATCGTCAGCCACGAACCTATCACGACCTGGCATCTCTACAGCGGGGAGAGTCGTCGCATTCATCACGGCATCATCAGCCACTAGACCATTCATATTTAGGACATATGCGATGACCGCATAGGTCTGATCAGCAGTCAGGGTGCCCGGAGTCAACTGAGGCATCGCCTTCACGATGTAGTCGAATAAGGTTGTCGCGTAAGGCCAATACGCACCCACAACCCTCGCGCTTGGCCATTCTTCCCATGGCTCCGTCCCTACAAGGCGATCGAACGGGCCCTCAGTTCCTGTGGCTCCGTGGCAAGCAATACACTGAGTTTCATAAACGAGCTTGCCTTGTGCGACCGTTCCACTGCCGGAAGGGAGCCCCTCACCATCAGGTTTGACATCTATGTCCCATAGGGCAATGCGTTCATCGGTTGCCTCTCCCCCAAACCCAAATGTTCGAGGTGCTGAGGGGGGCAACCGGTCAGCCACTTCGGTCGGCAGCACATCACTAGTCGTGACAGGGAGATCAGCCTGATCACATCCAGAAAAAAGTAAGGAGACCACCAGTACACTGAGCTTTTTCATACCAGATCTCCTAAACCGAAAGTCACGGCACCATCAGAAGCGACCTTCCATACCCGCTGGTGGTTGTGATGGTAAGACGTTCTCTCGCCACGTGCTTCCCAAAGCTGCTGAACGGTAGGTTGTACATATCCTGTCTCATCAACCGCACGACTAAGAATATGGGTTTCTCGACCATCCCAATCCCAGAGATGCCGGAAACGAACCGTTGACTTTGAGAGAATCGGCCCCTGAAGCTCCGCGGGTGTCCAACTACTACCACCATCCGTGCTAACATCGACCCGGGTGATCTTACCACGACCGGACCAAGCAAGCCCCTTGATCTCCCACCAACCAGGATCCGGAAGCTGGTAAGGGAAAGCTGGGAACGTGATGATGGATTTGGCGTCCATAACGAAGCTGAACTGGCGAGCCCTGCCGCCTTTAAGCGGATCGGTATACTTGGAAGTTTCATCCCGAGTCATCGTAGGGCGATCAGTAATTTCAATGCGCCTCAGCCACTTGACCTGTGCATTGCCTTCCCAGCCCGGCAAAAGCAGCCTTAAGGGATAGCCCTGTTCCGGACGGATTGCCTCGCCATTCTGACCGTATGCCAGCATCGCATCATCCATGGCCTTTTCAAGTGGAACGCTTCTGGACATGACGGCTGCATCGCTGCCCTCAGCCAGTATCCAACTTGCTCCATTGCGGATACCCACTTCACGAAGAAGTGTCGAGAGTACTACACCGGTCCACTCACTAGTGCTCAGGAGACCGTCGAGCGACTGTGGAGTGACTTCCGTCGGCATCCGGTCTCGGTTGTAGGCACCTCCACCATTTCCAGAACACTCAACAAACCGAATGCGTGACGTCTGCGGATAACGCTTGAGATCAGCCATACTAAACACCATCGGGCGCTCTACCATACCATGAACTAGTAGTTCGTGCTCCTCCTGGATAATGTTTGGGATCCCCGCATGATGTCGTTCAAAGTGCAGGTCAGCAGGTGTAATGACTCCGTAGAGATCCTGCAGCGGAGTCCTTGAAGAACTCGATAAATTCGGAGACCGCACCAACCGGCGAGGCTGTTCCGCTGGAGCCCTCTGACCAAGTTCTGACGTCAACCTCCCCGGGACTTTCGTAGGGTCCTGTGCCGGGGTTGGCACCTCTTGAGCAACGATCTTTACAGCGTCAGCCTGGGTTTTGATCAAGCCGGCAGCAACCACTCCGGACGCCGTAGTGATCCAAGCGCGACGAGAGAGGGGGGAGCTAGACTTCTTGGCCATCGGTTCTCCTGCCCTGTATTTGAATGGGGTTCCTCAAGTAATACCAACTACTAACTCAACCTGCTATACGGCTCGGTTCTCGGCTAGTGCGAAAGATCCTTTGCACCCGATGCTGGACGTATTAGGCAGCCATAGGCAAATTCTCCCACCTTGAGTTCACGTCAGATTTGGAGTGCTTCCGTCATGTATCGACGCACCTCACTCACAGCTTTAGTCCTGCTTTTCGCCGCCTCCCCGATTGTAGCCCAGGAGAATGGCCCTGACCTTCCTTCTGGCTTTGATGAAGAGATGCCACTTCATCATGATGGGAGAGGATTAGGACCATTTGCTCGTTCTATCACAACGAGCTCAGCTGAAGCACAGCTGTACTTTGACCAGGGCATCCAACTCCTGTATGCGTTTGATCCCAACCTAGCGGCAAGATCTTTCCGCGAGGGGTGGAAAAAAGACCCCAACTGCGCCATGTGCTACCTAGGTGAAGCCTGGGCCTGGGGTCCCTATCTCAATGGGCCAATGGTTCCTAGTGACGCACCCCTTGCATACACAGCTGTGCAGAAGGCACATGAGCTTGCGGAAGGAAATACGAATCCCGTGGAGCATGCGCTGATCAACGCGATGGCCGAAAGGTATGAATACGAACATGACCGAGATCGAAGACGTGAACTCGACGAACAGTGGGCGGAAAAAATTAATGAACTCTACGCCGAGAATCCTCGAGACCTAGACCTTGGCTTTCTCGCGGGAGAAGCATTGATGCTGCTACAACCGCGTCGTGAGTGGTGGGAGATATCAAATCCAGAAATCCAGGAGATTCACCGGGTCCTTGAGACAGTCCTTGAAAAGGACATCACACACCCTGGTGCCTGCCATCTCTATATCCACGCAACTGAACGCACTGATGTCCCAGGGAAGGCAGAGGCATGTGCGGAACACCTCGGAAGTTCAATCCCAGGAGCGAGCCACATTCAGCACATGCCGTCCCACACGTTTAATCGAATTGGACGCTGGGGTGATGCCGTACGAGGCAATACAGAAGCTTGGCACTCTGATTTAAAAGCCGAGTACGGGGATGGGTTTGCGATCTATCCTTCACATAACCTCCACATGCTGCTGTTTGCCGCCTCCAATGATGGTCAGGGTGCAGCAGCAATTCAGGCGGCAAAACATTACGCGGCAATGATGAGCGGAGGCAGTTATTATCAAGCGCTAACTCTCTTCCGTTTTGGATACTTCGAAGAAATCCTCGAACTAGACAACGCACCTGACGGAACAACACCCAGAGGCCTGTGGGATTTCTCGAAGGGATACGCTTCTCTTCGTACTGGAGACGAGGGAACCGCCCGGTGGTACCTAAATCAGGTGAAACAGGGAGCCGAAGACGGTACTGACATGATCCGGGGACATTCTGCAGCATCGATCCTCGGTATTGTCGCCTCTATACTGGAAGGTGAGATCCTGCGCGCGAACGGGAATGTTCAAAAAGCAATAGAGATTCTAGAGAAAGGTGTTGAACTAGAAGACGGACTCGTCTTTGACGAACCTGAGCCACTGAATTTCTCTGTACGACACTGGCTTGGTGACGCTTTGTTAGAAGCTGGTGAGGACGCTCGAGCTGCTGAGGTTTATCGTGCCGAGCTAAAGGATCATCCTCATAACGGATGGTCACTCTTCGGTCTGGAACGTGCTCTTCGAGCGCAAGGAAAGAACCAAGAAGCGGATGAGGTCCATGCGGAATTCGAGGTCTCCTGGGCCCGAGCCGACGTATACATAAGATCTTCGATTTTCTAGGCCCATATTCATCTACAGCTAATCCGGACTTACACAGTCAAACGACAAACCAGAGTTCAGGGGATGGACACAGATAGTGTCTATCCCCTGAGCACTGACATATAGCGATAGAACAGAAATACCTTATTAGATTAGAGCATGCCCTACTACGAATACCATTGCGAAACAAACGGCTGTACGCTTGAGATTCGCCATAAAATGAGTGAACAGATCGAAACCTGGGGTGACCTGGTGGAGCGCGCCGGAGTTGGGAGAGGCGAGACACCTTCCGACACGCCTGTAACAAAGCTTATTAGCGCACCAGTCCCCATAACGGGTTCAGGTGAGTCGCAGGACTTTGGGGGTTGCGGATCCGCTTGCGGCTGCGTGCCGCGGGCATAGAGCAGAACCTCAGTAACTTCTCTGCAGATCAAGGTATGGACCCGTGAAAACACGAGAATTTGACGTTCTCGTCCTAGGCGGAGGTCCTGCCGGGACAGCGGCTGCGACACTCCTCGCTCAACGGAGCCATCGAGTCGCCCTAGTTCGACCTACCAATACACCTGCTGGTGCCCTTGCCGAATCGATTCCACCTTCAGCTCGACGCCTCCTTTCGGAACTCGGCGTGCTCAAGGCGACTGACGCAGCTGGTTTTTTCCCGAATAACGGGAACAGCGTTTGGTGGGCAGGCAACGAGAAACGGAGCGAAAATTTTAGCGGGGACGGAGACGGTTACCATGTAGATCGGACCGGACTCGAGCGTGTTCTGGTTTCTGCAGCTGAAGCGATCGGCGCTAGAGTATTTATCGGTATGACAGCCCGCAAAGCAGTCGAATCTGAGACGTGTTGGAAAATTAGCTGTGAAACAGAAGACGGTGGAATGGTTGAGATCCAAGCTCCTTGGGTCCTCGACGCAACCGGTCGGCACGGGTTCCTTGCCCGAGATGTTCGAGAAACAGACCGGTCAACTACAACACTCGCGATAACTCAGCGTTTCGAAAAACCATCCGGATGGGATAATGGAACAGGAAATCACACCTTAGTAGAAAGCTATCAAGACGGCTGGGCATGGTCCGTACCGCTTTCTCCCACACTTCGGTGTTTCACTGTGATGGTTGACCAGCGCCATGCTGAATTAGAGGGACGTGAAGTCAGTGAGATAGTCCAGGGTGAACTTGCCAAAACTACCCATCTAGCTTCGATGCTAGACCACGTGAAGACAAAAGGAGACTCGTGGGCCTGCTCATCTTCACTCTACCATGCGCGCAAATATTGCCGGCCAGGTCTTTTATTGGTCGGAGATTCAGGCTCCTTTATTGATCCGCTTTCCTCTTACGGCGTCAAGAAAGCCCTTGCCTCTGGATGGCTAGCGGGAATCGTGGTGCATACCGCATTGATTGATGCACCAATGACGGACCTGGCCTTGGATTTCTTCGATAACCGAGAACAATCAGTCTATCAGAGCTACAGACATAGTTCAGCAGAGTTTTTCGAGGAAGCTGCATCGGTATATGGCCACCCGTATTGGACAACACGAGCTGAGGCCGCCCGTGCAGCAGCTGGGGCAGTGAGCGGCCCTAATGACACCGATTGGATTGAGGATCTCGAAGGCACTTACATCAATTCTGACCTGGTAAGAGCGGCTCATGAGAGGATCCGATCAGTGGAGTTACTCGACTCGCGGGCTAATCCTGACCTTCGCGTAATCAAACGCCCAGCCATACGCTCCCAAAGGATTGTCATGAAACGCCACCTCATGAACGACACCTACCCGAAAGGTATCCGCTACGTAAGGGGCGTAGACCTCTTAAGACTCGTTGAACTCGCACCACAATTCGATCAAGTACCAGATATTTGGAACGGATACAACGAAAAAGAGGCACCAGTCAGCCTACCCGACTTCCTCATTGGTCTCTCGACTGCATTTGCTGCGGGCCTACTCATGCATGCTGATCAATAGTGTTAATCGGGGAAATAACATATTTTCTTTGCTTGGTATGCCCTAGCGGTCCGGACCTTTCCAACCCTAGGATGTTATCTCCTCAAACCCGACACCGAATGCCAACTTCTCTGTGTGCCCGCTTATCTGCACTTGGAATGGTGGGACTCAGCATATTTGTCGTGTGGACACCTGCTCTGCAAAGCCAACAGGACCCACAGACAGCCGAGGGATATGCGATAACTCATAGCACAACCGTCCAGGCCTGTTCGCGCTGCCATACCGTTGATGACCAAGACCGTATGAGTCGGATCTCATATTTGAGAAAAACGCCTGAGGGGTGGCAAACCTCAGTACGTAGAATGGTGGCACTGCATGACGTGAATGTAAGTCCAGAACAAGCACGCGATATTGTTCGCTATCTCTCTAATGAGCAGGGCCTAGCTCCAGAAGAACTCCGGCCAGGATTGTTTGAGGTTGAGCGGAGACTTATCGAACATGACTATGAAGGTGATTCAGCCGTTGAATTCACATGCATCCAATGCCACTCTATGGGTCGAGTTATCACCCAGAGACGCACCCAAGATGAATGGGCGCTCCTTATGGCAACCCATCGGGGTTTATACCCGTTGGTAGACCGCCAAGCTTTCCGAGGAAACGCTTGCACAGGTCAGCCAGGTTGTGAAGAAAACCTTGAAGGCCAGTCGAATCACCCAATGGATAGGGCGATAAATCACCTAGGGGAGGTCTTCCCATTACTAACTCCGGAGTGGTCAGCTTGGTCTGCCAATAAGCGCCCTCCTCAGTTAGAAGGAGAATGGGTAATCTCAGGATACGAGCCGGGAGAGGGACCGATCTATGGCACTCTTACGATCAGAGCTACTGAGAGCGGCACGGATGCGTTTACATCTTCTTCACGATACGTGTACGCAGAAAGTGGGCTCACCGTAGAGCGCTCAGGACAAGGGCTTGTTTACACAGGCTATCAATGGCGTGGCCGCTCAAACCCCGGAACAGCAGATGAACTTCGGGAAGTGATGTTCATTGAAAGGGACCAGCAACGGATGTCTGGGAGATGGTTTTCAGGAGCATACGATGAGATAGGGCCAGATGTTACGCTGCAACGAATCGGTGCGGCACCCATCGTTACAGGGGTTTACCCACAGGCATTGAGGCGCGGAGAAACTACAGAGGTCACAATTTATGGAGGGTCCCTTAGCGACACCCGGGATGGTGCAGGATTAGATTTTGGTCCAGGAGTCTCGATTGGGATGATCGAACAATCTGAGACTGATGAGCTAGTGGTCCAACTCACCATTGACGCTGACGCAGCGCTAGGAGCACGTGATTTTTTTGCATTCGAGTCGACCCTAGAGGATGCAATTATAGTCCACGACGGAATCGATCGAATTGTTGTCACACCAGAGTCGGGCATGGCACGGGTTGGTGGAGCGAACTTCCCAAAGGGCTATCAGACTTTCGAAGCGATCGGCTATAACAACGGCCCCGACAATGAAAACGGGACGGATGATGATCTCAAATTGGGTCGCGTTAACGTCTCATGGAGCCTAGAGGAGTACACGGCAACGTTTGGTGACGATGACATAGACTTCGTCGGCTCCATTAACTCAAAAGGGATCTTCACCCCTGCCCTGGACGGAGTAAATACAGATCGGGCCGGCGATCGAAACAATATCGGGGATGTCTGGGTCTTAGCCACCTATCTTACCCAGGAAGGCAGGGAGTTACGGGCCCGTGCCCATCTGCTGGTGACTGTCCCACTGTACATGCGCTTCGAACCATGGAGACCAATTGGACCCGCTAACAATCAAAGGCTAATAGGATGAACTCCTCAGTCATTACAACAGACGCTGAAACTCTCGCCCTCCGAGAGTTTCATCCTTTCAAGGCAGATGGGGTCACTTACCTCTATATGGTTCCTTCGGCTGGAATCTTCCGAATGGAAGGGCCATCGAACGCGATCATAGAGGCACTCGGCAAGGGTCCAAAAGTCAAAACTGAGTTGATCAATGAACTCTCCGGTCAGTTTAATATCGACTTATTACTGGAAACGATAGATGAACTGACTGAGATACGTGCGATCGGAGACGTCGGTGCGCCAAAAGATCTGGTGCCGAACGACCTACCCCCCGCCGGGTTCCCGCTTACAACAATGGTCCTAAATGTGACCAATAAGTGTAACCTGGCATGCACTTATTGCTACGAGTACGGTGAGGACAAGATCGTCGATACGCAGTACGGGGATCAGCCGAAGTTTATGGCAGAAGAAACTGCTAAAGAAAGCGTTGAATTCTTGCTAGAAGAGTCTCGGGGACAGGAGGTAGCACATATCACGTTCTTCGGTGGAGAGACTCTACTTAACTTCCCAGTGCTGCAGGATACGGTAGCATACGCACGTCGCCGTGCTGCTGAAGAAGGTAAACGTATTGAGTTCAGCCTAACGACCAACGCGACGCTCTTACGTCCAGAGATCATCGAGTGGCTCGCTGATAATCAAATTGGAGTCACAATATCGATTGATGGACCGAAAGAGGTCCAAGACGGACTCCGGGTTTTCCATAATGGAAAGGGCTCTTATGACGTGATCGAGCCCAAGATCAAGGAACTCCTAAAACGTCATAAGACACGCCCAATCGGCGCACGTGTCACACTGACACAAAAGAACATGGATGTACTAAGCATCTTCCAGCACCTGACGGAGGATATGGGGTTTTGGGAGGTTGGCCTTGCACCTGTAACCACTCAAGACCAACGAGATTACGCCATCACGAGCGACGGCAAAGACAAAATGCTCGAACAATTTGAGATACTTGCTCAAGAATGGCTCGAGTGCGCACTAAAAGATGAGCACCACGGGTTTTCAAATGTCAAAGACACACTTGAAGAGATCCATAAGGGCGTGAGTAAGGCATACGGTTGTGGAGCAGGACTTGGGCTTATGGGCGTCGCCACGGATGGTGACGTATCGCTCTGTCATCGCTTCGCCGGATCTCCCGAACACACAATTGGATCCATCTCAGAGGGTATCGACCGGGAGAAGCAAGAGGAATTCCTAGTGGACCACCATATCGCGAGTAAGACTGACTGCCACACATGCTGGGCGCGACCGATCTGCTCAGGTGGGTGTTATCATGAAGCTCACGTCCAATACGGAACCTCCTCACACGCTAATTTGCACTACTGTACATGGGTAAGAAGTTGGACACATACTTGTCTGGAAATTTATGGTGCACTTGCAGAAAAGAATCCTAAGTTCCTTAATCGCTTCGATGCATAAGTACGAATATAGGAGAAGCCGGTGAAGCACATTAAAGCGGTCAATCAGAAAGCTGCTCGGATCGAAGCTTGGGTGGCCCACGAAGCTGAGCAAGCACAGCCTAGCGAGCTTGACGTCGTAGGTCTCGAAAGTCGCCCTCCTCATGAACAGAACGGCCCCAATTTTCCTTTGGGTTGCTCCTTGGTCTTCGCACCCGGGTGGGAAGCAGACTCTGCTGGCGGTACAGCAGGGCTCTGTCAGCCCGTGGAAAGAGACATCTTCGACTGTCACCTATCATGTTTCTGGCCAGCACATGTGCCAGACCAGCTCAACCATTCTCCTGATTGGACAAGCAAGTGCGCGTCTGCTCAAAAAGACTGGCGTAAGCTGGACTTAATTTTCCCGTAGGCTAGAGGATCAACTGACATGATGCGGATGCTTGATAGCGGCGTATGGGCGCTCATTATCCTGATGGCAGGGACATCCATCACGCTCGAGGCCCAGGAAACCGCACTCTGGTATCTTGGCACCTATACCAGAGATATACTCGTCTGGGATGAAGCCAGCGAACAGGTTGTTGACCGGATAGAGATGGGGCATCACACCCCAGCTGATATCGTTGTAAATGAAGGTAAGGACAGGATTTATGTGCGTGACGGAACCGCACTACACATGGAACTTGTGGACCTGAAGACAAAAGAGGTTGTGGATGAGTTCACTTTGTCCCAGGGCAATGTAACCGTGCGCATTAACGGTTTTGCACCTCATCCATCAGACGAGAAGGCGGTGATTTTTGCAAAACGATATACCAAACTGAGGGATAGGTATGTGGTCGAAGGGCCATTCTTGCTTGAATATGATCTGACGAATAAAACCGTCACGGACACCATTCCATGGCCCGATGATCAAGAGCGCGAATCCATCCGCTTTCAGTACTCGCCCGATGGCGAAATACTCTACATGTTCGCTGAAGATATTATCGCACTTGATGGAAGCAGCTACGAGGAAGTTGACCGATGGCAGATATCCACTCCGATTGAATCTGGGGTTGGACGCAGCAGGTTCGGAACAGCCCCTCAGCCTTATGATGAAGAGGGTGTGGCCACCAGCCTCTTTAGGATGACAGATCCAGTTCAGAACCGGCGGTTGATGGGTATTGCCAAAGTTCGGCTTTCAGAGAAAAAAGTGGAATTCTTCACACTTGGAGAAGCTAGGCCAGTTAGGAATTTCACACTCGCTCCGGATGGCAAGAAAGCCTATGGACTACTCGAACAAGGCAATATTGCAGAATACGAATTTTGGGAGTTTGATCTGGTCAATCAGCGAGTATCCAAAAGAGTGCCCTTCGCAGGTCGACCCCGCATGACTTTGGGGGTGAGCGCTGATGGGGAGCACCTTTTCATTTATAACGCAGGTAATACGATTGACGTCTACGATGCTGAAACGTTTGACTATATAAAGCAGATCGTGTTTGATGAGGATACAACGTTTGAAGTTATGATTCCCGAAACCGGGAACTTTACACCGTGAGTTACAACAAGAAGGAGGATACCAAGATGAACCGACTCGGAAAGCTTCTAGCCCTTAGTTCCATAGGGTTGATGTCCTTAGGGACCACACTCGAAGCCCAAGACGTTGATCCCGTCGGTGTCTACGGTATCACGATCAATGCTGATTTTGACGGCCAGGTAATGCAGATGTTTGGAACCCTGACCATTGAGAATTCTGATAATGGACTTAGGGGATCAGTCGATACAGACATGGGAATTACCTCGTTATCCGGTATCGTGGTTGAAGGCTCAGAGATGAAATTCAACGTAGACGCGGAGGGGATGCTGGTCGCGTTCGAAGTGAATTTTGAAGATGATGGATTTAGCGGAGAATTCGATTTGGACGGTTTGGGTGGAGGGACGATATCGGGGACAAAGCGCTAGATTTCATTTAAACAAAGCATTGTTCTTGATGAGGATATAAATACTGAGGTTTTGGTTCCCGAAGCAGGGGACTTCAAATTATGAGTTACACTAGTAAGGAGGATACCAAGATGAACCGACTCGGAAAGCTTCTAGCCCTTAGTTCCATAGGGTTTATGTCCTTAGGGACCACACTCGAAGCCCAAGATGTTGATCCCGTCGGCGTCTATGGTATCACGATCGATATTCCTGAAGCGGGCTTCCAACTTCCCGGTACAATGACGATCGAAAACTCCGATAATGGATTGACGGGATCGATGGCGCTTGAGCTACCTCCCGAGATGCCATCTCAGGGACCCGCCGACCTGTTTGATATCACGGTCGAAGGGAATGTGATGAAGTGCAGAATCGGAGTAGAAGGAGCTACCGTCGATATTACACTCAATTTTGAGGATGGTGGATTTGAAGGCAGCCTTATGTCTGATATGGGAGCATTTGATATCACGGGTACAAAGCGCTAGGCCTCTCCTCTATTTCGTCCAGGCTAGCCTTAGGCGCCTGAATCCAGAAAAACTGTGGCCAAAATTCTAGATCCGCACTTCAAGCGGGCACTAGTATTTGTGCGCCCATACGGCTGGGCACTCCTGCCGGTGGTCGTGCTCTCGCTCGTAGGTACTGGGCTAACTCTAGTACTCCCATATCTATCAAAACTTCTGGTTGACGATGCCCTTGTAGCCCAGGATTTCAGCGCACTTCTGAACATCGTAGGCCTCTTTGTCGGTATCACAGCAGCTTCTTTCCTAATGAACATCCTGAGTGGGATGCGCTATACGAAGGTGTCAGCTGACATCCTATTCGACATGAGATTGGATCTTTACCGCCACCTGCAGCGGTTGTCTCCGAGATATTACGCGAAGACCCCACTAGGAGATGTTGTATCCAGGATCAATGGAGATATCGGAGAGATTCAGCGTGTTACGGCCGAGGCGACTCTTGCGTGGCTGGGTCAACTCATCGCACTAGTCGGAACTGTGGGGATGCTGATTTATCTTGACGTACGCCTTTTTTTCATTGGGCTTATCACCTTACCCCCCGCCCTCCTTGCCCTTTTACGCTATCGGCGTCAGTTAGAGGACCGAGTTCGTGACCTACGCGAACGCAGCGCAGATATCGGCACCTTCTTGATCGAGACACTTCAGGGCATGAGAGCAGTCGTCGGAGCCAATGCACAGGAGCGTGAGGTTGATCGCTTTCGTAACAAGAACGACTCCTTCGTCGATGCACTACTTTCTATGCGGCTTTTTACCTATCTAGCTGGTGGACTCCCAGGCCTCTTGCTCACTACCGGTACGGGTATCGTCTTTCTATACGGCGGATATCGTGTGATCGATGGAGAAACGACTCTCGGTACCTTCGTAGCATTCATGGCCTACCAAATGCGTCTGATGGCACCTATCCAAGGATTAATGGGCCTGTACTCTAATCTTGCTACCGCACGAGCATCTTTGGTCCGAGTGCACGAACTCCTCGATAGTCCTCCTGAGGTTGTCGAGGCTAACCCAGCCAAATCATTACCCGAATGTAAGGGCGAACTAACCCTTGAAGAGGTTCATTATGGCTTCGGGCGTGGAGGCGAGGTACTCGCAGGCATCAATCTAGCCATCCCCGCCGGACAGGTATTAGCGATTGTCGGGGCCAGCGGAAGCGGTAAATCAACAATCGCAGATCTTCTTTCTCGCCAGCTCGATCCAGATGAAGGACACATCCTGTTGGATGGAACGAATCTGTGTGACCTATTTCTTTCACAGGTAAGAAGGCACGTCGCGGTTGTCGAGCAATCACCATTTATTTTCCATGCTACAGTTGCTGAGAATGTCCGCTATGCGAGACCGGAAGCAACGGACGCAGATGTGCAACAAGCAATACAGGCAGCGGGACTCTCAGACCTTATGGATTCGATGCCGGAAGACATAAATACGGTCGTTGGTGAACGAGGAAGTCAGCTGTCAGCTGGTGAACGCCAGCGTGTTGCGATTGCGCGCGCCTACCTTGCGGAACCTTCAGTGCTCATTTTCGATGAGGCAACTGGCGCACTTGATCCCATGTCAGAAGCTGCTGTTCTTTCGGGTTATGATGCTCTGATGCGCGGCCGAACGACTGTGCTCATCACACACCGGATTGACCTTGCCCGACAAGCTGACCGAGTCGTGGTACTCAAGAATGGAAGAGTGGCGGAAGACGGACGGCCGAGTGACTTAGAGACTCAAGGGACTGCCTTCAGCGATATTTTTCTAGACGTCAAGACCGGCTAGTTCCTGCCAATGCTTGAATGAGACAAATCCTACCATGAAGGACACACCCATTACCCTCGCAGTTGTAGATAGCGGAGTAAATATTCCACACCCTCACTTACCTGCAGTACAAAGCGGTATCTCTCTTGATCCCGAGGGGAACGAACAAGAAGATTTTACAGATGTGTTAGGGCACGGAACCGCAGTAACGTCAGCGATCTATGAAAAAGCCCCAGACACGCAAATCTTTGTAGTGAAAGTCTTTGATCAGCAGCTTGCGACAAGCGTGCCAATACTTGTAAAAGCCCTAGACTGGGCCTCAGAGCATCATATGCGTCTCGTCAACTTGAGCCTTGGCACACCCAACGAGATTCGTGCTTACGATTTAGCTCCAGCTGTGGCACGTGCGGTCGAAAGAGGAACAATCATCGTGTCGGCTAGAGCCAATGAGGAAGAATTCTGGTATCCCGGATGCATGGAAGGTGTTTTAGGGGTAGTCCTCAACTGGGACCATCCCCGGGAGAGCGTCTCCGTGATCGAGGCCGCAGAATCTCCTAAAGCCTCTTCGGTCCGTGTTGTCAGCGCGTCTGGTTATCCTCGACCGATTCCAGGAGTCCCAAACTCCCGGAATCTCAACGGGATTAGTTTTGCCGTAGCCAATACCACAGGTGTACTCGCCGCACTCCTCGTAGATCAACCCGATATTCAGACAGCTGACGCGGCATTAGATCTCCTGAGCGAGAAGGCACCTCCACTAGATTAAGCTCGAAGCCAGTCGTGAACCCAACCCCGGAAACCCCGCTAAACGACTACTAGTTCAATTACCCTGCTCACTGACTGAGCCGATGGTGCAACGCCCATCAGGTTGTCGAAGTGTAGGATATGAAACGCCGAGCTGGTCGAGATACGAATCGTAGCTATCAGAATCGTAGTAATACTTCTGCATTTCCTCTCGGAAATCCTCCATGATCTCAGCATTCATTTCAGTGGCTGGCTGGTCTGATGGCCGGATAAATGGCGTGTACTGGATTTCACGGTTTTGGATGTTCTCAAAATAGTCCCAAGCCTGATCAACTAGTTCAGGTCGAACCATGAAATCGAGAAGAGTCATGGCTTGAGCTATCGCTCCCTGCGTGGCTCCTTTATGAGCGATGGGGGTTGCCATCGCAATTGCATTCGCCCAGTGATGGCCCGGAAGACCGGGAATATTGGATGGGAAAGAGAGCGTCGCTGTTGGTACATTCCAAGAAATATCCCCAATATCGTCTGCAAACCCTGCAGTCCTCTGTGCCTCGGTAAGTGCAGGCCTCAGAATCGAAAGCTCTGTAGCTAACCCAGACTCAAAGGTGCCGACTTCCCTCTGTGTTGCTTGAGCAAAACGTTGGTCATCCTCAGTCCACTGCGGGAGCCCAACCTGCTGGATATTTTCATACATAGCCTCAGCAATCACCTGGTTAAAGTGACCAGGCCACGCACTACCAATGATGCGTACATCATCGAGAACAGTACCGCTCATCATTGCCGCGCCTTTTGCGATCGAGTCTCCAATCACGAAAAGATCTCTGATCTGAGGATAGTTTTTCTCTCGGAAATAAAACCAAATTGAAGCCTTAGATGGCACCACATTGGGCTGATCTCCCCCGTCATACACTACAGAATGGGACCGATGCTGAGTGCGCAGGTGTTCACGGCGGAAGTTCCAGCCAACCTCCATCAGATTCACTGCATCAGCAGCGCTTCGCCCCCTCCAAGGAGCCCCTCCAGCGTGGGCGGCAGACCCTTCAAAAGTAAACATTGCTGAAATAAGACCTGTTCCAGGAGTCATACCCCAGCTAGTCGATAGATTATTCCCCACATGAGCATAAAGGACGATATCTACGTCTTCAAACATGCCCTCCCTGACGTAATATGCCTTGGTAGCGACAAGCTCCTCTGCTACTCCAGGCCAAATCTGAATCGTCCCCTCTAGCCCTTCTCGCTGCATAAGTTCTTTCACTGCAAGAGCAGCTGTGATCTGGACAGCCATACCCGAATTATGTCCTTCTCCATGCCCAGGAGCTCCCTCAACAAGAGGAAGATGACAAGCCACTCCAGGCATTTGAGATGCCTTTGGAATGTTATCAATATCTGTCCCGAGAGAGATCTTGGGTCGCCCGGAGCCCCAAGTAGCAACCCAAGCAGTGGGAATACCGGCCACTCCCTCTTCCACAGTGAAGCCATGTTCCCGAAGGAGTCCTACCAGATAGCCTGAGGTTTCGAACTCTTGAAAGCCTAATTCAGCAAAGCTGAAAATCTGATCCACGATATTCGCTGTGAATCCCCTTCTCCCGTCGATCGCCTCAGCAAGCTCACTCTTCCAGCTAGCCAACTGACCTATTTGGATTTGGGCGATGGATCCGTTCGGCATTGCAAGCGCAGCCACTAAAACCGATACCGTTGCAATCACAAACCGATACTTGGATGAAAACATTTAAGACTCTCCTATGGAACTAATCAGTCTCAGTCCAAAATGAGCTGGTTCCGGTCGTCCCGCGAGAGTCTAGGTAATCTCCGATCTGCGCCAAACACAATGCGGTCTATAACAAGGAGAACTAGCAATTCCATTCCGGTTTACCGCTAGCCGGATATGTGTCATGCTCCTTGTATGATTCAACTGACATCTAAACAACGCGCGCACCTCCGAAGTCTTGCAAACCGACTCAAGCCAGTTGTACATGTGGGCACTGAAGGAGTCAGTGAAAAACTACTCACATCAGCGTCAGAGGCATTCAATAAGCGTGAGCTAATTAAGATTAGAGCTCAGGAAGGAGCACCTGAATCCATCAAGAGTATCGCAAATGATATAGCCTCTCGAGTCTCAGGAGTGCACGTCATTCAAACGATCGGGCGGATCGCTGTTCTATATCGTCCACATCCGGAGGACCCCGAAATACAGCTTCCTGAGCCAAATCAGGGTTAAGCAAATGTCCCGGGCATTTATCAAGGAAGATCCTGATGAGCCAACCCCGACATATCAGCTTCCGGATCCCGAGTCACCCTATTACAACGAGGCAGCGGCTTGGGCGCTCATTCAAGGAGCGGATCAGGGAGATTCTCGAAGTGCTGAGGTGGCTACAGGCTACAGCTGGGGTGATCCAACACTGGTCCAGTGTGTTCTTTCGATCCTTAAGGAAGCTGAAACTGCTGGTGAAGACCGGGTAGCTCAGCTAGCACGACGATTCCTTAAGGCTGCCGGACAAATCGAATCACCTTGAGACCTAAAGAACGCCCCACGGACCCTATAGGCTCGTGGGGCGTTTTTTTCTCTTCAGGACCTCTGCTACAACGTCAGGCAGCCCCAAAGTGTTTTAGTCATAGAACTTTTTAACACGACACGCAGTTGTTGTTGTTTTTGGAACCGAGACCCATAAGCAAAGTCACGGCATTCAAATGCGGTGGGATTCGTGATACAGGGCCATTCGCCAAGTCAGCGGTGGTCTGTCCACGCCGATTTACCACACTAACATCGCCCCCCTGGCTGATGAGATATAGAATCATCTCATTATCACCACGCCCCGCTGCATTGTGTAGCGGACGGTATCCGTTGTGGTCTGGCTGGTTAACGTCAGCACCAAGTTCCTCTATAAGGTATCTCACTGATGGAATCCAACCGCCGGGCATCGCCCGATGTGCATTGCCTGCAAACCCTTCACCATATCCAGCACCCGCGGCAGCATTGACCGGGAATATTCCTGGGCCCCCGTCTACATACGGTGGTAAGCCTGACGGGTCAGCGTTTGCCTCACGGACCGAATCTGCTCGCTCTACGCGATTAACGAGTTCCTGTCGCCTGTCGTCTGAGATTTCCGCTAACTCCTCATCCGTGAATTCTGCTCTTTCAGCTTCTGGTAGCTCGTTGCGTACTGAAGTAAGAACCTCTATCCGCTCTTCTGCAGATAGTGGATTGAAGTTGGAATCGTCGGATATCTGATTGCGTGCCGAGCGAGCTCCCGTATCTCGGGGTCTCCTTCGCCTTTGTTCTGGAGCGATTGTTGGGATGTTTGGATCAGCACCATACTTAACTAGCAGGCGCATCGCCTCCAGATCTGCCGCGTAGGCTGCCCGCCAGAACGCCGTGGAACCTTTTGTATCCACCAAGCCACAATTTCGATTTCCGCAGCCTCCGTAAACCATGTACCAAGGATGCATCGTCGTACGTGCGTCAGGCTCAGCTCCACTCTGTAGTAGTGCTTCGATAACTTCCATATACGTAGCATTCTGCAGGTGGTGTTCCTGAGGTTGAGGGAACCGCGTCCGAGGCTGCCACTCACTGTTCACCGCACTCCACAGTGGTGCAATACCATTGATGTCAGATGCCAGGTTGGGATTTGCCCCAGCTTCTAGCAACAACATGGCCATATCGAACTGGCCATTGATTGTAGCCATGAGGAGCGGGCTCGTAGCATCACTCAGGCTTATTTGGTTAACGTTAGCTCCACCATCAAGGAGTACCTGCGCTACTTCCAAATGCCCCTGACGAGCTGCATGTAAAAGCGCTGTCATTCCTCCAGTCGCTGTAATGCTAGGTGACCCGCGGCTTCCATCTTCTTCCTCTTCTTCCTCTTCTTCCTCAGGAAGTCCATTCTCTAGAACCTCACGGCCAGCACGCAGTGCTGCCTGCACCTGAGTTGGCGTAATAGAGCCACTGGCCTCTCGAATAGCGTCAAGGACTTCGTTTTGTCGCTGGTTAGCAGCGCGGTCCAGATCTCCTTGTTCCTGGAGATCGATTACTGTCGTCGAGAGTCCGGGTTCTGCGCCGTGTTCCAGTAGGTAAACTGCGGCGGCAGCTCTGTTGAGCGCCGACGCGAAGATTAAGGGCGTTTGACCCGAAGATGCCTCCAGGGCATTCGCGTCCGCACCATGTTCTATTAACGCCTCTAGCACATCGGTCTGCCCAGAAGCCGCAGCCAGATGGATGGGTGTCGTACCAGCCGGGGAAGTCTTGGCCTGAACGTTGGCACCTTCTTCCAGCAAACGACGTGTGACGAGTTCATTTCCTGCTTTGCTTGCCAGATGCAGAGGAGTGTACTGACCGATACGCGTAACTGCATCAACTCGGCCCCCTGCATAAAGAAGTACCTCAACCATCTCTAGTTGGGCACGCTCAGCAGCCCAATGCAGTGCCGTCATTCCATCGCCCTGTGCTCCATTTACATCCGCCCCCTGCCTCAGGAGACCACGCACAGTTTCTAGATCACCTTTCATCGCAGCATCAGCTACCGGTGCCTCAGGTGGTGTGGCCGCAGTAAGCGCCATGACCACACCCAGCACCCCAAGAACCCTAAAGGGCAGACCCTGGTTCATTCTCTTCCTCCAGCTTCATTCAGCATTCGTGTTCAGTCTCTCATTTGCTCTGTGAGCTAGAAAGACGTCGCAGATACAGGTGGTGTGGCAAGGGAGAAAACCCCGTCACTATCTCCGAAACTCTCCATTTCATCATGACCAAGCATGTGGAGTAGCGTGAGCATCACGTTAGCCATTGGTGTGTCGTCCGCCGCCTGCAGGTGGACATTACCAGCTAACTGCCCGCTAGCATGACCCATCAAGATCAATGGACAACGGCGATGGTTATGGATATTGGCGTCTGCCATCGGAGAGCCCCATATAATCATCGACTGCTCAAGCAGATTGCTGTCCCCAACCACTGAGTTCTGCATCTTCTCGAGTAAGTATCCCAGCGTTGCCATACGGTATTGGTTGATCTTATTGAATTCGAGAATCGCCTCCTCACGCCCGCCATGATGTGAAGCCGGATGGAAGGGTCTCGCTGAGTCACTGTCTGGGAACACACGGTTCTGCGCATCCCGTCCAGTCTTGAATGAGATCACTCGTGTCATCTCTGTTTCAAGCGCTAGCACCTGGAGATCAAACATCATTTCCATATGCTCTTTGAAGGTATCAGGGACCCCTGCCGGTGCCTCAGGCAATGCCCGCTCTTCTCCACTAGAGTTCCTTATTTCAACCATCTCGATACGTCTTTCGATCTCTCGAACATTATCGAGATACTGGTCCATACGTTGCCGATCGACAGCACCAAGATCCCGACGCAAAGACGCGACCTCGTCAGCAATCCAGTCTAAAATACTCGCCCGGTCAGCTCGCCGCTCAGAACGTTCTTCAGGACTGGACCCAGCACCGAATAGCATATCGAAGGCTACCCTAGGATCACGGATCATCGGCATCGGCTCACTGGGTGAGGACCAGCTGATCGTATCCGTGTAGGCACATGAATAGTTGTAGGTGCAACCACCAGATTGATCGAGATTTTCAATACAGAATTGCATCGAAGGAAGCGGTGTGTCCTGACCAAAGCGCTTCGCGTAAATCTGATCCAGAGACGGGGTTCCTACCCAGAGATCCGAACCCTGTGTCTGTTTCGGATGCGACTGCGTCAGGAACACTGCGCTGGACCGGAAGTGATCCCCTCCAACCTCCGGCGCGGACAGCGGCTCAGCCATCCTGACATCGGTATTACTTATCAGTGTAAGATAGTCCCGCCATGGTTCGAGAGATTTTGCAGGGTGATCAGCGATTAACTCGAAGTCACGACCTACAGTTGCAGGAGCATACAGGAGTTGGGTCGCACCCCAGTCATTACAGCCAGCTAGGCCATGCACTTCCTCAATACAAATCAAGGGCATCTTATCAGCTGCGAGGAACGCACGCCTAGAATCGCCCAGCCTCCCGGCTGGGACCATCGCATCAAGGAACGGGAGGGCAACACTGGCACCCATACCGCGTAGGAACGTCCGTCGCTCGATGTGTTTACCTGTAATAAAATGCATCTTTTGGTCTCCTGACCTATGTCTTACTGCATAGTTCTCTTAGTTGGAGGAATTAACCTGCTCCTCCCCTTCAGCTGTGCTATCTAACGCTGCTCGCTTCATCTGGAATGCATCACTCTGAATGATGCCCATAATGAAGGATGACAGCCTATAATCATCTTTCTCTGCATTCTTCGAGATTTCTCGGACCACAGGTTGATCATAATGCTCAACACGTCGTCCGAGAGCGAATGCCATCAGGTTTTCCGTGAAATTTCTAACCAGCGGAATTGGCCTTTTTAGAAGTGCATTAATCAATTCGACAGGTTCAGACACAGGGGTTCCATCATAGAAGTCCCCACGAGTGTCTATCGGATTCCCGTTTTCACGCAGTCGCCAACGACCTGTTACATCGTAGTTATCCAGTGCAAGGCCAATGGGGTCCATGAGACTGTGACAAGAGCTACAAGCTGGGCTCTCTCTGTGCAGTTCCATTCTCTCACGCGTCGTGAGGAACTTTCCATCAGAGACAGTTCCAGTCTCATCCAAGTCAGGTACTCCAGGAGGCGGAGGCGGAGGCGGCGTGCCTAACAGGACTTCCATCACCCACTTCCCACGGAGCACAGGAGAAGTGCGATTCGCCATCGAGGTCAGCACCAACACACTTCCCTGACCCAAAAGTCCTCGGCGCTGATCCTCTAGGTAATCAACCCGCCGGAAATGGTTCCCTGAGACACCAGGAATTCCATAGTGCCTGGCTAGGCGTTCATTAACGAACGTGTAGTCGGCACTGAATAACTCCAAAAAGCTCTTATCCTCTTGGACGAGATTATAGAAGAAGAGCTCTGTTTCTCGCCGCATTGCATCCGCAAGATTCTCATCGAAATTCGGATAGAAATTGGGGTCCGGGCGAACCTTGTAGAGATCTTGAAGCCGCAGCCATAACCCTGCGAAACGCGTTCCTAGCGCCTCGGAACGGGGATCTGCAAGCATTCTCTGTGACTGCCTCTCAAGCTCTTTGTCCGAAAGCTTCCCTTCTGCTGCGATCTCAAGCAATTCAGCATCTGGGGGCATTCCCCAGAGGAAGAAAGAAAGCCGTGAGGCAAGATCCACATCCGCGAGCCGATACGTTTCACCGGGATCCTTGTTTTCAGGCTCCCGCTCGAACCGGAATACGAAATGAGGACTCGCGAGTATCGCCTCAAGCGCCCTTCTAACTCCACCCTCGAAACCTCCACGAGCAGAGCCAGCTGCGTAGAAATTCATGAGACCTGATATGTCGTTGTCTGACAGAGGGCGCCTATACGCTTCACTACCAAGCCGGGACACTATCTCCCTGGCGCACGATAATTCCTCACTCGGGACGGTCGGTCGGCAAGAAAAAATCTTGGAGCGAGTAGCAGTCTCAGACACTCCAGTTGTGTTATAGGGTCCACTGACAATTAGGTCTCGCAAATGTGGTAGCGATGTAATCCCATTCCCGCCTGAACCGCCACCAGCCAATGACCACTCGTGCGGACGAAGGAGATCTTCGTACGGACCATCTCCACGGCGGATAAACGCGGCTGAAACCTTATGCTGCCCTGCCCGAAGCATGATTGGCTCCGTCCTGACCCCCGACCCGCCACGACCATCCGCCCCAGCTCCAGAACGCGTGTAGTGAAGAAGTGCGACGCGCTCGCCATCGATCGATACATCCACGTCCTCAAGCCGCGCATTACGGCCGCCATTGAATGTCATTGCGAAAACATATTCCGCGTCGGCCGGAAATACGTGGTCGATTACCATGCCGCCACGGGTGCCGTACGGAGCCCCTTCCACATGGTCCCAGGGGTGTTGGGAAATATACTCTGGAAGCTTATAGACTTGGTCTACAGCTGGAGCGCTCCGATTACCTACAGCCCACCGGCTAATCTCGCTCGCCGCATTCAGATAAGACTCGAGCAAAGTGGCTGAAAGCGACTGTACATCAGCGATATTATCGAAATTGGCACTCATCTGATCGTTCTGGAGCCACTCGCTGGCATCGACCTTGAGGAGCAGGAGGTCTCTTACGGCCTGTTCGTACTCAGCACGATTAAGGCGCTGGAACGTTCGGCCACCAGGGTTTGGGTTTCGTGATGCAGCAGCATCGACCACTCGCTCAAGTTCTTCGACAACTGTTTGGAGCGTATCACCCCCAGGTCTCCTCGCACCAACCGGAGGCATCATTCCGGCGCGAAGCTTACGGATCATTCGTTCGGCAATTTCCGCGTTTTGGTCCGCTTCATCGGCGTCGAAACCAACTAGAGACAGATTTCCACTTAGGCGTCGCTCGTTATGACACCGTACACAAGTGTTCTGGATTACATCATTCAGTGACACATCTCCACTGCCTTCATGACCGCCCATTACCCCCTGGGAAGCCTTATGAATACTGGCTTTCTGCCACACCGGTCCCACTTCAGCCCGAGCTCCTGAGAGCACGAGCATCATACCCAACGCAGCGGTGGAAAAGACGATATTTTTCATTATGGGATACATCTCCCCAAATAAGCCTGTTTACACGCTATCTACTGGGTTCCTAGGGGGCAAGGACTACGTCAATTACATGGGTGGGTGTTGCGTCTAACCCCAAGAAAACCGAAACTGATCTAAGCGTGTTGGCATGAACCAACCCGCAGGCAACTGAGTGGCTCCACTACAGGAGGTAAAAGATGGACCAGAGGCGTTCTTTCTCCCGACGGCAATTCATGGGTGGAGCAGCGACAGCGCTGGGTTACCTAGGGTTAAAGCCGGGCGCAGAGCTTTTGGCTGCTGAAACCGATGAGACAGTAAGGTTTCCTTTAGCACGTAAGCTAGATGACCCCTACGACTCCCTAGCAAAACTAAGCTCGAATGAAAACCCATGGGGGCCCTCCAAGAGTGTGTTGGAAGCCATGAACGGAGCCTGGAAGTATGCCAATCGCTACGGCTACCCCGATGGGGACATCCAACAGGCAATTGCTGATCACCATGGGGTAACTAGAGATCATATCCTTATGGGGGCTGGCTCGGGTGAGCTCCTGAAGGTCGTTGGACTCACTTTTATGAGTCCCGGTAAGAAAGTTATCGGTGTCGAACCTACATATAGCACGGTTTACAGGCATGCCACCGACCTTCGCGCAGATGCAATCACGCTGCCGCTGATGGAAGACTACCGGCAGAACATCCCGGAGATGATCCGTACCATTAAGATCAATCACCGCAACGTTGGCTTTGTTTTCCTCTGTAATCCGAATAATCCAACTGGCCTAACGGTTACAGCAGCAGAGGTAAGACAACTATTGGACAACATCCCTGAGGACGTGCCCGTGCTGGTTGATGAGGCATACCACCACTTTGTCCAAGATCCGTCCTACGCTGAGTCACTCCCATATGTCCTAGAGGGACGCAACGTGATTGTCACACGCACGTTCTCGAAAATTTATGGTATAGCAGCGATGAGACTCGGATATGCCATTGCTAAACCAGAACTCATCGATCGTATGCGTCCCCATAGCACCGGCTCTGTAAATGCGCTGGTAAAATGGGGTGGAGCAGCAGCACTAAAAGACAAGGAAGCAGAGAAGTGGGTCTTGAATAAGACGGTTGAACTCCGAGAAAAGATGGTAGCTGGGGTAAAATCAATGGGCTTCGACGTCCTACCGTCTAATACCAACTTCTTCATGATGCATACGGTTCGACCGTCATCCGAATTCAGGTCTGCCTTCCGAGAAAGAGGGGTTGCGGTAGGTCGCGACTTCCCGCCGATGCTTGACTGGCTCAGGGTCTCTGTTGGTAACGAAGAGGAGAACGAGAGATTCATGCAAGCGCTGAAGGAGATCGCTTAGCATAAGGCAAGAAAACGCAACTACTAACTGGAAGGGCAACGATGTGGACGGCTAAAAATACGTCCCCACGAGACGCCCGGGGCCGAATAGCTCCGGGCGTTCTGTGGTTCCTGGTACTAGCTACCTTCTCCGGAAACCAAGATCTCAGGGCTCAGGAACCAGTCGCATGGGGAGAAGAACTGGTTTTTCATACGTTTTCTATCGCTGCAGTCGATCCGAGGACTGGCGAATCCGGTGTTGCCGTTACAACACGAGTTCCCTGTGTAGGAAATGGAGTACCCTGGGTACGCGCGGGCGTTGGTGCTGTGGCCACACAGGCCTCTACACGAACGGCCTACGGGAATGAGTTGCTTGATATGCTTGAAGAGGGGCGAACCCCTCGGGATGCTCTCGACCGAGCTATGGCTGGTGACCCGGAGGCCCAACGTCGGCAAGTAGGTGTTGTGGCACTAGATGGTACATCCGCTCAACATACTGGAACCGGCCCTGGCTATTGGGCAGGCCATAAGTCCGGTCTTAACTATGCAGCGCAAGGCAATGTGCTTGTTGGGCCGGAGGTCATCGATGCCGTTGCGGCGGCCTTCGAGGAAACTGAAGGATCGGAACGTCATCTAGCAGATCGGCTAATCGAAGCGCTAGGGGCGGGTCAGGAAGTGGGTGGTGATCGGAGAATGGGCCGCCTGCAGTCCGCTGCAGTAATCGTAGCCGATCCAAGAGAAGATCGCTCCAGACGTGCCGACGGGCTCACAGCAAATATCAATGTTTGTGAGCACCCTGCTCCGGTGGCGGAATTACGACGAGTGTACAACACGATTTCGGGAACCCTAGGGTATCGCACGCTCCAACAGTACACGGGTAACGATGTATGGCAGGTGAAACTTATCATGCATGCTCTCGACTACTACCGCTCAGGTACTGAAACCCTAGAGCAAGAAGGCAACTGGCGACTCTACGATAATGAGATCATCTCGGCAGTAGACGAATTCCGCTCGGACCAAGGCCTATCAGTTCCTAACTCAGGTAGTAGCCCCCCTGGATTAGTTGATGCAGCCACCATCGAGCGCATGTGGATCGCACTAGAGTCCGCAGGCAAGGCAGCTGAACTCCGACGAGTCATTAGGGAACTGACAGCGGTCAGGAGATAGGCTCTAGCACCCTAGAGCAAAACTGCAGCCGGCTGTTATAAAAGATTCTGATCGGCTAGGCGGATGATTCGAGCCAGATCGTCGTCAGCCCAAGATTTATCGCGAGATGCTCTCCATGGGTGTTAGGGGCTGCCCCATGCCAATGCTCCTCATCTGGACCAATCATCGCGAGATCACCCACTCCTAGGGTTAGCTCGTGGCCAGAGCGATCTACCACGGAACAAGTACCACTCAACCCGAGAAGTAGTTGGAAGTCATCGTGACGATGCCAGTTCGTGCGACCGCCTGGGTCAAAGTACACCCGGTAAAGACGCACCGGCATATCGTCGTCAGGCCCCAACAAACGCTGAAATGTACCCGACAGAACAAAGTTATCCGGGTCCACCGGACTCGGAGATCTACTCGAAGATTCGATCAGTCTCATAAGCTTTATGCGGGAATCAGACAATGTGGCCACCCTAGCGGTTACCACATCAGAGGATCTTAGTCCGGGGTCTCTAGGACTAGTGCCTCTGCTTCTATCTCAACGAGATATCCTTCTCCAATCAATCCTGCTCTCACGAGAGTATTTGTGGGACGAATATGCCGAAATCGCTGACCATGTGCGCGGGTTACAGGCTCCCATATCTCCGGGTCAGCAATATAAATCCGGGTCCGAACGACATCCTCTATCCGTCCACCAAGAGACTGGATGGCGCCCTCAATCTTATCAATACAAAAGTGCGTTTGTGATGCTGGATCAGTGCCCCCTATAAGCGTTTCTCTATGGGTTGCTGTTGTGCCTGAAACAAGGATGCGATCTCCCTGTCTCAATGCTCGAGCAAAACCAGCTGCATCCTCCCACTTGGTACCGCTGAGCGCAATCGTCCGGCCTTCCTGGGTTACTCTCGTAGGGTAAGGTGAAGGAAACTCATCAAAGTGATCACTGAGGTCCCCGGCAGCGGTCAGGAATGGAGGCTTACGGTATTCGTCTCCACAATCACCTGGAATTTGCTGGAAGTCTGCTAGGGCGTGTTCGATCTCTTCTAGGGCAGGTCCATCCAACTCAAAATCAAAAAGGCGGAGGTTATCTTCAATGTGCTCCCCCCTTCCGAGGCGTGCTCCAATAATCACACCCGCCACTGTCGGTGCATCCAAAATCACTCGAGATGCTACGTTTGCTACCGACACCTCAAAACGCTTTGCTACTCGTTCTAGTGCTGCCAACAGAACTTGAAATTTGTCCCACCCGCCTGCAGCATCGATGAAACGTTTGTACTTCATCTGAGACCAGGTCTCAAGTGACTGGAAATCAGGCTCAGGTACCCGGAGCCACCGCTCAGTAAGAAATCCTCCTGCAAGCGTACCAAATGCCAACAGCTTGATATCACACTTCAAACAAAGGTCGGTCATCGCGTGTCTCGCTCGCTGATCAAGAAGCGAGTAGCAAACCTGGTTTGAGACAACGTCCACACCACTGTTGAGGAGCATCGCAACGTGGGCGGCATCTGTGTTGGTCACACCGAGCTGCTTGATCAAGCCTTCCTCTTTTAGCTCCTGAAGGCAGAATATGCAGTCAAGCCAACCTGGGTCTGTGTAACTCCAAGCGTGAAACTGGAGTAAATCAATCTGCTCCTGACCCATGCGCTCCAGTGCTAATTCAACAGCGGCGCGCGTCTTTTCTCTTCCAACCGTTCCGGGGCTTGGAACCCATTTTGTTAAGAGTTCGCCTGACCTGGGCCAACCCGCTTCATACTCACCGGCGATCAACTCAGAAGTACCATAGTGATCTGCCATGTCAAACGTTGTGAACCCTGCATCAACGTATCGACGCATCTCAAGGGCACCCTCCTTCGGATCCATGAAAATGCCTTCACGTTCCATGTCTGCTATCTGCCACAGCCCCATCAAGACACGTGAGATCTCTAGCCCGCTTGCCAGTTGTGTGCGTTCTACCATCAAGCTATTCAGGCGGAAGTGTCCGAAAGAGAACCGCCGTATCGACCCCGTCGCGTTTTAGCGTGCGGACCTCCCTTATGTAGATACATGTCGCTATCGCCATCACAACCATCCACAGAGGTGTCGAGCGTAGGTACCATGCGCTGACATCAGCCGTCATATCCTTCCAAAGGTGCACAACCAAAAAGGTCCCAAGCAGCATGATTCCAGTCACTGCAATTGGTATCTGTAATCGACGCGACTGAAGCACGGTCACATCTCTGGCAATCTTCGGATTCCGATGGGGCAGCGCGAGAACTGCAGCACACATAACTATGAAGTTCAGAAGCATGGACGTCACGAGGATATCCACACCTAAGAAGAAATCGCCGGCAAAATGGCTACCAAAGATGCTCAGTGAGGCCATAAGACCACTGAGCACTAGTGCGACATGTGGCGTGTGCCGCGTCCGATGGATTCGGGCGACACTTTTCGGGAACACACCATCTTCGGCCCAAGCAAATACAAGCCTAGACACCGACAAGAGCATCGCTGGCAAATCATTGATGAGTGCAATTGCCGCACCTGCTACAATAAGGATTGTCCAACCAGGTGAAAGCACATAGCCCAGCAGCCCGGGAGCTGTAAGGTCCTGAGTTAGGGCTTTTTCAGCTACGAAACTCCACGGTACCGTATGGTAAACAGCTGCGGTGAAAAGCAGATAGAATGTGCCTACTGATACAACCGCAATACCAATCGCAAGTGGAAGAGACCTGCCAGGGTTTTTTGCCTCTCCACCGGCTTGAGCGATTGAGTCAAAGCCTATAAAGCTTGAAAAAAGGAGAGCCGAAGCCGCGAGAAAGCTTGTCCAATTAAATGGCCTTTCAGGCTCTGGAGGTACGCTGATGCCCTCCCGAACGGCCAATCCTGCTGCAAAATCACCGTGATCAAACAAGAACCCCGCAACAATTACTATGCTCCCGAAAACAAACATTACGAACATCATCGGGACCAGAATCCGCTCGTATACTCGGAGCCCAAGCAAGTTGATCCCTACAGAAGACCAGAGGAAAAGCAGGGCAAGGCTCACACGCACCGCTCCCGTGTCGAGCGCGACAGCAAGCGCGTCGATCCCCATAGCCGAAACGATGTCCCTCAAGAAGGGGATCAAGACGTAGGAGACTACACCAATTGCTACAGAAACCCCGAACCACTGAGAAAAACTTGCAACAAATCCTAGGTAAGGGTTAAGGCCACGACTCGCATAAATATAGCTACCTCCAGCCCTGGGCATTGATGATGCCAGGATAGCATAGGCAAGTGCAGCGAGTATCGCGGGAACCGCTGCAAACACATACGCTGAAAGCACATGAGGGCCTATCCCCGGGACACTCCGCTGGATCATGAATGGCAGTACGTTGATCGCTGCTCCAAGCATGGAGCAAATTCCTGTTGCAGCGAGACCCAATAACCCAAGTTGGCGGGTGAGACCACTCGATCGTGGCACCACCGTGTTCTTGTTCTTTGTCACGTCTCGGCGCCAGAACGTCCTGCGGTGGCAGAGATCCGAGGTAGCACAATGAGCGTCATTGTCGCCGCCGTCACCGTCCCCAGAATTACGGCCAAACCAAAACGGCTCGTTGGCGGGAACGTTGATAGGACAAAAATCCCGAATCCTGCACAAATAATCATGCTTGCCCGTAACACAGGGGTCCTGATTTGATCTAATGCCCTACTCCAGGGCAGCGGCTCTCCTAGGGCATCCAATGTACGCACACGGACAACGAGGTGGATCATCGAATCGACACCCATAGCAAGTGCAATATTCGCAGCCGGAGACGTTATGATGTCAATCGCGATACCGAGATGGCCGAAAACACCGAGTACGACAATTGGAACAGCCGCCAGACAGATCCACATTCGAGATGTCGTCATCACAGAACGGGATACGATGAACCCAATGACGAGGAATAAGGCCATGAGCCCACCAATCCCGATCTTTAGGCTTGACCTTATCAGTTCTCCAAGCTGCGCTTGGAGATCATAGAGGCCTCCAATCAAAACTGGCTCAAGTCCCGCATCGACTACATCCATCCGTAATCGTTCCATGATCTCCCGACGAGATGGTTCTTCAACGGTCTCACGCATACGCAAGAAATAATGACCCTCATCCCGAGCTGCAGTGACGTACCCCAACCCGACACTACCAAGCTGCGGAGTCGAGGCCATGTCGAGCAGGAGCCCTAGGCTCAAGAATCCTGCAAACGGGAGAGTCCTTGCATGCTCCAGCAGTACTGTTGGTGACAGCACAACACCAACCGCGGAATCCTCTTCAAGGGACGCCTGTAGTGCCTGCATTTTTTCGAATACTGGATTCGAGTCAAGAAGCGCTCCTTCAGTATCGCGAATCACGATATCTAGCGTGCTGCTTCCTCCATCTGCATCAATTTGTTCAAGACCATCTCGGAGCGGATCACCTTCAGCAAAGTAGGTGAGTAGTCCGGGATCAGTATCAACTCGGACTAGACCCGCGCCGAGAAGAAGCACCATGGCTCCTGCTGCAACCGCAAGCGTACGTGTCCGAGTAGGGACTGAGATTGTTGCGAGGTCCATAACCTTATTTGAGGTGCGAACCTTAGCCCATCGCCCCAAAAACGCAGGATAAGCAGAGTAAGCAGTTACCATAGCGGTTAGCGTGCCGATTACGCCCGCGATCCCAAGCTCACGAAGAGGTTGTGCTGTTGCGATCAAGAGTGAAGCGAAGCCCAGGAGCGTAGTCGTCATACTCCAGAACGAGGCTTCAAGTGTGTCTTGGATCGCACTTTGAATGACGAGAGCCCGGTCAGCTTGCTCCTCAGCGACACGCAGCCAGTTCGCTGTCATAAAGACAACGTGCGAGAGGGTGAGGACGAAAACGATCGTAACCAGGTTGGCTGTTAACAACCCGATCGAGAGACCAATTGCCTGTGTTAACACGAGCGTCAAGCTCACAGAGATAGAGCAAGTCGCCAAAGTACCTACCACAATGGCAATATCGCGGTAAACAATGGCAATCAGCAGACCAAACACTAAAACAGCTGCTAGACTGAAAACGATTAAATCACGTAAGAGATTCCGTCTGATCAACTCGACGATCACTGGTACACCAGACATAACGATGTCCAATTCTGGTGCTTGGTGTTCCGCTATAACCGCCTCAATGCGTGGAATAAGGACTTCGGGATCTGTTTCGTCTGCCGATAGCACAATGTTGGTGGCAGCAGCATCTGGCGTGAGCAAAATTCTACTGAAGAGAGCACTGCCTTCAGGGTTGTCAGTCGTGATACTATATCCGCCGACTACTCCATCAATCTCCAACAATTCATCCGTAAGCGCCTCAATGCGGCCCTCATAGGAGTTTTCCGCACCCTGTCCACTTGCCACCCGAAGAATGATCTGTGGGCTCGATGGGTAAGTGTCATTGATCCTCTGCGAAGTCTGGAGTTGAGGATCACTCTCAGAGAAAAAGAAGTCACCTTCAACTCGCGGACTCAAAGATGCTCTTAAGAGCCAGACCACTCCGAGACCGAGAACTGCAACAAGAAGTGCACTCCACGGAGACGCACGATGCGTCCACAGTCGTGGCGACACTCTAGGAACTCCAACTTCGAAGTAAGGTCAACATCAGTCCCATGAATCGATTTATCCCAAAGTACTAATCAAGCTGATGACTTCAACTTGCGCACATATAGAGCCTGTTGTCAGGCCCTACTTGTGAACTGAGGTAGTACTCTACTATCTAAGGCCCTACTTGATACAGGTGGCTTAGGACACGAAGCTTGCCCATTCAGTTCATCATTCCGGAGGCCCTCGTGCTGCGTCGTCTCTATTCTTCACTCGCAATTGCATCAGCTGTGCTCGTCTTGGCCAGCGCCCTACCCCTTCCTGCCCAAACCCTATTCGGTGGGTATCCGAGTGCTCGGATGGGGGGGAACTATATGCACAATTTTTATTTCCCACCGGCACCAAGTTCGACACCGTGGTACCCAAGTTGGTCGCCAGACGGAGAGGCTGTCGCAGTTGCAATGCAGGGATCTATTTGGAGCATCGAGGTAGCTTCTGGGTTGGCGACGGAACTGGTTTCAGGACCGAAATACTACTCGTCTCCTAGCTATTCTCCCGATGGACGTTGGCTCGTCTACACTGCCGATGACCACGGCCGCTCAATTCAACTTGAGGTCTTGAACATTGAGACTGGCGAGACAATGGGTCTGACAAACAACACGCAGATCTATACTGACCCTCGCTTTAGTCCGGATGGAACACGTATCGCATACGTATCAACCGAACCTTCTGGCTATTTCAACGTTTATATCCAGACATTCTCAGCCGGGCACTTTAGTGGTGAAGCGATAGCCGTCACCCGGGACAACAACTACGGTCGTAATCGCCTGTATTTTGGCGCGGATGATATCCATATCTCGCCTGCCTGGTTCCCGGATGGCGAGAATCTTCTGCTCGTATCAAATCGTGATGTGCCACTGGGAAGTGGCAATGTCTTTCGCGTTCCCGCTCGAGAAGACGGTTTTGAAGAACGCGAAACAGTACTAGCTGAGCAGACTCTTTACCGTACGCAGCCAGACGTATCAATCGATGGAAAACGGTTCATCTTTTCATCAACCAGAGGTGCCGCTGACCAATTCAACAACCTTTATGTGCAACCCACTGTGGGTGGTGAACCCTATAAAATGACGTTCTTCACTCACGATGCCTTTCACCCACGCTGGTCACCGGACGGCGAATGGATTGCATATATCGATAACCGTGAAGGCCTGCCACAACTAAAACTCTTAGAAGTCTACGGCGGAAAAATTGTCGACGTAGAGATCACTGGTCGCCATTGGAAGAATCCGACGGGCACACTACGTGTGACGACGGTCGGAGCAGACGGTCAGGCGACCGGAACTCGAATCCATGTTGAGGCATCCGACGGAAAATTTTATGCACCAACCGACGCATACGCTCGTATAGCGCAAAGGGCAGGCTTCTGGTTCTTCCACAATACGGGCACATCCGTCCTGGAACTCCCTGAGGGAGAGGTTGCTCTCTTGGCAGTCAAAGGCTTTGAAAACCAGCCTGAGAGCATGACAACTCAGATCCGGGCCGGAGAAGTGACCGAAGTCACGCTCCAGCTCGAAACAGTGATCGACATGGAGGAACGAGGGTGGTTTAGCGGCTCAACTCATGTGCACGCGAACTACGCAGGGAATCTACATAACTCGCTTGAGAACCTCATGATGATGTCGGAAGCAGAAGACCAGGACATCGTTCTGGAGCAGATCGCAAACAAAGACAACCGTATCCTAGACTACCAGTACTTTGTGCCAGGAGGTCAAGCACACCCACTTTCGACCGAAGACCGCGTGCTCGTTGTCGGTCAGGAATACCGCCCACCTTTCTACGGTCATGTCTTCCTGTTCGGGATGCGAGACCATTTGATCTCACCCTTCACTACGGGATATGAAGGTACAGGGATCGAAAGTCTCTATCCGTCAAACACGGATATTTTTCTTAAAGCAAAATCACAGGGAGCCTACACCGGCTACGTTCACTCACAATGGTCCAGCGGTGACCCTCTTGATGGAACGCTGGGCGGTGCGAAAGGCTTTATGGTTGATGCTGCTCTAGCTACTACTGACGCAGTAGAGTGGTCCGCCTCACAAACTGGGTTCGCCCCAGTATATGCTGCTTGGAATAATGGACTCAGGGTTGCACTCGTAGGTGGGGAAGATTCCATCAGCAATTTACATAACACCGCTATCGTGGGTTCTGTACGAACATATGTGAAGATCCCAGGTGGCAAACTCTCAATGCACGGTTGGCTGCAAGCAATGAAGGACGGACACGCTTTCATGTCGAACGGCCCACTCGTGGAACTCGAGGTCGAAGGGCAGATACCGGGACAGACAGTCGATCTCTCCGGTGGTGACGATGTCACAATCACAGTTGAGGCAACCTCTCTCACTCCTCTCGAAAAGGCAGAACTTGTCTTCAATGGTGAGGTTATTGCAGATATGCCTCTATCAACCGACAGGCGTTCAGTTTCATTTGAACGTGCTTTCCAGCCAACACGCTCGGGGTGGTATCACGTACGTGTGAATGGGGCTAATGGAGAAGCCTTTCCTATGGGTATCGGCTATGTGCAGGCTGTCACGAATCCAGTATGGGTCATCGTGGACAGAGCTCCGGTCCGCTCTTCGGAAGCTGCAGACTACGGACTAGCGTGGATCGATAAGCTGCAAGAGATGGCAGAAGAATGGCCTGACTGGCGTTCACAGGCTGAAAAAGACCACGTATATGGTCAATTTGACTCAGCCCGCGACGTGTACCGTCAACTCAAAGCCGAAGCTGGAGGTAACTGAGGATCGTCTGATATACCCAGCTAGGCTGGCGTCGAGTTCTTATCTACCCTGCTTTTGACTTAAGGCTGCCTATGCTGGGTCAATGATCTCCAGAAGCTCGATCTCAAAGATCAGCGTCGCGTTCGGACCAATCGGGCCACCAGTCCCTTGCGGTCCATATCCTATCTCGGAGGGGATCACAACTCTAAAGTGACTTCCCACGGACATGAGCTGTAAGGCTTCTGAGAAACCTGGAATGACCCCACCAACGCCAAATTGAGCTGGCTCTCCTCTTTCGTACGAGCTATCAAACTCAGTCCCGTCGATCAGGGTCCCGCGATAGTGCAACTGTACCTGGTCTTCTGATCCAGGCATCGGTCCATCACCCTGGCTGAGCACCTCATATTGCAGGCCACTCTCAGTCGTCATCACTCCCTCTTTGGATCGGTTCTCTGCCAAGTATGCATCACCAGATGCCGAATTTTCCGCGGCTAGACGATCAAAGTCTTGCTGGGCAGCATTCTGGATCTCTTCGGCAAAAGTCTGGAGCTCAACCTGGAGTTCATCCGAAGGCACCGCCGATTCATTGCCCTGAAGGGCATCTTCAACCCCACGCAAGAAAGCTGGCCTATCAAGGCGATCCTTAGTCTCAGTAAGCTGACTACCTATGTTTAAGCCAATACCGTAGGAGGCTTTCTGGTCAGATGTTTCGAGGTCTGCAGAGTCCATGGCGACACGACCCTCACAACCCATAAAGGCCACGGTCGCGAATGTCGCGCCGAAAAGCGCAATCCTTGGTTGAAGTCGCATCATCAATCCTTTTCGAAAGGGAGTTCGAAGCTAACGCATGCCTTCGTATCACCCAACGCAGAGCGATACTATCACTACATGATTAGCTGCCTATCCAGAACGCTCGACAGCATGCACTTTGTTTTCCCCCGAGCTAGTTTCAGGGCTTCAGATGTTGACATAGTTGGAGACAAAATAATGAACAGAGTCCATCGGAAAATCTTGTTTGGCACCTCAGCACTATTGCTGAGCTTACTTATCGGACCAAGTGCATTAGTCGCTCAGGATACACGCGATCCCGAGGCGATCCTTGCTGCCAAAGAGTGGGTAACGCCACCGTCTGAGATCGCAGAAGCAGCCATGGCGCCTCGCTACCTGAACGTGACGCTCAGTGACGTAAGTCCCGACAAACAATGGTTCATCCATGAGATCGGTGATGGCCCCGTCACAATGGACCGCTTCTCCAGGCCCTTTGATGAACTTGGTGGACTTTTCATCGACTATGCCGCTAACCGGCATCGCAACCTCTCCATCCGCACAAACATCGGCATCACCGTGATATCCGCAGCGGACGGTTCCGAGGTGCAAGTGGATGTGCCCCGAGGATCACGAATCTCGAACACAACCTGGTCACCAGATGGATCTCGCCTAGCCTTCTTTGTGCACACAGACGAAACGACTCACATCTATGTGGCTGATCCGGAAAGTGGTGACTCCCGGCAAGTGACTCGCTCACCAGTGCTAGCAACCTTGGTCACAAACTTCGAATGGACTGCGGACGGAGAAGAAGTCGCGACAGTCCTGGTACCCTCAGAACGGTCTGCGCGACCCGTCCTAATAGGAGCACCTAGTGGACCTCAAGTAAAACAGACTGAGGACGGAGAGAACATGCTCCGCACTTACGCAAGTCTCATGGCAACGCCAGAGGATGAAACGCTGCTTGAATGGCATGCGACCGGGCAACTCGCAACCATCGATGTAGAGAGTCGGGAAGTGACTGAAATCGGTGATCCGGCAATGATCTACAGCTTCGACTTTTCACCAACGGGTGCACATTCGAGAACCGTGCTCCTTCAAAAGCCATTCAGCTTTATCGTTCCAGTCCGAAGCTTTGGACGGGTCGAGCAGATTTGGGACCGAGAAGGAACAGTACTCGCAGAGCTAGATGTGACTGAGATGAATACTGGCCTGGGTGACAACCGTCCTGCAGCACCAGGTGTGGCTGGAATCGGTGGGGATTCAGACAGACGACAGGTCGCCTGGAGAAACGATGGCCAGGGGCTGACTTTTCTTCAGGAAGAAGAGAGTGACGAAGAAGAAGAGGATGATGCTGATTCCGATGAAAACTCAGGAGCTTCTGACCATGTGATGCTCTGGGCACCTCCATTCGATGAAGACAGCCAGTACTCCCTTTACTCGCATGACTCAGGTATCCAGAGTTACAGGTTCTCTGCTGACTATGGCATGGTCTTCTTCAGAACAAGCCGGAGAGGGAACGTGAGGGAATACGCAGTAGACCTTAGCGATCCCGATACACGCTATACCGTTGTCGAATATGACTCTGACGACTTCTATGCGAACCCGGGATCACTAGTCATGGCAGGTGGACGTGTAGGTGGCGGCGTTCGACTTGGTGGTGGTGGTGGTGGTGGCTCCGCTAGTGTGGTGGAAACATCCTCCGACGGCGCCAACGTCTTCCTGTACGGCACGAGTTACAATGAAGACCCAGCTGCCGAAGGGCCTACAACTTTTATTGATAAAGTCGAAATCCGGACGGGTGAGAAACAGCGGATTTATGAAAGTGACAACAACGGTCAGTATGAGCGGATCTCGGCTATCTTGGATGTCGACGCAGAACGCTTCGTCGTATCCCGTGAGAGTCCAACTGAAATCCGCCAATCGTACCTGGTGAGCGGGACGGAACGCACGCAACTCACTGACAACATCGATTACACGCCCGATCTAACGAATGCCCCCAGGCAACGTTTCGTTGTTGAACGACCGGACGGGTTCCGTTTCCTGGTTAACGTAACGCTACCAACTGGCTATACACCTGGTGAGCGGCTGCCTGCCATGTTCTGGTTCTATCCTCGGGAATATGAAGATCAGGAAAGCTACGATGAGCGCGGCCGCACCTATAACATCAATGCCCACCCGAACTTCGGAACTCGTTCAATTGAGTACTTGGTTCGGCTAGGCTACGCGGTTGTTGAGCCTGATGCTCCGATCGTAGGTAAGGCCGGGCAGATGAACAACAATTATCAGCACGACCTTAGAAATAACCTGGCAGCGGTAATCGATGAACTTGATGAAAGAGGGATTATCGACCGTAAACGACTAGGCCTGGGAGGTCACTCTTACGGAGCGTTTGGAACGGCGAACGCCATGGTCCACACCCCGTTCTTCAAGGCTGGGATTGCTGGTGATGGCAACTATAATCGTACATTCACACCACTCTCGTTCCAGAGTGAGAGGCGGATATTCTGGGATGCCAAAGAGGTCTATCTCGGGATGTCACCATTCGTATATGCAAACAACCTCACGGGGGCACTCCTTCTTTACCATGGCCTCCATGACCAGAACGTGGGTACAGCGCCGGATCACTCACCACGCCTCTTTCATGCCTTAAATGGGCTAGGTAAAAAGGCAGCTATGTACCTATACCCCTTTGAGGACCATGGGCCAGCCACGGAAGAGACGATACTTGATTTATGGGCACGCTGGACCGCTTGGCTTGATGTTCACTTAGCAGATGAAGACCTCACGATCACGGAACAGCAGGACGGACATTAAGCTTTAGCCCGAACGTAGTTCCAGAAATACTTAGGAGAGCGGGGGGCCGGGGCACCGGCCCCCCTTAGTTTTTACAGGGACTTGATTGAGACCAATAAATAAATGGACAGAAAAATGAGCTTCTTGAGCCAAGTACGACTGAGCATACTCATTTTGGCCGCGATCCCGACCATAATTTACGCCCAGGTCCCAATCGACGTGTCAATGCGTGTGGACGAGATCTTCGCACCCTGGACGTCAGTATCCTCCCCTGGATGTGCGGTAGGCGTCGCTGTAGATGGTTTGACCGTCTTGGAGAGAGCCTACGGTATGGCCGACCTGGAGCATGGGGTTCCCAATAAGCCGGAAACAATCTTCGAAGGTGGCTCTGTATCCAAGCAATTTACAGCTGCAGCGATCATGCTTCTTGCCCTCGATGAAAAGCTGTCTCTAGAGGACGATATTCGGGAGTACGTGCCGGAAGTTCCGAACTACGGTCCTACTATCACACTGCGTCATCTCATGACACACACGAGTGGACTGAGAGATTGGGGTAGCGTAGCGGGGATCTCAGGATGGGGTCGCGAGCAAAGAAGTCATACCCATGAACATGTGCTCGACATCGTTAGTCGACAGAGTGCCGCCAATTTCGACCCAGGTCACGAATACTCCTATTCAAATACAGGATATAACCTGCTTGCTATCGTTGTGGATCGCCTGGCCGGTATGTCGTTCGCGGACTTCTCTAAGGAACGCATATTCGAGCCCTTGGGAATGAACAGCACCCAGTGGAGAGACGACTACCGTCGTCTCGTGCCAGGCCGCAGCTCAGCCTATGCAGCAAGGCCCGGGGGCAACTGGGTAATCAACCGACCTATCGAATACGTCCATGGGAATGGAGGCATCCTAACGACCGTTGGGGATCTAATGATCTGGAATGAGGCACTCACCGACGGACGGCTCGGAGGTCCAGATTTTGTGCGGATGATGCATAATGAGAGGGGCAGGCTATCTAATGGTGCCGAGATCATCTACGCAGGAGGACTCCAACATGGAACAATGGGTGGCGTGCGCTCAGTAACCCATACAGGATCTACTGCAGGATATAGGGCATTCCTTGGACGTTATCCCGACCACAAACTATCAGTTGCAATGCTTTGTAATGCGTCGAACGTGTCCACTGGGGGCACCGGCTCAAGTGTCGCAAGGGCCTTCTTAGGTGATGCGGTTACCGAGACCACCACTCCAGAACCAGCTTCTGTGTCAGCCATGGTCCTCGAACGTTACATCGGCCTCTACAGAGACCCCGTAACTGGCAACACGCGAACCTTAACGCTCACAGGTGGCGAACTCAAAGATGGAAATACAACACTTATTCCGCTTAGTGAGACCCATTTCCAGGCTGGAACTGCAGATCGCACCTACCGGTTCCAACTCAACCAGGGCCAACGCGCCCGGTTCAAGATTGAAGCTTGGCAATACACAAACCAAGTGTTCGAACCTGTAGAAGCTTGGTCGCCAAGCTCAGATGAAGTCGAATCATTCGAGGGCACATACACTAGCCACGATGCGGAAACCACGTTCTTGGTAGAAGTGATTGACGGTGTGCTCACGCTGTCGCAGCGTCCAGGTCGCACCCGCATGCTCACCCCGATCTATCCAAACGCCTTTAGCTCAGGAGGACAAATCATACGATTCAAGGGTGCCTTGAGCGGAGAAATAACCGAGCTAAGCCTCAGCCTCGGAAGGGTTTACGACATGCAGTTTCAAAAAATCCGAAACTGAGTGTCAGACTAAAACACTGAGTTCTTGACGTTCTCTTGATCGCTATTACCTCCCAGGCAATCCCTCTGCTGTCACACGTTCTCCTTGCACAAGCTTGCGATCTAGGAAGTCATCAGATGCCTCAAAGGCTTCAACCCAGCGTCTGAACAGTAGGGTCGAGTGTACGTCGTCCGGCCAGACTATTAGTTCGTACTCGACATCGTGCGCTCGTAACAATTGGACAAGGCCAACTGTTTGGGAAAAATCGACGTTTCGGTCGTCATCCCCATGAATCAATAGAACTGGGGATGTCCAATTCTCGATCTCTGAGATTGATGATGCCTGCCAGGATACGCTTTCCGGATCAAGTGAGTCGCCCCAGAGGTGTACCCCAGCGATATCAACACCAGCTGCGAACACTTCCGAATTTCGGGCCAAGCCTTGAGCTGTAAGAATACCACCGTAAGAGAGTCCCCAAATACCAACCCTGCTAGCATCAACATCGTCTCGGGATTGCAAGTATTTTCCAGCGGCTAACACATCTCTGTACTCAGTATTCCCCTGCCCTCCCCGTCCCGGAGAATTTCTAAATTCTTTTCCGTATCCAATCCCGCTTCTGTAATTGACCGACAACACCACATAGCCGCGCGACGCAAAATATTGGTTCATAGCATACGCCATGTGGTAGAACCCGCGATGATGATATCCCAGCAGCATCTGCCGCCTTGATCCACCGTGGATAAATATCAGAGCCGGCCTCTGCTCTCCTTCTTGGAGATCAGGGGGTAGAAAGAGTTGGTTGTTAAACTCAAGACCATCTTCTGCGGTCAGAGTAACGTTTTCAGGGATCACGTGTGCGCCTCGCGGGAATCGATCCGGAAGCGGAGTGATCACCCGTGCTTGTCCGCCAATGGCCGGAACGATAGCAACGGATTGCGCCTGTCGGGCATCTGCGAAAAGGATTGCAACATCATCACCCGATGAAAGAGTTGCTGGGTATGTTTCGATCCCATTTCCTTGAGTCATCATCTCAGATCGCCCACCCGCTACCGGCACACGCCACAAGTCTCGCCGATCTATATCACTATGGTTTGAGGAATAAAACAGTGTACGCCCATCAGTGGAGAAGGCTGTTTGCATCACGAAACCATCGCCCGGTGTCAATTCAACCAGCGAGGGCTCCTCGACCGAAATCGAGTACCAGTGCCGCCAGTTTCCAGGCTCTGCCTCAAAGACGATATGTTCACCTTGCCATTGGATCTGACTGATCTCGTTGAGCCCATCCTCATCTGCCGGCGCGCTCCAAAGAAGCCTCCCCGCGCCAGTGGACGCGTCAGCAACCCAAATCTCGAGTGTGTGACCACCAACAAATGCCGAAGAGATCAATCCATCAGGAAAATCTGATGCTTCGAGCTCCTCAGGACGCTCCGCACTCGAACTAAAAGGCAGGCCTGGGCGGCGAATGAATGCAACTCGTGAGCCATCTGGCGACCAAGTTGGCGAGGAATCCCGATCAACGCCGGGAGCAAGATAGGTGATCGAAGGACTCCGCTGGTCATAAACTCCGATATAGCTGTGATCACCACGGTCACTGACAAAGGCCACGTGACCTCCATCCGGTGACCAAATAGGATCTCTGTTCTGACCGTAATTAGTGATGAAGGGTGTGCCTCCCTCCTCCACAGCTCGTAACCCAGAGTTGACTGGAGCTCGGTAGATCTGACTGGAGTTCACATATAGAACCCATCGCCCATCTGGCGAGAGTTCATAGTCTCGCATCGCTACCACCCGCCATGGGCTACCACCATCGGTACCCATCGCCCATACAACTCTCTCTCCACCTCGTGGATTACTGGTTGGGTTTGCAACCCATCCTTCCCGATTAGGTGCATGACCACGAATAAAAGTCACGATCTTACCATCATCAGAAATTTGCAGACCGGTGAGATCGACACCGTCATCTTCCAAATAACTCGTGAGCCGAACCGGATCATACTCAGGAGGGGTAGCGGTGTAGACGTTCCTCATGCCCCGTTCATTTTCAATCCAGGCAATCCGGTTTGCATGTCTTGCTGAGACTAGGCTAGATGGAAATCCAGGACTGAGAATGTCTTCAATACTGAAGCTTGTTTGATCCTGTCCTAGCCCACCTGAGGCTGAGAGTAAGAAGAGGGATAAAACGGTAATCGAAGTGCGAATCATGAGTACCTCCTACGCAGCGGCTTGCTACCCGTGTCTTAGTTCTCTGCGAATCATGAGGGGTTAGCGGGTCCCGGAAAAGTAGAAAGACATCTGTTTCAACCAGCATGGAAGGGAGAAACAACCTACAAGTACGCTCTTCTATCACGCTTGTAGCTACGGAAGACGGCCCCTAGGTTCGCTTTCCGAACCAGTTCTGATGCACCTGCTCTACCCCGGTACCCGGAGTGGAACCATGCGCCATACCCTGATCCTCATCACGATATCTATAGTCCTGAGCAACTCCGCAACGACGGCTGTTTCGGCTCAAGCTCAGCCAACAAGAATGGACTTGGCCACCCTATACGATCTCGGCAATCTCGTGGTCGATACCAACGCGGATAGTGTGCCAGACCTGGTGAATGCGTCTCTCATCTTAGGTGAGACACCTAGCATTAGTGAGACGGCGGCGGCGGCAGAGATTTCAGCCCGCCTCGGCTTCGAGACGATGGCGATGAATCTCCCGATCCAGCGAGGAATTTCAGCCGAAGGAATTCTAATCGTGATCGGGCGGAGTGGCTTGTCCGCTTCTGGTTTAAGCTCACCGGGTATTGACCCAACCTCACTCGATACTGGAGAAGGTTCGGTAGTCATCCGAAATGCGGATGACCGCACTTGGGTGCTCATCGTTGGCGGTGACGATGAAGGACTCATGGCGGCTGCCCGTCTCTTTTCCGGTGTACTCCCCCACACGAGAACGCTCTCAACTGCAAAACTGGACGCAGTTGCTGAAGACCTTTCAGATGCTCTAGCGAACTCAGGAGTGGTGGATGCGGAAGTTCGATTGACTCAGGCACGTGCCATAGCAGATAGAAGTGGTATATCCCGAGTCGTCGCCGATATCACAGTCAATCCTGCTGACATCGATTCTGCAGCAACGGCGATGCGTCGCCTCCGGGACCTAGAGCCTGGTGATGACAACTCTAGGCCAGAAGAATCTACTGAAACCTCCCTGCTAGAAACGGATTCTGTCACAACTCAGGGTGATGATCGGGACTACAGCCACATTCCCCTGTCCTACCCTGGACTCGGTTCGGTAGAGGCGAGAATTACCGGCGGACCTGTGATCCGTCTTCAGGGCCGAGCAGAACCCGACCCTCCGGGACCCATCTCAGGGAGACCGGGCAGCAGCGCTAAAAACGACCTAGACCTCTCAAGCCTATACACAACAGACGGGCTCTTAGGTGGAGGACCTATCCCTGACCGTATTGATGTCGTGCTTGTTCCAGGGTCCTCAGGCGTAGAAGGGTTACCCGATCTAGCTGGAAGACTCGGTCTAGAGTCCACTGGATTTATTGTGCCACTTGTTCGACCAGCTAACACCTTCGACAACCCCGGGTCACAACCTACCTTGGTCCTGGTCGGCAATGAGAACCGGTACACGAACCAACTCGCCGATAGTAGCCTGATCAACATTTCTGCCCTGGAGCCCGGGGAAGGCCTAATCCAGGTTGTTCCAGACGCGTTTGGGTCGAAATCTTCACTTGTTGTCACAGGAAGCGATGAATCCGGTGCCCTGAGAGCATTAGAGCAAGTCGCTTTGACCTTTCCTCATCTCGATGAACGTGGGAAAGACCGGCCAACCGTAGATGACGTTGAGCAGGAAGTATGGGATGCACTCTCTGGGTACTCGCCCGTAGGGCAAGCAGCAATTGGCTTATACAAGCTTGATCGCATAGCAGAAACACTTTCTGACATCACTGTCTCTTCTGCCCGTGTGCTTATGTCGGTTGAGAAGGCAGACGATGGCCTCGGTGAGTACGTTCGGGCGAGAGCTTCCTCTGGCCTACGAACAGACAATGTAGACGTCTTGATCGACGATCGAGACGTCCAAAAAGCCGCCACAATCTACGAGGAAACGAAGACACTTCCGTCCGAGGTTGACCGCTTTTGGTCTCTCTTCCAAGAAACAATTATTCCAGCAGCAACAGCAGGTCAGCCCATTCGGGTAGAAGCCCGTTTGAGTGAACCTCCTGAGCTTCGTGCCCAAATCGCTATTGAAGCACAGCAAACATTGATTGATGCAGGTGCTGACCCGGCCAACACAGAAGTACGTATCCTCTCTGCGTTCAAGCAGGGCTATTCCTGGCTTGAAGAAGTGATCGCACCAAGACTCCAAGGCGAAACCTTGGGAGAAATTCTTATCAGTTTCCGGAGAAATGACCCTCCAGAGGACTGGCCACAACAAGCGATTAATACACCAGTCCGATGGCTACACGAAATCTTCCCAATTGACGAGGTATTCGCGCGCGATCTCGGCCTTGAACTAGAGCAAATAAGGTTTGAGCAAGTAACCGAAGGTCCTACGTACGAAGTCCGCGTGACGGACGCATCAGGATCAGTCATTCTCAACGAGAGTTTTGATCCAAAATGGGTTCTTCGCCCTTACTTCGACCGATTCCGAGACTACGAGCAGGTCAGGGTGACCACTGGTTGGCTACAGGCTACTGCTGATGGCCGAACTATCGCAGATGAACGGATTGTGACGGATCCCGAAGCGTTTTGGGATTATTACCAAGCCGAGGTCCTACCAGTCATTTATGACTACGTGATGGAACTACACGAGGGGATACCGAACGGTGGCAGTGGTGATGCCCCCTATTTCGGGTCACTGACCGTCGAGATGGCCATGAGTGAACCAGATTACCGACTGGACATCGATAACGAAATCCATGCACCAATGGATGCCCTACACGAAGAAATCTACTTCGGCACAATCGAGTTCTTCGATATCCTGGGCCGGAACTCACGCGGACAAGGACTGACCTTCCCAGGACGAGTCATACCTCGCATGCAACCCAAATCAGATGGGTCAGCCGCAACAGTTGAGGTCCTATTTACAGGGTTCGCCACCTCGCGTCCGGCCGTCATCGTTGAATATCAGGACGACGAAGGCGATACGGGTGAGGTGCGCCTCGACATTCCTAAGACAGGACTTGAGCGACCTTCTGCGAGACTAGCCAAGGTCCATGAAGATGAGCCTGGGCTCAGACACCTAGGTCTGAGAGTGCGTGTCGATACAGATCTGGACGCACGTGACAGTCTCATCACTCTCTCCGCCCCGGAAGCCGTCGACCGCAGCATGGTTTCGGCCGCTCAAATTGAAGCAACGATTCAGGAAATTGAGTCACTGCGTAGCCAGGGCCTCTATAGTACCGCGCTCTCCTACCACGGCTTAGGATCAATCGAGATCTGGGCGGAGTGGACTCACAAGCAGGATCCCAACTCCCGACGAACCGCAACACTCAACGGCAACGGATCTCCAAATCCACTCGCTGAATGGCAGAGCCTATTACCTGAGAACTGGTCGTATGAGGGTGACCGCATTGTTCAGTGGGATACCCCGATCCCTCCTCCTGAGGGTCACCAGATGATTGCAAAAATGGCGGCTTCTTTTGACGAAGCGTCGATTTACAGAGTTGGCCACTCCTACCTCGGCAAAGAAATCTGGGCGATGGACCTTATGCCGTCGATCTCCGCCACACACTGGTCACACGTCAAGGCGACCACGTTCAAACCAACGGTCGTTTACTCAGCAAGGCAGCATGCAAATGAGGTCTCATCGACTAGCCACGTGTTACGTCACGCGGAGCTACTCCTAACTGATTCTGCTCAGCGGGCCAAACTCAATCGAGTCAATGTGATCGTGCATCCGTTCACCAACCCAGATGGGGCACAACTAGCATACGACCTCTACAAGACAAATCCCGACTACATCCTCCACGCTGGATACCTTGGATCTCTTGGGCAGGATGCGACTTCTGGTGGAAATGATGATCACCCGATCTACCCGGAATCAACTGTGAGAGGGAAACTCTGGGCTACCTGGCTCCCAGACATTTTCCTCAACCCGCATGGCTATCCTAGCCACCAGGTCGTGCAACTATTCAGCGAATACACCGGACTCGTCAGACGTGGGCGAGTGACAGAGCGTAACTGGGGCTTCAACAAGGGCTGGTTCATGCCCGGCTTCAGCTTCATCGATAATCCAAGTTTTCCCCGCCACAAGGAAGCTGCGTTCCAGATTCGAGACTACATCACGTCAGGCATCAACTCGAATCAGGACGTTTTTGAGATGAACCAACGCAACTACGCTCGATACAGGCGCTACGGAGCTAATTTTGATCCTGAGACTTTCAGGCTCCCAATGACGGATAGCGTCTTGATCCAGATGCCGCTCAAGGGCTCAAGTGGTGAGGGTGGAGGTGGCTACAACCCCCGCATAACAATCTGGAGTGGTACAACGGAAGCGCCGGATGAAACTGCCTACGGTCCATGGATGGAACTCGTTGGAAAAGCAGGCCTCTCATGGGACCAAGCGATCCTCGACTACCTGAATGATGGAGACCACAAGGTCAACAAGTCAGGTTCAAGCTTCTTCGGGGGCGTATCCCTTAGGATGAATCGACCACGACCTCCGGGAAATGAGGATGGAGATCAGGGTAGTCTTGATCAAAACCCCAGGCGGATGCTCTTGCGGGACGAGCCCCGATCACACCCTTTCTGACCTACGATAGTATAGTCCAACCCCTCCTGCCCAACCTGCAATGAATAATCTCCAAAAGCTTAGTCTCGCAGTTCTCACAATAACGTTGTCAGCCTGCGGTGATGCTCCCCCAGCGGAAACCGATGCAGATCCTGCCGGTGACGCTCCCATTGGCACAGTCACGATCACCCAACCCACTACAGGATCTCAAGTAATGGGCGGGAATGTTACCGTGAGCCTTCAGGTTGCAGGATTCCCAATCGTACCTGCAGGGGACATGACATCTGGAACAGGTCATCATCACTTGTATCTAGATGCTGACCTGACAGGAGTTGGTGAGCCGGTTCCAACTGTACCGGGTAGTATCATCCACATGGGAGATGGCTCGTCTGAGTACACATTTGAGGGTGTAGCCCCTGGAGAGCATAGACTCATTGCGGTGGTGGCTGATGGAATTCATGTGCCGCTTCAGCCATGGGTTGTTGATACCGTAACGTTTACGGTCAACTAATTGGCAAGAGCTAGCCACAGATCGTGCCAGTCCGATTCACACTCGGCTATTTGATGGGGTCACCTGATTATTGAGGAAATCTATCTTGACTATCTCTGAAGATTTCTGGATAAGAATCAAAACTCCTGGGCTTCTCGTATTGGCCGCTCTCGCTGTGAGTTGTGCTGGTTCACCAGGGCCTGGAGACGCCGGATACCCTTATAACGTGGCCGGTGACTACTCCGGCTCACTCACGGTAGCTGGGGTAACAATGACGGGCACCATACAAGTCAACACCCAGCCTGGGGGGTCGGTAACTGGCACGGTTTCAGTAAATCGACCAATCCAGATCAATGGTACGCTTAATGGGACTCTAATGGGCGACCAACTTACGGTAGGGATCGCATACGGAAACAACCCCGCAACCGGGTGCAGTGGTGGCACCATGGACGGTGCCTTAACGATCTCGGAACACGGAGCAAACATATCGGGGGCCGTAAAGATCGCTGACTGCGGTGAGATACTCGATGCGACTATCGACTTCTCTCGCTGAAAGCATCCAAGCGTACCCATAAGACAATTCAGTAGTGGAAATATCTAGGAGGACCGCATGACCTCAGCAGGATCTAAGCGCTCTTTAGAGTTCTTCATCATAGTCGCACTCCTAGTGAGTGTGTTATCAAGCCCAATCTCTGCTCAACGAGGCAGTAGTGGAGATCAAAGCATGGGGGATCTCCCTACCATTGAAGAGAGAACCGATGGTATGGATAGCCTTGAGGGGTTTCTCCCCCTGTACTGGGACGCCAGCCTCGGTCAGCTCTGGATGGAGATTCCGGAGCTTGATAAAGAAATGATCCATTTTGCTGGATTTGGTGCGGGACTTGGATCAAATGATATCGGCCTCGACCGTGGGGCCCTACGTGGCTCAAGAATCGTCAAGTTTGAACGAGTAGGTCGTAAGGTCTTGATGGTTCAGCCGAATTATCGTTTCAGGGCGAACAGTGACAACCCGGCTGAGACGCAAGCAGTGCGAGATGCGTTTGCGAGATCGATCCTTTGGAGCTTTACCCCAGCTGCAGAAACGGGCGGACGTGTCCTCGTTGATCTCACAGACTTTCTAATTAGAGATGCTACAAATGCCGGCCAAAGGATGAGCCCGGGGACGTACCGCTTAGATAACAGCCGAAGCTCAGTTTACATGGACATGACCGGCTCGTTTCCCACAAATACAGAGTTGGAAGTAGAGCTCACCTTTGTCCAGCAACCAGGTGGTGGTGGTGGCCGTGGTGGGAGAGGTGGGGGCGGATTCGAGGGTGTAGGCAGCGTTGCCTCGACTGGCGAAGCGGCAAGTATCCGTCTTCACCACTCATTCGTCCAACTTCCAGATGATGACTACGAACCGCGGATGTTCGATCCGCGTTCTGGCTACGGATCATCGAGCTATCAGGACTACGCAGTACCCCTCGATGAGCCCATGACCCAGCGTTTTATCCGGCGCCATCGGCTCAAAAAGCAAGATCCATCTGCAGCGGTAAGTGATCCTGTAGAGCCGATTATGTACTACTTGGACCCTGGGGCTCCAGAACCGATTCGTTCGGCCCTTCTGGATGGAGCTAGGTGGTGGAATCAGGCTTTTGAGGCCGCAGGATATCGCGATGCGTTCCAAGTTACACTTAGGCCAGACAGCATTAGTCCACTGGATGCTCGCTACAACGTCATCAATTGGGTACACCGTTCGACAAGAGGCTGGAGCACCGGTGGTTCGGTGTCCGATCCTCGCACTGGAGAAATTATTAAGGGGGTCGTGACCCTTGGCTCACTCCGGGTTCGGCAGGACTACATGATCGCCGAGGGCTTACTTTCTCCTTATACAGAAGGTGATGAACTGACGCCTGAGATCGCCGAGTGGGCGCTGGCTCGGATCCGCCAACTTTCGGCACATGAAGTGGGGCATACGATCGGGTTAGGCCACAACTACTACAACAGCACAGCTGGTCGCATCTCAGTGATGGATTATCCACATCCCCTCGTCACCCTTAACGGTGATGGCTCGTTAGACCATTCTCAGGTCTACGACGTGGGAATCGGTGACTGGGATAAAGTTGCTGTCACTTTCGGTTATCAAGACTTCGTCGGTGGGGGAGATGACGAAGCTGCCTTGATAAGAGTTCTTGAAGACGCCTGGGATGATGATGTGCGCTATATGTCAAACCAGGATGTCCAGACAACACCTCAAGCCGACCAATGGGCGAACGGCACTGATATGGCGGATGAGTTGGACCGAATGATGGATGTGAGATCAGTGGCCATGTCTCGTTTCGGCGAAGCAGCCATTAAGAACGGAATGCCCATGGCAACAATCGAAGAGGTGCTAGTACCACTGTATCTACATCATCGATATCAAGTGGAATCCACTGCATCGGTGATGGGTGGGGTAGGCTATATCTACGCCACCAGAGGTGATGGCCTGAGACCTGTCTGGCATATTGCTGCCGAGTATCAAAACCGAGCATTGGATGCTCTAATAAGAACTCTTTCTCCTAGCGAGTTAGCGCTTCCGACCTCAGTTCTCGAGGCGATTCCTCCGAGACCCCCAGGGTACGGCAGGACACGAGAACTTTTCCCGCGCTACACTGGCTCCGCCTTTGATGCGCTCACACCTGCATTCGTAGCAGCAAGCCACACCGTGAACAACATCCTCACGGCAGACCGAGCAGCGAGACTGGTGGAACAGAAGATGTTGGATCCTTCAATGCCGGGCTTAGACGATGTCCTACAACGACTTTTCCAGGCCGCTTTTGAGGGAGAGGCGAACAACAGTTATGAGACCGAGATCAGAAATACGGTTGCTGGCGTAGTAATTGAAAGAGTGAAATCGCTAGCGGAAACTGCACCAATGATGCAGGTGAGAGCGCAGTCGACATTGGCACTTAGGACCTTGGCCGGTCGCCTAGCAGAGATGGAGCCTTATGATGCCTCTGTGCTGCTCCAGCTTGAGATAAGGCGATTCCTCGGAAGACCTTATGACTCAGGGCAAATGCCAAGTTCAGTGAGTGCTCCTCCGGGAGCCCCAATCGGGCAACCAGCTATGGATTGGCTCGGACTCCTTGAGCCTTGGTGCACTTGGATTGATGGAGAGTGGAGATGAGTATGAAAATCACAAGAAATTTGAGACAAGCGGTAGTTTTGTTCATCACTGCCTGCACACTCTTGCCGACCTCACTATCCGCTACCTGGTCAGTTATCGCGGTAGACGCCAGAACGGGACAGGTTGTAATTGCCTCAGCAACATGCGTTGCTCAGGGCAGATTCTCTGGCTTCCCCTCGAAAGGCCTTATGGATATACAGGCAATCGTAGTGCCAGGAATCGGTGTCGCGGCTGCTCAGGCCGGAGTCGACCGTACAAGAGAAAACCAGCAACTCATCTATGTCCAAATGAAAGCTGGAGCTGATCCCACTGAGATCCTTGAACTCCTCAAACAAGATCCAGACATTGAGCGGCGGCAATTTGGTATCGTAGACATGCAGGGCCGATCAGTTGGCTTTTCTGGCAGCGGTAATAGTGCTGCATCGCTGTCTCAGCAGGGCCGGGTCACTGATACCGAAATCTACTACTCTGTTCAGGGCAATATTCTGGCTTCGGATGCAGTCGTGCATAACGCCGCACGGGCCTTCGAAACAGAGAATGGTTCACTCGCTGACCGGGTGATGGCAGCCATGGAAGCAGCGGATGAGGCGGGCGGGGACGTGCGTTGTACCTGTGAAACAGTGCCCGTTCCCGATGCGGCTTGCGACAGCCGGAATGCGCATGTCGCATATATCCTCCAAGCTGATACAGATGATCCTGAGGGAGCGTCATTCAACGATGGCGACTACGTGATGTACATCAGCGCGACTGATGAAGACATCGAACCACACGAGAATGGGAACCCTGTGATCACGCTTAGAATGCGTTATGACCTATGGAAGGCCGGGGGCTAGCTTCACCCAATCTTCACTATTTGAAAATGATTAGTGGGTACTCTCGGTCACATCCCGTATCAGTTGTGATGTGTTGTCTATTCGATACTGCATGAGCCTCGTGCCCACCTCAATTGTCTTCTCAAGTGGAGTAAGCGAAACCCCGTTAATTGAAGCCCGACCGGCAGCAACCCGCTCCTCATAACGAACTGAAGAAGGATCTACAGTCATCTGCATGGCAGTAAGCCAGTACGTATCGTGAAAGCCCTCGGATTCCTCAAAGATCCCAAACTCTTCTTCCATGACTCTCTGCACTCCGGCGTTATCGTAAAATTCAGGGATATAGTGCGCCGTAGATTTTTCCCAACGCTCATTAAGTCGATCAGCCACTACCGCCATCCCATCTTGATTGCCGCCACTATCACCTATAAACACAATATGCTCGAAGCCATGTGCATGTAGACTGCTTGCAACATCATCCAGTACCGCCTGGAATGTTTCTTCTCGAAGACTGATGGTTCCCGGATAACGCATATGACCGGTCGGCTCCTCTATGCCACCCTCCGGAACAAGTTTCACTATTGGTGCGCATAGTGCGTTACCGAGTTCGCGGGCGATTCCCTCACAAGCTCCCTGAAGAACATAGTTGTGCTTGCCCATAGCCACATAAGGACCATTCTGCTCGATGCCACCAGTTGGGATGATCACGGTGTTCGTCCCGTCAGCCATTCTATCCCGAATCTCGATCCAAGTAAGTTCTTCGATCCAGATGGAATTAAGGGCCTCGATCGGCCGCTCCATGATCAACTCAGCCTGTAGCGCTGCATCATCAGTTACCTGAGTCGCCACAGGCGTTCGTTCGCCACGCATCGCGACTATGAGTGCTATAAGAATTACGGTCAAAGCCGTGACAACTAACTTCCAATTCATCATTGTGGTTCCTCTCAGTCAGTCTGAGTGACCATTTTACCTATGGAATGCAAGCATGGCGACTAGGGTTTTAAACCTCCTGTGGATCTCAATCATAATCTCTTCGGCGTGCGGTGAATCTGCGCAAGAAGAAACGACAACTGAGCGGGTCGATCCTATTGTAACTGAGGACATAATCCGAACTGCAGACCCGTATGCTCGTGGGTACACCGACGAAGATTTCCCACGTATCAAAGAGATCGCTACCGGAGTTTATTCATACGAACAACTCAGGTCTGCGGGTGATGAGAGATTTACCACGGTCAGCATGTTTGTTGTTACCAATGAAGGCGTCCTCGTTGCTGACGGTCAGGGTAGTGTTGACGAAACTCAGATGATGATTGACCACATTGCCGAAATTACTGATCAGCCCATAACCCATGTGGTAATATGTTCTGATCACGGTGACCATACAGCCGGTAACTCCGCATTTCCCTCGGAAGCTGAATTCCTGGCTCACCCTACTTCAGCAGCCACACTTGAGGCTAGCGCTAATGCACCGAACAGGGATGTAAACGCGCCACCAATCGTGCTCCCTAGCCAAATCATCGACGAACGTGAGGTATTGGAACTCGGAGGCCGAACGATTGAGATCCTCTTCCTTGGACGCGCCCATACTGGTGGAGATCTCGTAGTCCATCTCCCTGAAGAAAAAATTCTTTTCATGAGTGAGGCCTATCTGAACCGAGTCTTCCCAGCAATGCGCTCGGCTTATCCCTCGGAGTGGGTAGAAATGATCGAGAGGGCCCAAGCCATGGATATCGATACCTACGTCCCGGGCCATGGTTTTGTTGACTCTTCTGCGGTACTCGAGGAAGAGCTAGACACTTATCGGCGTGCGGTGATCCGTGTCATCGAACTAGCTACTCAGCAGTACGAAGAGGGCTACGGCCTCGAGGATGCGCAGATCCAGGCCAACTTCGGGGATCTTGAGAGTTGGTCACTTTTTACGAGTCAGGCTCCCCGGGCGATCGAACAAGTTTATGCTGAACTCGATGGCACCCTGCCAGGTGAAAATCGGTGACCACACACACCAGCAGTGCACTGACCTCAGCCTCTCAGGCCCGTGAGGGCAATGACCCCATTTTTAGGCTAAATGGTGAGGCTAGAGCACGAGCAGAGGCCGGAGAGTCGATCCTTGATGCGACAATGGGTGCCCTAATGGATGATGAGGGTCAAATCGCAGTTATGCCGAGTGTGGCTGAAGCGATAGCCCGTGTACCCACTGGTAAGGCAGCAGGCTACTCTCCGATCTCTGGATCTCCGCCTTTCCTCGAAGCAGTTAGAAAAGACCTTCTGGAACATCCAGATCTTTTGTCGAAGTCGGTAGCAGTAACCACTCCAGGGGGCAGTGGCGCAATCTATCAAGCAATCAAGAACTTTGTAGAGCCGGGCCACCAGGCGCTCACGACCGACTACTACTGGGGTCCGTACCCGGTAATCGCGCAGCATCTGGAAAGAGACGTCAGCACTTTTCCCATGTTCTCTTCAGATCTGAGCTTCGACTTGGAAGCGATGAAAAGAGGAATCCGTCAACATTTAGACACCCAGGGACGCTTGCTGCTGATCCTGAATTTTCCTTGTCACAACCCGACAGGATACTCTCTGGATTCAGGTGAGTGGATGGGCATCGCCGAAGCGGTTCGTGAAGCAGGAAAAGAAGCGCCCGTAGCTGTACTCCTTGATCTGGCCTATCACCGATTTGGTGGAGAGAGCGCGGACCTCTGGATTGATGCGCTCCCCAAGATGCTGGATACGACCACAGTACTCCTGGCATGGACAGCTTCTAAATCCTTTTGTCAGTACGGTGCTCGGATCGGGTCACTGGTTGCACTACATCCAGATCAAGAAGAGAGGAATAAGCTTGCGAATGCCCTGGGGTTCACGTGCCGAGCGACGTGGTCGAACTCCAACCATCTGGGCCAACTTGCTGTAACAGATTTACTCGTAGACCCCGAATTGAGTAAGCGCGCTGATGCTGATCGAGCTGAACTGGTCGAACTCTTAAGGACAAGGGTTGAAGCTTTTAATAGAGCTGCGGGTGCTGCAGGGCTTGATGTGCCTCGCTATGATGGCGGATTCTTTGTTGTGGTATTCACTCCCGACGGTGAAAAGACTGCCGCGGTGATGCGTGATATGGGCGTCTATGTGATACCCCTTAAGGGAGCGGTGCGAGTCGCTCTCTGTGCGACCCCGGAGTCTGAGATACCTCGTTTAATCGCAGCGCTGCGCGCAGGAATAGACCAGGCAGAAGCAGAACAGGGAGACTCCCCCTAGCGGGCCACTACACTACCAATACTAGATATCAAAACAGTTAGCGTCCGGAGGCAGACCTGCCGATACGGATCGCCTCGTCTGCACCTGGCCCAGACATCAGTAGACCAAGAAAGCCCTCTTCGAGCCGCTGTTCCACATCTTGAGCATTGGCCGTGATCATATTCGGGAGACCCACACGTTCTGATTGCTGCAGCACTTCCTGTGTACCGGCTTCTCCGGCTTCACGGCTTCCTAAATCACGTGAAAGGCTTCCAATACCACAGGCCAAAACGCTGTAACCTGGCGTATCCGCGATCTCTGCTGCCGCCGCGAGTGCACCTGCATCTTCGATCATGATCATGGCCAGTTTCTGGCCATCCGGATTATCGGGAGACCAAACGCTAACTCCAGCATCTGTGAAGAAACTCACTGCCAATCGTGCTTCTTCAGCACTACGTACATGCGGAATCACGATACCGTCTGCGCCCAACTGAAGTGACTCGATCACCCGCGCTCGTGCTGTTTCGAGACCATCACGTTCTATGGGTGGAATTCGGACAAGTAGCGAAGGGCCTCCGTCTCTATCGGATCGACCAAGACCTTCTGCAATCGCAGCTACAGCCTCCGTATCATAATTCCCTTCTAGATTCAGAAAGAGGTAGTCCAACAAAGGATTCTCGCCGAGACTTGCGCCTCCCTCAGCGGTATACAGTGGCGGGAGACGAGAACCATCAGGTGCCACCTCACCTCTTGGACGTTCATTTGGGACAAAGACACCGAATGCGGGTGCACCTGCAGACCATAGCTGTATTAGCCTGGAGGTAGATTCGGAATCAGCTGCACTGCTGTCGTCTGACACGTCAGAGCAAGCCGCAGTCATGCATAGAGCAACGCTCACTGCGATCAGCTTGAATCCGTATGGGCTTACCATCGCAATCACGCGCTCAACCCCCACGACCAGACTCCTCGAGACCAACCGAAAGCGCTTCGGGTTGATTGACAATGATGAGCTTGAACCCTTGTGCTAGGCGCTCAGCAATGTCATCGACGCCAGCAGTAATTCCGCATGCAACATCAAATTCTTTGCAGGCTGCAAGTACAGTTTGAATCGCAGCCTCTACCGCCTGCATATCTCCCTCATAAGCCCTACGAAGATCACCTGGACCGGGAATCGCTACACTGACACCCGGTGTCCCGATAATCTCTCGAGCCGCAGCGATACCTACCTGATCCTCTATGAGTAGGATATTAATGAGATCCCCGCTGGGGTTACTGGGCCAAAGGCGACTGCCCATCGAACTCACTGCAAGTTCCGCATCCTGTACTGACTCAACGTGAGGAAATACAACCCCCTCAACACCAGCAGCGATACCTTCAGAAATATGGGTGAGTGCAGCCTCACGATCTTCACGGATCGGTGGAATTCGAAGCGTAACCGGATGTGGTTCCTTTTCATCGGACGCTTCAGCCATCGCGGTCATGAAGGATGCCATCGTCGGTATATCCCATGGCCCAGATTCTAGGGAATAAAAAATGAAATCCGTCTCATCGTTTGCAGCAGCAACCCGACCACCCTCAGCATTCTGCGGACGTGCGAACATCCCGAAGACTGCCTGACCTTCAGCTAAGAGACGAGCCAATTTTGAACCGGGTTCCTGGTCCACCATAGCTTCTACCTCCGAGGGGTCAGACGACTCCATTTGTTGACTCTGACAACTAAATACAGCGGTAAGTGCGACTGCGATGATGAACAATTGAGATCGGCGGGACATAATAAGTTTCTCCTAGCTCGACCACGGGGGAACTACTTGATTCATTCTCGCATACGCGATCGCTTGACCGAGATGTTCATTCATGTGGGTGACAAGCTGTAAGAGAACTGCCCATTGGCCGACCTCTCTCCCGTAAAGGCGGGTCGGCTTACTGAGGTCTTGCTCTGACATTTGATCAATTACTGCCCGGACATGGTTTATCGAGGCGCTGAGAATCTCGACTATTTTGTCTTTATCAAAAACTTCTTCTTCCCAACGCCCGTATTCCGCTGGCCCCATAGGAGATTCGATACCAAGACTCTGGTCGGGATACATGTAGTTATAGCGGGAGATATGCGTGTATACCCTCGCTACCGAGTACACACCCTCCATGGGGCGCCAAAGATAGGTATCAGATGGCATCGCTTGCGCGAGAGCGACGAGTTTACGTGCTGAACCCTCGAACTGCCCGGAAATCTCTTCTCCAAAATTTGAAGGTGCCGACTGAGCTGAAAGAGGGACAGCAAAGGCAGCAGCGAGTATGGCTGTCAAAAAAAAGCGGGCGCGACACATTTTATTCTCCGGGCTAAACAGTAATAACTGGAAAGATAGACGCTCATGTCTCGGTTGCTAGGATCTAGGGCCCACCCTCTCTTCCAGATGTCTTGGCATCGATGTAAGCGTATACTCCCCTGTTCCCAGTAAAAACGAGACCTTGCAATGTTAAGATCAACCTTATTACTCGGTATCACATTGGGGTGGATTACGCCCCCATATCTTGCACAATCTACAGGGGAGGAATTGGAGCAGATAGAAATTTCAGTGGAAGATTTCGTATTTGATGCGCTTGCAGCGGGACCACGGGATGGCGAACTAGTACTGCTCTTGCATGGGTTTCCTCAAGCTGGCTACGCATGGCGCAACCAACTGCCAGTCCTCGCTGCTCTTGGCTTTCGAGTTGTGGCACCAGATCAAAGAGGGTACTCAGTAGGGGCCCGCCCTCCAGAAGAATCCGACTATGTGATGGAAGAACTCGTAGGGGACGTGCTAGGAATGGCAACGGCTCTTGGGTATGAGCGTTTTCATGTGGTTGGGCATGACTGGGGAGCAGCTGTATCATGGATCCTCGCTTCATCCGTACCCGAACGTGTTCAATCAGTCGCCGCGCTCTCTACACCCCACATGACTGCCTTTGCACGAGCGCTGTCGGATCCAAATTCTGAACAATCACAAGCGTCTAGTTACATGACGATGTTCCGATCAGCGGGCTCGGAACAACTTTTTCTGGCAAATGAGGCACAGCTGCTCAGGGGCATACTGTCCCAGTTTAGCTCTTCAGAAACAGATCTGGATGCTTACCTCAGTGTGCTCGGTACTCCAGATGCACTTCGGGCTGCTCTTAACTGGTATCGTTCTGCCATACCCTCCCAGGGAGATGCTCCGCCTGCTTCCGCTGCAATGGTCACTATCCCCACACTCTATGTCTGGAGCACAGAGGACTGCTGTTTCGTCCGAGGAACCGCCGAGGCTTCTAAGGAGTTTGTGACGGGCCCGTACCAGTTTGAAATACTTGAGGGCGTGAGTCATTGGATTGCTGAAGAAGCCACAGACAAGCTCAATGAATTGCTCATTGAACATCTAGGACAATGGAAAGGGCGCTAGCCTTCACCAACACTGGATTCATTAGAGTTCCCCAGGGTCACTAGGGATGCGCGTCGCAATCATCGGTAGCGGTATCGCAGGGCTGGCGACAGCCCACCTGCTCTACCGAGATCATGAGATCACACTCTTCGAGTCTGACTCTCGAGTGGGTGGCCACGTGCACACAGTCGAGATTGAAAGCAAACACGGCATGATCAATATCGACACAGGATTCATCGTCTACAACGAACAAAATTATCCTAATTTCGTGAAGCTGATCCAGGAACTCGATATTCAAACTCAACCAAGTTCAATGAGCTTCAGTGTTCGGCTAGCCAATCCAGACTTGGAATACAACGGGTCAACTCTTCGCCAGCTGTTTGTTGACAAACGGAACCTCTTCCGGCCCTGGTTCTATAAGATGCTCCGAGATATCCTGCGTTTTAATCGGATGGCTCCCGATGCAATTGATGGCCGCCCAACGAATTGGTCACTACGCGAACTCTTGGATGAGCACGGGTTCAGCCAACCTTTTATCGAATACTATCTCGTCCCTATGGGTGCTGCGATTTGGTCGACTCCGGTGACCCAAGTTCTTGATATACCTGCACGTTTCTTCATCCAATTCTTTGAAAACCATGGAATGCTCACTGTTGATGATCGCCCTGAGTGGCGAGTGATCAAGGGCGGATCTTGCCAATATGTGAAGGAAATTATCAAGCCCTTCGCGGACCGTATCAGGCTCAACCATACTGTTCGGCAAGTTGAACGGTTTCCAGACTATGTAACTGTGGATGGTGAACGATTTGATGAAGTCGTGTTCGCGTGTCATAGCGATCAAGCACTCGAGATTCTCAAGGATCCCTCACCTGCCGAACGCTCGGTTCTGGGTGCGATTCTATACCAAGCCAATGAAGTAGTGCTGCACACAGACACGAGTCTTCTTCCCAGACGGCGACAAGCCTGGGCTGCATGGAACTACCATAGTAGTGGTCCATTGGAGAACAATGGGCCGGTAGCTCTCACCTACAATATGAACATTCTTCAGGCACTAAACGTGGCGGACACGTTCTGTGTAACCCTAAACGATTCGTCTTCGATTAATGATGAAGACGTATTGGAACGGTTTGAGTATCACCACCCTCTCTTTACACTGGAGGGAATCGCTGCCCAGAAGCGTCATACGGAAATTAGCGGAATCGCCCACACACATTATTGTGGGGCGTATTGGGGTTATGGTTTTCACGAAGACGGACTGAATAGTGCACTTGCCGTCGCTCGCGCGTTCGGGGTGGTGGTATGAAGAGCGCGATCTACGAAGGTCTCGTGCGCCACAGAAGGTTCACTCCGGTACCCCATGAATTCCGATACCCTCTCTTCATGATGTATTTAGACTTAGCGGAGTTACCGGAACTATTTCGACATCACAGACTTTATTCGGCTGAAGGTCCTGCAGCAGCCTGGTTCCGTCGCAAAGATTACCTCGGAGACCCCGATCTAGATCTAGATGCGGCTGTCAGAGACACCGTGCAATCGGCCACGGGAAAGAGACCGGATGGCCCGATACGTGTGCTTACGCACCTGCGAACGTTTGGCTACGTAATAAACCCGGTGACGTTTTACTATTGCTTCCGGAGTGCAGAGGACGGTCTCGATGCGGTGGTTGCCGAAATTACCAATACTCCATGGGGTGAGCGACACACACATGTTCTCAAGCCATCCACAGAAGAGCCATACGAGCATCCATATGGATTCAGTTTCGGGAAAGAATTTCATGTTTCACCCTTTATGCCGATGGATGTGAACTACGAGTGGCGGATCGGCATGCCAGGTAACCGTCTTACCGTCCATACACAGAACTATGCTGAAAAGCAAAAATTCTTCGATGCTACACTCTTGCTGTCGCGCCGAGAGATCACGAATAAGGCTCTGACCCGCGTTCTGTTGAGGCACCCTTGGATGACCGCACGAGTCGCTTTCGGGATTTATTGGCAGGCTGCAAGACTATGGATTAAGCGAGCCCCGTTTCACACCCATCCAGCTAAGATATCGGGATGACCCTCTGGCAACGCTTCTTTAGGAAGTTGGTTTTCTGGAAACTGGAAGGTCTCCGAAACGGCCATCTCACAATTCACCACGACGGTGAACACCATGCCTTTGGCAATCCGCAGGGCCTAGCGGCTGAGGTACGAGTAGTGGAGCCTCGCTTCTTCACGGCGGTCATAATCGGTGGCCATGTCGGAGCTGCCGACGCTTACGCTGAAGGATGGTGGACCACTGACGATCTGCCCGCAGTTGTGCGCGTATTCGTCCAGAACCGTGAATTGGTAGATGGACTAGAGACTGGACTAGCACGACTAGTCCAACCTTTTCGGTGGCTTATCCACGCATTGAACCGGAATAACAAGGTCGGGAGCCGGCAAAATATTGCTGCTCACTATGACCTCGGTAATGACTTTTTCGAGTTGTTCTTGGATGAGACACTCACGTACTCATGCGCGTACTTTGAGCATGACGACATAAGCCTCGCTGAAGCTTCACAGGCCAAATACGACCGCATCTGCCGAAAGCTTGACCTCAAGCCTGAGCATCATTTAGTAGAGATTGGGAGTGGCTGGGGAGGCTTTGCGATTCATGCGGCTCAGCGATATGGGTGCCAAGTCACAACCACCACGATCTCTCAAGAACAGTGTGAACTTGCTAGAGAGCGTATTCGTGCAGCAGGGCTGTCGGACCATGTCACCGTTCTACTATCCGATTACCGTGATATAAAAGGTGAATATGACCGGCTAGTTTCCATTGAGATGATTGAGGCTGTAGGACACCAGTATTTCCCTGCCTACTTCGAGGCATGTGCAAATCTCCTGAGTCCAGAAGGTCTCGCAGCAATTCAAGCAATTACGATCCTCGACGACCAATACGAGCAAGCCCGAAAAGAGGTGGATTTCATCAAACGTTACATCTTCCCTGGCTCATGTATTCCTTCAATCTCCGTCCTGCTGTCTGCCGCAAAACAAACTGATCTAAGCATTGTCCACACTGAGGATTTAGGCGTGCACTACGTGCGCACCTTACGGGAGTGGAGGCACCGCTTCAGCCAGCGTGACACAGAGATCGCTGCTCTTGGATTCGACACTTGGTTCCGCAGGATCTGGGATTTCTATTTCTCATACTGCGAGGGAGGCTTTGCTGAGCGAGCCATCAACGTGTCCCAACTGATATTTGCTAAACCGGGCGCGGCATTACCTCTCAAGAGCATACCACAACAGGAAAAGCAAATAGCATGATCCTGCGAGTCGGTACTGCACTTGCGGAACGCGGCATCATTCCTATCAAGCTTCTCCGATGGGGCATCCGCAACCTGATCCAGCATCGCATTCGTGAGATAAACGAAGAGTCCAAGACAGCGTTTATTCAAGAGCTTCTCTCGAGTCCAATCGCCATCGCCACAGAAGCGGCTAATGAACAACACTATGAAGTGACATCTGAGTTCTTCGAAATGGTTTTAGGTGACTCACTGAAATACAGTGCTTGTTATTGGCCCGAGGGAGTCGAAACGCTATCCGAAGCGGAAGAAGCGTCTCTCGCACAGGTGTGCGAGCGGGCTAAAATACAAGATGGGCAGCGCATCTTAGATCTGGGATGCGGATGGGGTTCATTCTCTCTGTACGTCGCAAAACATTTCCCGAATGCGACGATCACATCAGTGTCAAACTCTGAATCTCAGCGTCGCTATATTGAGTCTCACCGATCATCCAAAGTCCAGGTCCTGACCGCTGACATCAACAACCTGGATCTCCATGAAAGATTCGATCGGATTGTTAGTATTGAAATGTTCGAGCATCTAAGGAACTACCACAGACTCTTCAAGCGCCTGTCTGGTTGGCTTCGACCAGATGGACAGGTGTTCGTACATGTATTTTGTCACAGGTCCTATCCCTACCCGTTCGATACCATTGGAGAACACAACTGGATGGGGCGCTACTTCTTCACAGGTGGAATCATGCCCTCGCTAGATCTTTTTCATTCTTTTAATGAGCATCTCTCGGTAGAGGATGAATGGGCCTTGGACGGGACGCACTACCAGCGTACCGCAGCCGCATGGCGAGAGAACTTGGAGGTCAACCAATCCAAACTCGTTGAGGTCTTGAGTAAGGTATATGGCAGGGATGCCGTAAAATGGCTGAACCGCTGGAGATTATTTTTCCTAGCATGCGAAGAATTATTTGGATATCGCAATGGGAGCGAGTGGCTCGTGGGACACTATCGATTCTCCACGACAACGAGAACTGCTTAGCAGTTCATATCGAAATCGTTGTCTCCGATTACCTGAACACCTTATGACCGTGCATGTCTTGAACCGGAAGCAACTCGTCCCCGGTAAGATCAGCGATGTGTTTCGTTTCTTCGAGAACCCACTGAACCTCGAAAGAATTACACCCCCGTGGCTGAGTTTCAGGGTCGTATCGTCGACAGATACCACGGTACAGTTGGGTACGAGAATCTCGTACCGCCTCTACTGGAAACATGTCCCTTTGCATTGGGACTCAAGGATCAGTGCATATCAGAAAGACATCTGTTTTGCTGATGAGATGACGCACGGACCGTATAGAAGCTGGTACCATCGCCACCTGTTCCGTTCAGTAGAGGGTAGTATAGAAATGACAGACACGGTTCATTACTCGCTTCCGCTCGGTCCTATCGGTAACCTCGTTCACGCCCTCATAATTCGGCAGCAGTTGGAATCGATTTTCGACTACAGGAAACAAGCGATCGAAGAGATCTTCGGAATTAGTGATACATAGGGCTAACTCGTAATGAGATATAGCTTTCCCTCCAATCTCAATCCACAGAAATTGTGCACATGAATGAAAACACACGAGCGATCGTCGTAAGTCAGTTCGGAGGCCCCGAGGTCCTGGAGTGGCAAGAAAGTGAATTGCCACCACTGGGCCCAACTGATGTGCTGGTCCGTCACACAGCTGTAGGGCTGAACTTCATTGATGTATATCACAGGACCGGCCTCTATCCGTTAGAGCTGCCTTTCACACCGGGAGTAGAAGCCGCGGGGATCATTGAAGCAGTCGGATCGAATGTCGATGATCTAAGCCCTGGTGAAAGAGTAGCCTACACAGGAAATGGACCGCCCGGATCATACAGTGAAAAAAGGGTTCTGCCACGAACACGACTAGCTCGACTTCCGGACGCGATTGATGATCGCACTGCTGCCGCAATCATGCTCAAAGGGTGCACAGTCGAGTACCTCGTGAATCGGACGTTCCCTATCTCTGCCGGAGATGTGGTCCTACTCCATGCAGCCGCCGGGGGAGTTGGATTGATTGCCTCACAATGGCTCAACGCTCTAGGTGCAAGGGTTATTGGTACAGTGGGATCCGAGGAGAAAGGCGAATTAGCACGGACGAGTGGGTGCGACGAGGTGATCCTGTACCGTGTTGAAGATGTAGCTGATCGGGTTCGAGAAATTACAGATGGGAGAGGAGTAGACGTCGTGTACGACTCGGTTGGAGCTGCCACATTCGAGGCTTCGATCAAATCCCTTCGGCCACGTGGGATGATGGTAACCTTCGGAAATGCATCAGGGCCTGTGCCACCTGTACCCCCACTCCTGCTCTCACAAAGTGGTTCGCTATTCCTAACACGTCCTGTCTTAGCACATCATTACACCGATCCGACCGAAGCTGCTGAAGGCATAGCCAAGCTCTTCGATATGGTGCTATCCGGTAAGGTCACCCCACTTATTGGCCAAGAATATTCACTATCAGATGTTTCCAAGGCTCATCAAGACCTTGAGCACCGCAAGACCGTTGGCTCGACCGTGCTCACCACCTAGCGACGGAAGATACAACTGCTCAGCTCAATCGTGGTCTGAAATCGCTCTGGGCCTTTCCTTCTTACCTTCAAGTGTCTCTAAGACCTGCTTCCACTCAAATTTGTCACCGATGCCTCTAACATAGTGGTCCATCCATGCCATCTCACTGACCGCTTTGACCAGCCGGTTTCTAGGGTCAGGAATTCCATGGCTACGACCAGGATACATGAACAACTCCGTTGGCACACCAAGCTTCTTTAACGCCATATGGAGTTCTACGGACTGTGGGCTTGGCACTCGCGGGTCACCTTCGACCACGTGAACCATCGTCGGGGTTTTCGCATCAGCAATGTACTTCAGTGGAGACTGATCCCAGTACGGATCAAAGTTCTCGTAGAGAAAGTCATCCCCGATATAGAACTGACGATTCCTCTGAACGTCACTCTGAGCATACATGCTGATCCAATTCATCGTACCCGCGCCTGAGCTTATGGCCTTGAAGCGGTCAGTATGTGTCAGGATCCAGTTGGACCAGTGGCCACCAGCACTCCAGCCCAGCGCTCCCATTCGTTCGGAGTCAACGATGCCCTCCTCGATCAGGTAATCTACACCTGTCATGATGTCGTCGAAGCCGAGAGTAAAATAGTCACCTACGATGTCTGTCCGATGAGCGTTGCCGTAGTTCGTAGACCCTCGGTAGTTAGGCTTAAGAACTGCGTAGCCTGCTCCCGCATAGACTTGCGCATTGTATCCACCATTGAATCGCAGTTGGTCCGCAGACGCTGGGCCCCCATGAATAGCGACGATGAGCGGATAGCGTGTTCCTTCTGAGTACCCAACTGGATAGACCAAAACTCCACCCACGGTCTTCCCGTCAGTCGAAGTCCAATTGATCTCCACTTCCTCGCCAAAGCTGATATCTCTCAGCTGCTGATTCGCGTCAACAAGCTGAATCCAGGATGATCGATCCATTACTCCTTCTACGCTCGCAGTCGTGAAAACTGTAGGCGGAGTGACGGGATCCGAATATCCAATCAGGATCACACCACTGTCCTCGTCACGGCTAACCGAAAGAGCTGCTCGCTCGTGCGTGAGCTGGCGCACCTGGCCAGTCTGGACATCCATCGCATGCAGCTGGGTGGTTACCGTCACACCCGCATTGAAATAGATGGTGGTGGCATCATCTGACCAGAAACCAGCTCGTATATTTTCATCGAACTCTGTGCCAATCTTCCGGAAGGCTCCATCCCTGTCGTCCACGGCACGGACATACATCCGGCTATTGGTCATCGAATAGCGCTCCATATCGTCCGGAGCAGTGAACACAATCCAACGGCTATCCGGCGAGAAGCTTAGTCCGGACTCACCAACCTCATAATTGTCTGTCAGGCGCTCGACTTGTCCGCTACTCACCTCCAAAAGGTACTGGTCTGTATAGAGACGAGCCTGTGTGATGTTTCGTTCGTAGCGCTCGGTTGATCCCCCTGCAAAGCTTATCCAACGACCATCTGGTGAGACTGTAAACCCATCTACGCTATATGATTCACTGGTCGTCATCGGGCTTTCACTGCCCGAACGGACGTCGAGTGACCAGAGGCTAGAGAAGGGAGTTGTGGCGTTCTTTACGTCCACGGTGAAGCCTTCTTCCAACCGCAGTTTCTCATCCTCATCGAACTCGTCAGGACGCACGAAGTAGATATGATCTCCGTCAGGGCTGAAGTCCCACTGTTCGATGCCAGCCTCACCCTCCGTGAGCTGCTCAGCTTCACCCGCGGGCAGATCAGCAACTAATGCTCCAAATAGCTGCTCCTGTCCGGACTCGCCACTCCGGTAAACAAGCCAGCGCCCATCCGGGCTGAAATCAAACCCCGACACCCCTTCTTGAGCTTCTGTGATCTTTTGAGCTTCACCACCATCGTGACGCATCATGTACAGCTGGTTGCCCTCAGATTCTTCGGAGTCACGATTCGACAGAAATACAAAAAACGAGCCATCCGGAGACCAAGTGGGCTGCGTTTCGTTCTTATCGTCAGTGAACGTAAGTCTTCGACTCGAAGACACCCCATCTGCCAATGACACGATATGGATATCACTTTGAGAACTTGCTTCCACCCAATCGGGGGTCGTAACGGTATAGAGCATGAGCGCCCCATCCGATCGAGGGACCCAAGACCCAGCTCGTTTAAGTTCCTGCACATCCATGAACGTGAAGGTTCGCTGTTGAGCACTGACTTCTCCCGCCCATGTGAGCGCAAGCACAGAGATGAGAAAGCATGTGGCTGACGGAAAACGCATATCGTCCTCGATCGGTAGATATTGATACAGTTCTGGCAATGAACCCGCCTCAGGGCAGGTACGCAATAATGGGCTAGAAGGTGGCAAATGGCACGCGATAGGCCTTAATCCAGACTGAAAAAATCAAGATCTGGCACTCCTGGAAGCATGAAAACCAGGCGTTATTACGGAAAAACTCTTTGCAATCTCTAGCAAACAGTGTGTATTTTTCCTTCCAGCAGGACTCGCTGAAAGCTTCCCGGACATACGGAGAAGGCTGAACATGCGCCACCGACTTACAAGCTCTCTCGGCATTCTAATCGGCACCCTACTCATTGTTACGATCCCGCTTCAGGCCCAACAAGGGTCTATTAGTGGCCAGGTGACAGATCAAAGTACGGGTCAATCACTCGCTCAAGCTCAGATCCAGGTGCTCGGCGGAGGCACGTCAGGTGGTGCTCTATCAGACGCACAGGGCAACTTCACCTTGAGTCTGGATCCCGGATCCTACTCAGTCGTTGCAGTGCTGCTCGGTTACGAGACAGTGCGTGTTGACGGTATCTCCGTCAGCGGGGGTGCAGCCACAGAGATCACTGTAGAGATGACCTCAACCGCACTCGCTCTTGCTCCTGTCAGCGTTACAGTGAGTCGTGGCCAAGAGGCGAGCAGCCTGTCGGCTCCCGCCCAAGTAAGCATCGTAACAGCAGATGATATCTCACGAATCGCATCTACATCTACTGCGGACTTCCTGAAAGCATTGCCCGGGGTAGACGTTTCTCAGGTTGGCATCAACCAGAGCAACACGGTTACACGAGGCTTCAATAATGTCTTTTCGGGAGCACTGCTCGTACTCACGGACTACCGCTACGCTCGGATACCATCAATCAGGCTTAACAATTACAACCTGCACCCGACCACGCCGCTGGATATCGAGCGCATCGAAGTCGTTCTGGGACCGGCCGCCGCACTTTACGGTCCCAACGCCACCAGCGGGGTAATGCACATCATCACCTCGTCACCGATCGACAGGCCAGGAACGAGCGTGGCCCTGTCAGGTGGTAACCAAAGCATGCTTCGAGGTGTCTTCCGACATGCCTGGGCATTCAGTGAAAAGGCCGGACTCAAGGTTTCTGGGCAGTATTTCCGCGGTAATGACTTTGAATACACGGATCCAGTGGAAGCTGCGGCTAGGGCTGTGGCGCCAGCAGGCTCTAAGATCGGTGTCCGGGATTTCTTTTCGTCGCACTACGGAGGTGAGGCACGTCTCGATCTCCGCCCCTGGGACGACCCAAACGATAACATCATCATCACCGGTGGCCTCAAAACCCTCGGCAGCTCAATCGAGCCAACAGGAATTGGTGCGGGTCAAGCTAAGAATTGGACCTATAAATCTCTTCAGGCCCGCGTAAATAAGAGTGGCCTATTCGTCCAAGCATTCCTGAACAACAGCAGTGCTGGAGACACATATCTACTTCGCACCGGCAACCCGATCGTCGACAACTCAGTTACGTTCGCGACGCAAGGCCAGTACAACTTCGATCTCGGTGATCGGTTCAGTGCCACTGTCGGTGTCGATTACTCGAATGTGACCCCGAAGACCGGTGGTACAATCAACGGAGCGAATGAAAACAACGACGAAACGAAGCTATTTGGTGCGTATCTACAAACGACCACTACGTTGACCGACCAGCTGGACTTTGTAGCAGCGATCCGGAGGGATACTCATAATTGGCTTGATGATGCATTCCTATCGCCGCGTCTCGGACTCGTTCTGACGCCGGACGAGGGTCACTCGTTCAGGGCCACGTACAACCGGTCCTTCAGTACGCCCACAAGCAATAATCTCTTCCTTGATATCCTTGCGGGCCGAAGTATGGTCACGCCGACTGTGGGCTATAACGTACGCGCAGCCGGTATTCCAGGCGTTGGATTCACGTTCAACAATACCTGCGCCGGTGGGCTCAACGGCTTCTGCATGTACTCACCCTTTGCCCCGGGTGCGCAGCTGCCTGCTAACGGTGCTGTGCTGTGGGACAACCTTTTGGTGCCACTCATGCTGCAGGTACCTGCATTAGCGGCAACGTTGCCTCTGTTGGGTCTGAACGCAGCATCGTTCGCTGCGATCGTAGGAAGCCCTCAGCCAGGCGAACTCACCTCAACGATGTTCGAGTTTAGTCAGGCAGGAGGGGCACCCTTTGTCCCCACCGCTGGCCCTCAAGGAGCGGGCGCCCTCAGCGCACTTGCTAAAACAACCTGGGAGCTTGGATACACAGGCTTGATTGGTGACAAGGTCCGGTTCGACGTCTCCGCATATTCTGATAACTACAAGAATTTCATCGGGCCACTGACGACCCTGACACCAAATGTCTTCCTCGACGGAAACTCAGTCGCAACCTATTTGGTTACACGCCTGGCCGCGGTGGGTGTTCCTACCTCAGTAGCACAGCAACTTGCTGCTGCAGTCGCGCCGACACTGGCACAAGTGCCACTCGGAACGATCGTGCCAGATGGAAGATCTAATTCAGACATGCTGCTGACTTACCGCAATTATGGGAAATTCAGCGTTAGGGGTATGGACTTAGGTATGGAAGCTCACGTGACTGATCAAGTTACGCTGTCCGGATCGTATTCATATGTGAGTGATGAATGCTATGATGTCGATAACGACGGTAGCTGTCTGGGCTCACAGGATATCGCCCTCAACGCCCCGACGTCTAAGGGCGCAATCGGACTCGACGTTGATAACAAAGTTTCAGGTCTATTCTACGGTGCTCGCCTCAGAATGAGCGCCGGATTCCCTGTGAATTCAGGTGTATACAGGGACGTCCTTGAGGCCGTGAACGTTGTCGATATGAACGCTGGCTACCGCCTACCAGGTACGGGAACCACGATATCTACAACCATCAACAACGTCTTTAATAACAAGCACAAACAGTTTGTCGGCGTTCCTGATATGGGAATTCTTGCACTTCTGCAAGTGCAGTTCGAGTTCTAGCCTAGAGCGCACCACATAGTAGGTCTAAAAGGACCCTGGGCAGTGGATAGTTACTGCCCAGGGTCCTTTTTTATGTTCTGTAGACTTTTACCTAATCCGTACCTTCACCTTCTTCCTTTCCTTAGCGCTCCCAAAAACCCTCTGTACCGGTTGCGTTCCTCGCGACTGAGCCGTGGAATAGAGCAGCGTTAAAAAGAACACGGAATGTACCGCGCGGCTGCCCACGCCACTGGGGCCTAAATCCAAGAAGAATGACATGTCCATCGCCATGGTGGACATCGACAGCTGCAGCCTGGCCCTGAAGGTGTTCTTCTCCTAAGAGGTAACCGGAGAGCAGAGGTGATCCTTCTTTAGCATACGCGGCGATTACAGATCCCTCGAAGCCTTCTTCCATACTGAAAACAGGGCTACGGTCGAAGAAGATTTTTCCTAGCTGAGGCATACCAGCCATGACAGGGTGCTCCGTATCGACACGGACCTGAAAAATCGAGCCCGAAGAGAAAAATTCACTGCGAGCCAGGCCCCGCGTGGCATTCGATACAGGAAGATGTAGCTCGTCGATACACAAATCGCTTGAGGCGCTCATACACACTAGCGTGCCTCCAGCTCGCACAAACTGGTCCAATTCCCGGATCCCCTCCTGACCGAGTCCGCCCTCATATCTGGGCGGCACAGAACCAGCCTCAAAACCATTCATTAGGCTTCCGGGTCTCTCTGACGGAAGAACGATGACGTCATAGCGGTCACGGAGATCCCCAGCATGTACATCTGCAGTCCGCAGGTTTGAGAACGAGAAACCATGCTCCTCAAGCAACCAACGGGTCCATCCCTCGTCCATACTCGGATTCCAGGGGCGATAGATGCCGAGATCAGGACGAGAAAGATCTACTCCTTCCGTCGGTCCTCTTGTGGCCTGAAGTGCATAATCTTGTATCAACCCGTCGACTGCCGTGCCTCCAAGCCCGGTCACGATATACTCACCGTCGCCGTGTCGCACTGTGGCACCCATATCCCACGCTCTGTTCAATGCGCGAAACGAATTATTCTGCACAGGATTAAGCCGGAGTCCTGACCCCGAACCTGTCAGCCGACCCGGAATTGGCTGAACTGCTCGGGCAACCGGATGGGAATCAAAGCCGACACCCGAAACAGCATCAAATAGTGAGGCATCGTCGATCTCTTCTTCCCAAGCTAAGGGCTCGGCTTGAAGCTCCTGCATAGCCGAAAGGATTTCGGGAGTAAGAGGTTGGGTTACTTCAATGACATCTACGTCCATTTGATAAGAAAGTGTCCATCCGGCTGCATCATACGGCTGTTCCGGAGGACCTTCGGGATACTCTCTGAGATCCGGATACTCTTGTACAGAAAGAACCTGCCGAGCGAGTTCTCCAAATTCCTGGTCGAGAGGCAACACCCAAGTCCCAGCATTTTGGGTTAAACCTTCATGGGTGACATCCTGATTCAACTGGTAAATCCTCAGTCCATTGAAAGCGAGGCGACGTAGCAGCTCAACAGGCGCAACAGGATCAGCTTGGTCTTGCGGAATGAAATAGGCATATGGGGCCGAGGTCTCATACTTCCGGATCACGTCACGGCCTGACTGATACCGGTTATACAGAAGGTCTTCCCTGTATTTTGCCGCATAGTCAAGAACCGCGAGAGATCCAACCCTCATATAGTCCACAGCATCAGACAGCCTCCACCAGCCTCCTTTCCATGGACTGGGGTAAAGCGATTCTACACGCAGGTCACGTCGAGAGGCAGGGAAATCTGAGAGTGAGTAAAAATATGGTGTCGCGTAACGATACAGTGCTGTCTCAGTCCAGAACGCTGCCTGATTCTGCATCATCGGTAGATAATCGACATAGCCCGGATACCAAGCATCGAAGCCTGTACCCATATGTACCGCCCCCGGCATTCCTCGCGACTCAAGCATCTGTGCAATCGCCATCCCGATTGTGTTCACAGTGCGTGCCATAATGGGAGGCGTGAACGTTGCGATCGGCTCTGCGAATGGGGGCAACCAGATCCGCGTCGGAAATGGAGAGCTTTGATGATGGACATAGATGATTTGCGGATCCCACTCCTGCCATGTACGGGCTAGGACTCGCGACTCAATCATATTGAGCATATAGGCGTCGCGGTTGTTATCGTGTCCTATGTATTTCTGGTATAGCCAGGGCATCGAGGACACTTCGAAGGGTGTACCGATGTTAGAGCTATACCAGTCCGCAATCATGGTCTGGCCATCGGGATTCAGTGATGGCCATAAAACGGTGATCACATTTTCTCGGATCGCTGCAATACGTGGGCTTTCATCAGCCACGAGTTCGTAAGCGAGTTGTATCGTGTGCTGCGCACCAGCAACCTCCGAGGCATGCAGGCCACCATTAACGTCGACGATCGCCCTACCCTCTCGTGAAAGTGACTGAGCCTCTGAGTCTGAAAGCTCCGCCGGGTGCGCGAGCTTGTCTGCGATATCACGGTATTGCTCTACCGATGCGAGGTTTTCTGGTGAGGAAATCAAAGCAATCCACCAGTCACGACCCTCAGATGTCCTCCCTGCACGCATCATGCTGATACGGTCAGATGAAGCATCGAGTAATTGGAAGTACTCTACGGATTCTTCGTATGTTGCGAGCTGAAAATCATCGCCAGGCTCAAAGCCCAACACAGAAGCAGGTGTCGGGATTTGTGCTGTAGCGGGGGCCGCAACAAGCATCGCGGCCAGAACTAGTCTCGTGTTAAGCACTGTGTAATTGCTCTCTTAAGAAATATTGAGCCTAAGAAGTCCCACGCGGTTCGCCTTATTAACCCCAGGTGCAAACTTGTTCCCCGATTCAAACACACGCAGCTCTGGAGCTCAGTTAAGAGCTCAACTTAAACGGGCTTTCATTCAAGCGAGCCAGATTATTGGAGTGAGGATAGGACGGATACGTGTGCATACTCGCAGAATAGAGATATTGCCGTGACGGAGTGGCAACCCGGAAGTATCTTGGCCCGCTTATCAACCAAACGAGGAAGATCTTCTGAGAATCCCAATTAGTATCACACAGCTGGGATTGATGCTTGAAGGTTTTCTGCAAGGATCCGGATGGGGAGGGCTGAAAGATCAGTAAGAGCGCTGATGTCGTCGTGATAGGATCTGGAATTATTGGAGCCTCTTGTGCCTGGCATCTCGCGTCTCGGGACCTGAATGTTGTAGTGCTCGAACGAGACGTCGCACCGGCTATGGGCTCAACAGGCAAGAGTGCCGCAGGCGTCAGAGTTCAATTTACGACACCACCTAATATCAAACTTTCAATGCACTCTCTCCCGATTTACCGAGAGTTCAAAGAGCGGCACGGCTATGATATCGGATATCGGGATATCGGATATCTCCTACTTGTCCCGGATGACAGGTGGGATCAGCACATGGAATCTGTGGTGTTACAGCAGAGCTTAGGTGCTCCCGTTGAAGTTCTGGATCCAGTAGCGGCTCAAGATTATGTGTCATTCGATTCCGAAGGACTCGCGGGTGCAACGTACGGTCCCTGGGATGGCATAATTGATCCCCACATGGCTACAAATGCCTGGGTGGAAATGGGTAAACGCCTAGGTGTCGAATACCACTTCAACAGCCCTGTCACTAAAATCGAACGTCTTACCGAAGGCTGGGTGGTCCATAGTCAAGGTGGCAACAATATCTTCCATTGCGAGCAGATCGTGAACGCTACAGGCGCATGGTCGGCGGACGCCGGCAGGCTCGCCGGCCTTGAAGTACCGATCGGTCCAAAGCGCATACAGATTTTCTTAAGCGCTCCGATCGAGGATTCACGTATTTACCCGCTCACCATTGATCTTGCTACGGGAGTTTACCTCCGTAGTGAAGGAGACCGAATTCTGTTCGGCCTTGATAACCTTGATCAAGACTTTGGCTTCAGTGAAGGGATGGATTGGGACTGGATGGAGCATGTCCTTCTGACTGGAGTAGATCGCTTCCCGTGGTGGGGTGACTTAGGAATCGATCGCAAGGGCAGTTGGTGGGGGTACTACGCCGTAAGCCCAGATAACAGCCCTGTCATAGGTATTAACCCTGGTGATTCAGGATGGGTAGACGCCTGTGGTTTTTCAGGGCATGGGATTATGCACGCACCCGCAACTGGCTTGGCTGTTTCTGAACTCATCGTTGACGGACATGCACACACGCTGGAGATCGATGGCTTCCGGCACGACCGTTTCGGTGACAATCTGGCAGTTGAAGGAAATGTTTTTTAGGGCTGGCTGACCCCGACTTTAGCTTTAGCTATCGATCTGACGCTGCTATAGCTGCCATGATAGCTGCAACTGTAACATCCGTCCGGAACTCTATCAGCCTTCTCCCATGTTCCAGAGTCTTATCGACCGGTAAGAGATTAATGCTATTGATCGAAGCTTTGTCCGCAGCAATTCGCTGCTGAAGTCTCACGTGCTGAGGGTTGTCATTCATGATGATCGAAGTGATGTAGTAGTCATCATGAAGTCCTTCTAACCGAGGATCCTCATCGATTCCGAGTACATCTTTCTGGTACTCGAGCACGTCATCGTAGTTGTAGTACTCTGGGATGTGGGCAATGACGATGCCCTGGCCGACCCAGGCCTTGGATAGCTCTTCTGCGACGGCCGCCATCCCCCGCTGGTTACCCCCACTATCTCCAATGAGAAAGATATCTTTGAAGCCCTGGGCTTTTAGGCTCGTCGACATATCACGAAGCACCGCTTGAAAAGTTTCCTGTGAGAGGCGGATACCACCTGGTGTGCCAGCCCGCTCAGGGTTACCAGGCTCTATTGTTACGATCGGCGCGACCAACGCATTTCCGAGCCTTCTGGCGATGGCATCACCCATCACCGCAAGCACATGGTTATGCTTCCCAGTCGTCAGATAAGGACCGTTCTCCTCGATACCACCAGTCAAAATCAGCGCAGTCGTCTTCCCGTCTTTAAGAGCATCGCGCACTTCAAGCATCGTAAGCTCTTCAATCCAGACATTGTCGAGTGCCTCAATTGGACGTGGGAAGGTCATCATGTCCTTTGCCGGAGACTCCTGTGCGCCCACCTGTATAACGACCAAAACATACGAGAGCATTACAGGCACTGAAGCACGAAAGAATGTCTTCAAGGTCTTTCCCTCCCCGATATGGTTCGGACCACCTCAATTGTGCTCCCTTCGGTGCACGAGCTGGTCTCTAAATATATTCCCTCTACGATAACCTGGTCCCCAGCACCAAGGGTGCCAAGTTCCCCGGTCAGAGCATAAAGCAGTTCATCTTCATCGCGAAATGCCAGACACCCCTCAAACTCTTCAGTGACCTGACCCTCTCTTCGGACCAAGCCTTCTTGATTTGTTACGTGGAATGGATTCGATAGTCCGATTGGGCTAAAAACCCCATTGAGTGCAATCACATAGAGCGGTCGATCCCATGATGCCGATTCCGGGATCCTGATCTCACCCGACATGTCACCCCACTCTCCTTGAGCACCCTCAGCAAGTGTCTCAAAACCGGCATGGATCGCACCCACTGCAAGGTGGATGCGCGCAGCAAGAGGTAGGTTTTCTGAAGAAATCTGGACACGGGTACCCGGTGGACCACTAAGTGGGACTACGCTCTGCAACTGCCTCAGGGAATCAGGACTGACAAACCTTTGGGCAGCGCCAGAGTCCGCGGTAATCATCAACAGTACAAGCGCACCAGCAAGTGTGATCATCTGGCTGCAAGAGCCTGGATTCATTTTTGACATTGAGTCCTCCTTCTGCCCGCGATTCTATCTCTGAAGCGAACGACTGCTATTCAACCTTGGACACAGCAAATGCAATCTTTGACGGTCCCTGGGCAATGCGCCAGCTTCACCTCCGTTTCAACGCGGTCTCGGCAGAGGTCGGTGAGTATGAAATCTACCGTAACAACCAAAGATAGGTTGAGCCGACGAGGTTTCTTAGCAGCGGGTATCCCACTGCTTTGGGCTCCATTATTTGAGGAAGTTTCCACGACCCGGATTTCTGCACGACATAAAGATCCGCGTCTTACTGCTCGTCCAAGACAGCCCAATGAGACTGCTCCACGAGGAGCAGTCTCATTGGAGTCCGACAAAGGGCGAGGCGGGATACTCTATGTACCCGAGCAATACCATCCGACAGCTCCTGCACCTCTCATCGTTGCCCTGCATGGCGGGGGTGGTCAAGCAAGATCCTGGGAGAGACTCTACGAACCGTGTGAGGAGCACGGTATTGTGCTACTCGCACCGGAATCGAGGGGCCGAACATGGGACGCGATCCAAGGTATGTTCGGGCCTGATGTTGTTTTCCTAGACTCAGCCCTAGAGTACGTGTTCGCACGATGCGCTATCGATCCCAAGAAAATAGCGCTCGCTGGATTCTCCGACGGAGCCTCATATGCCCTATCTCTTGGACCATCGAACGGTGATCTATTTAGCGAATTAATCGCCTTCTCACCTGGATTCTCTTATCCCGAAGAGCCAATTATCGGACGTCCAAAGGTTTTCATATCCCATGGCACTGAGGATCGAGTGTTGCCAGTCTCACTAAGTAGAGATGGGATTGCGCCAATGTTCGATATGGATGGCTACACCATCCGATACGAAGAATTCACTGGAGGACATGAGATGCCCCCAGAGGTTGTGACCAAAGCTCTAGATTGGTTCCTGGGATCGGAGCCCTAAACCTTTGCTAGAGCCTCTCCCATGTTGTCGAGCGCTTTCTTTATCAAGCTTCTAGAAGTGGCAAGGTTCATGCGCATGTGGTCGGCACCACCAGTTCCGTAGCTTAAGCCAGGGTTTAGGTAAACCCGAGCGTTTTCAGCAAACCAACGCTGAATTACAGTTTCGGGAGTGACTGTGTTACCAGATGCCCTACTCTCTTTAGCGGCCGTCTCTTTCGCACCGATCCGGTTTACGACTTGGCTCACATCAAGCCAGGCTAGATAGGTCCCTTGAGCTTTAGTGTAGTCTAAGAGAGGTATGTTTTCTCGAATGTAGCTCTCTGCAAAATCGTGGTTGCCATCTATGTACGGCAGCAGTTGATCGAGCCAATCCTCTCCTTCAGTGAGTGCGGCAAGGTTAGCTACCATGCCCAGAGTACTCAGATCAGCTCTGGTGTTAGTACGTACACGGGCGAGATAGTCGGGGTTGGTAGAGAAGTACCAAGCAGCCTTCATCGCAGCCAGACTAAAAGACTTGCTCGCAGCTTTAAAGGTCAGGCTGTTATCAACAATCTCCCTATTTGGAAGGCTAGCAAATGGTGTGTACTTGTTCCCTTTAGTCACGAAGTCACAATGGATTTCATCTGCGAGTACGACCACTCGATGTTCCAGGCAGATTTCCCCCATCCGTGTCAGGTCCTCTGGAGACCAACAGTTACCGGTTGGATTCTGAGGATTACATAGGATGAAGACATTGGCTGTCCTGGCTCGTCGCTCAAAATCTTCGAAATCAATTGAATACTTTCCATCAACCACCTTCATCTGACTATCTGATGCAACCGTTCTCGTGAACCGAAGGTCAGAGTAGAAGCCATTATAGGTTGGTGTTGTCAGAAGTACTCTGGACCCAGGTGGCGAGAATGTGTGCAGCGCTGCAATCAGACCTGGGTGTACACCAGTGGTGAGCACCACTGTGCTGGGATCGATATCGAGCCCATATCGGCGACTATTCCAGTCTACAATAGATCGGACGTAGGACGCAGGCCTTCTTAGGTAGCCCCAATTCTCATGCTCGCAGCGTTCAGCAAGAGCCTTCGTAATACACGGGGGCGCTCGGAAATCCATATCCGCGATACCCATGCCGACTTCGATCTCCTCACCATAAGTCGCGATTGCACTGTCCCATTTAGTGCAATCAGTCCCGACACGGTTGTAGACTTCATCGAAATCGTAGACCTGTTGGCCAGTAATTGCAGATTCGGCGACATCCATCTCCTCTGCAAAAGCACCCCGTGTTCCAACCGCCCCGAGAACTGCCGTCATCCCAGCGTTCCTTAAGAACGCCCGGCGATTGAGTCCATTTTCTTGCTGCATGCTCATGACCTCCCGGTCCGAATACCTTTAGCAATGCAACATGTGGACTCATGAGCAGTACTGCCAGATCAGATGAGGGATGACACGCTTAACAAAGAGGACTCTCTCAGATGCCCTCCGGTTCCTCCAGATATGGAGATTGGATAGTCACCGCACCGTTGGCTGCGGAGGAGACCAATCGAGCATACTTCGATAGCGCCCCATCAGGTATCACGCTCGAAGGAGGTGACCATGCCAAAACTCGTGATTGAATCTCATCAGGAGTCATGTCGATCGAAACAGTGCGTTCTTCTAGGTCGAAGGTCACGATGTCTCCATCTTGTAGAGCAGCAATCGGGCCACCTTCGACTGCCTCCGGTGCAACATGTCCGGCCATTAGGCCGTGTGTCGCTCCCGAAAACCGACCATCTGTGAGAAGTGCGACCTTGGAGCCTAAGCCTGAACCCGCTAGCGCAGCTGTGACCGCAAGCATCTCCCTCATTCCAGGCCCTCCACGTGGTCCCTCTCCTCGGATCACGACTACATCACCCGGAACAATCGTTCCACCTTGTACCGCTGTCATCGCATCCTCTTCACTATCAAAGACACGGGCAGGTCCTTGGTGAAACATCCTCTCATGACCCGCTACCTTTAAAACACACCCGTCAGGGGCCAGGTTTCCTCTAAGCACAATCAGCCCACCACGATCCTTGATCGGTTCTGCTGCTGATCGAACAACTTCCTGCCCCTCAGCTTCCTCCGCATCCGAAACTTCTCCTGCAAGTGTCTGCCCAGTAACGGTGACCGTGTCCCCCTTCAGATAGCCACCTTCTAAGAGTCGCCGAGCGACCAGAGCTACCCCCCCTGCACGGTGAAGATCAGGAGCCACAAAACGCCCCCAAGGTTTCATATCTGCCAATAGCGGAGTAGTCGCGCTAATCCGATCGAAATCGTCTAGTGTGAGTCGTACACCTGCCTCATGGGCTACTGCCAAGAGGTGGAGAACAGCATTGGTAGATCCACCGGTAGCAACAGCGACAGCTACTCCATTTTCGAGTGCCTCACGAGTAAGGATTTGTCGCGCAGTAACATCCCGTTCGACGAGCTCAACGACTAGACGACCGCAACCATGTGCTACTTCTTCTTTCGCCACATCCGTAGCGGGCACCGTGCCACTTCCCATCGGTGAAATTCCGACTGCTTCGAATACTGTGGCCATCGTGTTCGCAGTGAACTGGCCACCGCATGCCCCAGCTCCCGGGCAGGCTGCCTTTTCAATCTCCGAAAGCTCCTCTTCATCGATACGCCCTGCAGCACATGCTCCTACAGCTTCAAAAACATCCTGGATCGTAATGTCTTGGCCCGCGTGTGTCCCGGGTTGTATTGATCCTCCGTAGAGCATCAAGCTTGGACGGTCGAGTCGGGCCAACGCCATTACCGTCCCTGGGATTGTTTTATCACAACCAGAAAGTGCTATAACACCATCGAAGTGGTATCCAAGGCTCATCAACTCAATTGAGTCTGCAATGATTTCACGACTAACCAGCGACGTGCGCATACCGGAAGTGCCCATGGTAATGCCGTCCGATACTGCGATTGTGTTGAACTCAAGTGGAGTTCCACCTGCATCGATAATACCCGCGCGAACGGCCGAAGCCAGATCCCTTAGATGAACGTTACACGGCGTCGAATCAGTCCAGGTATTCGCGATGCCAATCAGCGGCTTCTCAAAGTCTTCGTCACTTAAACCCACAGCGCGAAGCATCGCACGAGCGGGTGCTCTATCCCGTCCCTCCAGGAGTTCGCGGCTCCTGAGTGTGGGAAGCTTCAAGCCTCAGAGTCTGGCTGGAGCCACGCCATATGTGAACGAAGTTCCGCTCCCACTTCTTCAATCTGATGGAGCCGCTCACATGCGCGAACTCTCTGAAATTCCTGTCCGCCATTTTTTGACTCGTCGATCCACCTGCGCGCGAAAGCCCCTGACTGGATGTCTTCTAGGATTTCTCCCATAGCGATTCTCGCTGCTGGACCCACAACCCTCTTGCCACTTACATAATCACCATATTCTGCAGTATCACTCACCTCAGCACGCATCCCGGCGAGCCCACCGGCATAAGCCAGGTCAACAATGAGTTTTAGCTCATGTAAGCACTCAAAGTATGCAAGTCGCGGATCATAACCTGCCTCAACAAGTGTCTCGAATCCGGCTTTTACCAATTCGCTAAAGCCACCACAAAGAACAGCCTGTTCCCCAAAAAGATCTGTTTCAGTCTCTGCTCCACAGGTAGTCTCGAGCAACCCAGCACGTGAGGAGCCCAGCCCAGCGGCGTAGGCAAGCGTAAGGTCTCGAGCACCCCCTGTCGCATCCTGGTGGATACCGTACAGGGCTGGTACTCCACGACCTGCCTCGAATTCACGACGGAGCATCTGCCCCGGTGATTTGGGCGCAACGAGAATGACGTCCACATCCTCTGGTGGTACGATTTCTCCATAATGGATATTGAAGCCATGAGCGAAAAGGAGGGCGTTGCCTGGCTCCAAAGCCGGTTCGATATCAGCGGCATAGACCGCTGGTTGTGCCGTGTCATGAATGAGGAATGCGATTACGTCGCCACGTTTTGCTGCTTCGTGTACGGGCATGACTTCAAGACTCTCGGCCCGTGCTTTATCGGCTGATGCACTCCCATCGCGCAACCCGACCACAACGTCTACACCGCTATCCCTAAGGTTTAGTGCATGTGCATGCCCCTGACTACCGTATCCGATTACGGCCACCGTTCTCCCTTCTAGAGCGGCCGTACTCGAGCTGACTTGGTCCATCAGAGTTCTCTCCCTACACTGAAGTTATGTATCAATTTCATGAGGGCCGGGTGGAAACATCTCACCACTGCGGCTCACTCCAGAAATAAGACCTTGTTCTTGCAGGTATGCGAGTGCCTGATCGATCGCACGTGGGGTGCCAGAGAGTTCCATAGAGTCTGAACCATGACGTTGCAACACATCACTAACTGTCTCTGGCAGTAGCGGCTCAAGATCACTATTCGTTTTGACAACAGCCAATTCCCGAGTTGCATCACAGGACGCTTGATCAGGGCGCCTCACAGACAGAACGTCATATAAGCTTGATACCTCGGCAGCCACCCTGTCTTCTGGCGTATCAAGATCCCCGAATCGTAGCACGACCTCAAGGATATCATCCTCGGCTTGATATAAGGAAAGGCTCCCTATCGGCAAGGCACGACGACGCAGGAGTCCGAGCAAGCGTTCAAGGGATCCCGTCACATCTTGCAGTCTTGCCACAAGAACGAATTGGCTCATCCAGGGACACGCTCGGATTCAGTAACCATTTCGTCGAGAGCCGCACCAGATTCTACCATTGGATAAACATTCTCTTCTTGGCGTACCTGCATCCAGATTAGCACCGGACCCTCTTCAATGGCTGCAAGGCTAAGGGTGGAATCGAGTTGTTCGCTCCTGTCGATTCGCCATGTTGGAATACCATAGGCTTTCCCCAAAGCAACAAGATCCGGCCCGGAAATCTGTGTCTCCGAGTAACGCCTACCGTAGAAGCGCTCCTGCCATTGTCGCACCATGCCGAGATAACCATTGTCAATCACGGCGATACGCAATGGAATGCCTTCTTGAACAACTGTCGCGAGTTCCTGGAGACTCATCTGGAAGCCCCCGTCCCCTGCTACGACCCAGACCGAACGATCTGGTTGTCCGATTGCCGCGCCAAGTCCTGCTGGCAGAGCATAACCCATAGCCCCCAGACCACCTGATGTCAGATGGGAACCCGGGAGCGCGTCTCCTAACTCCTGTGCAAGCCACATTTGATGCTGCCCGACATCACTTACGGCTATCGCATTATTCTCGCTGATCTTACGTGCAACAGAACGAATGGCTTCTCTAGCACCGAGCGGGCCCATCCGACGGTATCCGGGTCTCGGTGGCTCCTTTGTCGGATCTGCTTCACGGTTCCATTCTCGAATCCGCTCCCACCAGGCCGAACGATCTGCTTTCGGAACGAGTGGCAAGAGCATTTTGAGGGACTCAGAAAGATCAGCTACAACTGCAATATCTGCCCGCATCGTTCGTTCGATTGCAGTTGCATCAACATCGAAGTGAACGATCCTAGCGTTTGGGGCAAATCGGTCTGGGCGACCAATCACTCGGTCATCAAACCGGACACCGAGACCTATAACTAGATCTGCATCCTGTAGGCTATAGTTGGCCCTTTCGGTACCATGCATGCCCGGCATACCAAGTGCACGCGGATCCGAAGCGGGGAACGCATCCAGTCCCAATAATGACGTGACGACCGGAAGATCGTTGCGCTCAGCCAAGTAACTAAGCTTACCAGACGTGCCTGACGAAATTACTCCGCGACCAACAAGCAATACCGGCCTCTTGGACTCGTTTAGAAGTGTGGCGACCTGCTGAATCTCTGCCTCAATTGCCTGAGTACTCTGTGGGGGTTCTACAAGCTCAGGATTTTTTCTACCAGACAACGAAAGTGTCTTCTCATCGACGAGTGCTGCCTGGACATC
>ENA-UPTF01000005-UPTF01000005.1-marine-metagenome-genome-assembly--contig:-NODE-5-length-170857-cov-6.134460_pt1 | contig 170857 bp, 162 predicted proteins | sample MGYA00238166_ERZ767019 | MGnify/ENA primary metagenome ERZ767019 (study PRJEB28930, sample SAMN06266391) | marine metagenome | isolation source: Sea water from 250 m depth | place: Atlantic Ocean... | reverse complement strand
ACCCAAAAATTCTTCCTAAAAAAATAATTGTTAAACCTAGATCAATAATTCTTGTTGAGGGAATATTTTTATTTTATTATAAAAACTTTCAAAAGTTAATTGATAGAAAAATATTTATTGATGTTGATGAAAATGCTGGTTTAAAAAGAAGAATTAAAAGAGATCTTGAAGAAAGAGGATATGACAAAAAGAATGTGCTTTATAAATATAATAATCATGTAATTCCTTCATATAATAAATATATTTTACCGTATAAGAATGATGCTGATTTAATAGTAAATAATACAAAGAATGATAATGAGGCTGCAAAATTAACATTAGACTATATTAGGACTGAATTTCAAGCATTAAATAATAATATTTAGCTTTTAGTTAATTTCCATATAATTGAATATTTTTGTGACCAATTTTTGCAAATTTTATAAATGAAAAATAGGGGAGTAATAATTTTTTTGACGGTAATAATATCATTACTATCAATATACTATCTTCAATTTACTTTTGTTTCTCAAAGAATACAAAGTGATGCTACTGAGTTTTCTAGAAATGAGAATGGGAATATAGATTTTAAATCAAAACAAAGATACCTTGATTCTATTTGGAATAAGCCTGTATACACTTTACTTTCAGATTATACTTATAAAGAAATTAAAGAATCTGAATTAAATCTTGGATTAGATTTACAAGGGGGAATGCATGTAACTTTAGAAGTTTCACCAGTTGATATACTTAAAGGACTCTCCTCAAATAATCAGGATAAAGATTTTTTAGAAGCTATTCAAAAAGCTAAAAAAAATATAATTGGAAATCAATTAAATTTTATTACTGAGTTTTATAATGAGTTTAAAACTCTTGCTCCAGATAAAAAATTATCTACAATATTTTCAACTGTTTCAAATAGAGGTAGAATAGATTTTAATTCAACTGATGATGAAATAATAGATATAATTAATAATGAAGTTGAGGGTGCTATTGATAGGTCTTTTAATATACTTAGAACTAGAATAGACAGATTTGGTACATCTCAGCCTAATATTCAAAGACTTCAGGGAACGGGAAGAATACAAATTGAACTTCCTGGAGTTGATAATCCTGAAAGGGTAAGAAAGTTGTTGCAAGGAGTTGCTAAACTTGAATTTTGGGAAGTTGCAGAACTTAATGAACCAGAAGTTTTTCAAACTATTCAGTTAGTAGATCAATACGTTGTAAAAGAAGGAATATTTAATTCTGAAAGTTCTGAAACTCAAGAAGCGTCTCCTGAAACTTTAGCGGATATAGAAGATTTATTAGATGGAGATGATTCTATAGAAATTACTGAAGATAATGATTTAGAAAATGATGATGTAGAAGTGAGTGATTCTATTCCCTCATCTACTTCTCCTTTATTTTCAAAGCTAAGATCAGAATTTGGTGGATTATTTTATAATCTAGAAGATACAATTCAAATAAATTCTATTTTAAATAATTCAAATGTAAGGCAACTTATCCCATCTAATTTAAAATTTTTATGGTCTGTTAAACCTTCAAAAAATACATCAGATCCAAGTGATGAGGTTCTTCAATTATTTGCAATTAAAACTTCTAGAGGAGGTAATGCTCCACTTACTGGAGAGGTTATAACAGATGCTAGACAAGATTTAGATCAGAGCTCTAGACCGTCTATTTCTATGCAGATGAATTCTAATGGTGCAAAAAAATGGAGAAGATTAACATCTCAAAATATTAATAGGAGAATAGCTATTGTTTTAGATGATTATGTTTACTCGGCACCTAATGTTCAAAATGAGATTCCAAATGGAAACTCACAAATTACAGGTGATTTTACTATTGAAGAAGCACAAGATTTAGCTAATATTTTAAAGGCTGGTACGCTCCCTGCACCAACTACTATTGTGGAAGATGTTGTTATTGGACCTACTTTAGGTAAAGTTGCTCAAGTTCAAGGGTTTCAATCTATGATGGCTGGACTCTCTATTGTTGTTATATTTATGATATTCTATTATGCTGGGGGAGGATTTGTTGCTAACCTAGCTTTATTTTTTAATATATTTTTTATTCTTGGAATTTTAGCACAACTCTCTGCTTCTTTGACATTACCAGGAATTGCAGGTATTGTATTAACCATCGGGATGTCCATTGATGCTAATGTTTTGATTTTTGAAAGAATTAAAGAGGAATTAAGAAATAATGCTAATTTAAAACAAGCAATTTCTAATGGTTATAAGAAGGCTTATACATCTATAATTGATGCTAATTTTACTACTTTACTAGTAGGAATAATTTTATATAATTTAGGACAAGGACCTGTTAAAGGTTTTGCTGTAACCTTAATTATCGGAATTATATGTTCATTTTTTTCAGCTGTTTTTATTACAAGAGTTATAGTTGAAAAATTAAGTAAAAGAGGTGATAAGAGTAGACTAAATTTTTCATTTCCTTTTAGTAGAAATTTATTAACAAATATTAATATTAATTTTATTGGAAAGAGAAAAATTGCTTATGTGTTTTCTACTTTATTTATATCATTGGGTATTACATCTCTTTTATTTAAAGGACTTACATTAGGAGTAGATTTTAAGGGAGGAAGATCTTACGTAGTGACTTTTAATAATTCTCAGAATCCAACAGAAATTGAAAGTGGTTTGAAAGAAACATTTAATAATGAAGGCGTTGAAGTTAAAACATTTGGTGCAGATAATATTTTAAAAATTACTACCTCTTATTTAATCAATGATGAAACTGATAATGCTGATACTCAGGTAAAAACTAATTTAATAAGTGGTATAAAATCTTTAACCAATCTTGATTATTCAGAAGATGATTCTCAAGTAGATGAATCAAATTTTACTATATCAAGTTCTTCTAAGGTTGGGGCAACTATTGCAGATGATATTAAAAACTCATCTTTTTATTCTGGTTTATTGGCTCTATTAGCAATTTTTATTTACATCTTAATAAGATTTAGAAAATGGCAATTTTCTATAGGTGCTGTTAGTGCTTTATTTCATGATACATTATTTGTGATTTCTGCATTTTCATTTGCAAATCTATTTGGAATTTCATATGAAATAGATCAAGTATTTATCGCTGCTATTCTTACTATTATTGGGTATTCAATTAATGATACTGTTGTTGTATTTGATAGAATTAGAGAAAATATAGGAATAAAAGCGGGGAGTGATTTAATTCCTGTTGTGAATGAATCAATAAACAAGACAATTAGTAGAACAATGATCACTTCTATGACAACATTTATAGTAGTTTTGGTTTTATTTTTATTTGGAGGAGCTTCATTAGGTGGATTCTCGTTTGCTCTTTTAATTGGAATTATAATAGGAACATACTCTTCAGTATTTATTGCTACTCCTATAGTTGTAGATTTATATAAAGAAAATAACTAGAAAGATTTATAAATAATAATCATCTAATATTTTATAACAACAAATGAAAAGTTACATATTAACCTTTTTCTTAATTTTTTCAGTAGTATTATTTGGGTTTTCACAGACTAAAAAATTATCTGATAAAAAAATTTTAGCAAAAAAAATTAATGAGGAAATAAAATTAGATGGAGAATTAAATGAATCTTTTTGGAAGGATGCAGAAATAAAATCTAATTTTTTTCAGTATAGTCCTAGAGACTCTATAAGTGCTATTTTAGATTCTGAATTTAGAATAGCTTATGATGATAAATATTTGTATTTGGCAGCTAAAATGGAAGATATACCTGAAAAAAAATTTATTGTCGGTGATTTAAAAAGAGATTTTTGGGGTGGGTCAACTGATTATATAGCTTTTACTTTTGATACATTTAAGGATCAGTCAAATGCCTATAATTTTGGGATATCTCCTTATGGTATTCAAAGAGAGGCTTTAATTTCAGATGGTGGAGAAGGATCTTATTCCCATTCTGGAGGAGGAGGAAGAGGTGGTATAAGCTGGTTTAATATAAACTGGAATACAAAGTGGTATTCAGGAGCAAAAGTTCATGATGGTTATTGGATTTGTGAATTTAAAATCCCATTCAATTCCATAAGATATAAACCTGGATCAAAAACTTGGAATTTGCAAGTTTATAGGGGTAATAGTAAAGTTATGGAAAGGTCTGTTTGGACTTCAATTCCTAGCGGTTTTTCTCCGGCAAATTTATCTATGACAGGAACTTTAGAATTTGAATTTCCTTTAGAAAAGTCTTCAAGAAGTTTGGTTATGATACCCTATATTTCTAGCTCAGGGATTAGTAACAAAATAGAGCCAACTTCAAAAGAATTTGATTTGGATCTTGGTTTGGATATGAAGTTGGCTTTAAGTTCATCAATAAATTTAGATTTAACCTTTAATCCTGATTTTTCACAAGTTGAGGTAGACGAACAACGGACCAATCTTACTAGATTTGAATTATTCTATCCTGAAAAAAGGGAATTTTTTATAGATAATGCTGATTTATTTACAAATTTTGGATCTCGAGCTTCAAGACCAATGTTTACTAGAAGAATTGGTATAGCAAAAGATACAACAACTAGTCAATATGTTCAAAATCCTATAATTTATGGAGCAAAATTATCTGGTAAGATAAATGAAAGTTTGAGAATAGGAGTTTTAAATATGCAGACAGCACAATTATCTTCTAGTGGTATTCCATCATTTAATTATGGTATGGCAGTACTTGAAAAAAAAATATTATCAAATTCAAAAATTTCTGCTTTTATTGTTAATAAACAAGCACTTTTTAACTCTGATGATAAAGAATATAGTATTGATCCCAATCATTACAATAGAGTTTTTGGATTTGAAACTAAACTTCAAAGTAAAGATACAAAATGGAAGACTGAATGGTTTTATCATCAATCATTAGAAAAGGAAAATCCTAATGAGGCTAACGCATATGGGATAAATTTTTCATATGATTCACCAAATATTGAGGCAAATTCATATTTCTATGGTGTTGGTGAAAATTATAATCCTGAAGTGGGTTTTGTTCCAAGAAAAGATTTTATCTTTTTTAGTCCTTCATTTCAGTATAAATTTTATCCAAAAAACAATTCGCTAAATAGACATGGGCCAGGTATTGATTATGAATTTTATAGTAATGATGCAAATGGAATTACTGACTATGATATTGATTTAGATTATAATATTACATTTAATTCAGATGCAAGTTTGACGTTAAAGTCTAATATAAAATATACTTTATTATTATATGATTTTGATCCTTCAAGATCCGGAGGAGAACCTTTACCAACTTTATCTGATTATAATTATTCTAATTATACTTTTTGGTTTAGATCCAATCAAAGAAAAAAATTTTTTTATAGTTTAAATGGAAAATTTGGAGAATTTTTTAATGGAGATATATCAACTATTGGAGGATCAGTAAGCTATAAAATCCCTCCGTATTTTAATGTCTCGCTGAGTTCTCAATATAATAATCTTAATTTTCCACAGCCTTATTCTAGTGCTGAGTTTTTTACTTTAAGTTCAAAAATAAATGTAAGTTTTTCCAAAGATTTGTTTTTTAGTACATACTTACAGTATAACAATCAGATTGATAATATTAATATTAATGCAAGATTGCAATGGAGATTTCAGCCATTATCAGATATTTTTTTAGTGTATACTGATAATTATTATGCTAAAAATCCTCTATTTATGAACGTCAAAAATAGATCATTTGCTTTCAAAATTAATTATTGGTTAAATCTTTAATCAAAGATATTTTTTCTAGATAAAAAATTATAAGCAATCAATAATCCAATAAATGATAAAATTGCTGCAAGTATAAAGGGTGCACCTGGAAAATAGATATTTGTTTCTTTACTAGTGAAATATGAGAATAGATTGGTCATGAGTAATGGTCCAATAATTGCTGTAAGACTAACAAGGCTTGTCATTCCACCCTGAAATTCTCCTTGTTCATCATGGGGAATTTTATTTGTCATTATTCCTTGAAGGGCTGGTCCTGTTATTCCACCTAAAGAGAATGGTATGACAATAGCAAACATCATCCAGCTTTGATTTGCAAATGCAAATAATGTTAATCCAATGATATAAAATACCATGCCAAAATAAACACTTTTAATATTTCCAATTTTTGGAATAATAATTCTTATTAATCCACCTTGAACAATTGCCGCCATAAGACCAACAAAACCTAAAGAATATCCTACCCATTTTTCATTCCAATTAAATTGTTCGATAGTAAAGAAAGTCCATGTGCTTTGGGTAGCATGTGCAGAAATATTAAATAAAACAATACATACGAGTAAACCTGAAATTATGGGATACCTTTTTAAAGATAATAATGTTCCAATTGGATTTGCTCTTTTAATATCAAATTTTCTTCTGTTTTCTATTGATAAAGATTCTGGCAAAATGAAGTACCCATAAATTAGATTTACTAATGTAAAAATAGCTGCAGCAATGAATGGAACCTTTGGGCCATACTGACCTAAAAAACCTCCTATTACAGGTCCTAATATAAATCCTAATCCGAAAGCGGCTCCAATTAATCCAAAATTTTGAGCCTTTTTTTTAGGTGTGCTTATATCTGCGACATAAGCTGCTGCTGTTGTCATGCTAGCTCCCATTATACCTTGAAAAATTCTTCCTATAAATAGCCATGTTATTGTTGGAGCTATTGCCATTACCATATAGTTTATTCCAAAACCAAGTAATGATAATAGAATTATAGATCTTCTTCCGTATTGATCACTTAAACCTCCTAAAACTGGAGCAAAAAGAAATTGAAGAGTGGCATATGAAAACATTAACCAACCACTATATTTTGCTGCTTCACTAATTGTTCCATCTATTAAATCTGTGATTAGTGCTGGTATTACAGGGATAATGATACCAAGACCGGTTATATCAATAAATATTGTTATAAAAATAAAAAGTAGACTATAATTTTTTTTATTCATTTGAGAAGAGGGCAATTTAATGTTTAATTTTGTCAAACAAATATTTTTTTTAATTTACCTTAAAATAGCCATTAACTTTTATGAAATCTAAAAAAACAAATAGAAGAAAATTTATTGCAAAATCATTTGTTGCCCTATCGGGAACTATGGTATTGCCATCATGTTCAAATAAAAAAATTAATAATAATTATAAGGAAACTAATATCAATTTTAACAAAAAATATAAATGGAAAATGACAACTACATGGTCACCCAATATGCCAGTTCTAGGAGAAGGTTGTAATCTTCTTTCTAAATGGATATATAAAATGTCGGGTGGAAGGCTAGATATTAAAGTTTATGGTGGTGGTGAATTAGTTCCGAGTTTAGAATGTTTTGATGCTGTAAGTAATGGGGCTGTTGAAATGGGAAGTGGAGCATCTTACTATTGGGCTGGAAAAATTCCTGCAGCTCAATTTTTTTCATCGGTTCCTTTTGGTATGAATTCTAAACAGATGAACTCGTGGATAATTTCTGGAGGTGGACATGAGTTATATAAAGAAATTTATGAACCATTTGGATTATTGCCTTTTGCCGGAGGAAATACAAGTATTCAAATGGGGGGTTGGTTTAATAAAGAAATTAATTCTATTTCTGATTTAAAGGGATTAAAAATGAGAATTCCTGGTTTTGGTGGAAAGGTTCTTTCAAAGTCTGGTGGAACGGCCGTAACAGTTGCGGGGGGTGAAATTTATACTAATCTTGAAAGAGGAGTAATAGATGCTACAGAATGGATTGGTCCGTATCATGATTACTTAATGGGGTTTTATCAGGTTGCAAAATATTACTATTATCCAGGATGGCATGAACCTGGAGGAGTGTTAGAGATAACTGTAAATAAAGAAAAATTTTATCAGTTACCTTCTGATCTTCAAGAAATTGTTATTAAAGGTATAGAATCATTGAACATGTGGATGCACTGTGAGTTTGATTCTAAGAATAGCACATACCTTAACAAATTAATTAAAGAAGAAAATGTAGAACTTAGAGAATTCCCTAAAGATGTACTAGCATCTTTTAAGGAGAAATCTCAGGAGGTTATTAATGAGTTAATTGAAAATGATCCAAAAAGCAGAAAAATTTATGATGCTTATGAAAAGTTTAGAATTTCTTTTAAAGATTGGGCTAATGTTGGTGATAGGATTTATTATAATCTTTAATTATTAAGAATTTGTGGTACTATATAGATATAATCGGGATTATAAAATAAGAAGATTAAAAACAACAATTGAATAATTACAAAAGGAATAATTCCATAATAAATGTCTTTTGTTCTTATTTCTTTTGGTGCGACACTTTTTAAATAAAATAGTGAAAATCCAAAAGGTGGAGTTAAAAAAGATGTTTGTAGGTTAATTGCGAGTAAAATTCCTATCCAAATTAAATCAATATTTAATGCTATTAAAATAGGAGCTATGACAGGAACTATTATAAATATTATTTCAATAAAATCTATAAAAAATCCAGCTATAAAAACAATAAATAATATTAATATAATAAAAAGTTCTGGTGTTAAATTTGCTTGAGTAATTATATCAATTAATATTTTATCACCTTCAAGACCTCTGAAAACCAGAGAGAACGATGTTGCTCCAATTAATATCATAAATACTATGGAAGTTAAACTGGTTGTTTCTTTCATAATAATTTTTAGTTTTTTAAGATTCATATTTGCTTGAAAGTAACTTAAAATCAATGCTCCTAATGCTCCTATTCCTGCAGCTTCAGTTGGAGATGCTATTCCAGCAAAAATTGAACCTAGTACAGCAAAAATTAGTACAAAAGGGAGAATAAAAGCTTTAATTATTTCAACAGTTCCAGTTTCGTTTTTAAATTTTTTTATTAATTTATTAGGCATACTTGGAGCGTATTTTGGATAAATAATTGAAATTATTAGTACGTAAATCAGATAAAGAATAACAAGTGTTAGCCCCGGCAGTAGAGCAGATGTGAACAAATCGCCAACAGAGATATTTAACACACTACCAAGAAGAACAAGAACAACAGAAGGAGGAATAATTTGTCCTAAAGTTCCTGATGATGCAATTACTCCTGTTGCCAATTTTGTATTGTATCCTCTTTTTATCATGGTCGGTAAGCTTATAAGTCCCATTGTAACAACAGTTGCACCTACAATACCGGTAGATGCGGCAAGCATTCCACCTACAATGATTACTGAGTATGCTAATCCACCTTTAATCTTACCAAATAATATGGCCATAGTTTCAAGAAGCTTTTCAGCTATTCCTGATCTTTCAAGTGTCATGCCCATAAAAATAAAAAGAGGAACAGCAAGAAGAACAAAGTTGTTCATTATCCCAAAAATTCTTAGTGATACTAAATAAAAAAAGTCAATATCAAAAAAAAGCAGTCCTGATATAACTGAAATCCCTCCTAGTACCAGAGCTACGGGGTATCCAAATAGGATAAGTATAAAAATTAGAGCAAATAAAATTAGAGGAATATATTCTATCATTTCTTGATTTTTATATTATTATAATTTTTAATAGCATTTAGTATTCCCTGAATCATTAAGAGAAAAAAAGCAATTGGAATTATAGATTTAATTATAAACCTGTAAGGTAATCCACCAGGATCTGGACTAGATTCCAAAATCGAATAAGAATCTGCAACAAATGGTAGAGAAGTGTAGAATATTATAAATGAAAATGGTATAAGAAAGATTATGTTGCCTATTAAATCAATAATATTTTTTTTTCTTTTTGAAAAATTATTATAAAATACGTCTACTCTAACATGTTTATTTTTTTGAAGAGTATAAGGGGATGCTAATAAAAATATAATTGCAAAAAGATGCCACTCCATTTCATAAAGTGCTGCAGTAGAAAAATTAAATACATATCTTAATAATACATCAGTAGAAATTAATAAGACTAATGCTAGTGAAAACCAAGAACTTATTTTTCCAGTTTTACTAATTATCTTTTTTAATACCATTATTCGTTATAACATAAATTTTTTAAATATAAGGTTTTAATATCTTTGTGCTTATAAAATTTTATGGTTTTGAAAAAAGATATTAGAGAAATTTCTTTAGAAGAAATCCAAGATTATTGTATTTCTAATGGATTGCAAAAATATGTTTCTTCTCAGGTATACTCTTGGCTATGGAAAAAGTCTTGTATTTCTTTTGATGATATGACAAATTTATCTTTATCTAATAGAGAATTGTTTAACAAAAAATTTATTATAAATTCTATTTCAACTGATTTAGTAGAAGAGAGTAGTGATGGAACTATAAAATCCCGTTTTTTATTGCACGATAAAAATTTGGTTGAGGGTGTTTTAATACCGCAAAATAAAAGAATGACTGCATGTATCTCTTCACAAGTAGGATGTTCTTTGAGTTGTGTATTTTGTGCTACTGGAAAAATCGATAGAATTCGAAATCTTTCTTCTGCTGAAATTTATGATCAAGTTGTTTTAATTGCTAATCAGGCAATTGAAAAATATGATACATCTCTTTCTAACATTGTTTTTATGGGTATGGGAGAGCCTCTTCTTAATTATAAGAATGTTGTGCGTGCAATACATTATCTAACATCTGAAGATGGATTGAATATGTCTTCAAGAAGAATAACATTATCTACATCTGGAATATCTAAAATGATAAAAAAAATTGCTGATGATGGGCTTAAAGTAAATTTAGCTTTGTCTTTACATGCAGCTTCAGAAGAAAAAAGAAATAGTATTATGCCTATAGGAGAATCAAATTCTCTTACTGAGCTACGAGATTCTTTAAAATATTATTTTTCAAAAATTAAAAAGAAAATTACTTATGAGTATATTTTATTAAAGGATATTAATGATGGTTTAGAAGATGCTAAAGATTTATATAATTTTACAAAACATGTTCCTTCAAAAGTTAATTTGATAGAATATAATTTGGTTGATGGATTAGATTATGATAAATCATCAGTTGAAAAAGTAAATCTTTTTATAGAGTATTTAGAGAGACGAGGTTTAAATGTTGGTATTAGAAAAAGTAGAGGAGAAGATATAAATGCTGCTTGTGGTCAATTAGCTAATAAAAATTAAAATTTTATACCTAATTTTAGCGTTATCAAAAATAAGTAATAAATTCATCGCAGGTAATGGAAATATTTATATTTGTATGATTTGTATTTTAGCACAGCCCATGAGAAAATCATTTTTTTTATTTATAGCATTATTTTTTAGTATTTCAATTAATGTTTTTTCTCAAACTGCTACTGTATCAATTACTCCAACTTCTATTTCAGAAAATGGTGGAACAGCAATATTTACTGTTACTTTAAGTGCTGTAGATTCAAAAGAAAATGTATTTGTAGTAGTTTATCCAGCTGCAGCTTCTACATCCCCACATGAGAGTGTAACTATAGGTACATCTCCAGACTTTACAGTTACCTCAGATACCATAAAAATACCTGCTGGTAATACAAATGCCTCAATAACGGTAACTGGACAGGATGATATTATTGGTGAAAACACAGAGCTTGCTATTATTAAAATTAACGAATCTTCAACAAATCCAGGTAATGCTATAGTAGGGGATCCTAATAAAGTAGAATTAAGTATTGTAGATGATGAGATAATAGTAGATCTTCATTTAAGTACAGATTCCATATATGAAAGTGGGACTCCATATATGCAAACTATTATAACTGCTTTTTTAAGTAAAGCTGCTCCTGAGGATGTTAAAGTAAAATTTAGAGTAGTACCTACTGGAACCACAGCTTCAACTGGAGATTATACTTTATCTGGTGACCTTATTACAATAGGAATGGGAGATACTACAGGGGCTGTAACAGTGACAGTAGTAGATGATGCTTTGGATGAGCCTAGTGAAGGGTCACTAATTAATGATATTTTAAAAATTGAAATAGAATATGTTACAGGTGGTGGAGCTGATAATATTGGCACTACAGTTGTTACTATTAATATTGTAGATGATGATAATGGCCCCCAATCCGTTGATGATACTTATGGTTGTACTGGAAGTTCTATAACTATTTTAGAGGGTGGTTCTGTTACAATAGGTGCTGCTGATGGTCTTTTAGCTAATGATTCAGATCCAGAGGGGGATACACCATTGGAGGCTAAGAAAAAAAGTAATCCTTCATTTGGTACTTTATCAATAAATACGGATGGAAGTTTTACCTATACGCATAATGGAGATGAGCAACATTCTGATAGCTTTACTTATTATGCAGTAGATAGCAAAGGTAATAAAGGTAACACTAAAGTTGTTACACTTTGTATAACTCCTGTGAATGATTGTCCAGATCCAACAGAACTTTTATTGGAACTTGAACCTGGAGAAAAGGGACTAGGAGATTTAAAGGTAGAAACTAATGATTCAGATAATCCAAAATCAGATTTTCTCTATACTATTTTCCCTGATGGTGATCAACCAGATGGAATGAATTACTTAAAAGGGGGTGTTCTTATATGTCCAACTACGGGACTCGCTGGAATTTGTCCTGATGGAACTTTTAGCTATACAGCACCTAATAAGGCAGTTGGAGCTACTCCAGTAACTGTTAATGTTTGGTATGAAGTTACCGATAATTCTCCTGAAGCTAATTGTCCTAAGATAACTAAAAATATAAAAGTTATATATCAGAATTATTTACCTATTCCTTTAAATGATACTGTATTTGTTGGTCAGGGTGAAACTGTATGTGTAGCGGCACCTGGGGTTCTTGTGAATGATGATTTAGGTACTGGTGGAGATCGGTCTTTACTTGAAGCACAAGCTTCTCTTGATCCTAATTATGGAACATATAATTTAGAGCTTGATGGATCATTTTGTTATACTCATGATGGTTCAACTACATCATCAATAGATTCACTGGTTTATGTAATAAATGATGGTTTTGATCAATCTGGAGAAACGGCTTCTATTATATTTATGATTAATGAATGTCCAGAATCAGTTGAACATAATTTTGTTGTTTATGAAGGAGATTCAATTACAGTAGGTATTCATGCATTTTCACTTGATTTAGCTACTTATGGACTTTTAGTTGGAGCTACTGATGCTGATGCTGATGCTATAAGTGCTAAAGTTGTATTGGATCCACATCATGTTTTGCCAGCTGGACTAACTATTAACCCTGATGGGTCATTTATCTATATCCATGATGGAACAGAGCCTACTTTATATGGTGATATAACTGGAGATGGAGTGGCAGATCCTAATTTTGATTTTTTCTTATATTCAGCTGCTGATGACCTTTGTGATAGTGATCCTGACACTGTAAGAATAACAATTATTCCACTTAATGATTGTCCTGTAACAACTACGGATGGTTTCAATAGTCTCGGGCTTATAGGGGGCAAACATATTAATGAATATTTTAATGATGAAGGATATTCTCTTGATAGTGTAGTATGTGTACAAATAGATGCAGATGGAAATGCGATTGAAGATGCTAGTGGAACTCCATTAGAGGGAGTTTGCAATGGAATTAATGATACTTTGTATGCCTATACACGTAATTCTAGTGGTGAAGGTATAACTTGGGTGAAAGAAGAGTATATGATTGAAGGGGGTGAACTTAAAGGAACGGGAGAAGAGATACTTGGAGATGATACCGATGAAGAAGGAGATAATGTATATGGTAAATACTCAACACCTGGAAAGTTAAAGTTAGAAGGTAAGTGGACGGCTGCGCTGGAGAAAAAATGGAAACCATTATTTGATGCTGGAATAATGACGGATGATAGTCCACTTCATGGATTGTATGGTGAAGTGAAGTGTGAAGATACCGGTCTTCCTGGTCTTTGTTCCGATGGTTCTTTTACATACGTTCATGATGGAAGTGAAAATATACGAGATGTTATTTATTATGAAGCATGTAATGATGGTCCACCTGATGATGGTATAGCGCCATATAATTGCTGTGTTTTAGATTCTATATTACTCTTTTTTGGTCCTGATAATGATTGCGCAGAAGCAAATAATGATTATTATACGATGAATGAAGGAGACACATTGAATATTAATGCATCAAATGTTGGTGTTAATGCACATTTTGATAGTTTGAATGGCAAACAATTTACGGGAATCTTTTTAAATGATTTTGATGCAGAAGGTGATTCACTTTGGATTTTGACTTATGGAAATGTAGATTATGGATCAAGTATTGCTTTAATACCTGGAAACGGACCATTTTTCGGGGAAATTACAATTAATCCTGATGGGTCATTTGTCTACATACATGATGGATCTGATAATTATTTTGATACTATCACATATGCTATGGGAGATATAGTTCATGCTCCTGATGAGTGTGATAGAAAAACAATTTACATATCCATTGAACCAGTAAATGATTGTCCTACACCTAGTGATGACCAGTATGTAGTAAATGAAGGTGAATGTATTTCAATAGCTACTACAGATAATAATTTACTTTTAAATGATACAGATCCTGATATGGGAACTCTTCCATTTATTCGAGATCTTACTAATCTTACATATTATTCATTTGAAACTTGGTTTACGAAGGATACTACAGCAGGTTTTTTGGGAGCTGGAGGTACTCTAGATTATCCTGCTATTCAAGTTGTAAAAGATTTTGGAGGAACAAGCTATGATGGACATCTAAAATCAAACACTACTGGTCCCAAACCAGAGAGAGATAGATTTGGAAATTCTTACAGCGCATATTATTTCAATCAATTTCTTGGTATGGATAATTATATTGAAGTGGATAATACTGTTCTTGATATCAATTTATCGGGATATACTATTAGTGGATGGATATGGCCAGTAGATCCTAATGCTGAATTAACAATATTAAATTTTAATGTTGGAACAAGTGAGGAAGGGATTTCAATAGGACATAAGAATTCGAATTTTACTTTAAAGATTGGAGATGGAAATTCTTGGAAACTAGATGAAGTAATTACTGGATTTAATATACAGACAATTGTTGATACGCACTTTTCGCTTGTAAAAGATGGTACTAATTATAAATTCTACGTTGATGGTTTATTGGTGTATGAAAAAGATTTAGCCATTGGTTTAACTGGTCCAAAGATGAGTAGCCTTCAAATTGGTAGAAGTTATACTTCAGGAAATTATTTTAATGGAAAGATTGATGATATTTATGTTTATAGGAAGCCAATTGATAATACTCAGGCATACTTTTTATATAAAAGTTTATATGCTAAATGGTTTTTTGGCCCTAACAATGGTACGGTTACATGTACGGATACTGGTGCATCTGGAATTTGTGCAGATGGTTCATTTACTTATTGCCATGATGGTAGTCCAACAGCACTTGATATTTTTAAGTATTTAGCTTCAGATAGTATTTGTGATACAGAAGCCGAAGCAATAATAAACGTAATACAGATTAATGATTGTCCTATACCTCTTGCAGATACTTTTTATATTGATGAGGGGGGGAGTTTAAATCTTGCTAATTTAGGTGTTTCTGTTATAGATAATGATTCTGATGAAGAAGGAGATTCTATAAACGTTAAATTAGTTGAAGGACCAAAACATGGGACAGTTACTTGTCCACCTGGAACGGCTGAAGAAATTTGTTCAGATGGTACTTTTACTTACGTTCATGATCATGGTGAAGATCGATTAGATAGCCTTTCTTATACAGCTGAAGATAATGGTGGAACTTGTGTTGGTCGTGATACGGTGAAGGTATATATTGTTATAAGTAATGTCAATGATTGTCCTATTCCAGTAGATGATGTGTATTATGTTGATGAGGGAGGTTCGTTAACAGTTGATACTTGTATGGTAGTTGGAGGAGATGGGTATCAAAATTGGGATACTGGTGAACCAAATAATGGTTCTGGTATTGAAAATTTTGCTTTAATATATACAACTGGAAAGTGGAATGATGTAGATGATGCATATACTCAACCCTACCTTATTGAGATAGAGAGTTCAATAAATACATTGGTTGGTCATAGGTATTTGGGTGAATATGATGGTCATAGTTATTTTCAATCGAATACAACATCAATTTGGAGTGATGCTAAACTGGCTGCAGAAGCAGCTGGTGGTTATCTTGCTGTTATAAAAACAGAAGATGAAAATGATGCAATCACAGCAATGATATCACAAGATTTATTAATAGGCCTTTATCAAGACAAATTAGACTCTTATTATGCAGAACCAAAGGGTGCTTGGAAATGGTTAGATGGCGATTATTTATATGATGCGACTCCAAATTATGTGTGTGGTATTTTGCTTAATGATAATGATGGAGGAGGAGATACCTTGTGGGTTGAGTCTTGGGTACCAGGAAATGGAAATATTGATATAGATGCAGATGGTAATTTTAGATATACGCATGATGGTGGTGAAGAAGACGATACAATAAAATACTATATTTTTAATGGAATAAAGAATACAATCGATTCAACTCTTTCAACGGGTTGTTCTGGGGGACCAGGCAATATAATTATAAAAAGGATACCTGTAAATGATTGTCCTATAGCAAATGTAGATACTTTTTATGTTGATGAAGGAGCAATTTTAGATACAACGGGAGTACTTTTAAATGATGTTGATGTAGATCCTGAAGATTTTGATTCTGCTGCAGATGTGACTTTATTAAAAGCGATAAAAGTTGCTAGCAGTGATGTGAATCATGGATCTGTTGTGATATCACCTGATGGCAGATTAGTGTACACACATGATGGAGGTGAGTCTTTACTAGATAGTGTTCAATATTATGTTGAAGATCTTGCAGGCTGTAAGGATACGACGTGGGTATATATTAATATTATACCTATAAATGATCCTCCTGTAGGAGTTGATGATAATTATTCTCTTGGTGAGTGCGATACTCTAGTAGTTGATGCAGCTAATGGGATTCTTGCTAATGATTCAGATCCAGATAGTCACGATCTCAAAATTTATATTGTTTCTGATCCTTTAAACCCATTAATTGGAACATTATTACTTAATGATGATGGTTCATTTACCTATACCCATGATTGTACTAACGCTGCAAATTCAGTATGTTTTAATTACGTATTGAGAGATGAAGAAAATTGGTCTGACACTACTCAGGTTTGTTTTGAGATAATAAATACTCCTCCTGTAGCTAACAGTGAAATTTATTATGTGTTAGAAGGAGAAGTTTTAACTACTGATTTAACGGATGGAGTGTTATCAAATGATTTTGATGACGATCCTTTTGATATTCTTTCAATGCTTATAGAAGATTTGCCAACAAATGGAGCATTTGTTTGGACGGAAGATGGAACTTTTTCTTACGATCATGATTGTTCAGATGATCCTAATTCTGACTTTTTTACTTATTATGTTACTGATGGAGAAGATACTACCGCTGTTCTTGATACAGCAAAAATTGAGATACAAAATGTTTGTCCTGAAGGAAATAATGATTTGTATAGTGGAGTTGATGAAGGAGGAACATTAAATATTGATGCTTTTAATGGTGTTCTTAATAATGATAATGATCAAAATTCTTGTGATGTATTAGAAATTAAAATTTATGAAACTACTGATTTTGGTGGCCTAGTACTATATTCTGATGGGTCATTTGATTATACTCATGATGATAGTGAGAACTTTATTGATCAGTTTACTTATTTGTTATGGGATGGAGAGTGTCCTAGTTGGGATACTGTAATAGTCAATATAAGAATTACTCCTGTCCCTGATACACCACCAGTTGCAGTTAATGATTCTTTCCCATGTATTGATGAAGGTAGTTTTCTTCAGACATTAACGTATGATGAAGGAGTTTTATTTAATGATTATGATTTAGATACAGGGTCAACATTATCATCTATTATTGTTACTTATCCGATTCATGGTACATTGATTTTAAATCCTAATGGAACATTTATTTATACTCATGATGGAGGAGAATCTATATCTGATTCGTTTACTTATTATGTGAGGGATAATACAGGATTAACAAGTGATACAGCAACTGTATCTTTTTGTATAAATCCAATTAATGATTGTCCAATTCCTGTTGATGATATATTTAATATTAATGAAGGTGATATAATTGATTCAACTTTAATATTTAATGATTTTGATATTGAAGATGATAAACTTACAATAAATATTGTTTCTCCACCAACAATTGGAGGATTGAATTGGAACAATGATGGAACATTTGTTTATACTGCTCCTGATGATGTTGATAAACCTGGACCAGAGATAATAACATTCGACTATGCTTTATCTGATGATGGATTTAATTTATGTGATTCTACGGCAACAGTTACGATAATTATAAATTATGAAAATGATTGTCCTATTGCTTTAGATGATTCAATAATAATTGATGGTTCTGAACCAATTTCAAGAATAATTTCTGTTCTTGATAATGATTCTGATGTTGATTCTGAAATAGATACTACAAGTGTAACTATTATTGGTGGTCCTTCTTTTGGAGAGGCTATAGCTAATATAAATGGGACCGTAACATATAATTATGAAGTTTCTCCAATTAATTTTGATACTATTACATATAGTGTTAGTGACTATGAAGGTTGTGAGGTTTTGGGTAAAATTTATGTTTATATTGAAAATATAAGAACCACAAGTTATCAACTCCCTAATTATTTTACTCCTAATGGAGATGATTTCAATGATTATTTTGTAATAAAACACAAAAACATACTTGAAAAAGATATGAGTTTTGAAGTAATAATTTATGACAGATATCAAAGAATAGTTTATGAAGGAGAAATTAAAGGCAGTGATAAAATATGGAACGGAATTAATTCATCTACATCTCAAATTGTTAAGACAGATTTTTATTATTATGAAATTACGCCTATAGAATACTTTGATACATCATTTATGAGAAGAAGAGAAAAATTGGTAGGTACCTTATACTTAGAAAAAGAGAGATAGTTTTATCTTGTAAAATTGTAAATGGCAAAAGTCGCTAACCAATGTTCACCTCCGTAGCCGCTATCAAACATAAGTTCCAATCCTTTTTTTGTATGATTTTTTGAAATTTTATAAAGGAATAATTTTTTATCATCATTTTGTATTTTATTAGCAATATCATTTAATGTCCAAGCTCTATGAAACATTAGACCAATTAAGTGTCCTATTCCAGGATCTTTTGGATCTAATACTTCTGGTGGAGTTATGATGCTTCCAAAGCTTTTCTCTTTGAAAGAGGGAAAAAATTTAGATAACCAGTTATTAAATTCTTTTTCTGATAAAATTTTTGCCATTAAACTGGCTTCTGCTAGACAAGGAGACAAAAAATCTGTTCCAGATGGTTCATAATTTACAGGACAATTTTTATCGTAGCTAAAATGTTTAATACTATACTCTTTGATTTTATTTGATAATTTTTCATTATTAGTTTTTTGAGCATATTCATACATTAAAGAAAAGGAGAATGCAGTGTTAGCATGTGTTCCTGGTCTTAGTGGTTTTGAAAGTTTATTTAAAAAAATAATGGTTCTCTCTGATAATAAATCAACTAGAGGTTTTAAGTTTTTAGACCAATTTTTTGCTTCAATATCATCCCATGTTTCAAGTTCAGAATAGAGAAGCATTAACCACGCCCATCCATAAGTTCTCTCAAATCCTTTAGCAAAATCATTTTGGAAAAATTGAAATTCTTTTTCTAAATTATTTTTATTTAAATTTTTTCTAATTTTTGTTCTAATGTTTTCAGCTTCTTTAATATTAGGAAATTCTTTCAAAATTTTTACCATACTCCAATGACCATGAACTGCAGAATGCCAATCCCAACAACCATAAAATGATGGGGTAAGTTTATAGTGAGGTCTTATCCAGGTTGAATCAATGTATCTATAACCAATTTTATATGGAAATTTTTTGTCAACACAATTGATAGATAATTGAATAAGATCACTAGCTAATTTTTCATCTAATTTTAACTCTTCATTATCAATTTTATTTATATTATTTGTGCAACTAATAAAAAGAAATATTATTATAAAAAAAGTAATTCTCATTTTTTACTAGCATTAAATAATTTTTCTTTTTCACTTTTACTTAAACTTGAATACCCACTTTCAGAAATTTTATCAAGTATTTTATCTATATCATCCTGTGATATTTCTTTGCTTATATTTTGATATGAATAATCATCTTTAGATTTATTGATTTTCGAGTTATGAAAAAAATTAAGAATCCTGATAATAGGATCTCCCATATTATTTCCATTTTGTAATTGTTTAATATATAAATATCCAATTAAAGCACCACCTAAGTGTGCAATTTCTCCACCTGAATTATTACCTGTTATATCAAAAAATGATGATGCAACATAAAATAGAGCAATGTATTTAATTCTTATTGGTCCAATAAAAAGAAGATTAAATGTGTAATTTGGTATAAGAGTAGCTGAGCCGATTACTACACTGAATACTCCAGCAGATGCTCCTAACATTAAAGATTGATTAATTTGATCTCCATAATATGGGATTATATTATAGATAGCCATATAGAGTAAACCACCAATTATTCCCCCTAAGACATATAAAGAAATCAATGCATTATTACCTATATTATCATTGATTATTTTTCCAAACCAATATAAAAAAAGCATATTCCAAAATATATGTGAGAAGTTAATGTGTAAAAAGAAGTAAGTGATTATAGACCATGGTTGAAATATAAAATCTCTTAAATTAGCTGGAAGCATTAAAGAGTTTAGCAATTTTATATATAAGTTTTCTTGACCTCCAATTTGAAAAAATATTTTTATTATACCAACACTTAAAAATATAATAACGTTTATTATTATTATCTTGATAAGACCATTGTCTTTTTTATTCCATGAATTTTTAAGATCTTCTATTATAAAGTTTGACATAATTTTAATAAAATGTACCGTATTTTCTTTTCCAATACTTTAGAATTAGATATCCTATAAGCATTCCACCAAGATGAGCAAAATGTGCAACATTGTCTCCAGGCATTCTATTTATTTCACTCCATAGCTCATAGATTCCATATACTAATACTAAATATTTAGCTTTCACTGGTATTGGAAAAAATAAAAGCATTAGTTCCATATTTGGAAATAGCATTGCAAAAGCTAATAAAATTCCAAATACAGCACCTGATGCTCCTACCATTGGAACATCACTCTTTACTTTTAGCAAATCATTTGCATATGCTATACTCAGATTGTCATTAGAATTTGATGGGTTTTGTTCATAAGAATCAATAAAATCATAAAGTTGGTTATAATATTCTGATGAATTATTTAGAACTAGTTTTCTAAATGATTCAGGGGATGGGTTTTGTTCATAACTTTTTACTTTTATTTCGAATGAATAATTTTCATAGTAATTAATTCCTGAGTACAAAATTCCAGCTCCAATTCCTGTAATTAAATAATATATTAAAAATTTTTTTGAACCCCATACTCTTTCAAGAATGGGTGCAAATACAAGTACAGAAAACATATTACCGAATAAATGTCCAAATCCCCCATGTACCCACATATAAGTTAGTATTTGGTATGGTTGAAAATTTTCAGAATGAAAGTATCTCATTCCAAAATTTTCAATTATATAAGATCTTAATCCTATAAAATCAGATAATATATAAATTATTCCATTTATTATTAGAATATTTTTTGCGGCTGGAGTTAATTGAAACATTAAAATAAATTTTTTATTTTATTATCATTTAACTCTACAAAATTTAGTTCTCCATCTGGAGAATATTTTGGATTTTTGCATGCAAATAGTCTGTCAATTATGGATTCCATTTCTTTGTGATTTAATCTTTTATTATTTATTATTTTAGCTTTTTTAGAAAATGATTTTAAAATTATTTCTTTTTTTTCAGTTTTTAAATTTTGATTATTTTTTTTTATTTCTTCAACAAAACCTTCAATTATTTCTTCTTCATTTATATCATCAAGTCCTGCAGGTACGCCATTTATTATCACAGAATTTTTACCAAATACATCTATATTAAATCCTATTGATTTGATATCATTGAGGATTTCTTTAATAAGTTGAAAATCTGAATTATTAAATTCAATGTATTTTGGAAATAAATTTTGTTGAGAGTTAGAATTTGAATTTAGAGATGAATTTTTAAATTTTTCGTATAATATTCTTTGTTGACAATTTTTATGATTAAATACTAATAACTTTTTTCCAAGCTGTTTGAAAATGAAATTATCAAGAAATTGAACTGGTTTGTTTTGTATTTCTATTAAATCATTTTCAAAAATTAATTTATCATTTAAGTGTTCAGTTTTGACTTCATCAAATATTTTTTTCCAGTTTTGCTTATTACTTGAGCTTGAAGGTTTAATATTTTGATACTCTTTGTTGTCATATTCTATAACAGTTTTATTACTAAAATTAATGTCAGCATTAAAATCAATAGAAGGCATTATATGATGAGAACTTAATGATTTACTAACTGATGAATTCATTAAATTATAGATCAATTTTTCATCTTCAAATTTTACTTCTGTTTTTGTAGGATGAATATTAATATCTACTTCATTTGTATTTATTTGTAGAAATAGTACATAAAAAGGATATTTTTTTTCTTCTATTAATCCTTCATAACTTTTAATGATAGCATGATTTAGATAATTACTTTTTATAAACCTATTATTTACAAAAATAAACTGTTCTCCTCTAGTTTTTTTTGAGTATTCAGGTTTTCCAATAAATCCATGAATAGAAATATTTCCAAATTTTTCATCACACAAAACAAGTTGCTGTTCATAACTTTTTTTAAATAATGAAATAATTCTTTTACTGAGAGTTGATGATTTTAAGTTGTAAATTTCAAGTTCATTATTTAAAAGTATAAAATTAATTTTCGAATTTGAGATTGCAATTCTTATAAATTCATCTATAATATATTTTAATTCGACTTTATTTGATTTTAAAAAATTTCTTCTTGCTGGAATAGTAAAAAATATATTTTTTATAATTATAGATGTTCCTTGATTTTTATCAATTTCATGTTCTTTAATTATTTTAGAGTTTTTGATATTAATTTCATATCCCATTTCATCACTAATAGATTTTGTTTTTAGTGTTATTTCTGAAACTGCAGAAATTGATGATAATGCCTCACCTCTAAAACCCATAGTTTTTATTTTAAATAAATCTTCTGCATTTTTTAGTTTAGAAGTTGAATGTCTATTAAAACATTTTATAGCATCTTTTTTAGACATTCCTATTCCATCATCAATAATAGTTATGGATTGCTTACCGGCATCTTTAATAATTATTTTAATATTTTTTGCTTTGGCATCAATACTGTTTTCTAGTAGTTCTTTTACTACTGAAGAAGGTCTTTGAACTACTTCACCTGCAGCAATCTGGTTAGAAACGGATTTTGGTAATTGGTATATAATGTTCATTTTAACTTTTTCTAATTTTTTTGAAAATGTACCATAAAGGAATTAAAGTTGTGAAAATAAAAATTTTATTTCCAATATATAGCCAACCAAATAAAAAAAAGAATAGTAATAATGCTATAATTAATTGTAGTTTGGATCCGGAGACAACTTCAGATTTTTTTTTATAATCAAAATATTTTTTGTTTTTTAATTTTATATTATTATTAATTTCAGAGACCCTATGTTCTATATCATCCTTTATTGGATCATAATGTCTTGGATCAAAATTAAATTTTTTACTTTTTGGTAAACGTATAAATGATGGTAATTTCATTTTAAAAAAATAAATCAAATCAATTAATTTATAAAGATAGATTTAAAATTTGTTAATTTAGTAATGCTTATTTATTAGCTTTTTTATAAAATTAATTCTAAAATTTCATACATTCATTTATGAAAATCGGTATAGTATGTTATCCAACATTTGGAGGTAGTGGTGTAGTTGCTACAGAACTTGGAAAAGCATTATCAAAAAAAGGAAATGAAGTACATTTTATAACTTATTCTCTTCCCGCTAGATTGAATATTTTTAGTGATAACCTTTTTTATCATGAGGTTTCAGTTAAAAATTATCCATTATTTCATTTTCCTCCATATGAAACATCCTTAACAAGCAAACTTGTAGAAATTGTAAAATTTGAAAAGTTAGATCTTCTTCATGTCCATTATGCCATTCCTCATGCATCATCAGCCTTATTAGCTAAAGATATTTTATTGACAATGGGAATAAAAATTCCAGTTATTACAACTCTTCATGGAACAGATATTACTCTTATTGGTACAGACCCATCATGTAAGCCTGTAATTAATTATTCTATTAATAATTCTGATGGAGTTACATCAGTATCTGAAAGTTTAAAAAATGATACTATAAAATTATTTGATATAAAGAAAGATATTAAAGTAATTCCAAATTTTATTGATCATAATATTTTTAATAAATCAATAAAAAATATTTATAGAGAAAGATTTTGTAAAAATGGAGAAAAATTAATCATTCATACATCAAATTTTAGAAAAGTAAAAAGGATACAAGATGTAGTAAATATTTTTTGTAAAATAAAGAAAATAATACCTTCTAAACTAATAATGATTGGAGATGGACCTGAGAGAGCCAATATAGAGTCTTTAACAAGAACATTATGTTCTTTAAAAGATGTAATTTTTATTGGTAAAGTTCCTGATGTTGAAAATGTATTATCAGATGCTGATTTATTTTTATTAACATCTGAAAAAGAAAGTTTTGGATTGTCTGCTTTAGAAGCAATGGCATCATCAGTGCCAGTTGTAAGTTCTGATGCAGGTGGTTTGCCAGAGCTTATTTCTAATGGAAAATCAGGATTTATCTGTAAAATAGGAGATATAGATGATATGGTTGAAAAGTCTTTATATATTTTACATGATGATAACTTGTCTAATTTTAAAGATGAATCTTTTAATAGGTCAAAAGATTTTAATATAAACATTATCTTACCCAGGTATATAGATTATTATAATCAAATAATTAATGATGCCAATTAAAAAAAAGAAAATATACGTTCTTGATACTTCTGTTATCCTTCATTCTCATGATTCAATTATGAATTTTGAGGAAAATGATATAGGAATTCCTATTACGGTATTAGAAGAATTAGATCACATGAAAAAAGGGAATGATATTATAAATTTTGAGGCAAGAGAATTTATAAGAATGATTGATGATTTGTCATCAGATAAAATGCTTGATAATTGGATTTCATTAAATGGAAAAAACAAGGGTTCTTTCAAGGTTCTTGTAGATTATTCTTCAAAAAATAATATTTTTAATGATGAAATTAATGATCATAAAATTTTAGATTCCGCATTAAATCTTCAAAGAATAGAAAAAAATAAAAGTGTTATTTTAGTTTCAAAGGATATTAATTTACGACTAAAGGCAAAGTCGTTAAACCTCAAAGCAGAAGATTATAAAACTGGTAAAATAAAAAATTTAAATTCTTTAGAATTTGAAAGTCAAATTATTAATAATGTAAAGGATAAGGTTTTAGATAATTTTTATATGAATTCTTCTATTTCAAAAAAAGAAATCTTTCCTAGAAAGACACTAACAAATAATGGATATTATGTTTTTAAAAATTCAAAAAAATCTGCTCTTGCATACTATGATAGTAAAGAAGAAATAGTTTACAGAGTAGAAAAGGGTGTTGTTTCTGGTATTAGGCCAAGGAATGCAGAACAAGCTTTTGCTATTCATGCATTAACAAATCCTAAGATTCCTCTTGTTTCTGTAAATGGAGTTGCTGGTACAGGAAAAACTTTGTTAGCATTGGCATCAGCTATTTCACAAAGAAGAAACTATAAGCAGATATTTGTAGCAAGGCCTATTGTACCTCTAAGTAATAAAGATTTAGGATATCTTCCTGGAGATATAAGTTCAAAAATTAATCCATATATGGAACCTTTATGGGATAATTTTAAATTTATTCAAAATCAGTTTAAAGAAACTTCTAAAGAATATAAAGTTTTAAAAAATATGGTAGAATCTGAGAAATTTCTTATACAACCATTGGCTTATATTAGAGGTAGAAGTTTTTCAAATATTTTTTTTATTGTTGATGAAGCTCAAAATTTAACTCCTCATGAGATAAAGACTATTATTTCAAGAGCAGGGGAAAACACTAAGATTGTTTTTACTGGAGATATTAATCAAATAGATACTCCCTACTTAGATTCACAAAGTAATGGTCTTTCTTATTTAATAGATAAACTTAAAGACCAATCATTATACTCTCATGTTACCTTAAGAAAAGGAGAAAGATCAGACTTAGCTAATTTAGCAAATGAACTGCTTTAAATGAATGAATATGATTAGTAGCTTCAGTCAATATCAAAATGAATACAAGGAAAGTGTTGAAAATCCAGAAAAATTTTGGAATGATTATTCTCAAAAGTTTTTATGGAAAAAAAATCCATTACAGATTTTAGAGTGGAATTTTGATGAGCCTAAAGTGAAGTGGTTTTCAGATGGAAAATTGAATATTACAGAAAATATTTTTGAAAGAAATTTTAATCTTAAGTCTAATACAGCAATTATATGGGAGCCTAATGATATTAATGAAAAGCCCATATCTTTTACATATAATCAATTATTTAAAAGAGTGTGTTCTTTTGCTAATGTTCTTAAGAAATTAGGTGTTGCAAAGGGAGACAGAGTAATTATTTATTTACCTATGATTCCAGAAGCAGCTATTTCAATGCTTGCATGTGCTAGAATAGGTGCAGTTCATTCGGTTGTATTTGCTGGTTTTAGTGCTTCTTCTTTATCAGATAGAATCGATGATTGTAATGCTAAAATAGTTATTACTTCAGATGGAAATTATAGAGGTGATAAAACAATTTCAGTTAAAAATGTTGTTGATAGTGCTGTTGAAAAATCTGATTCTATTACTAATGTATTAGTTATAAATAGAACGTCTATGGATGTGACTATGGTTAAAGGTAGGGATGTGTGGTTACATGAAATTGAAAAATTAGTTGATGATGTATGTGTTGCAGAGTCTATGTCTTCTGAAGATATGTTATTTATTTTATATACATCAGGATCTACAGGAAAACCAAAAGGAATTGTTCATACATGTGGAGGATATATGATATTTGCTCAATATACTTTTGAAAATGTTTTTCAATATAAAGATGGAGATACTTATTGGTGTACTGCTGATGTAGGGTGGGTCACAGGACATAGTTATATAGTCTATGGCCCATTATTAAGAGGTGCTAAAACAGTAATGTTTGAAGGTGTTCCCACTTATCCAGATCCTAGTAGATTTTGGAAAATAATTGATAAGCACAGTGTAAACCAGTTTTATACTGCTCCTACTGCTATAAGAGCTTTGCAATCTTATGGAGATAAATATTTGGAGGCAGCAAGTTTAAATACATTAAAAGTAATAGGATCTGTTGGTGAACCAATTAATGAAGAAGCTTGGAATTGGTATTTTACCAATGTTGGTAAAAGAAAATGTCCGATTGTAGATACATGGTGGCAAACTGAAACAGGAGGGATAATGATATCTCCTCTTCCTAATATTATAGATTCTAAACCTACATATGCCACACTTCCTCTCCCAGGTGTTCAGCCAATATTACTTGATAATGATGGAAATGAGTTAATAGAAAATAACGTAGAAGGAAATCTTTGTATCAAATTTCCTTGGCCGTCTATTTTAAGAACAACATATGGTGATCATAAAAGATGTAAAGACACGTATTTTTCAACTTTTAAAGGATATTATTTTACGGGAGATGGCGCAAAAAGAGATGATGATGGAAATTATAGAATTTTGGGAAGAGTTGATGATGTCATTAATGTATCAGGTCATAGAATTGGAACTGCAGAAGTTGAAGATGCAATCAATCAAGATAATTCGGTTATTGAGTCTGCTGTTGTTGGTTATCCACATGAAATTAAGGGACAAGGTATTTTTGCTTTTGTGATTGTAAATTCAAATTCTGATAATGTTAATTATTTTGATCAAATAAGAAAAACGGTTACTCATCATATAGGCCCAATTGTTAAACCTGATAAAATATTAGTGGTTCCTGGTTTACCAAAAACTAGATCTGGAAAAATAATGAGAAGAATTTTAAGAAAGATAGCTTCAAATGAATTTGAAAACTTTGGAGATATATCTACTTTATTAAATCCAGAAATTGTAGATATTATTGTAAAAAAAGTAAAAACTCTTAATTAATTGTAATTAACTTTTGGTGAACTCGGAGGGAGTCGAACCCCCAATCTCCTGGGCCGTAACCAGGTGCTCTATCCAGTTAAGCTACGAGTTCAATATTTAATCAAATTTAACATTTTATAATATTAGTTTTTCATTAATATATTATACAATCTTATTTATTAAGTTATTTTTGCATGTAATTAAAAAATATGATTGAATGAAGAAGTATTTATTTTTTATTTTTTTTCTACTAGTCTATAATGTTAATGCTCAAGTTGATGATTCTGATGAAAAGGTTTCTATTTCTAAAAATAAAATAGAGATACCTGGTTATATAAAATTGGATTTTGGAGTTACTTTTTTAGAAAACGCAGATGCTTCTTTGGATACTGACTTATTTGCTTCTAGATCTGTAAATTTATATTATTCAAAACCATTTTTTATTGGAAATAATTTTTCTATCAATCCTGGTATAGGAATATCTAATGATAGATTATCTTTTTCAAATGATGTTATTTTATCTGAAGACACTAATGCAGATGGAATTAATAATATAATTATAGATACTTTAGATTTTACTCCTGAAAAAAATTCTTTAAAATCTACATATTTAATATTACCTCTAGACATTAAATATTATTTTGGTGCAGGAAAATATGATAAAGGAAGATTTTTTATTGGAATAGGTGGTGAAATTGGTTTGCATTTGAACTCTTCTACAAAAGTCAAACAAAAAATAAATAATAGAGTTAATCACACAAAAATTAAAAAAGATTTTGGTGTTAATGATTTAAAGTATGGTGTTTCACTTTCTGTAGGAGTTGGTAATTTTAATTTATATTATAAGAAATATCTTTCAAATTTATTTGAAGATTCTTCGTTGCCTCAGCATATTACAAGAAATCCAACTGTAAATAAAATTGGCATTACTTTTTCTTTATTTTAAAATTCTTTTCTTAATCTCGCTACTGGTATTTTAAGTTGTTCTCTATATTTAGATACGGTTCTTCTTGCTACCTCATATCCCTTTTGATTAAGTATTTTTTCTAATTTTTCATCAGAATATGGTTTGGTTTTATCTTCTTTTTCAATAATTTTTTTTAAACTATTTTTTACGATTTTACTGCTTATTAATTCATCATTTTTTTTGATTGTTGATTCGGAAAAAAAGTATTTTAATGGAAATATTCCAAAATCAGTCTGAATTACTTTACTTCTTACTATTCTACTAACAGTAGATATGTCCATTTTTATTATTTCAGCTATGTCTTTAAGAATCATTGGTTTTAAATCATTTTCATCTCCACCATTAAAAAATGAATTTTGAATTTTTAAAATTGCTTTCATTGTTTTAAGTAGAGTTTGATTTCTTTGGTTTAAGGCATCAACAAACCATTGTGCAGATTCTATTTTTTGTTTTATAAAATCAATAGATTTTTTACTTTCTTCATTTTTATTTTTTTTGTTTTTCATTTCATTGAAAATAGAAATATAATGTTTGTTGACATTAATTTTTTTATTTTCACCTGATGTCAAAAAAATATTTAATTCATTATTAATTTTTTTTAAAACAAAATCAGGAATCAAATATTCAGTTATATTTTCATCTTCTAATCCACCAGCAGGTTTTGGATTTAAAGTTTTTATATAGTTAAATGCATCTATGATTTTTTCTTTTTTATCTTCATATTTTTCATAAATTTTTTCAAAGTGTTTGTTTTTAAAATTTTCAAAATCATATTTTATGATATTTAAAGCCAATTTTTCAGTAGAATTTATTTCTTCTTTTTTATTAATTTGAATAATTAAACATTCTTCTAAATTTCTAGAACCGATACCAGGTGGTTCTAAATTTTGAATTTTTTTTAATACTTTTTTTATTGTTTTAATTTCAAATTCCTTATTCTCTGAAAATGCTAAATCATCAATGATTAATTCTAAATCTCTTCTTAAGTACCCATCAGCATCAAGAGTTCCAATGATTTGTTTTGCTATTATTTCTTGATCATGGTCAAGATCTAAATAAGTAATTTGTGATAATAGATTTTCTTGAAAGGATTGTTTATTTGATAAATTAGATTCTCTACTGTAGTTTATGTTTTCACTATTGTAATTTTTTTGTGAAAACGAATAATTCTCTAAATGAGCACTGCTAATAGTTTCATTTTCTTCTATTTCTACCGTTTCTTCTTCTAGTGCTGGATTATCTTCTAACTCTTTTTTTATTACGGAATCAATGTTAGTGTTTGATAATTGTAATAATTTTATAAATTGAATTTGTTGTGGTGATAATTTTTGAGATAAATTTTGTTTAAGTATTATCTTATTCATGATGTAATAATAAATTTTCTACCACAAATTTATTATAATTAGTCTATTCTTTGAAAATAAGATTAAATTATAGTTTTTTTTGCGATTATTTATTTTAAATGAAAAAGAGTAGAGTAAAAATTAGTTCATTAAAAAATATAAACCTTGATAACAATATTTGTGTTAAAGGTTGGGTTAGGACAAAAAGACAAGGTAAAAATGTGACATTTATATCTTTAAATGATGGTTCAACAATAAATAGTTTGCAGGTAGTTTTAGATATGCAAAAATTTAAGATAGAATTAGTTGATCAAATTAATACTGGTTCTTCTGTTGAATTTAGTGGAAATCTTATAAAAAGTCAGGGAAATATTCAGAACTATGAGTTGGATGCAACAGAACTTGTTTTATTAGGTGAGTCTGATGTTGGGAAATATCCTATTCAACCAAAAAAACATAGTTTAGAATTTTTAAGAGATGTAGCTCATCTAAGACCAAGAACAAATACTTTTAGTGCAATATTTAGGATAAGGCATGCTGTAATTTTTTCTATTCACAAATTTCTTAATGATAAAGGATTTGTAAATATTCACACTCCAATTATAACGTCTTCTGATGCTGAAGGAGCTGGAGAAATGTTTAAAGTAACTTCATTAGATTTAGATAATATAAAAAATAACAAGGTAGACTTTAAGAAAGATTTTTTTTCTAAAGAAGTAAACTTAACAGTTTCTGGTCAGTTAAATGCAGAACTTGGAGCTTTAGCATTATCGGAAGTTTATACTTTTGGACCTACTTTTCGAGCAGAAAATTCTAATACTTCAAGACATCTGGCTGAGTTTTGGATGGTTGAGCCAGAAATGGCATTTTATGATATAATTGATAACATGAATTTAGCAGAGGATATATTAAAATATATTATAAGTTATGTTATTAAAAATTGTTTTGATGATTTAGAATTTCTTCAAAATAGAGAGATTGATGATGAGAAAAATTTACCTCAAATTCAGAGAAATGAGAGACCTTTAATTGAAAGATTACAAAAAATATTAAATACAGTTTTTGAAAGGATAACTTATACTGAGGCTTTTAATATTTTAAGAAATTCTAAGCCTAATAAAAAAGGAAAATTTAAGTATAAAGTAGATAAATGGGGGATAGATTTTCAATCAGAACACGAAAGGTTTTTGGTTGAAAAGCATTTTAAAAAGCCAGTAATTGTTATTGATTACCCTAAAAATATTAAGGCTTTTTATATGAGAGTAAATGATGATAATAACACAGTTTCAGCTATGGACGTATTATTTCCATTTGTAGGTGAAATTATTGGAGGTTCACAACGTGAAGAAAGATTTTCTGTATTAAAAGAAAGAATGAAAGAAATGAATCTTTCAGAAAAAGATCTAAATTGGTATTTAGATACGAGAAGATTTGGAACAGTAGTCCATTCAGGATTTGGTTTAGGTTTAGAAAGATTAATCCAATTTATCACTGGAATGAAAAATATTAGAGATGTTATTCCCTTTCCTAGAACACCAGGGAATTGTAATTATTAATATAGAAAACAGTTATTTTTTTTCTTCTTTAACTTCTTCAAAATCAACATCTGAAATATCATCATTTTTATTTTTACCTTTTGATTTATTTCCAGGAGGAGTTTTTTGATCAGGCGCTGCTCCTTGTTGTTCTTGGGTAGCTTTGTACATTTCTTGACTAGCAGCTTCCCATGATTTGTTTAAAGCTTCTATCGCTCCATCAATTTCATCAATTTTTTCTTCTTTATGAATTGATTTTAATTTATCTAAAGAATCTTGAATAGCTTTTTTATTAGGTTTTGATAATTTATCTCCAAATTCTTTTAGTTGTTTTTCAGTTTGAAATATTAAACCATCAGCAGCATTTATTTTATCAATTTTTTCTCTTTCTTTTTGATCAGAATCAGCATTTGCTTTTGCTTCTTCTTTCATTTTATTAATTTCTTCATCAGTTAGTCCAGATGAAGCTTCTATTCTAATGTTTTGTTCTTTACCAGTTCCTTTATCTTTTGCAGAGACATTTAGAATTCCATTAGCATCAATATCAAAAGTTACTTCAACTTGAGGAATTCCTCTAGGTGCAGGTGGTATGCCATCTAAGTGAAATCTTCCAATTGTTTTATTATCTTTTGCCATGGGTCTTTCTCCTTGTAAAACATGAATTTCCACAGATGGCTGATTATCGGCTGCAGTAGAAAAACTTTCAGATTTTTTTGTTGGTATGGTAGTATTAGCTTCAATAAGCTTAGTAAATACTCCTCCTAATGTTTCAATTCCTAATGATAGAGGGGTAACATCTAAAAGCAAAACATCTTTTACTTCTCCAGTTAATACTCCACCTTGAATAGCAGCTCCAATTGCAACAACTTCATCAGGATTTACACCTTTAGATGGTTTTTTCTTGAAAAATTTTTCTACCTCTTCTTGTATTTTTGGAATTCTTGTAGATCCTCCAACTAAAATAATTTCATCTATTTCTGATACATTAATTTTAGCATCTTTTAAAGCTTTTTTACAGGGATTTAATGTTCTAGAAACTAATTTTTCAGATAATTGTTCAAATTTAGCCCTTGAAAGTGTTTTTACTAAATGTTTAGGAACACCATCAACAGGCATAATATATGGTAAATTTATTTCGGTAGAAGTAGAGCTTGATAACTCAATTTTAGCTTTTTCAGCACCTTCTTTAAGCCTTTGAAGTGCCATTGGATCTTTTCTAAGATCTATACCTTCATCTTTTTTAAATTCTTCAGCAAGCCAGTCAATTAATACGCTATCAAAATCATCACCTCCAAGGTGAACATCACCATTTGTAGATTTTACTTCAAAAACACCATCTCCCAATTCTAAAATAGAAATATCAAAAGTTCCTCCCCCTAAATCATATACTGCAATTTTAATGTCTTTATCTTTTTTATCCAATCCATATGCAAGAGCAGCAGCTGTTGGTTCATTTATAATTCGTTTTACATCAAGTCCTGCAATGGTACCAGCTTCTTTAGTTGCTTGTCTTTCTGAATCATTAAAATATGCTGGAACTGTAATAACTGCTTCTTTGATTTCAGAACCTATATAATCTTCTGCAGTTGATTTCATTTTTTGAAGAACCATAGCAGAAAGTTCTTGTGGTGTATATTTTCTTGAACCGATATTAATACTTACGGTATTATTAGTTCCTTTTTCAACTTTATATGAAAGATTTCTTTTTTCTTCTGTAATGTCTGAGAATTTTTTACCCATAAATCTTTTAATAGAATTTATTGTATTGATAGGGTTAGTAATAGCTTGTCTTTTTGCAGGATCACCTACTTTTCTTTCTCCTTTTCCTTCATCTAAAAAAGCTACGATAGATGGTGTAGTTCTTTTTCCTTCACTATTTGGTATAACAACTGGTTCATTTCCTTCCATTACTGATACACAAGAATTTGTAGTACCTAAATCGATTCCTATAATTTTACTCATAATATTTATTTTTAATTTTCTACTAGTATTATTGACAAGAATTATGCCAAAGATGATATATGACAGAATGTCATATTATTGTTCAATTAATGCACTAATCTTATTTTTTAGAACTTCAACGATTCCTCTTTTAATTTCTATTTGATTAGTTTTAGAATTGATTTTGTAATCAATATTTCCTTGAGAAAGAGAACTTATTATTGGAGCATGGTTATTTAATATTTGAAATTTACCTTGAGAACCTGGAAAAATTACTGAATCAACTTCTCCAGTAAATAGTGTTTTTTCAGGAGATAAAATTTCTAATTGCATTCTATTTTACGTTTTCTAGCATTTTTTCACCTGCTTCTATTGCTTGTTCAATCGTTCCTTTAAGATTAAAAGCAGCTTCTGGTAAGTGATCAAGTTTACCTTCCATAATCATTGTAAATCCTTTAATTGTATCTTTTATATCTACTAGTTCTCCTTTTACACCAGTAAATGGTTCTGCCACATGAAATGGTTGTGATAAAAATCTTTGTACTCTTCTTGCTCTATGAACGACTTGTTTATCTTCATCTGATAACTCGTCCATACCAAGAATTGCTATAATGTCTTGTAATTCTTTATATCGCTGTAATAGTTCTTTAACACTTTGTGCACAATTATAGTGTTCGCTTCCTACTACTTCTTCAGTTAAAATTCTAGAAGTAGAATCTAGAGGATCAATAGAAGGGTAAATTCCTATAGAAGCAAGTTTTCTTGATAATACACTTTGTGCATCTAAATGTGAAAAAGTGGTAGCAGGAGCTGGATCTGTTAAATCATCAGCGGGAACATAAACTGCTTGAACTGATGTTATAGAACCTTTTTTTGTTGATGTTATTCTTTCTTGCATAGCACCCATTTCAGTTGCAAGAGTTGGTTGATATCCTACTGCTGAAGGCATTCTACCTAAAAGAGCTGATACTTCTGATCCAGCTTGTGTGAATCTAAATATATTATCAATAAAAAATAATATATCTCTTCCTTGACCCTTACCATCTCCGTCTCTAAAATATTCAGCTAGGGTTAGCCCAGACAGAGCAACTCTTGCTCTTGCTCCTGGAGGCTCATTCATTTGACCAAAAACAAATGTAGCTTTAGAATCCTTTAATTTCTTTTTATCGACTTTAGATAAATCCCAAGATCCTTCTTCCATTGATTTTCTAAATTCTTCTCCATAGTCTACTATATTGGCTTCAATCATTTCACGGAGTAAATCATTTCCTTCTCTAGTTCTCTCTCCAACACCAGCAAATACAGATAGTCCTGAATATGCTTTTGCAATGTTATTTATTAGTTCTTGAATTAAAACAGTTTTACCAACACCAGCGCCACCGAATAAGCCAATTTTTCCACCTTTATTATAAGGTTCAATTAGATCAATAACTTTTATTCCTGTAAAAAGTACTTCAGAGGAGGTAGAAAGGTCTTCAAATTTAGGAGCTTCTCTATGAATAGGTAGCCTATCTTTTGATTTAGATTCTGACATTCCATCAATTGCTGCACCAACAACATTAAATAATCTTCCTTTGATATCATCACCTACTGGCATTGATATAGGTTCGCCTAGATCATCAACTATCATCCCTCTTTTTAATCCTTCAGTTCCTGACATAGCAATAGTTCTTACTCTGTCCTCTCCTAAGTGTTGTTGAACTTCAAGAATTATAGACGTACCATCTTCTTTTTTGATTTCTAATGCATTTAATATTTTTGGTAAATTATGTTCTTCAAAAGATACATCAATTACTGGACCGATTACTTCTGTTATTTTTCCTTGATTTGCCATCTTTATTAATAAAGGGTTTAGTTTATTTAAAATACTCTGCGAAAATAATCTATAATAATAATTTTACAAAGCTATAATTGAACTTATTAAAGAGTTTTTTATTTTATAATTTAAATTCAATTCTAATTATTGTTTCAACATTTTTTATGGACTTTAAAACAAAAATTTTTCCATTATGATAATTTGTTATTATTCTATGAACAAGTGTTAATCCAAGACCCCATCCTCTTTTTTTTGTTGTAAAACCTGGATTAAATATTTTTCTAAAATTTGATTTTTTTATTCCAGTACCATTATCTATAAAATCGATTAAAATTTTATTTGATTTTTTATGTAAAACAATTTTAATTTTTCCAGATTCTCCAATTGCATCAATAGAATTTTTGAATAAATTTTCAATGACCCAGCTAAAAAGTTCTTTATTTACCGAATATAATATATTTTCTCCTTGTATTTTAAATAATATATTTTTTGATACTCTTTTTTTTAAATATTTTATTGAATTATTTATTAAATTTTTTAATTTTTCTTCCTTGATTATAGGTTTGGATCCAATATTAGAAAATCTGTCAGTTATAATCTTCAGTCTTTCTAAATCTTTTTCTATTTCTACTATAATATTTTTGTCTTTTAAAATATTTTTTGATTTTATGTATTCTTTCCAGGCAATTAATGATGATAATGGAGTTCCTAATTGATGAGCAGTTTCTTTTGCTAATCCAGTCCAAAGTCTATCTTTTTCTGATGCATTAGAATAATAAAATATTAAATAAATGGAAATTAATATTATTAAAATGAAAAGAGATAAATAATAAGGTGTTAAAATAATTAGATCTAGAATTTCAGAATTTTTATAAAAAACGAATTGTTTATTGATTATAACATTATTACTATCATAGATAAGAACTTCAATTGGTTCGTATCCATTTTTCATAGATGATAATGTGTTTTTTAATATTAGAGATTTTTTTGATTCATTATCAGAATAAATAACATTTTTATGATCAATTATGTTATAGTTTTCATCTGTAACGATAACAGGTATATTATTGTTGTCAATTATAATTTCGTCTATATAATAATCTGGAGATTCTTTATTTGATGATATATACTGTAAAAAATTTGCATATCTTTTTATGGCAGTAATTTCTCTTTCTTTAATTTCTGAAATTATTTTAATAGAAAAAAAAATTAATGATCCTATAAACAGTATTATAGTGATGGATACTACCCATTTAATTTTTTCGTGGTTTTCTTTGAGTGTTATCAATAGAATAATTTAGATATAAATCTAAGTAATTTTTAAAATTTAATTATTTTTCATATTCAAAGAAAATTCTAATCAGTTTTGATTAGCTCATAAAATCTTTTATTTTATCAAAAAATCCTTTGTCCGTTTTTCCAGGTTTAGGCTGAAAGTTATTGGATTGTTTTAATTCAGATAATATTTCTTCTTCTTCTTTAGATATTTTTTTTGGAGTCCATACATTGATATGAATTAATTGATCTCCTGCTATTGAATTGTTTATATCTTTTATTCCTTTCCCTCTTAATCTAAGTATTTTTCCACTTTGAGTTCCAGCGGAAATCTTAATTCTAACTTTTCCAGTTAAAGTAGGAACTTCCATATCTACACCTAGAACTGCATCAATAAAATTTAAATATAAATCATAAATTATATTATTACCATCTCTTTTAAAGATACTATCTTCTACTTCTTGAATTAGTATTAAGAGATCTCCAGACGCTCCTCCAGCTGGTGATTCATTTCCTTTTCCAGACATTGAAAGTTGCATGCCTTCAGTAACACCTGAAGGAATATTAATTTTTATTATTTCTTCTTTGTACTGTAATCCTGTGCTATCAACTCCAGGGGGTTTATTATCTATTATTTTACCATTACCATTACAATGATAACAGGATGTTGATGAAACCATTTGACCTAGCATTGTATTTACAACTTTACTTATTTTACCTGTTCCATTACATACTGAGCATGATTTAAAAGTAACACCTGAAGCTGTTACTAATCTTTTTACTTTTATTTTTTTTTCAACTCCTTCAGCAATTTCTTTAATAGATAGTTTAAGCTTTATTCTAAGATTGGATCCTCTATTTCTTGATGAACTTCTACTACCACTAAAAAAACTATCAAAAGGACTTCCACCACCACCACCACCAAAAATATCACCAAATTGACTGAAAATATCTTCAACGTTCATTCCACCTCCAAATCCACCAGGGCCACCTCTTAAGCCATCATGACCAAATCTATCATATTTTTCTTTTTTTTCAGGATTACTAAGAACTTCATAAGCTTCAGCAGCTTCTTTGAATTTTTCTTCTGCGATTTTATTATCTGGATTCTTATCGGGATGATATTTAATAGCAACTTTTCTATAAGCTTTTTTTATTTCATCTTTTGACGATGATTTTGAAACACTTAAAATATCGTAGAAATCTCTTTTTGACATTATGAACCAATTACAACTTTAGCGTGTCGAATAATTTTTTCTCCAATTAGATAGCCTTCTTCAATTATATCAACAATTTTACCTTTAAGTTTTTTACCAGCAGGAGTATTAGTTATTGCTTCATGTAATTCTAAATCAAAAACATCTTCTTTATTTACTTCCATTTTTATAAGATTGTATTTTTCTAAAATATTATTAAGTTTTTGACTTATAAGATTAAATCCTTCAAAATCATCTTTTTGTTCAGATTTAATTGCTTGTAAAGCTCTTTCAAAATCATCAATTACAGGTAAAATATCCCTGATTAATTCTTGATTAGAAACTTCAATCATTTCTAATTTTTCTTTAGAAGTTCTTCTTCTATAATTTTCAAATTCAGAATATATTCTAAGATATTTCTCCTTTGATTCTTTAAGTTCATTTTTTACATCAGATATTTTATCTGCTTTTTTTGCTTTTGTATTTTTTGGAGTACTTTTTTTATTCATGACTTATTACATTGCAATTTCTTTGCCAAAATTATATAAATGACATTTTGACTATTTTGAATTAATTTCTTTCCAAATACAATCTTTTAGTTCAATTAATCCTAAGTTGGTTATACTTGATATTTTAATTACCGGATATTTTGATTTGAAATCAATTTTATCAATTTTTTCTTTGGATGCTAGATCACATTTTGAGATAGCAACAATAATTTTTTTCTCTAATAGCTTTTTATTGTATTTTTTTAATTCATTAGATAATAATTGATATTCATTTTTAATATTCGAATCAAATGGTATTAAAAATAATAAAATTGAATTTCTTTCAATATGTCTTAAAAATCTTATACCAAGACCTTTGCCTTTGGATGCTCCTTCAATAATACCAGGTATGTCTGCTACAATAAATGATTTATAATCTTTATATGGGACTACTCCTAGATTTGGTGTTAATGTAGTAAATGGATAATCTCCAATTTTAGGTTTAGCTTTAGATATTGAAGATAATAGTGTTGATTTTCCAGCATTTGGAAATCCAACTAATCCAACGTCAGCTAATACTTTAAGTTCAAGAGTTATCCATTCTTCGATTCCTACTTTACCAGTTTGGCTGTACTGTGGTGCTTGATTTGTAGGACTTTTAAAATGATCATTTCCTAGACCTCCAATGCCGCCTTTAAGTAGTATTTTTTCTTCATTATGATTTAATATTTCTAATTTTTTTTTACTTTTTTCAGAAGATTTAGCTATTGTACCAAGAGGAACTTCAATTATGGTATCTTTTCCATTAGATCCATACTTTTTTGACCCAGAACCATCTCCTCCATTTTCTGCAACCACATGCTTTGTAAATTTTAGATGTAGAAGGGTCCATAATTGTTTATTTCCTTTGAGTATTATATTTCCACCTCTTCCTCCATCTCCTCCATCAGGACCTCCTTTGGGAGCAAATTTTTCTCTTCTGAAATGAGAAGATCCTTTTCCACCATTTCCAGATTTACAAAATATTTTTACATAATCAATAAAATTAGGATTGCTCATTTACTTATCAATTTTTGAACATATATTATAAAATATGTCATCTATTGAACCAATACCATTTATTTCATTGTATTTATTTAGATTTCTATAATGATTAGAGACTGGTAAAGTTTCTTTTTTATATACTTGAATTCTATTATTTATTTTTTCTTCACTTTGATCATCTATTCTATCAGAAACTAAAGCTCTTTTTTTAATTCTTTTTTTTAATTCCTTATCATTTACATTTAGTGAAATCATTAAATTAATCATTAGATTGTTTTTTTCTAGCATTTGATCTAATGCTATAGCTTGATTAACAGTTCTGGGGAAACCATCAAAAATAAACCCATTAGAATTTAAATTTTCTAGAATTTTTTTTTCTACCATATTTATTACAACAGAATCAGGTACTAGATTTCCATTATCCATAAATTTTTTTGCTTCTAGTCCAAGCTTAGTTTTATTATTTAAATGGATTCGAAAAAGATCTCCAGTAGATAAATGAATCAAATTGTATTTTTGAATTAATTTATCACTTTGAGTTCCTTTTCCTGCTCCAGGAGGACCGAATAATATAATGTTTGTCATAATAATTAAATATAACCAAAGATATATAACTCTAAATTGGTAATTATAACATTTTATTTAATTCTAAGTAAGCTTATTTAAAGAGGAAGAAAGCCTTTTGATAGCTTCAATTAGATCTTTTTCACTAGCGGCATAGGATAATCTTATGCAGTTTGGTGCACCAAAATCTTCACCTGGTACTAGTGAAATTTTACCGTATTCAAGAAGATATAAAGAGAGATCATTTGCACTTTTAATTTCATCTCCTTTTTCAGTTTTTAGTCCTAAAAAATGACTTATATCAGGGAAAAAATAAAATGCTCCTTTGGGTAAATTGGTTTTTAAACCATTAATATCTTTAAGTATATTATAAACAATATTTCTTCTATTTAGATATTGTTCTCTCATTTCTATTGCACATTTGTTTCCAATCTCAAGAGCTTTTAGGCCTGCTCTTTGAGCTATGGAACAATTTGCGGATGTTGTTTGCCCTTGCATTTTATTGATTGCTTTTATTATGTTATCAGGAGCTCCTATGTATCCAACTCTCCAGCCTGTCATCGCAAAGGCTTTAGAAAAACCATTCATTGTTATAGTTTTTTCTTGCATTCCATCGAGTGATCCTATGCTACAGTGTTCTTTTGTGAAATTAATATGTTCATATATTTCATCAGAGATAATAAAAATATCTGGATAATTAATGAGTATTTCTCTATAAGATTCAAGATCTTCTCTTGTAAAAACTGTTCCTGTTGGATTACATGGGGAACTGAAAATTATCGCTTTAGTTTTATTTGTAATCGCATTTTTTAACTGTTTAGTTGTGGGTTTGAAGTCATTTTCAATTGTGGAATCAATAAATACAGGTAAACCATCAGCCAATTTTATAATTGCAGCATAACTAACCCAGAATGGAGCAAATACAATAACTTCGTCACCCTTATTTAGTAAAGAAAACATAATGTTTGTAATTGAATGTTTCACTCCATTTGATACAATAATATTTTTTGCAGGATAATTTAAGTTGTTTTCATTTTTAAATTTTAAAGAAATAGCTTCTTTTAAGTCATTATAACCAGATACAGGAGGATAAGAAAAATATTTTCCTGAATCAATTGCTTCTTTTGCTCCATCACAAATATGTTTTGGTGTTTTAAAGTCTGGTTCTCCAAGGCTGAGACTAATAACATCAATACCTTTGGATTTATATTTTCTTGCTAGAGCAGCCATAGCAAGGGTAGAAGACTCTTCAACATTTTTTAATCTGTTAGACTCTGTGTTCATTGTTCTAGTTTATAATTAATTCTCGACGAAATGCTTTTTCCAAGAGTAATTTCATCAGCATATTCAATTTCTCCTCCTATAGGAATTCCTCTAGATATTGTTGTTATTTTTAGGTTAAATTTTGATAATCTTTTTGAAATATAAAATGATGTTGTATCACCATCTAGGGTAGGACTTAGAGCAAAAATTATTTCTTTAATCTTATTTTTTTCAATCCGTTTAACAAGAGAATCAATATTTAAGTTTTCTGGTCCAATCCCATCAATTGGTGAAATAAGCCCTCCTATAACATGAAATAATCCATTGTAATGATTTGTATTTTGAATTGCTAGTGCATCTGGTGTATCTTCAACTAAGCATAAAATCTCTCTATTTATAAATGAATTTGGAGTTTGACAAATACACTTTCCTTCTTCACATATCATATGGCACTCATCACAGTAAACAGTTTTCTCTTTTAATTCAACTAGCGCATTTGAAATATTTTTTGTAAACTGCGTTTCTTTTTTTAGAAGAAATAATGATAATCTTAACGCAGTTTTCTTCCCAATACCAGGTAGTTTAGATATTTCATTAACTGCATTTTCTATAATTTTTGTAGGTAATTTCATTTAAATTAGTTCCAGTTTATTTTTTAAAAAGTATATCTGACTTTAACTTTAGAATCTAAATATTTTTCTAACATACTAGATTTTTTTCAAAAATAAATATGAATGCCAACATAATACTTCTGATTTTTATAATTTATTTTATTGTTCTTCTTTTTATTTCAAGATTAACGACAAAAAATTCAAATTTTTATGATTTTTTTAATGCAAATAGATCGTCGCCTTGGTTTTTAGTTGCATTTGGTATGATAGGCACTTCTCTTTCTGGAGTTACGTTTATTTCTGTGCCTGGGGAAGTAGGAAATAGTAATTTTTCATATTTTCAAGTAGTTCTAGGATATCTATTGGGATATTTTGTTATTGCTCGGGTTTTATTACCATTATATTATAGATATAATTTAGTTTCCATTTATTCTTATTTAGATCAGAGATTTGGTTTCTATAGTTATAGAACAGGTTCTTTCTTCTTTTTATTATCTAGAACTATTGGTGCTTCTTTTAGATTGTTTTTAGTTGCTGGAGTTCTTCAAATTGCAATATTTAATGATTTAGGATTTCCATTTTCTTTTTCTGTATTAGTAACTATTTTATTGATATGGATATACACCTTTAAAGGTGGGATAAAAACAATTGTATGGACTGATGCTTTGCAAACCTTATTTATGCTTTCAGCTGTTATCATTACAATAGTTATTATTTTAAATAAAATGAATATTAGTCTAGCAGAGTCTTATAGTTTAATAAGATCAAGTGAATTTTCTCAAATTTTCCATTTTAATTGGAAAGAAAGTAATGATTTTTTTAAACAGTTTATTTCTGGAGCTTTTATTGCAATTGTTATGACTGGTCTTGATCAGGATATGATGCAGAAAAACCTTACGTGTAGAAATTTATCAGAAGCACAAAAAAATATGTTTTGGTTTTGTGTTATTTTGGTTTTTGCTAATCTTTTATTTTTATGTCTAGGGGCACTACTTTATTTATATTCTGATTTTATTGGTTTTACTGTTCCAGAGAGAACCGATGATTTATATCCTTTACTTGCCCTTAATCATTTAGGTGATTTTACTTCTGTAGTTTTTATACTTGGTATTATTGCTGCTGCATATTCAAGTGCTGATTCTGCTCTAACATCTTTAACAACTGCATTTTGTATAGATTTTTTAAATTTTGATAAAATAAAAAATACTAATAGAAAAAAAGTTAGACTCGCTGTTCATTTGGGTTTTTCTATAATCCTTTTTGTTGTGATTATGATATTTAATTCAATTAATGATGAAAGTGTTATAAATTCAATTTTTAAAGCAGCTGGATATACTTATGGGCCATTGCTTGGTTTATTTTCATTTGGAATTTTTACAAAATATAAAATAAAGGATAAATTTTCATTTTGGGTTTGTATTACATCACCCGCTCTAACTTATTTAATAAATATATATTCTGAAGAATTGTTATTTGGTTATAAGTTTGGTTTTGAATTGCTGTTACTTAATGGACTTCTTACTTTTATTGGTTTGTTTTTAATTAGAGAAAGAAGCTAATTATAATCTACTATTGAGATAATTATTAAATGCTGATCCAAAAGTATAACTTAAACCAACTCTAAATTCTGAGTAGAAATCTGTAGCAATTTCTTTTTGTTGTAAAAGTAGATCCTCGATTGAAGCATTTCCTTTTGGTAAGCTAATTTGATCTCTAATTAATTCAATTTCTCCACCAATTCTAAATGATAATCCTTCAAAAACTCTTATGGAAAACCAACTGTTTAATCTCATACTATTCTTTGAAGGTTCTTGTAAAAAAGATTTTCCTGATAGACGTGCATAAATTTCACCCCATGGTTGTCTAAATCTTGTTTCAAAACCAATTTGATGAACATATACGTATTCTTCAAATTTATTATAAATTGTTTCTTCTATATAGTTTCTATATCCGTATCCAATTCCATAGTTAATTACCATCTCTCTTCTTACAAATTCATTGTAAGGAAAAAAACTATATTCAATTGCAGGTTGAACCCAATGCCTAAAATTTATGTTTTGATAAGTATCTCCTCCAAGTCCTGCAATAACACCCGTTGACCATTTGTCATTTATACTCCAAACACTTTTAATTGTTAAATTTTTTCTATTTCTCTTACTAATAAAAGTATTATCATCATTTTCATATCTGTTATTAGATTGTTCAAAATCAAGATCTATTTGAAGTTTAATTTTATCAGTTACTTTATCTGCATCAAATTGAATTTCAAAATTTGATTGTTTCCTACTTGTTTCATTTTCAAAGTTAGCTTCACCAGCAGTTTGAAATACCCAATTTTTCCATTTATCTGAACTTGATTCATTAGAGTTAACGTTACTAATTTGACTGTCAATAGAAATCAAAATATTATCTGCAATATCAGTTTTCATTAAATAATGTATCAAGCCGAGTTCAATCTTTCTTTTTAGTGAGTTTCTTATTTCATCTCTTGTCATTTTAGGATTTGTATCAAGAGTTAATGATATTTTATTGTCTGAGAATTTATTAGCACCAATGTAATCTAATGTGTATCTGTTACCATTATTTGCATTTCTATTTCTATAAATAAAAAGTTGAATGTCTGCAAGACCCTGATCTCTAACATGGTCAACATAACTAATTTCATTTTTTAGAAAGTTATTATCACATCTTTCACATTTAATATAAAATTTTGGCAATTTATTTTGTCCTTTTAGACTAAAAGAGAAATTAAGAATTATTATTATGAATAGAATTTTTTTCATTAGATGTTTAAATATTATTTTATAATTCTAACTCTTTAATAGGATCCCAATAATAGGCATTAAAATTGATTATTTTATCTTTCTGAATTTTAATTCCTTCTGATTCTAAAAGATTTTTCATTGCATTGGGATATGGGAAATGATTTTTCCCAGTTAATAGTCCGTCACGGTTTACAACTCTATGTGCTGGAACATTATTTAGTATGTGAGAATTATTCATTGCCCATCCTACTACACGTGCACTTTTAGTAGTTCCTAAATATCTAGCTATTGCTCCATAAGATGTAACTCTTCCTTTGGGAATTAATTTGACTACTTTGTAAACATCTTGAAAAAATTGTGATTTCACTATTAATAAAATATGCAGAGGAGGAGGGATTCGAACCCCCGGTACCTTGCGGTACAACGGTTTTCAAGACCGCCGCATTCGACCACTCTGCCACTCCTCTAGAGTAATCTATGGCTGCAAAAGTATATTAATTAAAATATTTGCCAAAAATAGCTTGAAATTTAATTTTTAATTTTTCCTTTAAGTTTATTAATAGCAATATCAATACTTGTATTCCATTCAAAGCCTATGAGTAAGATTGAAGATATAATGTATATCCAACCCATATAGGCAATCAGAATTCCAATAGAACCATAAAATTTGTTATAGGTTGCAAAGGTATTGATATAGTAAGAAAAAAGTAGAGATATGCATACACAACCTAGTGCTGACATTATAGATCCTGAAGAAAAAAATGTCCATTTATTATGCTTTACAGGTGCAAAATAAAATATAGATGTTACACCAAGATAAAAGGTTATAAATAAAATTGATAGTCTAGATACTATAAATGTATAGTTTATTGCATCTTCAAAATATTTTTGTTCTATAATAAAATTTATAAAAAAATCTCCCAGAGTAGATAAGAGTATTGAAATTATAAGAACTAACATAAAGACTATTGTTAATGTTAGGGCAATGAACCTTGTTTTTATAAAGCCTCTATTCTCTTCTATTCTATGGCAACTATTAAAAGTTTTAATTAATGTATTAAATCCATTTGTAGAAAGAAATAGAGATGATATCACACCTAAAGATAAAAGTCCACCTCTTTTTGTTTCAACTAAATCAGCAATAGTTGCTTCAGTGATTTCATACATGTTACTAGGCATTGCTCCTTCTAAAAATGCAAGAATTTTTATAGAATCAATTTCAGGGACCCAAGTATTTATGTAAGGAATTAATGTAAATAAAAAGATAATTAGTGGAAAGGTAGCTAGAGTGAAACTATAAGCAACAGCTAATGATCTTTCAAAAATTTCATCCTCTATTAATTTTGATTTAAAAATTTTAAAAACCGTGTAGATTGAAATTCTTTTACCTTTAAGATATATTTTCTTAGAGTAATCTTTCAATTCATTAATAGATTTATCTATTTTCTTTTTCACTAAAATTATTATTAATTATTTCAAGTAGTTTTTTCGGTGTTCTTACAGCTTTTTTTGTTTGTAAATCTATAAATGTTAATAAAGTAGTTGCGGTATTTATTAGATTATTTTTTTTGTTATATAGTCTGTAATGGAATAAAATTTTAGCACTCGGTATTTCTTTGATTTGTATATTAATTTTAATTATTTCATCATATTTTGCTGGTATTATAAATTTAGTTTCCATTTGAATAACAGGCATTCCGATACCTTCTTCTTCAAGTTGACTATATGTAAATCCTAATTTTCTAAATAGTTCTACTCTAGCTATCTCATAATAATTTGCATACCTACCATAGTATACGTAACCCATTTGATCTGTATCAGAATATCTTACTCTTATATCAAAATCACCTTCTATCATTATCGATAAATTTTTCTTTTATTGAGTGCTCTTTGAAATTTTTTTGCGTTTTTATTGTGCTCACTTAGTTTCGTTGCAAAGACATGATATCCAGAAAAATCATCCTTAGCACAAAAATAAATATATTTATGTTTTTCATAATTTAGGACAGCATCAATATATTCTTTAGTTGTTAACTTTATTGGACCTGGTGGTAATCCTTTGTTTATATATGTGTTATATGGAGATGCTATTTTTTTATGTTTATTCAGAACTCTTTTAATAGAAAAATCATTTGCAGCATATACAAGTGTTGGGTCTGCTTGAAGATACATATTTTTTTGAAGCCTGTTTATATAGACTCCTGCTATTGTATTTGCTTCATCCATTTTTAAAGTTTCTGAGGCTACAATAGATGCTAATATTGAAATATCTATATTACTCATTTTTAATTCATTACTCTTATTAATTCTTTCTTTATTCCAAAATTTTGTGTATTCAGAATGCATTTTATTAAATAAACTTTCTGTTGATATATTCCAATAAACTTCATAAGTATTTGCTAGAAACATCGCCATGATATTTTGTGTGTTGAATCCATAAAGATCATTTTTTTCATTATTTATGAATTCCATAAATTCATCGTTTGTAATTTTTAAGTCTTTGGTTATAATTTTTGCAAGATCTTCTATTTTTCTGGCATGATTAAAAGAAATATTAATAGGTGTTTGATTTCCTGATCTCAACATTTTAATCAAACTATAATTTGACATATTTGACTTTATTTTATAGGCACCTGATTTTATGTTTTGATTATATTTCATTGCTTTACTTAAAACGCTAAATGATAGAACATCATTAAGTATTGTGTCTTGAATAAGCTTATTTCTTACATCATTAAAGTTCATATTATCTTCGATCATAAGAAATTTATCTTTTTGGTTAATTAAAAAGTTTGGTGAGTAAAACATTTGATATAAATAAACAGATATAGATGATAATAATGTAGAGAAAACTATAACACTTATCAAAATTTTTTTATTTATCATCTTTTATATTTATAGAGTAAATTTAACAATATGATTTTGGTTGAGCTACAATATTTTCCATCTATTAATTATTTTAAGTCTATAACTAAGAATGATATTCTTATTAATTTAGATTCTTTATATACTAGAAAATCTTATAGAAATAGAACAATAATTAATGGTAATAATGGTCCTTTTAATTTAATTGTACCAACTATAAAAAATAAAATTTCTGAAAAATACGTAGATATTAAAATTGATTATTCTCAAAATTGGATTAATCAGCATTTGCAATCAATGCAGTCATCGTATGGAAAAACCCCTTATTTTTTGTTTTATAAGGATTTAATAACACAAGTATTGAAGTCAAGACACATTTTCCTTTTCAATTTAAATTATGACTTATTGACACTTTTTTTTAAATTATTAAATTTTGAAAATAATTTTAGAAAGGAGAAAGGGTTGATGCTTAATGGACTCAAATTTGATGATTTAACTCATTTAAGTCGTATTAATAATGATAATGAAATAAATTTAACTAGTAATAAAATTTATTACAATAACTATTTTGGCAAGAATTTTGATATTAATGTTAGTATATTAGATTTATTATTTATAAAAGGCCCTGAGACAAGGTATTTTTTAAATAGTATTTAATTTTTTTAATTATACTTTTTTTAAAGAATTTAAGTTATTCTTACGTATAGAATTAAAAATGGAAGCAAAATTTTCAAATAGAGTTAAAGAAGTAATTTCTCTTAGTAGAGAAGAAGCACTAAGACTTGGCCATGATTATATTGGTACAGAACATCTATTACTTGGTGTTATTAGAGAGGGGGAGGGCTTGGCTATTAGTTTACTTAAAAAATTAGGTATTAGTCTAGATGATTTGAGGGCTTCTGTTGAACATAATACAAAAAATACCAGTGTAGGTAATTTAAAAAATCTAAAAAATATACCTCTAACAAGACAGTCAGAGAAAGTACTTAAAATCACTTATTTAGAAGCTAAAATATTTAAAAGTAAAATTATTGGTACTGAACATTTATTATTATCTATTCTTAGAGATGAGGATAATATAGCCACACAAATATTAGATAAATTTGATGTTAGTTATGATGTAGTAAAAGAACTTTTAGAGTATCAGTCTAGTAATCCAGTATCTTCTACTTCTTCTGAGTCATTGGAAGAAGATGATTTATCTAAAATAAAAAGTGGTTTTACTAAGTCAACACCTACTAGAAAAACTAAAGATAAATCTAAAACTCCTATTCTTGATAATTTTGGTAAAGACTTAACAAAACTTGCAGCAAAGAATAAACTGGACCCAGTTATAGGAAGAGAAAAAGAAATTGAGAGAGTTGCTCAAGTACTTACTAGAAGAAAAAAGAATAATCCTATACTTATTGGAGAACCTGGTGTTGGTAAAACCGCTATAGCTGAAGCTCTTGCATTGCGCATAACTCAAAAAAAAGTATCTAGAATTCTTCATAATAAAAGAGTTGTAACACTTGATTTAGCTTCCTTAGTTGCAGGAACTAAGTATAGGGGTCAATTTGAAGAAAGGATGAAAGCAGTTATGAATGAGATTGAAAAAAATGATGATATTATTTTATTTATAGATGAGTTACATACCATAGTTGGTGCTGGTGGTGCATCTGGTTCATTAGATGCTTCAAATATGTTTAAACCTGCTCTTTCTAGAGGTGAGTTGCAATGTATTGGAGCTACAACTTTAGATGAATATAGACAGTATGTTGAAAAAGATGGTGCATTAGCAAGAAGATTTCAAGTTGTAGTAGTTGATCCAACAACAATTGAAGAAACAACAAATATTTTGAAAAATATTAAGGATAGATATGAAAATCATCATAATGTAAATTATACTTCTTCAGCTATTGATGCATGTGTTAAATTTTCTGATAGATATATAAGTGATAGATTTTTACCTGATAAGGCAATTGATTTGATGGATGAAGCTGGATCTAGAGTGCATATTCGTAATTTGGATGTTCCAGAAATAATTGTTGATATAGAAAATAAAATAGAAGAAATAAAAGAACAAAAAAATCAAGTTGTTCAAAATCAAAAATATGAAGAAGCTGCTCAACTTAGAGATACTGAAAAGAAACTTCTTTCCGAGTTGGAAATTCAAAAAAATAAATGGATAAAAGATTCAAAGAAAAAAAGACATAATGTTACAGAAAAAAATATTTCTGAAGTGGTTTCTATGATTACTGGAATTCCAATTAAGCGTATTGCACAGAATGAAAGTAATAGACTTTTAGGAATGTCGGATGAATTATCAAAAAAAGTTATAGGACAAGAAAATGCGATTGGAAAATTATCTAAAGCAATAAAAAGAACTAGAGTAGGTTTAAAAGATCCTAGAAAACCTATCGGTTCATTTGTATTTTTAGGTCCTACAGGTGTTGGAAAAACTGAACTTGCTAAAGTTCTCGCACAATATTTATTTGATAAAGAGGATTCACTTATTCGAATGGATATGTCAGAGTATATGGAAAAGTTTTCTATTTCTAGATTGGTTGGTGCTCCTCCAGGATATGTTGGTTATGAGGAAGGTGGTCAATTGAGTGAAAAAGTTAGACGTAAACCGTATAGCGTTATTTTATTAGATGAAATAGAAAAAGCGCATCCTGATATATATAATATTTTACTTCAAATTTTAGACGATGGATTTTTGACAGATGGTCTTGGTCATAGGGTAGATTTTAGAAATACTATTCTAATCATGACTTCAAATATTGGAGCTAGAGACATCAAAGATTTTGGTTCAGGTATTGGATTTGAGACAAGTGCAAACATTGAAAATATTAATCAAAATATTTCTGCTACTATTGATAAAGCATTGAATAGAACATTTAATCCTGAGTTTTTAAATAGATTGGATGATGTAATAATTTTTAATTCATTATCTAAAGAAGATTTATATAAAATCATTGATATCTCATTGAATAAATTATATGCTAAGGCAAATGAAATGGGTTATATTATAAATCTTACTAGTAAAGCAAAAGATTTTTTAATAGATAAAGGGTATGATCCTAAATATGGTGCAAGACCACTTGATAGGGCTATTCAAAAATATTTAGAAGATGTTCTTGCAGAAGAAATATTAAGTGGAGAACTAAAAAAAGGAGATTCTATTATTGCTGATTATGATCCTAAAAAGAAAACTATTTTTATTAAAAAGAGGAAAATAAAAACAAAAGCTAAATCTAAAAAAGATAAAAATTAATTTTATTAATCTTTCATCATAGTATTTATTTAAAAGATAAATTGTCTGTTTTTTCATTGGGCATTTTAATATAGCTTTTTGTTTTTCTTTTTTCCATATTGATAAGCTGTTCTTCTCCGAATGTTTCAGGATCTCCATTAAACAAAATACGCCATATTTTACCTTTTTTTGACTCAGATATATATAATGAACCATCTGGTCCTTCAGATAATCCCATAGGCCTATATTTTGCATCGCTCATATTAACAATAGTATCTACACCAGCAAATCCATCTGCAAAAATTTCCCATTTATTTGTTGGTTTTTTATTTATAAATGGAACGAATGCTACAATGTATCCTCCTTGAGGATAGGGCACACGATTGGTTGAACCATGAAAGGCAATAAATACACCTTTTTTATATTTTTTAGGGAATTGGTTGCCTTTATAAAATAATAAATCGTTAGGTGCCCAGTGTGCGGGTAAACCCATTATAGGATTTGTGTAACCTATTGCTTCTTTAATACCATTTCCGCCGTATTCTGGTGCTAACATTTTTTTGTTTTTGAAATGATCATAATAACTATATGGCCAGCCATAATCATCCCCTTCTTTAATTTTCATAAGCTCTTCTGCAGGTAAAACAGCATTTTGCCATTCACTAAAAAATTGAGGTGCATGGTTATGTAAGAAATCTCTTCCATGATTTATAGCATATAAACTATTATCTTCATCATTCCAAGAAATACCCACAACACTTCTTATTCCTGTTGCAATTCTTTGACCATCAGATTTTGATTGTCCTAATTTATTTTCATCAAACTTCCAAATACCACCTAATATATCTAATTGTGAGCAAGGAAATTCTCCTTTAACATTTGCTGTAGAATTTGAATCACCAGGTTTTGATTCCCAATCTTCACATGCATTTGTTGGAGCACTAAATGTGACATACATATTACCATCATTATCAAAAGCTAATGATTTGGCGTTGTGCCATCTAATAGGGTATGGGTCTACTAATATAATTTCTGGTTTTTCATCTGGAATTAGTTTAGAAGGGTTTAATTTTTGTCTATATACTACTAGCTCTGAACTAAAGTATAGATAACCATTGTGAATCCTCATTTCTGTTCCAAATTTTCCATCATTTGGGTAATCTCCAAAACGCAGAAAAACATCTGCTTTACCATCATTATTGGTATCTCTTAATGCAATATTTCCATTATTTCCAGTTGCTACACGTAATTTTACATAAATATCACCATTATCATTTACTGCTAAATGTCTAGATGGGCCTACACTATCTGCTACTACTAATGCTCCAAATCCATCTGGTAAAAATAGGCCACCATTATCTTCATCTGTTTTTAGGCCAACATTTTCTATTGTAATTGTTTTATTACTATTTGTTTTATCGTATTCAGTAGTATTAGATGATTTTTTTTGCTGACAATTTGTTAATAAAATAATAAAAATAAATATGAAAATATTTTTAATTTGCATTGATTTTATTTTGAAATTATTATAAATATCTCTTATTTTTTTCCAATATAATTAACTAAGATTATGGGGATTAGTCATCTAGTTGTATGGGTATCAACGTATACAGAATCTGGATGTATCCATGCATAGTGACTCTCTCCTGGATCTGCTATTCCTCCTTTAGTATATTTCTCGACTCTATTATTAAAACTATTTAATACTAAAACATAGTTTTCTATTTTAAAACTGTGATCATAATCTGGATACGTATTACACTCTTCTACTCGGTTATCGTTAATATGGCAATGTGTTATTCCAATCCAATTATTTTCTGTGAGTGTATATGGGTACTCTTCATTTGATTCATTAATAGTCCATTTAAAAGGTAATGCTTGAACTAATTCACATTTTTCATGACCTGAAGTAGTGAGTTCATAGACATATTTAGTGCCTACTCCACTACTAAGAAATTCAAGAAAAGTGGTTTTGTTAAGTTTAATTTCTTGGTCGTTAGAGCAATCATCTAATTGAATATCATCTCCATTTATGGTTAATTGATATCCATTCCATTTACCTAAAATATCAATTCTTAAATTATCTTCGGATTTACTACATCCTGATATTAAAATCAATAACAATATGAACTTTTTCATAATACAATCTAAAAATAATTAAGGAATATTCAAAAGAGATTATTGTCTTTGAGTGATTAAAAGTGTTATCAATTAAGTTAATAAACCACCATCAACTTTTATAATTTGACCTGTTATATAAGATGATTTATCTGATCCAAGAAAACAACATAAATTTGCAACATCTTCTACGGATCCTGCCCGTTTTAGTGGGATTGAATTTATCCAATTATCTAAATTTTTTTTATCAATTTGATCTGTCATTTCTGTTTCTATAAATCCTGGTGCAATGGCATTGCATCTTATATTTCTTGATCCTAATTCTAAAGCTATTGATTTAGTGAAACTATTAATTCCACCTTTTGATGCAGCGTAGTTTGATTGGCCAGCATTTCCTTTTATTCCAACAATTGAACTGATGTTAATTATGGATCCTTTTTTCTTTTTAAGAAATTCTTTTACAGCTGCTTTTGTTAAGTTAAAACATGAATTTAGATTTATATCTAAAACTTTTTTCCATGACTCATAATCCATTCTTAGAAGTAAATTATCTTTAGTTATTCCTGCATTATTTATTAAAATATCAAATCCTCCAAAATCATTAATTACGTCATTAATTAATTGATTACCTGCTTCAAAATTTGATGCATCAGATTTGTATTTTTTTACTTTAACGCCTAGGGATTTTATTTCTTTTTCTAATTTAGAAGCAGAAGATTCACTTGAAAGATAGCTGAATGCTATATTACATCCTTCTTTTGCAAATTTTTTTACTATTCCCTTTCCTATACCTTTAGATCCTCCTGTTATTATCGCCGTTTTATTACTTAGTTCTTTCATAGAAAAATTTTTAATAAAATTATATAAAGTTTCTCACAATTATTAAGTTATAATTTATCATTAATTTTTTTATAAAAATTTACGATATAAATTTGCTCTAAAATAAATAACATGTCATACAATTTAATTGTTATTGGATCAGGTCCTGGTGGTTATGTAGCAGCAATAAGAGCTTCACAGTTAGGAATGAAAGTTGCTATTGTAGAGAAAGAATCTTTAGGTGGTATTTGTCTTAATTGGGGATGCATTCCAACAAAGGCTTTACTTAAAAGTGCTCAAGTTTTTGAATATGTTAATAAATCTAAAGATTATGGAATAAACATTAAAAATGCATCCATAGATTTTAATTCAATAATTAAGAGAAGTAGAGGTATTGCTGAAGGGATGAGTAAAGGAGTTAATTTTTTAATGAAAAAAAATAAGATCAATATTTTAAAAGGATTTGGAAAAATTATATCAAAAAATGAAGTTGAGATAACAGATGAGAAAAATGAATCTCAAATTGTTAATACTGAGAATATTATTATTGCTACAGGTGGAAGATCAAAAGAGCTTCCGAATGTTAAAATTGATGGAATAAAAGTTTTAGGATATAGAAAAGCTATGAATTTAGATAAACAGCCCCAAAAAATGGTTGTTGTTGGGTCTGGAGCGATTGGTTCAGAATTTGCATATTTTTATAATAGTATTGGTACAGAAGTGACTCTTATTGAATATTTACCTAATATATTACCACTAGAAGATGTTGATGTTTCAAAACAATTGCAAAAATCTTTTTCTAAGTCTGGTATTAATATTTTGACTAACACAGAAGTTACTGGAGTTGACGTATCTGGGAAGGGTTGTAAAGTTTATTATAAATCTAATAATAAAGATAATTTTGTAGAGTGTGATATTGTTTTGTCTGCTGTTGGAGTTGAAACTAATATTCAAAATATTGGACTTGAAAATGTTGAAATAATTTCTGAGAATGGAAAAATTAATGTAGATGATTATTATCAAACAAATATTAATGGAATTTATGCTATAGGTGATATAGTAAAAGGTCCTGCTTTAGCACATGTAGCATCTGCAGAAGGTATTATTTGTGTTGAAAAAATTTCTGGTTTAAATCCTAGTATTTTAGATTATGATAATATTCCTTCTTGCACCTACTGTAATCCAGAAGTAGCTTCTGTTGGTTTTACTGAAAAAGAAGCAATTGATTTAGGATATGAAATTAATGTAGGAAAATTTCCTTTTTCAGCTTCAGGTAAGGCAAATGCATCTGGTCATCCAGATGGTTTTGTAAAAGTTATTTTTGATAAAAAATATGGTGAATGGTTAGGTTGCCATATGATAGGATATAATGTAACTGAAATGATTGCTGAGGTTGTTGCTGCAAGAAAATTAGAGACAACAGCTTATGAAATTATTAAATCTATTCATCCACATCCAACTATGTCTGAAGCTATTATGGAAGCTACAGCAGCAGCATATAATGAAGTTATACATTTATAGAACTTCTTCTAATTTATTTCCAATTTTTGCAGGGGATTGAACAACATGTAGGTCACAATTTTCCATTATTTTCATCTTAGCAGCAGCAGTATCGTCTTTTCCACCAATAATTGCGCCGGCATGACCCATTCTTTTACCAGGAGGAGCAGTTTGACCAGCTATAAAACCTATAACAGGTTTTTTATTACCATTTTTTAATATCCATTTTGCTGCTTCTGCTTCATAATTTCCACCAATTTCCCCAATCATCACAATACCTTTAGTTTCTTCATCTTTCATAAATAATTTTATAGCATCAAGTGTTGATGTGCCTACTATTGGATCTCCACCAATCCCTATTGCAGTAGAAATACCAAATCCTGATTTAACAACTTGATCAGCAGCTTCATATGTCAATGTTCCTGATTTTGATACTATTCCAACATTTCCTTTTTTAAATACAAAACCAGGCATAATTCCTACTTTTGCTTCTTCTGGAGTAATTACACCTGGACAATTAGGACCTATTAAGGTACTTTTTTTGTTTTTTATATGTGATTTTACTTTTATCATATCACTTATAGGAATTCCTTCTGTAATAGCAACTATAATTTCAATTTCAGCATCAATGGATTCGAGAATTGCATTTGCCGCAAATGCAGGGGGAACAAATATTATTGAAACATTAGCATTAGTATTATATTTTGCGTTTTGAACTGTATCAAAAACAGGTTTGTTGAGATGAGAAGAACCTCCTTTTCCAGGTGTAACGCCACCAACTATATTGGTTCCATAGTCAATCATTTGAGAGGCATGAAAAGTTCCTTCGCTTCCAGTAAATCCTTGTATTATAACTCTAGAATCTTTATTTACTAATACGCTCATTTAGCTAATTTGGGACAAATATATATCACTAAATTCCCTTACACAACCATATCCACCATTAGAATTTAGTATCATTGATGCTTTGTCTTTTACTTGTTTAACGGCATCATTTGGGCATATACTAAATCCAACTATGTTTATTAGGCTTAAGTCATTAATGTCATCTCCAATAAACGCGACGTCTTTTAATTTTATTTTTTCTTTTTCAATCCATTTATAAAGAATTTTATCTTTTGGATCATTACCAACATAACAATATTGGATTCCTAAGTAGTTTGCTCTCGATATAATTCCATCTCCTTTTTCACTATGACTAATGATTCCTATTATGATATTTTTTTTAAGAAGTTCGTAAATTCCAACTCCATCTTTTGCATTGTATCTTTTGGATTCAATACCATTTTCATCTATATAAACGCCATTATCTGTCATGGTACCATCTACGTCTAAAATCAACATTTTTATTTTTGGTATTTTCATTTTAAATAATATTATTTGTTTTATGGATTAAAAATTCAAATATAGTTTAGATTATATCATTCATTATTGTTATAATAATTTAAAAATCAATAATCTTATAATACCTAAAATATAATTTGCATAAATTTAAATTTATGGAAAAAAATAAATTTTTTTTAATCGTATTCATATTCATTTATGTGTCGATTTTATTATTTTCTTGTAATAAGAAAAAAGAGATATTTCATGAATTAACTCAAGATCTAAGGATAGATTCTCTTGCACCATTTTATCATGGTGTTGCTTCAGGTGATCCACTTTCTACAAGTTTAATAATATGGACAAGAGTTACACCAGTTTTTAAAGAAAAAAACATTCAAGTTAATTGGAGAATTGCTTCAGATAGTCTTATGCAAAATGTGTTACAGAAAGGCATTTTTAATACAAATTTTAATAGAGATTATACTGTGAAGGTCGATATTAATCAACTGGATAAAGGGACAACTTATTATTATCAATTTGATGCATTTGGAAAAAATTCGATAATTGGTAAAACTAGAACAACTTCTTTAGATTCTGATTTTTTGAATTTTGCAGTAGTGAGTTGTAGTGATTATCAACGGGGATTTTTTAATTCTTATTCATCCTTAGCTAAGGAAAAAAATATAGAAGCAGTAATACATTTAGGTGATTATATTTATGAATATAAAGCTAGAGATTATAGTAATGGTATCTTTAAAAGGTTGCATATTCCAGATAAGGAACTTGTTAGTTTAGATGATTATAGAGTTAGATATTCTCAGTATAAATTGGATCCAGATTTGATAGCTGCTCATCAAAATCATCCATTTATTGTTATTTGGGATGATCATGAAACTTCAAATAATACTTTTAGTACTGGGGCTCAGAATCATCAGTCTGAACTAGAAGGTAATTTTTTTAAAAGAATTTCTGCTGCATTAAAAGCTTACTATGAATGGCAACCAATTAGAGAAGGTAAAAAGCCTTATAGATCTTTTTCTTTTGGAGATTTAGTAGATGTAATTATTCTTGAAGAAAGATTAGAAGGAAGAACAGAACAAGCCACTAATTTAAAAGATTCTTCTTTGTTTGAGGAAAATAGAACAATGTTAGGAAAAGTACAATTAGATTGGTTTTTGGAAAAACTTAAAAAATCAAAATCTAAATGGAAACTTATAGGTAATCAAGTTATTTTTTCTTATTTAAATTATGGAAGACCAGACTTTGCTATAAATCTTGATTCTTGGGATGGATATCCTAAAGAAAGAGAGTTAATAGCAAAACATATTTTAGATAATGATATTAATAATGTTGTTTTCATAACAGGAGATACCCATCAGTCATGGGCTTTTGAAGTTAATCATGAGCCATTAAATATTGATAAATCAATGAGGGGGTATGCTTATGAGTTTGGGACTCCAAGCATTAATTCTGGGAATTCCGATGAAAGGTATCCTGATGCCCCTATAGAAAAATTAATAGATCATGAAAATTTAATAACAAATAGTCCTATTAATCCTCATTTAAAGTTTTCAAATTCAAGAGACCATGGGTATTTAGTTGTAAGTTTATCAGAAGATAAGGTAATTGCAAGATGGAGTTATGTTAATACTTTAATTAGAAGGGATAATTCTATTAAAAAAGAAGTTAAATTTGAAGGGTATTCAAAAGATTATAAACTAAATAAAGTTTTGTGACTTTTTTATTGTTGAACTATGAAATTTTTATATTATTTATTTTCAATTCTTCCATCTACTATTCATTATTTTATTTCTGATATACTTTCTTTTATTTTAAGTTTTTTTTATAGAAAAGAAGTAGTTAAAAAAAATTTATTAAACTCTTTTCCTGATTTGTCTAAAAATAAAATTAAAGAAATAACAAAATTATTTTATAAAAATTTGTGCGATGTTTTTATAGAAACAATTAAGGGCTATTCTATTTCAAAAAAAGAATTAAAAAGTTGTGTTAAATATAAAAATATTGAACCTATAAATAATCATATAAAAAATAATGAAAGGGTAATTTTAATAACAAGTCACCAATGTAATTGGGAATGGTTATTAGTATCTCTTGAAATTAATTTAATTTCTAATGTTCATGGTATCTACAAGAAATTGAGCAGTAAAATTTTTGATCAGATAATGTATAAAGGAAGATCTAAGTTTGGAACAATTCTTATTGAAGATCGAGAAGCTGTTAAATTTTTAAAAAACAATTTAAATTCTGTTAAAGTATTGGCTATAGCTGCTGATCAATCTCCAAGTTTCAAAAACACAAAAGTGTGGACAAAAATGTTAAATCAAGATACAGCATTTTTTCAGGGAATTGAACTCCTTCCAAAAATTACTAATAGCATAGTATATTTTATGTCTATGAAAAGAATTAAAAGGGGAAAATATACAATTGAATTTAAACATTTGTCTTCTCCCCCTTATGATAAAAATAAAACAGAAATTCTACCTTTATATGCTTCAACTGTAGAAGATTTGATTAATGAAAGACCACATGAATGGCTTTGGTCTCATAAAAGATGGAGACTTAAAAAAGGGATAAAATAAAAATTGATTATGAGTAGATCAAATACTGAATTTATAGTAAATGAAAATGATCTTTTAGTTGCCACATTTTTGGATGGTGAAAGACCAATTGCTAAGAAAAATGAGGTAATTTTAAAAATAGAAAAATATGCTTTTACTTCAAATAATATTACCTATGCTATTATGGGTAATACATTAGGTTATTGGAAGTTTTTTCCAACTAAAGAGTCTTATGGTATTATTCCAGTTTGGGGTTTTGCAAATGTGATGTTTTCTAATCATGAGAACGTTTTGGTGGGGGATCGATATTATGGATATTTTCCCATGAGCAATTATTTAAAAGTTAGTCCAAAAAATATAAGATCTTTTGGTTTTGTAGATGACTCTAATCATAGAAAACATCTACCAGCTGTGTATAACCAGTATACAAAAGTTTCAAAAAATTCTAATCAAATTTTAGAATATCATCCCACGATTAAGCCACTATTTTTAACTTCATTTTTAAATTACTATTTTTTGAAAGATGAAAATTTTTTTGATTCTGATCAAATAATACTTACTAGCGCTTCTTCTAAAACAGCTTTATCTTTAGCATTTTTGTTAAAAAAAAATAAAGCATTAGATCAGAAAAAGATTATTGGTATTACATCTAAAAAGAATATTAATTTTTTATTAAATATTGGTTTTTATGATACAGTTATAGCTTATGATAGTCTTGAAATGGAACTGAATTTATCTAAATTAATAGTTGTTGATTTTGCTGGTAATTCAGATTATTTAGAAAAAATACATAATTATTTTGGTGATTTATTAAAGTATGTTTGTTTAGTTGGATTAGCAGATTGGTCTTCAAGAATGGATTTTAAATCAATTCCTAATTCAAAATTTTTCTTTGCTCCAAGCCATGCTGAAAATAGATACAAAAAAATGGGAGTTAAAGAAACTATGTTACTCGCAGACAATCTCATGCAAGAGTTCATAATGAAAATTAAGAATTGTTTAAAATTAACTTATGTTGAGGGCCGAATAGAACTACACAAATTATATTTAAAATTCCTAAAAGGAAAAATAGATCCTAGTAAGGCTTACATAGTACAATCTGTAGAATAATTTTTTTAACTAATAATTATCTAATTTTGGAATCTAAATTTTATGGAAAACATTAGAAATTTTTGTATAATAGCTCATATTGATCATGGAAAAAGTACACTTGCAGATAGATTATTAGAGTTTACTGGATCTGTTGATAAAAGATATATGACTGATCAATTGCTTGACGATATGGATCTTGAAAAAGAGAGAGGAATTACCATTAAAAGTCATGCAATTCAGATGAGTCATAAAATTGATAATATTAGTTATGTACTTAATTTAATAGATACTCCTGGTCATGTTGATTTTTCATATGAAGTATCTAGATCAATTGCTTCATGCGAAGGAGCTTTATTAATAGTTGATGCGTCTCAGGGAATTCAAGCTCAAACTATATCCAATTTATATCTTGCTTTAGAGCAAGGTCTAGAAATTATACCTATTCTTAATAAGATTGATTTGCCAGGTGCAATGATAGATGAGGTGTCAGATCAAATTATTGACTTGACGGGGTGTAAATCTGATGATATTTTACACGTTAGTGCAAAAGAAGGTATTGGTATTGAAAAGGTTATTAAAACCATAATTAAAAAAATACCTTTTCCAAAAGGTGATCCTAGTAAAGCATTGCAAGCTATGATTTTCGATTCAGTTTTTAATTCCTTTAGAGGAATTGAAGTTTTATTTAGGGTATTCAATGGAAAAATAAGTAAAGGAGATAAAGTTAAATTTATAAATACAGGAAAAGAGTATAATGTGGATGAAATTGGTATTTTAAAATTTAAAAAAGAACCAAAATCTAAAATTGAAGCTGGAAATGTTGGCTATTTAATTTCGGGTATTAAGAATGCAAAAGAAGTAAAAGTTGGTGATACGATAACCCATTTTGATAACCCATCTAATCTATTAATTAAAGGATTTGAAGATGTTAAACCAATGGTTTTTGCTGGAATTTATCCTGTAGAAACTTCTGACTATGAAGAGTTAAGAAGTTCTTTGGAAAAATTACAATTAAATGATGCTTCATTAATTTGGGATCCAGAAACTTCTGCTGCTTTGGGCTTTGGTTTTAGGTGCGGGTTTTTAGGTATGTTGCATATGGATATAATACAAGAAAGATTAGAAAGAGAGTTTAATATGTCAGTAATAACAACTGTTCCATCTGTAGAGTTTAAATGTACAAAATCGAATGGAGATTTATTAAGTATATATGCACCTTCAGAAATGCCTGAGTTAAATGAAATTTCATATATTGAAGAACCTATTATTACTGCTCAAATAATAACAAAATCTAATTATATTGGTGGTATTATAAAGCTTTGTATTGATAGGCGAGGGATTATAACAAATCAGCTATATCTGTCAAAGGATAGAGTTGAATTATCTTTTACTTTACCACTGTCGGAGATAGTCTTTGACTTTTATGATAAGTTGAAATCTATTTCGAGAGGATATGCATCTTTGGACTATGAATTGTCTGGTTTTACAAAGTCAAAAATGGTTAAAATAGATATTATGTTAAATGGAGAAAGGGTTGATGCGTTGTCTGCTATTGTTCATAGAGAAAAAGCTTATGATTGGGGAAAGAAATTATGTATAAAGTTAAAAGAACTCCTTCCAAGACAGATGTTTGAAATTGCCATTCAGTCTTCAATAGGTAATAAAATTATATCTCGTGAAACAGTAAGAGCATTAAGAAAAAATGTTACTGCAAAATGTTATGGTGGTGATATTACAAGAAAAAGAAAGCTATTAGAAAAACAAAAAAAAGGCAAAAAAAGAATGCGACAAGTTGGTAACGTAGAAATACCGCAAGAAGCATTTATGGCAGTGTTAAAAATTGAACAATAATAATTATGGCGATAATAATTGATGGTAAAAAAATATCTACTTTGATTAAAGAAGAAATAAAAAATCAGGTTGAAGAAATTAAATCTAAAGGAGGAAGAGTTCCTCATTTGGCTGCAGTTTTAGTTGGTGAAGATGGTGCAAGCCTAACCTATGTATCGAATAAAGTATCTTCATGTAAGCAAGTAGGATTTAAATCTTCTTTAATTAATCTCCCTTATGAAATAAAGGAAGAAAAACTTTTAAAAGAAATTACTAGATTAAACAATGATAAAGAGGTAGATGGATTTATAGTTCAATTACCACTTCCAAAACATATAGATCAGAATAAAGTTCTTTTATCAATAAATCCGAAAAAAGATGTGGATGGATTTCATCCAACAAATTTTGGTAAAATGGCTCTTGATATGGAAACTTTTGTTTCAGCTACACCTTACGGAATAATGGAGCTATTGGAAAGATATAATATTGATACAAACGGTAAACATACTGTAGTGATTGGAAGGAGTAACATTGTTGGAAGACCAATAAGCATTCTTATGAGTAGAAAGGCTAAATTGGGTAATTCAACAGTAACAGTCGTTCATAGTAGAACAAAAAATTTAGAAACTTTCACTAAAAATGCAGATATAATTATATCTGCATTAGGAGTACCAAATTTTCTTAAGGCTAGTATGGTTAAAGATGGAGTTGTGGTTATTGATGTTGGGATCAATCGAGTAAAAGATTTAAATAAAACAAAAGGTTATGTCTTAAAAGGAGACGTAGATTTTGAGTCTGTTAAAGAAAAAGCAAGTCATATAACCCCTGTTCCTGGTGGTGTTGGACCTATGACCATAGCCTCGCTAATTCAAAATACTTTAAAAGCTTATAAAATTAATTTTGAAGGATCAAGATAAACTTCCTGTATTGGAATGCTTTTATAGTATTCAGGGCGAAGGAGCTCATTCAGGGAAACCTGCTTTTTTTATAAGGCTTGCTGGTTGTAATGTAAATTGTCATTGGTGTGATGTTAAAGAATCATGGTCTGTAGATGATGAGCAATATATTTCTATAAATCAAATAATGAATAAGGTTAAAAAGGCAAAAACAAATTTTGTCGTTATCACTGGCGGTGAACCTTTGCTCTATAATCTAGATCTTCTTACTAAAGAATTGAAAAAATTAAATAAAAAAATACACTTAGAAACGTCAGGGACACAACCTTTATCAGGTTCTTTCGATTGGATATGTTTTTCACCAAAAAAATTTAAAAAACCACTCGATATATTTTATAAAGTATCGGATGAACTAAAAATAGTTATTTGTAATAGGTCAGATTTTAAATGGGCAGAGTCTCATGTTCAATTATTAAAAAAAAATTCTTCTCTATTTCTGCAGCCAGAATGGTCGGTTGAAAAAAAAGTAAATCCATTAATTTTTGATTATATAAAAAAGAATCCTAAGTGGAAGCTATCTTTACAAATTCATAAGTTTTTAGGTGTAGATTAGTTTAATTCAATGAATTATAAATTTTTAATAAATCTTATTTTAATATTTTTCTTTTTTGAATCCACAGTGTTATCTAAAGATAAAAAATATGAAAAATTATACTTAAAGGGAAATGAATTTTTTAAAATAGGAGAATTTGATGACGCAATAACTTATTTTAAAAAGGCTATTAATCTTAATTCAAGTTATTGTCCTGCTATATATAAGCTTGGACTTTCATACAAGAAGTTATATGATTTTACAAGTTTTGTTGAGGCTTTTGAAAGCTATGAAGACTTACTATGTGAAAAATTTGATGATGAAGTAAAATTTCAATTGGGTGAGTATCATTTTTTAAATGGAAAAATTTTTCTCTCTCAAAAATATTTGAAAGGAATTAATGAAAAAGAAAATTTTCCTTTACTTTCCAAGTATCTTATCAATATTGACTATTATTTAAATCATCAATTTGACTCTTCATTGTTTTATTTTAAATCAAAATCTAATATTTCATATTATACTTTTCAATATTCTCCATTTATTAATTCTTCTTTGAATAGGATTTATTTTACTGGTAGAGAAGGGATAAATTTATTTGATGATGAAGATATTTTTTATGTTGAGAAAGACACATATGATAGTTGGAAAACACCGAATAAGTTAAGTTCAAAAATTAATACTCAAAATAATGAAGGATCTATATCCTTTAGTTCCAATTCTAAATTTATGGTGTACACATCTTGTGAATTAAATTTTAAAAAAAATAGTTGTGATTTATTTTATTCAGAAATGATTGATGGAATTTGGACAATACCTAAAAAAATGGATCAAAATATAAATTCTAATTATTGGGATTCTCAGCCTAATTTGTCATCTAATGGAAATATATTATTTTTTGTTTCTAATAGACCTGGTGGTCAGGGTGGGAGAGATATTTGGTACAGCATAAGAACAAATGTTGGGTGGTCACTTGCAAAGAATTTAAGTGGAGGAGTAAATACTGAGTTTGATGATATTGCACCTTTTATTTCAGAAAACTTGTTAGATTTTTATTTTTCTTCAAATAGAACCAATTCTTTTGGAGGTTTTGATATATATAGAGCGTCTAATTATAATATGGATTTTGGAAATGTTAATAATCTTGGATTCGAAATTAACAACCAACTAGATCAGTCATCATTCGCTATGAGTGATGGGATGGTAGTATATACCGAAGAGAATATTTTTAATAGTACAGTAAAAAGTGAACTGATTATTGGAAAACTAAATCAAGTTATTGATAAAGACTTAAGTTATCATTTATCTTTTCTTGTTATGGATTCATTAACAAAAAAAATTCTTAGACCAAATATTACTCTGATAAACAGTAAAATTGACGATGACTTATTTACCATGGATTTCAATTATGAAGGTAGGGTCTATATAGAAAGGCAAAATTTTGAAGGTGAAAGCTTTTTATTTAATTTGAAGGGTTATGAACCTAAGATAATTAAAAGTCAAAAAGCAAAAACACATTCAATTGTTCTAATGAATAGAATGAAGAAGTATTTTGTTTTAGAAAATGTTTATTTTGATTTTGATAAATATGATTTAAATGTGGAAGTAAAAAAATATCTCGATATAATTTATACTTGGCTACTTAAGAATCAGAATTTAAAAATTGAAATAGGTGGACATACTGATGATGTTGGAGGAGATGTATACAATATGAATCTATCGTTAAAAAGAGCATATTCTGTTTATGAATATTTGACTTCTAAAGGTGGGGTTGATAACCTATCTTATAAAGGGTATGGAAATTCAAAACCACGGAAAAATGAAGTGGAAAATTCTAAAAATCGCAGAATAGAATTTAAAATTTTTTAATATTATATGAAAATTGTTCTTAAGTTGATTTTTTAAAAAAAAAAGAATATTTATTCGAATAGTTACTTTTTGTATATATTTGAAGGCTATTACAGCATGTAATAGTGAGTGGTTTTTTAACAAAAACCTAAAAGTGATTCAATCTCGGCCCTTTTCGTTAGAATTAAGGATTGGGATTGTTGGCTGTATTTTACGTGAAATTTTGTGCTTTTTGCTCAAAATCTTTGTATTTTACAGTCTTATAATTATTGTAAAACAATTGTTAAATAAATTAAACAATTAAACTATGTTTAGATTTTTACTAGTTAGTTTCTTGTTCTTGGCATCCAACGTTTGGGCTCAAGACAGAACTATTTCAGGTAATATTACATCTGATGAGGACGGAAGCGGACTCCCTGGTGTTAATGTTATCATAAAAGGTACGACCGTTGGTACAACAACTGATGTTAACGGTTCTTATACATTAGACGTACCGTCTGATGGAGGTACCTTGGTATTTTCATTCATTGGTTTGGCATCTCAAGAAGTTGAAATAGGTGCGAGATCAGTGGTGGATGTAGTTATGAGCTCTGAGGTTGAAGAACTTCAAGAGGTTGTTGTAACTGCATTGGGTATCACCAAAGAAAAAGCTGCATTAGGATATGCGGTAACTTCTGTTGGTGGTTCACAGCTTGAAGCTAGACCCGAAGCAGACATAGCACGTTTATTAAGAGGGAAGGTCCCTGGTGTTGATATCACTTCTCAAAGTGGTGTTACAGGAACTGGAACAAATATTATTATTAGAGGTTATTCCTCTATTTCAGGTTCTAATCAACCTATGTTCGTTTTAGATGGTGTGCCAATTGATGCATCAACTTATTCAGACAGAGGATTTACACAGGGTGGTGCTACTGCCTCAAGTAGATTTTTAGATTTGGATCCTAATAACGTTGCTGAAGTTAGTGTGCTGAAAGGACTTGCTGCTACCGTATTATACGGTGAGGCTGGTAGAAATGGTGTGATTCTTATTACTACTAAAACTGGTCAACTTGGTGGACCTGTAGGTAATAAGAAAGTAGAAGTTTCATTTAGTCAATCATATTTTGTTAATAAGGTAGCTAGTTTACCTGATGATCAAGATAATTATGGTAATGGATGGCAAAACAGAGCTGCAGCTGCTTTTAGTAACTGGGGTGCTCCTTTTGACCAACCAAATAGAAATGGATTGACGGATGGTACTATTAAACACCCATATGATAGAGCTGTATGGCATGGTGTTTTCCCTGAGCTTATTGGAGCGAGATGGAAATATCAAGCATATGATAACCTACAAAACTTTTTTGTTGATGGAAGTCAAAAAAATACTTCCCTTGGTATAAGTGCTAGAGTAGGTAGTAATTCAAGTATTAAAGCAAATTATGGATGGACTAAAGATGATGGATATATTCCATTTAACGAGTACACAAAACATAATTTCTCTTTAGGTGCTAATACACAATTATCTAATGGTCTTAAGCTTACTGCTTCGTTCAATTATATTGAATCACAAGCTATTAAGCCACCAACTGCTCCTAGTAGAAACTCAAATTCTACACAGGTATCATTATTTGGTAATGTAATGTACACTCCAAGAAGTTGGAATTTATTTGGTCTTCCTTATGAGAGACCTGATACTCGTGGTAGTGTTTATTATAGGGGTAATAACGGTATGCAACATCCACTTTGGACTTTGCATAACGCTCACGATAGAGATGATGTAACTAGATTCATTGGTAACATGGGACTAAGCTACGAGATAGCTGACTTCTTAAGTATATCTTATAGATTAGGTATAGATAGAACTAGTCTTATGAACAACTACATGATCAATAAGAATGGTGTTCAAGGTTTTGCTGTTTTAGGTAGATACATGACATCAAATAGAAATAACGTGAATTATGATCAAACTGTTAATTTAAATGGTTCAGTTGAACTTAATCAAGATTTGGATTTAACTTTCCTTGTGGGAGCTAATCTTAAATCTAGAAATTATGAGCTGCATCAAATTAATAGTTCTGAGCAATTCATTTTTAATTTCTTCGATCATCAGAATTTCAGTGTTACTACTGCAAATTCTTATTTTTTACGTGAGAATACATATGGTGCATATGCAAACTTAAGTTTGTCATATAGAGACTATGCGTTTTTAGAAGCTTCTGCTCGAAACGACTGGACTTCAACTTTGGAGCCAGAAAATAGATCTGTATTGTATCCTTCTACTTCGATTTCTGTTTTACCACTTAAAGCGTTAGATATTAATAACGAAAATCTTAACTTCTTGAAAGTAAGATTTGGTTTTGGTACTTCTGCTGGTTATCCTTCTCCTTATAGTACAAGGGGTAGTTTGAATACTAGTACGAATGTATTTAAAACTGGTGCTGGTATAACACTTAACTCTAACTCTGTTAGTAACTTTTATGCTAACGCAGGTATTAAACCTGAGATTCATAAAGAATTAGAGCTGGGTATCGAAGGTAAATTCCTTAAAAATAGAGTAGGTATTGATATATCTGCATATACTAAGGATTCTGAAGACTTGATTATTAATTTAGAGTTAGATCAGTCTACTGGTTACAGTAGTTCTACTGTGAACTCTGCATCAATTAATAATAAAGGTATTGAAGCAATAATATCTGTAGTTCCTGTACAGTCAAGAGACTTTACATGGGAAATTGCAGGACAATTTTCTACACTGCAAAGTGAAGTGTTGTCTATTGCTGATGGTATTAGTAAAGTTTATGTTGCTGGTTATACCGGTCGTGGTAATATTGCAATTCCTGGAATGCCTTATGGTATTATGGAAGGGTCTACTATTGCTAGAGACTATGGTTCGCTAGATGGTTTAGATCATACTCAAGTACATTCTGATGATAGACTTAATTATACTCCTTTCCTAGATGCTAATGGTGGTTACACCTATTTAGGAACTGGTATGATTGGTGATCCTCAGCCTGACTTTGTTTATGGTGTTACTAACACTTTGTCTTATAAATGGGCAACAGTGAGAGTACAGTTTGATCATCAAGTTGGTGGAGATATGTTCACCACAACCGTATCAACAATGACTGGTAGAGGTATTCTTGGTAATACTGGATTTGATAGATTCGTTCCTGTTATAACTTCAGGTTTGAAACTTGATGGAACTCCATTTACTAAGCAAACTACTGCTAATCAACATTACTGGCCAAACACTGGTGTGTTCTATGATGAACAATCTGTGTACGATGCTTCAACTATGAGATTGAGAGAAGTATCTCTTTCTCTTGTAGCTCCAAAATCGTTCCTTAATGGAACACCTTTTGGAAATGCTAGTTTGACACTTTCTGCTCAAAACATATGGCATTTAGCATATAACACTCCTAAGGATGCTAATTTTGATCCTGAGGTTTCAAGTTATGGTACTGGTAATAATGTTAGAGGATTTGATGAAATGACGGGACCTACTGCTAAGAAGTATGGTGCTACATTAAGTCTTACTTTTTAATCTTATAAATTTTATATAATATGAAAAAGATAAATAAATTATTCTTAATTATAGCTTTTGTATTTGCTGGGTATTCTTGTGATTTAACAGATTTGGATCAATTAAATAATCCAAACGCTGTAACGGCTGAAAATGCTGATTTAGATTTATACTGGAATGCAATACAAACAAGCTTTGCTAGCTGGTGGGCAGGTAATCAATGGCCAATGTTACAGGTAACTAGAATTGAATGTATGACATGGGGTTCAACCTATGAAAATGCATACACTCCTGGTTCTTTTAATGGGTCATGGAATGGTGCTTATTCTGGACTGGTTCCTGATATAGATGCTATGAATGCTATGGCTTCAGAGAAAGAATCATGGATTCATGTTGGCGCAGGTAAAATTTTGAAGGGTTATATTCTTCAAATGCTTGTTGATAAACATGGTGATGTTCCTTATACTGAAGCATGGAAAGGTACAGAAAATGCTCAACCTAGTTTTGACTCTCAGACAGCTGTTTATGATGTTGCTGCTGGTCTTTATGACGAGGCTATTGCTGATTTAAATAAAACAGCAATTGGTGCTCCTGGTGTTGACATTTATTATGGAGCAAGTGCTGCTAAGTGGATTAAATTAGCTAACACTTTGAAATTTAGGATGGCTTTAAACAAAGGTGATGCTGGTGGAATTTCTTCTGCTTTAGCTGCTGGAGTTATACAAACTAGTTCTGATGACTGGACGTTCACTTATGGAACTAACAGATCAAATCCTAATTCAAGACATCCATGGTATTCTGGAGCATATGAAGCATGGGCTAGTTCCTATACTTCTAACTACTTTAAGTGGGAATTAATGGAAGAAAAAGGAATTCCAGATCCAAGGCTTAGATACTATTATAAAAGGCAAGATTTGGATGCTTCTGACGAAGACTTATTCACTTTAGACTGTGTTGTTGTTGGAACTGAACCACTTTGGTACAGAGATCCTTATGTTAACGCATACGGAGTTACAACTAACTGGCCATTTTGTTTAGGTAGTAATGCTGTAGAAGCTGATCCAAAAAATGCAAAAGGTTATTGGGGAAGAGATCATGGTAATGATGATGGTACTCCACCTGATGGTCAAAAGAGAACTGCTAGAGGCATTTATCCTGCATCAGGAATGTATGATGATGGTAATGCTGCTACTGGAGTTTTTGGTAGTGGATATGGCCACACACAACGTAGTGGAACTACTGGTGGTGGTGGTGATGGACATCAACCAATGTTAATGGCAAGTCATGTGTATTTCATGAGAGCAGAGGCTGCTCAAGATGGATTATCTAGTGAAAATGCTAGAGATATGCTTGAAACAGCTATAAGACAATCAATTGATGAAGTAATGAGTTACTCAGCTGGCTGGGGAACTGTTGGTGATTTAAATGGTGATGGTGTTGGTGCTGTTCCTGAAGCTAGAAACATAAACAGTTATGTTAACTATGTTCTTAATGCATACGATGCTGCTGGCGACTCTGAAGCTAAACTTAACATTATTGTTAAGGAATACAGATTAGCTTGTATGGGTAATGGTATTGAACCATATAACTCTATGAGAAGAACTGGGCATCCAACTGAAATGCAACCTTCTATGAAGGCAGCTTCAGCTGGAACTTTCCCTAGGTTGTTTCCTTATCCTTCAGATGTAACGAACTTAAACGCTAACGCACCCGTTAGAACTGGTTTAGGTGAGAAAGTCTTTTGGGATAGAGCTGGAAGTTTAAATTAATTTTTTAAATATATAATAATATGAAAAATTTGAAAAAACTATTTACAATTTTTATCGCTACATTGACAGCGATTGCTTGTGGGGAACCTGAAATACCAGTTGAGCTTTTTGAAGTTATGGACAAAGGTGCATATGCTAGAAAAATGACTCAGACAGGAAAGTATAACTTTTTTGATATACCAAACTCCTCTATTGATTTACATGTAGAGTATTATGATGAGGCTAAAGGAGCTAACATCGCTGAGTTTGATATTGATATCGAGTATGTTGATCTTGTTTCTGGTGGAAGTAAAAATAGAGCTAGAGTTAATTTTCAAACTATTTCTTCTTCGGAATTTGTAACAAATTCTGATGGTTATCTTAGTTCTGATATTAGTCTACCTTTTTCAGGTGCTTTGGCTGCGGTTGGAGCTACTTCTGCTGATATAGATGGTGGTTCCTATTTTAGGTATCATTTTACTATAACAAAGAAAGATGGAACAGTATTCACGAATGAAAACACGGGACCAAATATGAAGTCTTCAAATGCTTTTGGAGCTTTATTCTATTTAGATGTTGCTATTGTATGTCCTTCTGCTTTAGAAGGTACATTCAATGCGGTAACTCTTGGATGGTGTGGTGTTTCTAGTGCTAGTAATCAGTTCGAATGGGAGAAATCTGGAGCTGAAAACTTATATGCTGTTGTTGGTGGTGATTTCTCATATGGTGCTTATTTCACTTGCTATGGTGGGTGGACTGGAAAACCTATGGGTAATCTGAAAGTTCAAGATGCATGTGGTATTTTATCACCTACTGGTGCTTCACAATGGTCAGAGGTTTACACGTTTAATGACGTAAACTTATCAGCTGATCGATCTACTTTAACTATTGACTGGGTCAATGATTATGGTGAGAGTGGGGTAACAGATATGACCGGATGGTCAGGTGGTTTATGGCCGGCAGGACTTAACTAACTAGTAATTCTCATATATTTCTATATATATGAAAAAATTAAGGTAACGATGAAAGTCGTTACCTTTTTTTTTATATGATTATTTAATCTTTTGATTATTTAATCTTTTTTTCTTTTATTTTAGCTTCATGATTAAAAGAATAGTACTTTTTCTTTTATTACTGTCATTTAATAAATCAAATCTATTTTCTCAACTTTATTTTAATGAGGTATCTTCTTTTGAAGATTTTAATCATACTTATTTTAATGGGGTATCTGGAGCTGGCGTAAGTTTTGTTGATTTTAATCAAGATGGACTCGATGATATATCTATACCTACAAATTCAGAAAATTCAATTCTTTTTTTCAAAAATTCTAATAATAAATTTGAGCTTATAAATTTAAATATTGATTTTCCTTATCAAGCAAAGCAGATCTTATGGATAGATTATGATAATGATCATGATAAAGATTTATATGTTACTTCTTTTAATGGAAGGAATAAACTTTTTCAAAATCAAGGTTTTTTATATTTTAATGACGTAACCTCTCAGGTTGGATTGCCAGATTCTATTTCTAGTTCTTTTGGTTCTTCCTGGTCGGATATTAATAATGATGGATATTTAGATTTATTTCAAACTTATAGAAATGAAGATTCTACTGTTAATACAAGTAAATTATTTTTAAGTAATGCTGGGAGTTCTTTTTCTGATATAACTTCTTCATCTGGTATTTTGGAATTAAAAAAACTTCCTTTTTGTGCTACTTTTATAGATATAAATAAAGATAATTTTCAGGATTTGTATATAGCTAATGATAAAATGACAGCTAATTCTCTTTATTATAATAATGCCAATAACACGTTTTCAGATATAAGTACTTCTTCAAACACTGGGATTGCTATGAATGGAATGTCTGTTTCTGTTAATGATTATAATAATGATGGATATTTTGATATTTATTCTACTAATATAGAAGTTGGTAATAAAATGTTTGTAAACAATAAGGATTTAACTTTTACTGAGTCCGCTAATGAATTAGGAATTTCTTTTAATGGAATTGGTTGGGGCTCACAATTTCAAGATTTTGATCTTGATGGATATGAAGATATATATGTTAGTGGTTCCATTATTGGTACAGATCCTTTATCAAGTGCTTATTATTCTAATATTTTTGGTAAATATTTTACCCTTAATTCTTCTGTAGGCCTTGAAATGGATACAGTTAGTAGTTTTGGAAATGGCATTGGTGATTTTAACAATGATGGTCTTCCCGATATTGTTGTTTTAAATAATTTTCCTTCAAATTCTTTTTTATTTAAGAATACTTACGCAGGACCTAATAATTGGATTAAAGTCAATCTCATAGGATTAGAATCTAATAATGATGGATATGGTTCTATTTTAGAATTATATTCTGGTGACCTTATACAGACTAGATTATCACATTCAACTCAGGGGTATATTTCTCAGAATGCTAATACTATATTTTTTGGTATAAATACTAATTTAAAAATTGATTCTTTAATAATTAGATGGTCTTCAGGAATAATTGATAAAATACTCGATCCAAATATTAATTCAACTTTAAATATTTTTGAAGGGTCTTCTTTAATTCCTCCAAGAATTTTTTCTCGTTTTTCTTCTTTTTGTGAAGGAGGTTCTATCATCTTAGAAGCTGGAGATTTTAATTCTTATAAATGGTCTAATGGTGATACCACAAAAAAAATTACAGTATATGATGAAGGATATTACTTTGTAGAGGTAACTGATGGAGATGGTAATATTTTTATGTCTGATTCAATGTTAGTTACGGTAGAAAATTTGCCTGAATTTTCATTGATAACAAAAGACATAACTTCTACTCATTCTAGTTCTATAAAAATTACAGGATTGGATGAAAATATTTCTTATTATGTCTCTTTAGATAATTCTGTATATTTAGAAAATAACTTTTATATCTCAAATATAACCTCAGGAGATCATATTATAAGAGTTAGAGATTCTTTTGGATGTGAATTTGTTAAAGAATTTACAATTTTAAATCTTGTCAAAGAATCTTCTTCATCAGAGGAATATGATAAAAGTGTAGCAAGAAAATGGATGGAGGTTTTGCTGGGTGCAATTCGTAATGATTTAGCAAGACCACCTATTCACGCAAGGAATCTTTTTCATATATCTGCAATGATGTATGATGCCTTTGTTATAAAAAATAAAATAGTTGATAATATTAATTTATCATCATACCTATTAAACAAAATAATAGATGATATTAATTATAGTTTTGTTTATCCTCAAAACTCATTTTTTGATGAAGATGCTTTAAATAAAATTATTTCGTTTTCATCCTATAATCTTTTAAAGCATAGGTTTAAGAATTCTATAAATGCGGCCATTACATTAGGTAGAATCGATTCTATGATGATTAATTTGGATTATGATTATAGTTTTAACGATTTGGATTATATAAGTGGAGACCCAAGATCAATTGGTAATTACCTTTCAAAATTATATATTGAATATGGTTTGCATGATAATTCTAATGAAATAAATAATTATTCAAATACTTATTATAAACCACTTAACCCTCCTTTGAACCCTGAATTACCGGGTAATCCAGATATAATAGATCCTAATAGGTGGCAATCTTTATTATTGGGTGAGTTTATTGATCAATCAGGGAATCTTATTGAGGGTGTGCCTGATTTTATTTCTCCTGAGTGGGGGAACGTATTACCATTTGCTCTTTTACAAGAAGATATGGTTATCAAGGTAAGAGATGATGATATCTATAAGGTATATCATGACCCCGGTGATCCTCCATACTTAGATACTACTAATCAAAATCAGTCAAATAATATTTTTAAACAAGCATTTTCAATGGTTTCAGTTTGGTCTTCTCATTTAGATAGAAAAGATGAAGTAATCTGGGATATTTCTCCTAAATCGATAGGAAATGTAATAAATTATCCAAATACAATTGATGAATATTTATCATTCTATAATTATTTTGATGGAGGTGATAATGGAAATGGTTATGAATCAAATCCTATAACTGGAATGCCATATGAAGAACAATTTGTTCCTAGGGGTGATTACACAAGAGTTTTAGCAGAATTTTGGGCTGATGGCCCTGATTCTGAGACACCTCCAGGACATTGGTTTGTTATATTAAATCAAGTTAATGATAGTGAATTTTTAGAAAAAAAGTTTGAAGGAGAAGGAGAGACCTTAGATGATTTAGAGTGGGATATTAAATCTTATTTTACTTTGGGAGGAGCGATGCATGATGCTGCAATTACAGCTTGGGGCATTAAAGGGTATTATGATTATATAAGACCAATTTCAGTAATAAGATATTTATCTGATCAGGGGCAGTCAACATATATTGATTCTTTAAATTATAATATAAATGGAATTAATCTAATAGATAATTATATTGAACTTGTTCATGTAGATGACCCTTTAGTTGGTGATAATTTAGAGAATCTTGGAAAAATTAAGTTATTTACTTGGAATGGCCATACAAGTCAGGGTAGTTCTGGTGAATCGGGTTCTGGTTGGATTCTTGCTGAAAATTGGTGGCCATATCAAAGGCCAACCTTTGTTACACCTCCTTTTGCTGGTTATGTTTCTGGTCATTCAACATACTCAAAAGCAGCAGCAATAGTACTATCAAAAATTACTGGAAGTTCATTTTTTCCTGGTGGTATGGGTGAATTTCATATTAATAAAAACGAATTTTTAGTTTTTGAAAAGGGTCCATCTCTGGATATGATACTTCAGTGGGCCAAATATGAAGATGCGGCTGATCAGTGTTCACTTTCAAGGATATGGGGTGGTATTCATCCTTATATTGATGATCTTCCTGGAAGATTAATCGGGATAAATATTGGTGAAGATGCTTTTAATTTAGCAAAGACATATTTTCAAAGTGATGATATAATTAATAAAATAGAGAATTATTTAAATGATTATGTTATTTATCCTAACCCAACAAGAAATAATTCATTTATTAATTTAATTAATGAGTCTTCTAAATCAATTTCTTCTATTGAATTGTATGATTTAAATGGAATTAAACAAAAAGTAAATTTCTATAAAAGTGTAGAAAAAAATTATAAAATTGAAGCTTCAAATCTTTACAGTGGAGTTTATATAATGTACGTAATTTTTTCTGATGGATCTCATAAATCAACTAAATTAGTAGTAAGGAAATGACCGTATATAGAATATCATATTTTGTAATATTATTATTTGTTTTTTCTTGTGATAATAAACTTATTTATAGTGATGTAACTCTTGAAACAGCGTCATATAATTATTCGAATTATAGCATTAAGTTTTCATTAGATAAAGAAGCAGAAGCCTACATATCTTATTGGCCTGTGGATTCAATTGATAATAAATTTAGATCTATAGTTTCAAAAGTTAAAAAAGATCATCAGATAAACTTAACTTTATTAGAACCTTCTCAGAAGTATAATTTTATTATTCACTCAACTTATAAAAATTCAAATTATAATTCTCAATTATTTTCTTTTACCTCAAGAGAGCTTCCTTATAAATTTCCAGCATTTGAAATTAAAAAAAAATATAATTTTAATGGATACATTTTTTTAAGAACTCAAACTAATCCAGGGATTCAATTATTAATTAATTCTGATGGAGTTCCATTATGGTATGGTATGGCAGATACAACCTTATCAAGACCGTTTAACACCATTAATTCACAATCATATTTATCACTATCTTCAAAGAGTCTAATTGAAGAAATTTCATTTACAGGGGATACTATAACATCTATTAATACAGATAATAATGTTCTTCATCATGACATTTTAAAACATCAAAATAGGTATGTAGGACTTTCTTACAAATATTTTGAATTAAAAGATAATACCAAATTTAGTAGCTTAAAGGGAGATGGAATTGTTGTATATGATTCTGATGGTAAATTGTTATGGGAATGGAATATATTTGATTTTGTAGATCCAACAGATGAAGATAATGGATATAAAATACAAGAAGATTGGAGTCATGCAAATGGAATAAGTATTGATTCTGATGGAAATTTTTTAATATCATTTAGAAGTTTTAATCAGATATGGAAAATTAATTCTTTAACTGGTCAGATTATTTGGAAACTTGGTATTAATGGTGATTTTGATTTATCTGAGAATGAAATTTTTTATCAACAACATGCTATTCATAAAATTGATGATGATATATATATGTTGTTTGATAATGGTGATGCTGAATTAAGAAAATCTTCTAGAGCCTTAATTTTTAAATTGGATGAAAAGAATAATGATTTTCAAATTGAAAAAAGTATTTTTTTACCAGATGATTTATTTAGTTTTAAACAAGGTAGTGTGTATCTTTTTGATCAGGATAAATTTCTTTTTGCAAGCAGTGTGAATAATAGAGTTGTTATAACTAATATGAATGGTGAAGTATTGTGGAATTTAAATAGTGATTATTCTTTTTATAGGGCATATTATTTAAATCAAAGACTTTAAACTAAAAAGGCTGAATTTAAAATTAAAATAAGATTTTAAATATTAATTTATTTTTGACCATTGACTTTGTAGAGTAATATTTTTTAAAGCAGTAGGAAATGAATCTATTGGTACTTTTCTTAGGTAACTTAGGTTAATATGATCTGAATCTATAAAATCTATTTTAAATGCTCTTATAATCTGTTCTGGATTTTCTTCATAAGCCAAAAAAAGACTATCATCCTCTAATTCATAGACCATTAATGTATTAAAATAAAAAACAAGATTATCTGATCTAAATGATATTATTGGGGGTTGAACAGGGGAGGGTTTTTCAATATTGTTTTCTAATAAAACATTCATTTTCCAATCACCTTTTAATTTTATTGGCTTGGAACAAGAAAAAATAATAATTAAAGTAAAAAAATAAATTATCTTTCGCATAAGATATTTAAATTTATAAAGAAAAATCAACCATGAAAAATAAAATCTCTTATATAAGATTATTTTTTATTTTTTTAAAAACAGGAACTATTTCTTTTGGTGGTTACATGATGTTGATTGCAATGATAAAGTATGAATTTGTTGAGAGAACAAGGATACTTAAAAATAGTAAAATTCTTGATGCAATAACTATGGCCAGTTTCTTGCCTGGTCCCATGGCAATCAATGTAGCGTCATATGTTGGGTTTTTGTTAAAAGGATGGAAAGGTGCAGTAATATCATTTTTAGCTGTATTATTACCCTCTTTCTTGATTATGCTTTTATTTTCTCATTTATATTTAAATTCTCAAAATATTCCTGGATTTACTTCTTTTTTTATGGGAGTTATGCCCGTTGTTTCTGCTGTTATTTTTACTGTTGCATATGATATTTTTAAAGAAACTAAAAATAAAATTTTTTCTTTTACTTTGGTCGTCTTAAGTTTTATGATTGCGTATTCAGTAAAAGGATATATATCAATAATATTACCTCTTTTAATTTGTGGTCTTTTAAATATTTTTTATAATAAAAAGAAAATAAAATTTGGAGTTTCTTTTAGTAACTCATCAAAAAATTTTATAAAAATAAAAGGTATTCTAATTGCCTCATTCATAATGGCTACATTATATTTTTTTTTGAATAATGCAACAATTGATACAAAAACTTTTAATCTAGCTAGAATTTTTTCTAATATATCTTTGACATTATTTGGAGGTGGTTATGTTTTTATTCCATATTTAGATAAAATAATTGTTGAGCAGCTTGGTTGGTTAACTCAAAGAGAGTTCATTGATTCAATTGCTATGGGTCAAATAACCCCAGGACCAATTTTAATAACTGCTACTTTTATAGGGTATAAAATAAATGGCATAGTTGGAGCTTTTATAGCTACAATTTCAATATTTCTTCCTTCTTCAGTTATTATTATATTCTTTTCAAGAGTATATTATTTTTTCAAAAAAAATGCCTTTTTTAAAATAGTGATTAAAGGTTTTAAAATTGGTATCATTGGACTTATATGTTATGCGGGTTATGTTATAATGTTTAGAGGAGAAATTTTCAATTCTTTTAATATTCTGATATTTATTATATCATTTTTAATTCTTTCGAAAAAAATAATTCATCCTTTGTTTTTAATATTAACATTTGGTGTATTGGGATATTATTTAGAACTTCACGGATGAAATTTATACAGTTTATTGGAACTCAAAGATCGGGATCTAATTTGGTAAGATTAATGTTGAGCCAGCTCCAAGGAATATACGCTCCTCATCCACCACATATCCTTAAAACTTTTTATCCTTTACTTGCTAAATATGGAAATTTAAATTCTAAAAAGAATTTTGAATTTCTTATTGATGATGTTATAAGTTGGATACGATTAAATCCAGTTAAATGGAATGAAATACCAACAAAAAATCAGATACTTAAAAAGGTAATGGCTAGGTCTTTGTTTCAAGTTTTTAGGTCTGTATATGAAATAAATGCTGTAAAAGAAAAAAATATAAAATATTGGTGTTGTAAGAGTTTATATAATTTAAATTTTTTTGATAATAAAAATTTTAGAGAATTAGAGCCAATTTATATTTATATCTATAGAGATGGTAGAGACGTAGCATCTTCATTTATTAAGGCTCCTATTGGAGATAAGCATATATATTTTTTAGCAAAAAAGTGGTATAGAGATCAGAAAACTTCATTAAAAATTAAAAAGAATTACTCTAGAGAAAATTTTTTTTCTATTAAATATGAAGATTTGCTTTCTAATCCAAAAAAAATAATTCAAAATTTTTGTGATAAGTATTTGATAGATTATAATGATAATTTTATTGATTTTTATAAGTCTGATGATTCAATTATTGCTTCTTCTTCTGGAAAATTGTGGAAAAATTTATCTAAACCGTTAATAAAGAATAATAAAGAAAAATATATTGATGAGTTAAGTGCTAATCAAATTTTGTTGTTTGAATCTATTAATTATAGATATTTAAAAATGTTGAATTATAAATTGAAATATGATAATTCAAAATTTATTAATTCATTTTCAAAGAAAGATCTATTAAATTATAATATTCTTAATAATAAATTAAGAGATGAATTTTTTAGCAAAATATCATCAATGGAATTATCTAAAAGAGAGAGTCAATTACAATTTTTAGAAAAAATAAATAACTAAAATTTTTTTATTTTAAAATATTTACAATCAGATTCTAAATAATGTGAAGAATACATCCATTCTCCTACATTATAGTACTTACTTTTATCACTTATTTGTCTTTTTGTTACTTTATGACTATGTCCGAATACATAAATATCTTTATGGTTATTTATTTCATAATCTTTACAATAATTGACAATTCTTTCATCATTTATATTAGAAATAGTGTTATCTATTTTATTATTATTTTTTCTTGAAAAATATTCGCCAAGAACTATACCGATATCAGGATGAAGTATTCTAAAAAGAAATTGTAAAATTTTATTTTTAAAAAGATTTTTTAATAATTTATATCCTTTATCTCCTTTTCCTAGACCATCTCCATGACCTATTAAAAAATTTATGTGATTAATATTAAATTCTGTAGGATTATGATATACTTTAATTCCTAAATTTTGAAAATAATCTAATGTCCACATGTCATGATTTCCTACAAAATAATGGATGTTTATTTTTTCTTCTATTATTTCAATAAATTTTCCTAATAATCGGATGTATCCTTTGGGAACAGTCTTTTTATATTCAAACCAGAAGTCAAAAACATCACCCATTAAGAATATTTCTTGGGCATCTTTTTTTATAGTATCAAGCCATTTAACTATATGTTTTTCTCTTTGAATCGATGAAATTTCATTGGGTCTTCCCAAATGAAAATCTCCAGCAAAGTATAATTTTTTATTCTTCTGTAGTTTGAGGTTTATTTTCTTCATTATCTTTTTGAATTTTTTCCTCAATTTTATTTTCATCTTTTTCTCTAGTAAAAGATTGATAATTTGTAGGATTTTTAAATGGTCTTTTACCAATGAGAATCTCTATATCATTTTGAAAAAGAATTTCTTTTTCTAATAATTTTTTAGCAACTTTTTCAAGTTGTTCTTTTTTATTAATAAGTAAGTTTTTTGTTCGTTCGTATGCATTCTCAACAATTCTTTTAACTTCAAGATCAATTTTTTCAGCAGTGGAATCAGAATAAGGTTTTGTAAAATTATAATCTGATTGTTTTGAATCAAAAAATGAAATATTACCTATACTCTTGTTCATTCCATATACGGTCACTATACTATAAGCCATTTTTGTGATTCGTTCTAGATCATTTAATGCTCCTGTAGAAATTTTTCCAAATATTATTTCTTCAGCAGCTCGACCACCTAGTGCCATACACATTTCATCTATTAATTGATCTGTTTGGTATAAAAATTGTTCTTTAGGTAGGTATTGAGCATAACCAAGTGCGGCAATACCTCTTGGTACAATACTAACTTTTACTAGTGGATCTGCGTGTTCAAGATACCATCCTGCAATAGCATGACCAGCTTCGTGGTATGCCACTATTTTTTTTTCTTCTGGAGAGATTAGTTTATTTTTTTTCTCTAGACCTCCTATTACTCTATCTATTGCATCTTGAAAATCATCCATTTCAATAGTTTTTTTATTTTTTCTTGCCGCAATTAAAGCCGATTCATTACAGACATTGGCAATTTCAGCTCCTGCAAAACCTGGAGTTTGTGCTGCTAAATTTTTAAGATTAACGTCTTCATTTAAGGTAAGTCCCCTAACATGTACTTTAAAAATAGCTTCTCTTCCAATTAAATCTGGTTTGTCAATAGATATTTGTCTGTCAAATCTACCTGGTCTTAATAAGGCTGAATCTAAAACATCAGGTCTATTGGTTGCAGCTAGAATAATTACTCCTGAATCGGTAGAAAATCCATCCATTTCAACAAGTAATGAGTTTAGGGTATTTTCTCTTTCATCATTTGAACCTGGCATTTGTCCTCTTCCTCTTGATCTTCCTATAGCATCTATTTCATCAATGAAGACTATACATGGAGCTTTTTCTTTAGCTTTTTTAAATAAATCTCTTACCCTTGCTGCTCCTACTCCTACAAACATTTCTACAAAATCAGATCCTGATAATGAGTAAAAAGGTACAGCTGCTTCTCCAGCAACAGCTTTAGCTAGAAGAGTTTTTCCTGTTCCTGGTGCACCTACCAATAAAGCTCCTTTTGGAATTTTTCCACCAAGTTTTGTAAATTTTTTTGGAGTTTTCAAAAATTCTACAATTTCTTTTACTTCTTCTTTTGCTTCTTCAAGACCTGCAACATCATGAAATGTTAACTTTATTTTACTCTCTTTATCAAAGAGTGAAGCTTTTGATTTTCCAATATTAAATAATTGACCTCCAGGACCCCCTCCTCCAGACATTCTTCTAATTAAGAACCAAAATCCAATTAAAATTAAAATAGTAAATCCCCACGTTTGTAGAAAAGAATAAAAATCATACCTTTTTTCAGTTAAGTATTCAACTTCTTTATTATTACTTTTTTTCATTTGACCTATCAAATCAAAATATCTTTTTTCAAAGCTTTCTATAGATGATATTTCAAGTTGATAATGGGGTCCATTTGTATTTTGGATTAACCTTGATGACTCAAGCTCATCTTTATAGGTTGAGTTTTGAAGAGCGTCTTCATTAAGTGTTATTTCTACAATTTCTTGATTCTTTATAACGACTATTTTTGATACATCATGACTTGTTATCATTTTTGTAAAACGATTATAATCTATATTAATTGGATTATTACTGAAAAGACCATATGCCAGGTATATAAATGATGATATTAATAATATAATCCATAATTGTGTATTAAATTGTGGTTTCTTTTCTAATAGATTTTTTTTATTATCTTTCATTTCAATTTATTTTACAATTTCTAATTTAGCATCACCCCATAATTTTTCAAGATTATATAAACTTCTTTTATTTTCTTGAAAAATATGTACAACTACATTAACAAAATCAATTAATATCCATTCTTTATTTATTTTTCCCTCTTTTTTCCATGGTTTTTCGTTGAATTTTTTTGAAACCTTTTCTTCTATAATATTAGCTATAGCATCTATTTGAGTAGTTGATTTTCCAGTACATAAAACGAAATAATCAGTAACAGAATTATTAATTTTTTTTAAGTTTAGTATTTTGATATCTTCAGCTTTATTTTTATTCATACAAGAGGCTATAAATTTACTCAGTTTGTTTGAATTTATATTTTGTTTGATTTGCAATTTTTAAGAAATTAAATATTATTTAAATTTAGTTAATATATGAACAATAATTCTGCCAAAACCTTATTTGACAATAAAACTTATATTTTTATGACAGAATGTCTTTCTACTAATGACTATTTGTTGAAACTTTTGAAAAAAAAGAACTATGAAGAAGGGACCATGGTTCATACAAATTATCAAAAAAATGGTAGAGGACAAAGAAATAATGAATGGTTATCTGAAAATGGTAAAAATTTAACTTTTTCTTTTCTGTTAGAACCATATGTTGAATTATCAAATCAATTTTTTTTACACATAATTACTTCAATTTCTATATTTAAAACATTATTAAAAATTAATATTAAAAATATCTCAATTAAATGGCCAAATGATATTTATGTAAATGATAAAAAAATAGCTGGTATTTTAATAGAAAATCTTGTTTATCGAAAATTTATACATAAATCTGTGATCGGTGTCGGATTAAATATTAATCAAGCTAATTTTGGTAGTCTTAATGCAACATCAATAATTAATGAAACCTTGAAAAAGCATAGTCTTGATCAAATTCTTAAAATTTTTAAGTCGACTTTTAATAAAGAATATTTAAAACTTAACTCTAATAAAATTCATGAAGAGTTTGATTTTTATAAAAAAAATCTTATTGGTTATCAGGTAGAAAAGAAGTATGAATATAATTCTGATGTAATTAAGGGAAAAATTATTGATATTTTATCAGATGGTATCTTGGTTATTCAAACAAAAAATTCTATAATGAAACTTAATTTTGGTGATATAAGATTAGTTTGACCAATTGTTTTTTATTTTAAAAGCTCCTAGTTTTGAATATGAAGACTAAATATATAATATTATCCGCTCCATCTGGTTCTGGAAAATCAACTATAGCATCTTTTTTATTGCATGAAATTGAATCACTTTCTTTTTCAGTTTCAGCAACGAATAGAAAAAAAAGAATAAATGAAAATGAAGGAATAGATTATTATTTCATTTCTAGAGAAAAATTTGAGTCTCATATTGAAAGTAATGATTTTATTGAATGGGAAGAGGTTTATACAAATCATTATAAAGGGACTTTAAAGTCAGAAATAGATAGATTAATAACAGAAAAAAGAAATATAATTTTTGATGTTGATGTTTCAGGAGGTTTGAATTTAAAAAAATACTTTGGAAACAATGCATTGTCAGTCTTTATAGATGTTCCAAATTTGGAAACATTGAAAAATAGATTATTAGTAAGGGGCAGTGAAAATTATAAAAGTTTAAAAGAAAGAATTGAGAAATCTAAGTCTGAAATAAAAATGAGAGATAAGTTTGATATTATCATAATGAATGATAGAATGAGTAGAGCAAAAAAAGAAATATTAACTATTGTAAAAAATTTTATTAAAAAATGAATATAGGCCTCTTTTTTGGTACATTTAATCCTATCCATAATGGACATATTTATATTTCTAAAGAAGTTTTAAACTCAAAAAGAGTAGATAAAATTTGGTTGATTGTATCTCCTCAAAATCTATTCAAGAAAAGTTCAATAATTTTAGATAAAAATATTAGAATGAATATGGTGAATAATGCTGTCAAAAAATTAAAAAATATTTATTCTTCATCAGTTGAATTTGAATTAGAAAAACCTAATTATACAGTTAATACTTTAAATTTTTTATCTGCTAATTATTCTGCAAATAATTTTAAAATTATTATTGGAGAAGATAATTTAGAATTATTTGATACATGGAAAGATAGTGACTTTATAAAAAAGAACTATGAGTTAATTGTGTATCCTAGAAAAAAGAAAAAAATATCAAAAGAATTATTTGATGGTAAATTGATTAAAATATCATCGACTGATATAAGAAAAAAAATTAATAATAAAGAGTCAATAAAACATTTGGTTCCAAGAAATGTTGAAAAGGAAATTTTAGAAAATGGTTACTATAGTTAAATAGTAATTAATTCTTTTTCTTTAATGTCAATGATATTATCTATTTTCTCAATATAAGAATTAGTTATTTTTTGAATTTGATCTTCTCCAGTTCTTATTTCATCTTCTGATGCTCCATCATTAGAAAGTTTTTTGATGTATTCATTGGATTCTTTTCTGGAAGATCGAATACTTATCTTTCCTTTTTCTCCTTCATTTTTAATTTGTTTTATAAGGATTAATCTTCTTTCTTCAGTTAATGGTGGAATGTTTATTATTATATTTTCACCATCATTTTGAGGATTTAAACCAAGATCACTTTCTGTGATTGCTTTTTCAATATCTTGGATAATAGTTTTTTCCCAAGGTTTTATAAATAATGTTCTGTTATCTGGTGTACTAATTGATGCTAACTGAATTATTGGGGTTTGTACATTATAGTAATCTACATTTATACCATCTAACATATTTGGCATAGCCTTTCCGGCTCTTACTTTAGTTAGTTCTTTTGTTAGAAATTGAATGGTTTTTTCCATTCTTTCTTTTGTATCTTCTAATATTAAATCAATTTCTTCCATATTAATAAATTAAAGTACCAATTTTTTTACCTTCAATAATTTTAATCAGATTACCTGGTTTATTCATATCAAAAACAATTATAGGTAAATTGTTTTCTTTACATAAGGTGAAAGCGGTCATGTCCATTATGTTAAGATTTTTTTTGTATACATCATCAAAGGATATTTCATTAAATTTTTTAGCTGAAGATGATATTTCAGGATCTGAATTATATACTCCATCAACTCTTGTGCCTTTAAGTACAATGTCTGCTTCAATTTCTATTGCACGTAAACTAGCGGTAGAATCAGTTGTAAAATAGGGTTTTCCAAGACCTGCTCCAAAAATGACAATCCTATTTTTTTCTAGATGTCTAATGGCTTTTCTTCTGATAAATGGCTCACATACTTGATCAATATTAAAACCTGATAATAATCTAGTATCACATCCAATTTTTTCTAAAAAACTTTGTAGTGCCATACAATTTATTACTGTTGCTAACATTCCCATATAATCTCCTTGAACTCTATCAATACCAGTTTTTTCTGATTCGATACCTCTATAAATATTTCCACCACCAATTACTATTGCAATCTCAATTCCTAAATTTTGAATATTTTTAATTTCATTAGAATAGTTTTCTAATTTATTAGAATCAATACCAAAATTTTTATTTCCTATTAATGCTTCTCCGCTAAGTTTAAGTAATATTCTTTTGTATTTCATAAGGTTTTAATTTTTGTAAATATAATATAGTTCGTATTTATGGAGTTGTAATTCATAAATTATTATAATCACAATTTGTATTTAAAAGTTTGTATAAAATAAAAAACAGTATAATTTTGCTGACCTTTGAGCTGAATAGGCTACAAATTATGATTCTTTAAGAAGGGGAGATACCAAAGCGGCCAACTGGGGCAGACTGTAACTCTGCTGACTTATGTCTTCGTAGGTTCGAATCCTACTCTCCCCACTTAATTTTTTATGATAATAAGCGGGCGTAGCTCAGTTGGTAGAGCGACAGCCTTCCAAGCTGTAGGTCGAGGGTTCGAATCTCTTCGCCCGCTCATAAGCCGATGTAGCTCAGAGGTAGAGTACTTCCTTGGTAAGGAAGAGGCCACGGGTTCAATTCCCGTCATCGGCTCATTAAAAGATGTAAAAAATTGAATTATTATTTATTTAAGTTAAATTTGAGTTTTAAATTTTAAAAATTATGGCAAAAGAAACCTTTGATAGATCAAAACCCCATGTAAATATAGGAACTGTGGGACATGTTGATCATGGTAAAACTACTCTTACTGCAGCAATTACTAAAGTCTTATCGGATAAAGGATTAGCTGAAAAAAGAGATTTTGAACAAATTGATAATGCTCCTGAAGAAAAAGAAAGGGGTATTACTATTAATACAGCACATGTTGAATATCAGACTGAGAATAGACATTATGCTCACGTGGATTGTCCTGGTCACGCTGATTATGTTAAAAACATGGTTACAGGTGCAGCACAAATGGATGGAGCAATTCTTGTGGTTGCAGGAACTGATGGACCAATGCCTCAGACAAGAGAACATATTTTATTAGCTAGACAAGTTGGTGTTCCAGCTTTGGTAGTTTTTATAAATAAAGTTGATCTTGTAGATGATGCTGAATTATTGGAACTTGTTGAAATGGAAATAAGAGAATTATTAAATTTTTATGAATTTCCTGGAGATGATATTCCTATTGTATCAGGATCAGCTCTTGGTGCTTTAAATGGTGAAGCTAAATGGGTTGATAAAGTTATGGAATTGATGGCTTCTGTTGATTCATATATTCCAGAACCTAAACGAGAAACAGATAAAGATTTTCTTATGCCAGTTGAAGATGTATTTTCTATTACTGGTAGAGGAACTGTAGCTACAGGTAGAATTGAAAGAGGTATTGTTAACACTGGAGAGTCTGTTGATATTATTGGTATGGGAGCTGATGGTTTAAAATCTACTATTACTGGTGTTGAGATGTTTAGAAAAATATTAGATAGAGGACAAGCTGGAGATAATGCAGGTCTTTTACTTAGAGGTATTGAGAAAACTGATATTAGAAGGGGTATGATTATTTGTAAACCTGGTTCAGTAACTCCTCATGCTCATTTTAAGGCTGAAGTTTATGTTTTGTCAAAAGAAGAAGGTGGTAGACATACTCCATTTTTTAATAAGTATAGACCTCAGTTTTATCTTAGAACTACGGATGTAACTGGAGAAATATTTTTACCTGAAAAAGTAGAAATGGTAATGCCTGGAGATAATTTAACTATTGAGGTTAAATTGATAAATAAAGTTGCTCTAGAGAAAGGGTTGAGATTTGCAATTAGAGAAGGTGGAAGAACAGTTGGAGCAGGTCAGGTTACAGAAATACTAGACTAAATTTTAATTTTTAAATTTTAGTTAATTATTTGACTTATTTATTTGTTAAATAATAACAAATATTCTAAATTTGCAGGCTTATTGGCCTGCATTTTTATTAAACGGGTGTAGCTCAATTGGTAGAGTAGCGGTCTCCAAAACCGTTGGTTGGGAGTTCGAGTCTCTCCACCCGTGCTAGGAGCCTTAATATTTTTGATATGTTTAAGTTGATTAATTATATAACAGAGTCCTATCAAGAAATGGTAAATAAAGTTACCTGGCCAAGTTATAATAGCCTTCAAAATAGTTCTGTATTAGTACTTGTTGCATCATTAATCTTTGCTATGTTCATAGGAGTAATTGATTTGGGATTTGAAAATGCCATGTCATTATTTTATGAAACTTTTTAATAATTATTGTTAATATGGCTTTAAATTGGTATGTAATTCGTGCAATAAGTGGTAAGGAAAATAAGATTAAAACTTATTTAGAAAAAGAAATTACAAGAAATTCATTAGAGAAATTTATTCCTGAGGTAATGATTCCTTATGAAAAGGTTTATGTAATGAGGAATGGAAAAAAACAAATTAAAGAAAGAAATTATTTTCCAGGATATGTCCTTGTTTCTGCTGACTTTTCACATGGAGAGGTTCAACATGTAATTAAAAATGTACCTGGTGTTATAGGTTTTTTAGGTTCTGGAGCTGGACCATCAAGGGTACCAATTCCTTTAAGGGAGTCTGAAATCAATAGAATTTTTGGAAAATTTGATGAATCTAATGTTGAAGATGAAATTATGTTATCTCCATTTGTCGTAGGAGAAGATGTAAAGGTAATGGATGGTCCTTTTAATGGATTTACTGGATCTATATCTCAAATTTTTGAAGATAAGAAAAAATTAAATGTAACTGTTAAAATTTTTGGTAGAAGTACCCCTGTTGAATTAAATTATTTTCAAGTAGAAAAATCTAATTAAATAATGGCAAAACGAGTTGATGGATATTTAAAATTACAAGTAAGAGGGGGTCAGGCAAATCCTGCTCCACCTGTTGGACCAGCTTTAGGAAGTAAGGGATTGAATATAATGGATTTTTGTAATCAATTTAATACTAGAACTGAAAATAGAAAAGGTCAGGTGTTACCTGTAGTAATTACTATATATAAAGATAAATCATTTGATTTTGTTATAAAAACTCCACCTGCTGCTGTTTTAATATTACAAGCAGCTAATAAAAAGAAAGGTTCAGATCAGCCAAATCTTGTGAAAGTTGGTTCTATTACATGGAATCAAGTTAAAGATATTGCTGAAACTAAAATGAAAGATTTAAATGCTTTTAAAGTTGGCTCTGCTATGAAAATGATTGCTGGAACTGCTAGAAGTATGGGTGTTAAAGTAAAAGGAGTTTTTCCAGAAAATTTGAATTAAATGCCAAGAATTACAAAAAATAAAAAATTAATGTTAGAAAAGTATGATCCTCAAAAATCATATTCTTTGGAAGAAGCTTCTAAAATAATTAAGGATATTTCTTTAACTAAATTTGATGCCTCTGTTGATATAGATGTAAGGCTTGGAGTAGATCCTAAAAAAGCCGATCAAATGGTTAGAGGTGCTGTTTCTCTTCCACATGGAACAGGAAAAAATATAACCGTTCTTGCTTTGTGTACACCAGAAAAGGAAGATGAAGCAAAAAAATCAGGTGCTGATTATATAGGATTAGATAAATTTATAAAAAAGATTGAAGCTGGATGGACCGATGTTGATGTTATTATTACGATGCCAGCTCTTATGGCTAAATTGGGTAAGCTCGGAAAGGTACTTGGGCCTAGAGGTTTAATGCCAAATCCTAAATCTGGAACAGTTACTAATGAGATAGGTAAAGCAATAAAAGATGTAAAAGCAGGTAAAATTGATTTTAAGGTCGATAAGTTTGGTATAATTCATACTTCTATTGGGAAGGTTTCATTTGATTCAAAAATGATTAATGAAAATGCTCTTGAATTATTAAATTTTATTCAAAAATTAAAGCCATCATCTGCAAAAGGTATTTATGTTAAAAGTGTTAGTTTATCTAGTACAATGAGTAGTTCGATAAAAATTGACAGTTCGGTATTAATTGATTAATATGAAAAAAGAAAATAAAATAGAAGTTGTAAAAGATTTAACTAATAAGTTCAAGGAGAATAATATTTTTTATTTGCTTGATGCTTCTGGTTTAACTGTTTCTCAAGTCAATTCTTTTAGAGAAAAATGTTTTAAAAGAGATATTGAGTATAAAGTTGTTAAAAATACTTTTATTAAAAAAGCTCTTGAAAATCAAGATGTTGATTATTCTGAAATATTGAATAGCGATAGTTTGAAAGGTTTTTCAGGATTGTTATTCACAAATCTAAGTCCGAGTAGTCCAGCAAAAGCATTAAAAGATTTTCGTAAATTTTTAGATGCTGATCATCCTTCACTTAAAGCAGCAGCTATTGATTCGGATTTTTTTATTGGTGATGATCATCTTGATTCGCTCTCTAAGTTAAAGAGTAAGAATGAGATTATTGGTGATATAATTTTATTGTTGCAATCACCAGCTAAAAATATTATTTCATTACTGAAAAGTTCTGAAAATAAAATATCAGGTGTCTTAAAAGCACTTGAAAATAAACAAGATTAGTGTATAAACTTTAAATTAAATTAAAAATGGCAGATATAAAATCAATAGCTGATCAACTCGTGAACTTAACTGTAAAGGATGTTAGCGAATTGGCAAATATTTTGAAAGATGAGTATGGCATCGAACCTGCAGCAGCAACAGTTGTTTCAACAGCAGCTGCTGGTGGAGGAGATGGTGGAGAAGTCGCTGAAGAAAAAACGAACTTTGATATAGTTCTTAAATCAGCTGGTGCTTCTAAACTAGGAGTTGTTAAACTTGTAAAAGAATTGACGGGTCTAGGCTTGAAAGATGCTAAAGATATGGTTGATGGTGCTCCAAAAGCAATAAAAGAAGGAGTTGCTAAAGACGAAGCAGAAGCAGCTAAAAAACGATTAGAAGAAGCTGGTGCTGAAGTAGAGTTGAAGTAATTATATATTCAACTTTTTTATTAATCCTATTAAATATCATTATAGGATTGTAACTTTTTTATAACCATTAAATATTAAAAAATTGAGTATAACATCGACAAGAACAGATTTTTCAAAACTTAAAAACATAATTGACTATCCAGATTTTTTGGATGTTCAATTGCAATCATATAAAGATTTTTTTCAATTAGAAACTCCTCCAGAGAAAAGAGATAATGAAGGTTTATTTAAGGTCTTTAAAGAAAATTTTCCTATTTCTGATTCGAGAGATAATTTCATTCTTGAATTTATTGATTACACAGTAGATCCTCCTAAATATACAGTTAATGAATGTATTGATAGAGGATTAACCTATTCTTTGCCTTTAAAAGCTAAGTTGAGACTTCAGTGTAATGATGAAGATAACGATGATTTTGAAACAATAGAGCAGGAAGTATTTTTAGGAAATATTCCTTATATGACTCGTAAAGGTTCATTTGTAATTAATGGAGCAGAAAGAGTTATTGTATCTCAATTGCATAGATCTCCAGGTGTTTTCTTTGCTCAAAGTAAACACACAAATGGCACACCATTATATTCTGCTAGAATTATACCATTTAGAGGTTCATGGATTGAATTTGCTACTGATGTTAATAATGTAATGTATGCATACATTGACCGTAAGAAAAAGTTTCCTATAACTACATTACTTCGTGCAATAGGCTATGGATCAGATAAAGATATTTTAGATATTTTTAAATTATCAGAAGAGGTTGAAGCTAATGAAAAATCTCTTAAAAAAGTTCTTGGTAGAAAATTAGCAGCAAGAGTGCTTAAAACTTGGGTTGAAGATTTTGTTGATGAAGATACTGGTGAAGTTATTTCTGTTGACAGGAATGAATTAATTCTTGATAGAGATCATGAATTAACAGAAGAAGATATTGAAGTTATTATTGCTTGTGAAGCTCCATATATAACTATTCATAGGGAGGATATTAATTCTGGGGAGTTTGCTATTATTTATAATACATTAAAAAAAGATGTTTCTAATTCTGAGAAAGAAGCTTTGGAAGAAATATACAGACAACTTAGAAATACTGAAGCCCCAGATGAACAAACTGCTAGGGATATAATTCAAAATTTATTTTTTAGTGAGAAAAGATATGATTTAGGAGAAGTAGGAAGGTACAGAATAAATAAAAAATTAGATCTTAATACTGATCATAATGTTAGAGTACTTACTAATGAAGATATTCTTCTTATTGTAAAATATTTAATTACTCTCATAAATGCTAAAACTGTTGTTGATGATATTGACCATTTGAGTAATAGAAGAGTTAGAACTGTTGGAGAACAGTTATATTCTCAGTTTGGAGTAGGTTTGGCTCGTATGTCTAGAACTATAAAGGAAAGGATGAATGTTAGAGATAATGAAGACTTTAAGCCAGTAGATTTAATTAACGCTAGAACATTAACTTCTGTTATAAATTCATTTTTTGGTACTAATCAATTGTCTCAGTTTATGGATCAGACTAATCCACTTGCAGAGATAACTCATAAAAGAAGAATGTCTGCATTAGGGCCTGGTGGTTTATCTAGAGAAAGAGCAGGTTTTGAGGTTCGAGATGTACACTATACTCATTATGGTAGATTATGTACAATTGAAACTCCTGAAGGTCCAAATATAGGCCTTATATCATCTTTATGTGTTCATGCTAAAGTTAACAGCATGGGATTTATTGAAACTCCTTACAGAGATGTATCAGGTGGTAAAGTTGATCTTTCAGGTAAAGTTAATTATTTAACTGCAGAGGATGAAGATGATTCATATATTGCGCAAGCTAACGTTCCATTAAAGACAAATGGTACATTTAAAAATAAGACTGTTAAAGCAAGATTTGAAGGAGATTTTCCTTTAGCAAAAAATACTGAGTTAAAATATATGGATGTTGCACCAAATCAAATTGTTTCTGTTGCAGCATCATTAATCCCATTTTTAGAGCACGATGATGCAAATAGGGCTCTTATGGGATCTAATATGATGAGGCAAGCTGTTCCTCTAATGCAACCAGAGTCTCCAATTGTTGGAACTGGTATGGAATCTAGAGTAGCGAAAGACTCTAGATCTACAATAGTTGCTGAAGGAAAAGGTAAAGTAATTTATGTTGACGCAACTAAAATTGAAATTAATTATGAATTAAATAAAGACCAAAAATTAGTTTCTTTTGATGAAAATTCTAAAACATATGAATTAATAAAATTTAGAAGAACAAATCAGGATACATGTGTTAATCTTATTCCAATAGTTAAAATTGGAGATCAAGTTAAGAAAGGACAAGTTATTTGCGAGGGATTTGGAACACAGAATGGAGAATTAGCACTAGGTAGAAATCTTAAAGTTGCTTTTATGCCATGGCAGGGGTATAATTTTGAGGATGCTATTGTTATTTCTGAAAAAGTAGTTAAAGAAGATATTTTTACTTCTCTCCATATTGTAGAATATAAGTTAGAAGTTAGAGATACTAAAAGGGGTGAAGAAGAATTTACTTTTGAAATTCCTAATGTTAGTGATGAAGCAATAAAAGATTTAGATGAAAATGGAATTGTGAGAGTAGGCGCAAAAGTTAAAGAAGGAGATATTTTGATTGGTAAAATAACTCCTAAGGGAGAAAGTGATCCTACACCTGAAGAAAGATTATTGAGAGCTATATTTGGTGATAAAGCTGGTGATGTTAAGGATGCCTCATTAAAAGCACCTCCATCACTTGATGGTGTGGTCGTTGACAGTAAATTATTTACTAGACAAAAAAGAGATAAGGATTCAAAGAAAATTTCAAAACAACAGATTGAAGTTTTAAAAAGCCAATATAGTAAATCATTAATTGATCTTAAATCTAGACTTATTGAGAAATTTGAAACTTTATTAAACAATAAGGTGACATCAGGTGTAAAACATAAATATGGAGATGAAATAATTAAAAAAGGTGTCAAATTTTCTAAAAAAGTAATTGTTGATAAACTTTTCCCTTTAAAAAATGTCTATTATGATCTTAATAGTCTTAATGTTCCTGAAGAATCAAGTTTAATTCAAGATGTTTTACTTGAAGATTGGACCGAGGATTCAAAATTAAATAATTTAATTGCTATAGCTGTTAAAAATTATGTGGTAAAAAGAAATAGTTTAGCTTCTAGCTTTAAAAAAGATAAATTTTCTTTAGAGGTAGGTGATGAACTTGCTCCAGGAATAGTGCAAATGGCTAAAGTATATGTAGCTAAAAAGAGAAAATTAAAAGTTGGAGATAAAATGGCTGGTAGACATGGAAATAAAGGTGTTGTTGCTAAAATAGTTAAAGAAGAAGATATGCCATTTTTAGAAGATGGGTCTACTGTTGATATAGTTTTAAATCCTCTTGGTGTTCCTTCTAGAATGAATATAGGTCAGTTATATGAGACTGCTTTAGGTTGGGCTGGTTTAAAATTAAATAAAAAATATAGAACTCCAATTTTTGATGGTGCAACTATTGAAGAGTTAACTAAGGAAATGAAAGATGCTAAGCTTCCTGCATTTGGAAGGACTTATTTATATGATGGTTTTTCTGGAAAAAGATTTGATCAACAAGTAACAGTTGGAGTTATTTATATGTTAAAATTGGGTCATCTTGTTGATGATAAAATGCATTCTAGATCTATTGGACCTTATTCTTTGATTACTCAACAACCTTTGGGAGGTAAAGCACAGTTTGGTGGACAGAGATTTGGAGAGATGGAAGTGTGGGCATTAGAAGCTTTTGGTGCATCTCATATTTTGCAAGAGATTTTAACTATAAAATCTGATGATATTATTGGAAGAGCTAAAGCTTATGAAGCTATAGTAAAAGGTGATAACATGCAAACTCCAGGAATTCCTGAATCATTTAATGTATTGATTCATGAGCTTAGGGGTTTAGCTTTAGAAATAACAATGAAATAAACTATTTAATATATTTATATGATATCTAATAAAACAAACCAAGCAAGTGATTTTAATAAAATTATTGTTAGTCTAGCATCACCAGAATCGATACTAAAAAATTCTTTTGGAGAGGTTACTGCTCCTGAAACTATTAATTACAGAACATTCAAGCCAGAAATGGGTGGGCTTTTTTGTGAGAGAACTTTTGGTCCAGTCAAAGATTGGGAATGTCATTGTGGTAAATATAAAAGAATTAGATATAAGGGAATAATATGTGATAGATGTGGTGTTGAGGTAACTGAAAAAAAAGTTAGAAGGAAAAGAATGGGGCATATAGAATTAGTTGTTCCGGTTGCACATATATGGTATTTCAGGACACTTCCAAATAAAATTGGTTATATGCTAGGGATTCCAGCAAAAAAATTAAATCAGATAGTTTATTATGAGAGATATGTAGTGATAAATCCTGGTGTTAAGGAAGAAGATGGTTGTCAAAAAATGGATTTGCTCACAGAAGAAGAGTATTTAAATATTGTAGATTCTTTACCTAAAGAAAATTATTTATTAAGTAAAGATGATCCTAATAAATTTATAGCTAGAATGGGAGCTGCAGCTATAAGTGAGTTATTATCTCAAATTGATTTAGATCAATTATCTGTGGATTTAAGATATAAGGCTGCTAATGAAACGTCTCAACAAAGAAAAGCAGAAGCTTTGAAAAGACTTAGAGTGATTGAATCATTTAGAGATTCAAGACAAAATATTGAAAATAGACCAGAATGGATGATTGTAAAAATGATTCCTGTTATACCACCTGAGCTTAGACCTCTTGTACCTTTAGATGGTGGAAGGTTTGCAACATCTGATTTGAATGATTTGTATAGAAGAGTTATTATAAGAAATAATAGATTAAAAAGATTGCTTGAAATTAAAGCTCCAGAAGTTATTCTTAGAAATGAAAAAAGAATGCTTCAAGAAGCTGTTGATTCTTTATTTGATAATTCAAGAAGAATTAATGCTGTAAGAGCCGATGGGAATAGATCTTTAAAGTCTTTAACTGATATGTTAAAAGGTAAACAGGGTAGATTTAGACAAAATTTACTTGGTAAAAGAGTTGATTATTCTGGAAGATCAGTAATTGTTGTTGGTCCTAAATTAAAAATGCATGAATGTGGGCTTCCTAAAGATATGGCTGCAGAATTGTTTAAACCTTTTATAATTAGAAAATTAATTGAAAGAGGCATTGTGAAAACGGTAAAATCAGCAAAAAAATTAGTAGATACTAAGGAACCAGTAATTTGGGATATTTTAGAAAATGTACTTGTTGGACATCCAGTTTTATTAAATAGAGCACCAACATTACATAGATTGGGTATTCAAGCTTTCCAACCTAAACTTATTGAAGGTAAGGCAATTGAATTACATCCTTTATCATGTACAGCGTTTAATGCTGATTTTGATGGAGATCAAATGGCTGTTCATGTTCCTTTGGGTCATGAAGCAATAATTGAAGCTTCACTTTTAATGCTTGGATCTAATAATATATTAAATCCTGCAAATGGATCACCTATAACTGTACCTTCTCAAGATATGGTTTTAGGTCTTTATTATGTTTCAAAAGGAAGAAAATCAACTAAAGAACACCCAATTAAAGGAGAAGATTATGTTTTTTCAACATCAAGAGAAGTTGTTATTTCTTTAAATGAAGGGAAAATAGATAAAAATTCTTTTATAAAATTAAGAACACAACTTAGAAATGAAGATGGAAGCTTTACAATTAGTGTAATTGATACAGTTGCTGGTAGAGTTTTATTTAATGATCTAATTCCAGACGAAGTAGGTTATATAGATGAGTTATTAACAAAGAAAAAGCTTCAACAAATAATATCCATAGTTTATAAAATATGTGGAATGAAAAGGACAGCTGAATTTTTAGATAATATTAAAGAATTGGGTTATCAAATGGCATATGAAGGAGGATTATCTATGGGTCTTGGTGATATTCAAATTCCTACATCTAAAAAAGATTTGGTTGATGATGCTAAAAAAGAAGTGAATTCTGTATGGGATAATTATTATATGGGTCTTATTACTGATAATGAAAGGTATAATCAGGTTATTGATATTTGGACTAGAGCTAATACTAAGTTAACAACAACTTTAATGACTCAGTTGGAAGATAATGAACAAGGATTCAATCCTATATATATGATGATGCATTCAGGTGCAAGAGGATCAAGAGAGCAAATAAGACAGTTGGGTGGTATGAGAGGATTAATGGCTAAACCACAAAAAAATCTTTCTGGATCTGTGGGTGAAATTATTGAAAATCCTATTCTTTCAAATTTTAAAGAAGGACTTGATGTTATTGAATATTTTATTTCTACTCATGGCGCAAGAAAAGGTCTTGCAGATACTGCACTTAAAACTGCTGATGCTGGATATCTTACTAGAAGACTTGTTGACGTTGCTCAGGATGTTATTATAAATGAAAAAAATTGTGGTACTTTAAGAGGAGTTAGAATAAATGCCTTAAAAGATAATGAAGATATAGTTGAACCTCTTTCAGAAAGAATTCTTGGTAGAGTTACTGTACACGATGTATATGATCCAATAACTAATGAATTAATTATTAAATCTGGAAAAGAGATTGATGAAGTAATTGCTTTTAAAATTGATCAAACTAGTATTCAAGAAGTTGAAATTAGATCAGTTTTAACTTGTGAAACTAAGAGAGGAGCATGTGCAAAGTGTTATGGTCGCAATTTAGCTAATGGAAAAATGGTTGGTGTTGGTGAAGCTGTAGGTGTGATTGCAGCTCAATCGATTGGAGAACCCGGAACTCAATTAACTTTGAGAACTTTCCATGTTGGAGGAACAGCTTCAAATATTGCAGTAGATGCTAATATAAAATCAAAATTTGATGGAAAAGTTGAATTTGATGGTATCAGATCCGTTTCTATAGTTGATAATAATAAAAATAAAGAAGAAGTCGTGATGGCTAGAAGTGGAGAAGTAAGAATTGTTAATTCGAAAGGAATAACATTACTTGCAAATAATGTTCCTTATGGATCATATCTTAAGGTTAAAGATGGACAAAAAGTAAAGAAAGGCGATATTTTGTGTAATTGGGATCCTTATAATGCTGTTATATTATCTGAAATTAATGGTAAAATTGATTTTGAATCTATAGAAGCAGGTGTAACATATAAAGAAGAGTTTGATGAACAAACTGGTCATAAGGAAAAAGTAATTGTGGAGTGTAGAGATAAGACAAAAAATCCTGCCGTAATTGTTAAATTAAAGGATGAATTTAAATCATATAATATTCCTGTAGGAGCACATTTATCTGTTAATAAATCTCAAAAAGTTAAACCTGGACATATTCTTGCAAAAATTCCTAGAATGATAGGTCAGTCTAGAGATATAACAGGTGGTTTACCGAGGGTAACTGAATTATTTGAGGCTAGAAATCCTTCAAATCCTGCCGTAGTTAGTGAAATTGATGGTGTTGTAAGTTATGGTGGAATAAAAAGAGGTAATAGAGAAATTTTTATTGAATCTAAAGATGGAACTAATAAAAAATATTTAGTTTCATTATCAAAGCATATCTTAGTTCAAGATAATGATTATGTTAAGGCAGGATCTCCATTATCTGATGGAGCTATAACTCCTGCTGATATATTATCTATTAAGGGACCAAATGAAGTGCAAGATTATTTAGTTAATGAAATTCAAGAGGTATATAGATTGCAGGGTGTTAAAATTAATGATAAACATATTGAGGTAATTGTTCGACAAATGATGCAAAAAGTGATTATTGTTGAATCAGGAGATACTAATTTTTTACAAGATGAAAAGGTAGATAAATTGGTTTTTAATGATATTAATGATGCAATTTTTGAGAAAAAAGTTATTATTAATTCTGGTGATTCTGATAAATATAAAGAAGGACAAATTATAAATTCTAGAGAATTAAGAGACGAAAATTCTGCATTAAGAAGAAATGATAAAAAAATCATTAAGGTCAGAAGTGCTGAAGCTGCTGTTTCTAGACCTTCATTACAAGGAATTACTAGAGCTTCTTTAGGTACGGAAAGCTTTATTTCTGCTGCTTCTTTCCAAGAAACTACTAAGGTTTTAAGTGAAGCATCAATAAGAGGAAAGGTTGATTTGCTTAGAGGGTTAAAAGAAAATGTTATTGTTGGTCATTTAGTTCCTGCTGGGACTGGAGTTAGAGATTATAATAATCTTATTGTGGGTTCTGAAAAAGAATATGATGATTTGATTAATAAATCAACTGATGATAATATTTTAATAGATGATAAGTTAGAAGATGAAACAATTAAAAATAAAAGTTAATAAATGAACCAAAAAACGAACCAAATAAATATTGAACTTACAGATGAAATTTCAAAAGGAAAATATGCTAATTTAGCTATGATAGCTCATTCTAGTAGTGAATTTGTTTTGGATTTTATTCAATTAATGCCAGGTGTTCCTAAAGCAAAAGTTAATTCAAGAATAATTATAACTCCAGAACATGCAAAAAAATTTTCTATGGCCCTTAGTGATAATATATCAAAATATGAGAAAAAGTACGATCTTATAAAAGATTTTGATGAATTACCTAAGTTCCCTTTAGATATAAACTCTACTAAGAAGTAATTTTATCTATTAATGATAGAAAGAGTTAAAAAATTTTGTTTAGAATCATTGAATTTCTATTTTTGCGTCTAATTTTAATAGATATATAATATATGCCAACGATACAACAACTTGTTAGAAAAGGAAGAAAAAAATTGACTTCTAAGTCTAAGTCTCCTGCTCTTGGTTCCTGTCCTCAGAAGAGAGGCGTTTGTACAAGGGTTTATACAACTACTCCAAAAAAACCAAATTCTGCTATGCGTAAAGTAGCTAGAGTAAGGTTAACTAATGGAAAAGAAGTTAATGCATATATTCCAGGAGAAGGTCATAATTTACAGGAGCATTCAATTGTTTTAATTAGAGGAGGAAGAGTAAAAGATTTACCTGGTGTTCGTTATCATGTTATAAGAGGAACCCTTGATACTGGTGGAGTAGATGATAGAACTCAAAGAAGATCCAAGTATGGATCAAAAAAACCAAAAGCTAAGAAGTAATAGATATGAGAAAATCTAAGCCTAAAAAAAGATATTATCTACCGGATCCCATTTATAAGGATGCTTTAGTTACTCAATTTGTTAATAATCTTATGTTAGATGGTAAAAAAAGTATTTCATATTCAATTTTTTATGATTCTTTAAAAATTGTTGAAGAAAAAACTAAAGAAAAAGGCTTGGAGTTATGGAAGAAAGCTCTAAGTAATGTTATGCCATCGGTAGAAGTTAAAAGCAGAAGAGTTGGTGGTGCTAATTTTCAAGTTCCTATAGAAGTTAGACCACTCAGGAAAATAACATTAGGTCAGAAATGGCTTATTAAATATGCTAGACTTAGAAATGAAAAATCAATGAAAGAAAGATTAGCTAATGAAATTATTGCAGCTTCTAAAGGTGAAGGTAATGCTGTAAAGAAAAAAGACGATACACATAGAATGGCAGAAGCAAATAAAGCATTTTCTCATTTCAGATTCTAAATATATAACTTGATATGGCTGTTATAAAAGATTTAAATTATTTGAGAAATATTGGTATAATGGCTCATATTGATGCTGGAAAAACTACAATAACAGAGCGAGTTTTATATTATACTGGAATTAGTCATAAAATTGGGGAAGTTCATGATGGTGCTGCAACAATGGATTGGATGGAACAAGAGCAAGAGAGAGGAATAACTATTACTTCAGCCGCAACCACAACTTTTTGGAAATATCCTACAAAACAGGGAAAGGTATTAGATCATTCTGATGATTATAGAATTAATATAATTGATACTCCTGGTCATGTTGATTTTACTGTTGAAGTAGAGAGATCTTTGAGAGTTCTTGATGGAGCTGTTGCATTATTTTGTGCCGTAGCTGGTGTCGAGCCACAATCTGAGACTGTATGGAGACAAGCGGATAAGTATAATGTACCTAGGATATGTTTTGTTAATAAAATGGATAGAGCGGGCGCTGATTTTTTAAATGTAGTTAAAGAAATTAAAGAAAAACTTAATGCAAATCCAGTACCATTACAAATACCTATTGGTGCCGAAGGGAAGTTTAAAGGAGTAGTAGATTTAATAACTAAAGAAGCAATTATATGGAATGATGATGATCAGGGTATGAGTTATAAGGTTGTAGAAATCCCTGATGATTTAAAAGATTTGGTTGATGAATGGAGACAAAAATTGGTTGAAAGTGTAGCTGAATATGATGATAATTTATTAGAAAAATTTTTTGAAGATCCTGATTCTATTACTAAAGAAGAAATGATGAGTGCAATTAGAAAGGCTGTTATTGACATGTCTTTTTCTCCTGTTATGTGTGGATCAGCATTTAAGAATAAAGGTGTTCAGGCATTACTTGATGCAGTATGTTCTTATTTACCTTCTCCTTTAGATTTACCTCCTATTACAGGATTAAATCCAGAAAACGATCAAGAAGTTGTGAGAAAATCTTCTAATCAGGAGCCTTTTTCTGCTCTTGCTTTTAAAATTGCTACTGATCCTTTTGTTGGTAGGTTATGTTTCTTTAGAGTTTATTCTGGTAAACTTAATGCTGGATCATATGTGTTTAATAATAGGAATGAAAAAAAGGAAAGAATTTCACGACTTATGCAAATGCATTCAAATAAACAAAATCCTATAGATGTTGTTGAAGCTGGTGATATTTGTGCTGGTGTTGGTTTTAAAGATATTAAAACAGGAGATACATTATCAGATGAAAAATCTAAAATTATTTTGGAATCAATGTCATTTCCAGATCCAGTAATTGGCTATGCTATTGAACCTAAACAACAGGCAGATATTGACAGACTTGGTATGGCTATTAGTAAATTAGTAGAAGAAGATCCTACTTTAAAAGTTAATACTGATGAGGAAACAGGTCAGACTATTTTGAGAGGAATGGGAGAACTTCATTTAGAAATAATTATTGATAGATTAAGAAGAGAATTTAAAGTTGAAATTAATCAAGGTGCTCCACAAGTGGCTTATAAAGAAACTTTATTAGGATCGACTAAGCATCAAGAAGTTTATAAAAAACAATCAGGTGGTAGAGGTAAGTTTGCTGATATTGTTTTTGAAATAGGACCAAAAGATGAAGATTATGTTGGAGAAGGTTTGCAATTTGTAAATGAAATTGTTGGTGGAAAAATACCAAGAGAATTTATTCCTTCAGTTGAAAAAGGGTTTAAAAATGCTATGGAAAATGGACCATTAGCTGGATTTCCTATTCAAAATATGAAAGTTAGATTATACGATGGATCTTTTCATGATGTTGATTCTGACTCTTTATCTTTCGAATTAGCTTCAAGAATTGGATTTAAAGAATCTACAAAAAAAGCTAGCCCTGTACTTTTAGAACCAATAATGTCTGTTGAAGTTGTTACTCCTGATGAATTTACAGGCGGTGTAACAGGTGATTTAAATAAAAGAAGAGGAATTATGAAAGGTATGGATATGAAGGGTAATGCTCAAATAATTAAAGCAGATGTTCCACTTTCTGAATTATTTGGTTATGTTACTGATCTAAGAACATTGAGTTCTGGTAGAGCGTCAGCTTCTTTAACTTTTTCTCATTATAATAATGTTCCAAAAAATATAGCTGATGAAATTATTAAAAAAAATAATGGCTAATTAAACTAATAGAATATGTCACAAAAAATTAGAATAAAACTAAAATCTTTTGATCATAATCTTGTTGATAAGAGTTCAGATAAAATTGTAAAAGCAGTTAAAACTACTGGTGCTATTGTTAGTGGTCCTATACCATTACCTACAAGAAAAGAAATATTTACTGTTTTAAGATCTCCGCATGTTAATAAAACTTCAAGAGAACAGTTTAAATTATGTACCTATAAAAGACTTCTTGATATATATTCTAATAGTAGTCAGACTGTTGATGCTCTTATGAAATTAGAACTTCCAAGTGGTGTAGATGTTGAAATAAAGGTATAATTTTAGAGGGAGATAGACTACTAGAGGTTAGAAAAATAATAATTAATAAATAAACTCTTCTTTTCGCCATTTTTTATCTAAAAAATAAGTTTTCTAATATTTGATGAGATAGCTTAAATTATTATCTTTGCACACATTTTAGGCAAAAAAATTAATAATTAAACGCTTTATTTAAAATGTCAGGATTAATTGGAAAAAAATTGGGTATGACAAGTATTTTTGATACTTCTGGAAGAAGTATAGGATGTACTGTAATTGAAGCTGGTCCATGTTTTGTGACTCAGATAAAGGAATCTAAAACTGATGGGTATAAATCTATTCAATTGGCTTATGATGAAAAGAAATCTAAAAAGACTTCTAAAGCTCTTAAAGGTCATTTTGATTTATCTAAAATAACTCCAAAAAAGAAAATTGTTGAGTTTAGAAATTTTAAAGATGAATTTAGTGATAAGGTTAAATTAGGTATGGAAATTAATATTGAAGATATTTTTAATGAAAACGAGTTTCTTGATGTAACAGCAATATCTAAAGGTAAAGGATTTCAAGGAGTAGTTAAAAGACATAATTTTGGTGGTGTAGGTCAAAATACACACGGTCAACATAATAGAAATAGACATCCTGGATCTATTGGTGCAGGATCTACTCCTTCTAGGGTTTTTAAAGGTATGAGAATGGGAGGTAGAATGGGAGGTGAAAGAATTAAAATACAAAATTTAAAAATATTAAAAATTTTATCTGATAAAAATTTAATATATGTCAGAGGATCTGTTCCTGGTTCTAATAATTCATATGTTGTTTTATCTAATTAATTTATTATGAAAGTTGATATACAAAAAACGTCTGGAAAAGTTAGTGGAAAAAAAATTACACTTTCTGATAAAATTTTTTCTATTGAACCTAATGATCATGCTATATATCTTGATGTAAAAAGTCATTTGGCAAACAAAAGACAAGGAACTAGTAAAGTAAAAGGAAGATCTGAAATAATTGGTTCAACTAGAAAAATTAAAAAACAAAAGGGAACTGGAACAGCAAGAGCTGGTAGTATAAAATCTCCTTTATTTAGGGGTGGAGGACAAATTTTTGGTCCAGAACCTAGAAATTATTTAAATAAGGTAAATAAAAAAGTTAAAGATTTGGCTAGAAAATCTGCTCTTTCTCATAAAATCAAAGAAAAATCTTTAATTATTTTAGAGAAGTTTGATTTAAAAACACCTAGAACTAAGGATTTTATTGATATTTTATCAAATCTTTCTATTGATAATAAAAAATCATTATTCTTTTTATCAGATTTTGATAATAATATTCATTTGTCTTCTAACAACATAAGAAATTCTGTTGTGAAAAATGTTCAAGATATTAATACTTATGATATTGTTAATGCTGATAATATTGTTTTTGTTGAAGATTCTATCGAAAAACTTAATACTATTTTAAAATAATTTAGATGAAAGTACTTGTGAAACCAATTTTGACTGAAAAAGCCTCTTCTACAAATGAGAAAGGAATTTTTGTTTTTATGGTTGATAAAAATGCAAATAAAATTCAAATTAGAAAGGCAGTTGAAAGTACTTATAATGTTAAAGTTATTAATGTTAATACGATGAATGTGTTAGGAAAATCTGTTTCAAAATTTACTAAAACAGGAATTGTAAATGGAAGGAAACCTTCTTATAAGAAAGCTATTGTTCAATTAAAAGAAGGAGAATTTATTGATTTTTATTCTCAAGTATAATTTTAAAAAATGGTAAAAAAAATAAAACCAGTTACACCAGGACTTAGATTTAGAATTGCTCCTGAATTTGATGAAATTACATCAAGTAAGCCTACTGAAAAATCTTTACTTAAAACTCTTAAAAAATCTGGAGGCAGAAATAATAAAGGCAAAATGACGGTGAGAAATATAGGAGGTGGCCATAAAAGAAAAATCAGATTAATAGATTTTAAAAGAATTAAAGATGGTATTGATGCTATTGTTAAATCAATTGAATATGATCCAACAAGATCAGCCAACATAGCATTAATTTATTATAGAGATGGTGTTAAAAGTTATATTATTTCTCCACATGGATTAAAAATTGGACAGGTTATAAATTCTGGTGATGATGCACCTGTTGAAATTGGAAATTGTTTGTCTTTAGCTAAAATACCTCTGGGAACTATAATACATAATATAGAACTTTTTCCTGGTAAAGGTGCTTCTATAGCTAGAAGTGCTGGTTCTTATGCTCAGTTACTTGCTAAAGAAGGAAAATACGCTTCAGTAAAATTACCATCTGGAGAAATGAGACTTATATTGTTGACTTGTAGAGCTTCAATAGGTTCTGTTTCTAATCCTAATCATATGAATATTAGATTAGGTAAAGCTGGAAGAAATAGATGGCTTGGAAATAGACCTAGGGTAAGGGGTGTAGCAATGAATCCAGTTGATCATCCAATGGGTGGTGGTGAAGGAAAAGCATCTGGAGGACATCCAAGGTCAAGAAAAGGGCTTTATAGTAAAGGATTAAAGACTAGAAAAAAAAATAAGTATTCTGATAAATTTATCATTACTAAAAGAAAATAAAATATTATGTCAAGATCATTAAAAAAAGGACCATATATAGATTTTAGATTAAAGAAAAAGATTGTTCATGCTAATGATTCTGGTAAGAAAGGTGTAATCAAAACTTGGTCAAGAAGATCTATGATATCTCCTGACTTTGTTGGACATACATTTGCTGTCCACAATGGAAATAAATTTATTCCTGTTTTTATAACAGAAAATATGGTTGGACATAAATTGGGTGAATTTTCACCTACTAGAAATTTTAGAGGTCATGTTAATAAAAAAAATAGGTAATGAAAGCTGTTGCTAAATTAAATAATGTTCCTACATCTCCTCGTAAAATGAGACTTATTGCTGATTTGATAAGAGGTAAAAAAGTAGATCTTGCTTTGAATACATTAAAGTTTGATTCTAAAGTTGGATCTAAAAGACTTGAAAAATTATTGCTTTCTGCAATTTCTAATTGGCAAGAGAAAAATAAAGATGATAAAATAGAGGATGCTAATTTATTTATTAAAGAAATTTATGTTAATGGTGGTAAAATGATTAAAAGATTGAGACCAGCACCACAGGGTCGTGCTCATAGAATTAGAAAAAGATCAAATCATGTTACTATTGTTTTAGACAGTTTAAACTTAAAAGATAAAGAGAATGGGACAAAAAGTTAATCCTACAAGTTTAAGGTTAGGGATAGTAAAAGGTTGGGAATCTAGTTGGTACGGAGGAAAAAAATTCTCTGATAAATTGGTTGAAGATCATAAGATTAGAGAATACATAATAGCTAGAATACCTAAAGGAGGAATTTCAAAAATTGTTATTGAAAGAACTCTAAAGTTATTAGAACTTACAATTCATACAGCAAGACCAGGTATTATTATTGGAAGAGGAGGATCAGAGGTTGATAAATTAAAAGGTGAATTAAAAAAATTAACTAAAAAGGATGTTCAAATTAATATTTTTGAAATAAAAAGGCCTGAAATAGATGCTAAATTGATTGGTGATTCAATAGCTCAACAGTTAAGAGCTAGAATTTCTCACAGAAGAGCAATGAAACAAGCTATAGCTTCAGCAATGAGAGTAGGAGCTAAAGGAATAAAGGTTAAAGTTTCTGGTAGAATTGGTGGTGCTGAAATGGCTAGATCTGAACAATATAAAGAAGGAAGAATTCCTTTGCATACTATTAGGGCAGATGTTGATTATGCTATTTGTGAATCCAAAACAATATATGGTAAAATTGGAGTTAAGGTCTGGGTTTTTAAAGGTGAAGTTGTTGGTAAAAGAGATTTATCACTTAATGTAGGAAACAAAAATTCTTTTAAATCTTAATTTATAAATCATGTTACAGCCAAAGAGAACAAAATTTAGAAAAAAACAAAAAGGAAGAGTTAAGGGTATTGCTCAAAGAGGGCATTCAATTAATTTTGGCTCTTTTGGTATAAAATCTTTGGAACCTGGTTGGATAACTTCAAGACAATTGGAGGCAGCAAGGATAGCTGTAACTAGAAAAATGAAAAGAGAAGGTCAGGTTTGGATAAGAATTTTTCCTGATAAACCAATTACTAAAAAGCCAGCTGAAGTAAGAATGGGTAAAGGGAAAGGAGCTCCAGAATATTGGGTTGCTGTTATTAAACCAGGTACTATTATGTTTGAAGCAGGAGGTGTTACAACTAAAGTTGCAAAGGAAGCACTTCGATTAGCTGCACAGAAGTTACCGGTTAGAACAAAATTTGTTGTTAGAAGAGATTACGTAGAATAAAATGAAAAATTCAGAGTTAAGAGCATTATCATTAGATGAACTCAATAAAAAGTTAATAATTGAGAAAGAAAATTTAGATAAATTGGTTTTTTCTCATGCTGTAACTCCAATTGAAAATCCAATGAAAATAAAAATAGCTAGAAAATTTGTTGCAAGAATAAAAACAGAAATTTATCATAAAAAGAAATAAAATATGGAAAGAAATTTAAGAAAACAAAGAGAAGGAGTTGTTACTAGTAATAAGATGGATAAAACTATTTCTGTTGAAGTTACCAGAAGAGTAAAACATCCTATGTATGGAAAATTTGTGGTGAAAACTTCAAAATTGACTGCTCATGATGAGTCTAATCAGTGTAATATTGGGGACAAAGTTCGAATTATGGAAACTAGACCATTGAGTAAAAATAAAAGATGGAGATTAACTAATGTATTAGAAAAAGTTAAATAATAATGATACAACAAGAAAGTAGATTAAAAATTGCTGATAATAGTGGAGCTAGAGAAGTTCTTTGCATCAGAGTTTTGGGAGGAACAAAAAAAAGGTATGCTTCACTTGGTGATAAAATTGTTGTTACAGTTAAAAATGCAATTCCTTCAAGTTCTATTAAAAAAGGAACAGTATCAAGAGCTGTTGTAGTTAGAACTAAAAAAGAAGTAAGAAGAAAAGATGGTTCTTATATTAGATTTGAAGACAATGCTGCGATTTTATTAAATGAAAATGATGAATTAAAAGGTACTAGAGTATTTGGACCTGTTGCCAGAGAACTTAGAGAGAAAAAATTTATGAAAATAGTTTCATTAGCACCTGAGGTTTTATAATAAAAAGATATGAAGTTACATGTTAAAAAAGGAGATACGGTAATAGTTTTGTCAGGAAATAATAAGGGTAAGACGGCAAAGGTGTTAAGTGTATCACCTAAACAATATTCTGCTATTTTAGAAGGTATAAATCTTGTAACTAGACATATTAAACCATCTGCAGATAATCCTAAAGGAGGTATTGAAAAGAAAGAAGCACCCCTACATTTAAGTAATTTGATGCTTGTTGATCCATCAAATGGAAAACCTACTAAAATTTATAGAAAAAGAAATAAAGACGGTAAAATGGAAAGGTTTTCTAAAAAATCAAATAAAATTATCAAATAATGAATAACGCAAGACTTAGACAAATATATATTGATAAAATTGTTCCTGTTTTAAAGAAAAAATTACAATATAAATCACTGATGCAAGTTCCAAAAATTAAAAAAATATCAATAAATCAGGGTCTTGGAGCTTCAGTTAATGATAAAAAACTTATTCAGTATGGAATTGATGAACTATCCTTAATAACAGGTCAAAAAGCTGTTGCAACAAAAGCTAAAACTTCAATTTCAAATTTTAAACTTAGAGAAGGTATGCCGATTGGTGTAAAAGTTACTTTAAGAGGAAATATTATGTATGAATTTCTTGATAGACTAATTTCTGTTGCATTACCAAGAGTTAGGGATTTTAGAGGATTAAATGATAAAGGATTTGATGGAAATGGCAATTATACTTTAGGAGTTAAAGAACAAATTATTTTTCCTGAGATAAGTATAGATAAAATAAGTAAGGTTACTGGAATGAATATAACTATTGTTATAGATTCTAATAGTGATAAAGATAGTTTTGAATTATTAAAGGCTTTTGGAATGCCTTTTATTTCAAGAAATTAAATTTATAAATATGGCAAAAACTAGTGTAAATGTAAGAGATCGTAAAAGAAGAAAACTTGTAGCTAAGTATTCTGCAAAAAGAAAAGAGTTAAAAGCTAATGGTGATTGGGAGGGTTTAGATAAACTTCCAAGAAATTCATCTGCTGTTAGGTTGCATAATAGATGTGGTCTTTCTGGAAGGCCAAAAGGATATATGAGAAAATTTGGAATATCTAGGTTGGAATTTAGGAAAATGGCTTCCGAGGGTAAAATACCTGGAATAACTAAAGCTAGTTGGTAACTTTTATATAAATGATTAAATTTGCAAGCTTTTTTTAAATAAAAAAATAATGAATACAGATCCAATTGCTGACTTTTTAACAAGAATACGAAATGCTATTAGTGCCAAGCATAGAATAGTTGAAATTCCTTCTTCTAATATTAAAAAAGAAATTACTAGAGTTTTACATGAAAAAGGATTTATAACAAACTATAAGTTTGAAGATGATAGTATTCAAGGAAAAATTAAAATAGCACTTAAATATAATGCTAGAACAAAAGTATCAGCTATTGAAAAAATTGATAGAATAAGTAAGCCAGGATTAAGAAAGTATGTTGGTATTGACAATTTACCAAGAGTAATAAATGGATTAGGTATTGCTATTTTATCGACGTCTAAAGGCGTAATTACTGATAAAGAAGCTAAGAAATTAAAAATTGGTGGTGAAGTATTATGTTATGTTTATTAAATAAATTGTATGTCTAGAGTAGGTTTAAATCCAATATTAATTCCAGAAGGTGTATCCGTTAATGTTAATGGTTCAAACATTAATATTAAAGGTCCAAAGGGAGAGTTAAATCAAAATGTTGATTCAGACTTTAAGATTAAAATTGATGAGAATATTTTAACAATTTCTAGACCTTCTGAACAAAAAAGACATAAATCATTACATGGATTATATAGATCGTTAATTAATAATTGTGTTGTGGGTGTTTCTGAAGGATATGAACTAAAGCTAGAATTAGTTGGAGTTGGTTTTAAAGCATCATCTCAAGGAAATCTATTAAATATGAGTTTAGGATTTTCTCATAATATCTATTTTGATGTTCCTAAGGAAGTTAAAGTTGCAACTGATTCTAAAAAAGGTAAAGCTCCAGTTATTATTCTTAATAGTATTGATAAACAACTTATTGGACAAATTGCAGCTAAGCTAAAATCATTTAGGCCAGTTGAACCATATAAAGGTAAAGGTATCAAATTTGTTGGAGAATATGTTAGAAGAAAAGTTGGTAAAACAGCTGCTGTTGCTTAAAAAAAAATTATGAGTTTTAACAAAAATAAAAGAAGATTAAAAATTAGAAAAAGCATTAGATCAAAAATATTTGGTACTAATGAAAGACCAAGAATATCTATTTTTAAAAGTAATAAGGCAATTTATTCACAAATAATTGATGATAATTTAGGGTTAACATTGGTTTCTTGTTCATCAAATGATATTGGTAAATTTGGTAAGAATAATATTGATACTTCAAAAGAAGTTGGAATTAAATTAGCAAAAAAAGCTACTAAGAAGGGTATTTCTAAAGTATTGTTTGATAGAGGAGGGTATTTATATCATGGTAAAATAAAGTCTTTTGCAGATGGAGCAAGAGAAGGAGGATTAATTTTTTGAAATATGAAAAAGATAAAAGCAAGTGATTTAGAATTAAAAGAAAAAGTTGTTTCTATACAAAGAGTTGCAAAAGTTGTAAAGGGAGGTAGAAGATTTAGTTTTTCTGCTATTGTGGTTGTTGGTAATGAGAATGGAGTTGCGGGCTATGGATTGGGAAAAGCTAATGAAGTTACTAATGCTATTATTAAGGGTACTGATGATGCTAAAAAGAATTTGGTTAATGTTTCTGTATCTAAAAATACAATACCTCATGAAGTTGTAGGTAAATATGGTGGAGGTTTGGTATTAATGAAACCTGCTTCTCCTGGTACTGGTGTTATAGCTGGTGGTGCTATGAGAGCAGTAATGGAAAGTGCTGGAATAAAAGATGTTTTGGCTAAGTCTAAAGGCTCATCTAATCCACATAATGTTGTCAAGGCTACTTTTAATGGTTTGATGAAATTAAGAGATCCACTTATAGTTGCAAAACAGAGAGGAAAAAATATAAATCAAATTTTTAATGGCTAAAAATACAATAAAGAAAAAAATTATTATAATACAATTAAAAAGTACTATTTCTCAGACTTTAAGACAGAAGAGAACAATTACTGCTTTAGGTTTAGGTAAAATAAACAGATCAGTACAAAAAGTTTTATCTCCTGAGATTCAAGGTATGATTAATAAAGTTAATCATTTGGTAGAAGTTAAAAATGTAGAAAAATGAAATTACATTCTCTAAAACCTGCAGAAGGTTCATTAAAATCAGGAAAAAGAATAGCAAGAGGTCAAGGTTCTGGAAAAGGAGGTACTTCTACTAGAGGGCATAAAGGTGCACAATCCAGATCTGGTTATTCTAGAAAAGCTGGTTTTGAAGGTGGACAGATGCCTCTTCAAAGAAGGGTTCCTAAATTTGGATTTAGATCACCTAATAGAATAGAAACTAAACCAATAAACTTAGATACATTGCAAAAAATTTGTGATAAATTAAAAATAAAGGAAATTAATCCAGATTTTCTTATAAAAAATGGTTTAGCTAATAAATCTGATTTAATAAAAGTTTTAGGTAGGGGTAAGCTTAAATCTAAAATAAATGTAAGTTCTCACTATTTTTCGAAGTCAGCTATTAAAAGTATTGAAAAAGTAGGTGGAAAAATTAAAAAGTTAATCAATGATTAAATTGTTTTCTGTAATTAAAAATATTTTCTCAATAGAGGAATTAAGATCTCGAATTCTTACTACAGTTGGATTTTTAATCATTTTTAGATTAGGTTCATTTGTTGTGTTGCCTGGTATTGATCCTTCCAAATTACAACAAAGTGCTAGTGGAATATTTGGTTTATTAGATACTTTTTTAGGCGGTGCATTTAGCAATGCTTCAATTTTTGCATTGGGAATAATGCCATATATTTCAGCATCAATTGTAGTTCAATTACTTGGAGTAGCATTACCATATTTTCAAAAGCTTCAAAAAGAAGGAGATAGTGGTCGTAAAAAAATGACTCAAATAACTAGATATTTAACTATTATAATAACAATTTTTCAAAGTACAGCTTATATATCAGGGACTATACCTACAGAGGCTATTCTTGTTCAAAATAAATTTTTATTTACTTTATCGTGTATTGTTATATTAACATCAGGAACTATTTTTTGTATGTGGATAGGTGAAAAAATTACTGATAAAGGTATAGGAAATGGTATATCTATGTTGATTATGATTGGGATTATTTCAAGATTTCCTGGAAGTATTGTGGCTGAAGCTATCTCTAGAGGTATGTCTCAAGCATTATTATTTATTGTTGAAATCGGAGTGTTATTTGGGGTTGTTATGTTTACAGTAATGCTTACTCAAGCTATTAGAAGGATTCCTGTTCAATATGCTAAACAAGTAGTGGGCAGTAATCTTTATGGTGGCAAAAGACAATATCTTCCCCTAAAGGTTAATTCTTCAGGAGTTATGCCTATAATTTTTGCTCAAGCTCTTATGTTTTTACCCGCTGTAATAGGACTACAATTTGCTGAAAATTCAGATTTTTTTCAATATATTGCAACCTCTTTTTCAAATATGCAGTCATGGTTGTATAATGTAACGTTTGCAATATTAATAATTTTGTTTACATTTTTTTATACTGCTATTACGGTTAATCCAAATAAAATGGCTGATGATATGAAAAGAAATAATGGATTTATTCCTGGAATAAAACCTGGTTCTGAAACATCTGATTTTATATCTAATGTTATGGATCGTGTTACATTACCAGGATCAATTCTACTTGCTGTAGTTGCTATTTTACCAGCTTTTGCAATGATGTTTGGTGTGAGTCAAGGATTTGCACAATTTTATGGAGGAACATCATTGTTAATTATGGTTGGCGTTATTTTAGATACTTTGCAGCAAATTGAAAGTTATTTACTGATGAGACATTATGATGGAATGATGAAATCAGGTAAAGTAAAAGGAAGAAGTATTTAATTTATGGCTAAACAAAAGGCAATTGAACAAGATGGAGTTGTAACAGAAGCACTTTCAAATGCTATGTTTAGAGTTAAGTTAGAGAATGGACATATTGTGACAGCTCATATTTCAGGAAAAATGAGAATGTTTTACATTCGATTATTACCTGGTGATAAAGTTAAGTTAGAAATGTCTCCTTATGATTTAACAAAAGCTAGAATAACATTTAGATACAAATAAAATGAAAGTAAAAGCATCTGTAAAAAAGAGAAGTTCTGACTGTAAAGTAATTAGACGAAAGGGAAAAGTATATGTTATTAATAAGAAAAACCCAAGATTTAAACAAAGACAAGGATAAGATATGAGAGTAGCAGGTATAGATATTCCAGATAATAAAAGGGGAGAAATAGCTCTTACTTATATTTTTGGTATTGGTAAAAGTTCAGCTCAAAAAATATTATTTAATGCAGGTGTTGATTTAAGTAAAAAAGTAAGTGATTGGTCTGAGGAAGAATCAAATAAAATAAGAAATATAATTTCTGAAAGTTATAAAATCGAAGGAGATCTTAAGTCAGAAGTTAGACTGAACATTAAAAGACTTTTAGATATTGGATGTTATAGAGGTATAAGACATAGAATAGGATTACCTCTTAGAGGACAAAAAACCAAAAATAATTCTAGGACTAGAAAAGGAAAAAGAAAAACTGTTGCTAACAAAAAGAAAGCAATTAAATAGTTTATTATTATGAATAAAAGAAAAGAAAAGTCAAAGAAAAAAGTTGTGGTTGTCACTTCAATGGGGCAAGCTCATATTAAATGTTCTTTTAATAATATAATTATCTCTATAACTAATGAGTTGGGACAGGTTATTTCATGGTCTTCTGCTGGTAAGATGGGTTTTAGAGGATCAAAAAAGAATACACCATTTGCAGCACAGATTGCTACTGAAGATGCTGTTAAGTCAGCTTATGAACTAGGATTAAGAAAAGTTGATATTTTTATTAAGGGACCGGGATCTGGAAGAGATTCTTCCATTAGGGCAATGCAAAATGCTGGTTTAGATGTAATATCAATAAATGATGTTACCCCTTTACCACATAATGGATGTAGACCACCTAAAAGAAGAAGAGTTTAAATTATAAAATATGGCAAGATATACAGGACCTAAATCAAAAATTTCTAGAAAATATGGTGAACCAATTTTTGGTGACACTAAAGCTTTAGAAAAAAAACCTCATCCTCCTGGACAACATGGAAGGGGAAGAAGAAGAAAAAAATCTGAATATGCTATTCAGCTTGCTGAAAAACAAAAAGCTAAATACTTGTATGGCATATTAGAGAGACAATTTAAGAATATGTTTGATAAAGCATCAAGAAAAAGTGGTGTGACAGGTGAAAATTTACTACAGTTATTAGAGGCAAGATTAGATAATGTAGTATATAGACTTGGAATTGCTCAAACAAGAAGATCTGCAAGACAATTTGTTGGTCATAAACACATAACCGTTAATGATAAAATTGTAAATATTCCCTCTTTTACAGTTAAAGCAGGTGATCTTATTGCAGTTAGAGAAAAATCTAAATCATTAACTGCTATATTAGGAAGTTTATCTAATAAATCTTCAAATAAATATCAATGGTTGGAATGGGATGAAAAAAAATTAACTGGTAAAATGCTAAACTATCCTGATAGAGAAGCTATTCCTGAAAATATTAATGAACAATTAATTGTTGAATTATATTCTAAATAAAATATTGTATAAATAAATTTTAAAATTATGTCACTACTTTCATTTCAATTGCCTGATAAAATAGTAATGGAAAAAGCTAATGAGTTTCATGGGCTATTTACTTTTAAACCTCTTCAACCAGGGTATGGTGTAACAATCGGTAATTCCGTTAGAAGGGTTCTTTTATCTTCATTAGAAGGATATGCTATTACAGGTTTAAAAATACCTGGTATTCAACATGAATTTTCAACTATAGATGGAATTGTTGAAGATGTATCTGAAATTATTTTAAATATTAAAGCTATAAGATTTAAATGTATGTCTGAATCTCCAGATAAAAATATTTCTGTTTCTTTTAATAAAAAAGGAACTTTGACTGCTAAGGAAATTCAAAATTCTTCTAATTCTTTTGAGATATTAAATCCAGATCAAGAAATTTGTACATTAAGTAAAAATGTTAAATTTTCTATGGAATTGAGTATTGAAAAAGGTAGGGGTTACGTAACTTCTGAAGAAAATAAATCTAATAGTGCAGATCTTAATTTTATCTCAATTGATTCTGTTTTTACTCCTATTATAAATGTTAAATATAATATTGAAAATACAAGGGTAGAACAAAAGACAGATTTTGAAAAATTGGTAATTGATATTCAAACAGATGGTTCTATTCATCCTGAAGATGCTTTAAAAGGAGCTGCTCAAATACTTATAAAACATTTTTATCTATTTTCTGATAAGGATATGGAATTTGCTGAGGATGATTCTGATGAACTTGAAGTTGTTGATGAAGAATTACTTCATATGAGAAAATTACTTAAAACATCATTAAACGATTTAGATCTTTCAGTTCGTGCATTTAATTGTTTAAAAGCAGCTGATATTAGAACTTTAGGTGATTTGGTAAGTGTTGAAATTTCAGATATGATGAAATTTAGAAATTTTGGTAAAAAATCTCTTACTGAATTAGAAGAACTTGTTGATAACAAAGGTCTGAATTTTGGTATGGATTTGGAAAAATTTAATTTAGATTAAATAGTATTAATAATGAGGCACGGTAAAAGATTTAATCATTTAAGTAGGACATCGTCTCATCGAAAGTTAATGCTTTCTAATATGGCTTCTTCTCTTATTTTAAATAAAAAAATTGAAACGACTTTGGCAAAGGCTAAAGCATTAAGAAAATATGTCGAGCCATTAATTACTAAATCTAAATCAGATACTACACATTCGAGAAGATCAGTTTTTTCTTATTTACAAAATAAGGATTCAGTAAATGAACTTTTTGGTGGAATTTCTGAAAAAATAGCAGCTAGACCAGGTGGTTATACTAGGATTATAAAAACAGGTTCAAGACTTGGTGATAATGCTGATATGTGTATTATTGAATTGGTTGATTATAATAACTTAATGTTATCAGATAAACCATTAAAAGCTACAAAAACTAGAAGAAGAAGAAAGAAAAAAAAAACTAATCAAGATGTTTTATTATCTAGTAAAAAATCTTCAAAATCTAGTAAAAAAAGTACTAAAAAAAATGATGAATCAAAATCAAAATGAATTTTTGTTATACTTCATTGATTTTAGAGGATTAAATTTTATTTAATCCTTTTTTTATTATTTATTTTTGATTAATAATGAGTTCTATTTCAAAATCACCTGCAATATTAGTTTTAGAAGATGGGACAGTTTTTAAAGGTAAATCTTTAGGAAAAATTGGTACAGCAACGGGTGAAATATGTTTTAATACTGGAATGACAGGATATCAAGAAATTTATACTGATCCTTCATATTTTGGACAAATAATTGTAAATACATCTTCACATATTGGAAATTATGGTACAATAAATTCTGAACAGGAAAGTAATAATCCTCAAATAAATGGGGTAATTATTAATGAATATTCAGTTGTATATAGTAGATATAATTCAACTTCAAGTCTTGAGGATTATTTTTTAAAAAATAAAACTGTTGCAATTTATGATATTGACACAAGAAAATTAGTAAAATATGTTAGAGATAAGGGGGCGATGAATGCTATAATATCTAGCGAAAACTTAGATATTAGTTTTTTGAAAGAAAAATTAAAAAAAGTTCCTTCAATGATTAACTTAGAATTATCTTCTCGAGTTACAACAAAAAAAGAGTATATGTATGGTGATGAATCTGCAAAATATAAGGTTGCGGTTTTGGATTTAGGTTGTAAAAAGTCAATATTAAATAATTTTACTAGTAGAAATGTGATTTGTAAAGTATTTCCTGCTAAAACTAGTTTTAATAAAATGAATGAATGGAAGCCTAATGGATTCTTTATATCTAATGGGCCTGGAGATCCTGCATCTATGGATTATGCAGTTGATACAATTAAAAAAATATTGGATATTAATAAACCTTTATTTGGAATATGTTTAGGTCATCAGCTTATGGCAAGAGCTTGTAATATATCAACATTTAAGCTACATAATGGACATCGTGGTATTAATCATCCAGTTAAAAATTTAGAAACTGGAAAATCAGAAGTTACATCTCAAAACCATGGTTTTTCTGTTGATTATAATGAGGTTGATAAATCAAAAAATATAAAACTTACTCATGTAAATTTAAATGATAATTCAGTTGAAGGGACTAAAATAATTGGAAAAAAAGCTTTTTCTGTTCAGTATCATCCTGAGTCATCTCCAGGTCCTCATGATTCAAGATATTTATTTGATAAATTTATTAGGTTTTTTTAATGAGCAAAATAACGGACATTAAATGCAGACAAATTCTTGATTCTAGAGGAAATCCTACTGTAGAAGTAGATATTTTTTCGGGTAATATTATGGGTAGAGCCGCAGTACCTTCTGGAGCATCAACAGGTATAAATGAGGCAGTGGAATTAAGAGATAATGATAGTTCTAAATATTTAGGAAAATCTGTTAATAAAGCTGTTAACAACGTTAATTCTCTAATATCAAAAAAGATAATTGGCATGGATTGTTTTGATCAAAATTTGATTGATAAAACACTAATTGAATTGGATGGAACAACTAATAAATCTAATTTAGGTGCAAATGCAATATTAGGTATTTCTCTGGCTTCAGCTCATTTGGCATCAAAAGTTAAATCAATTCCTTTATATAAGTATTTGGGAGGAAAATCTGCTTGTATTTTACCTGTCCCTATGATGAATATTATTAATGGAGGATCCCATTCAGATGCTCCTATGGCATTTCAAGAGTTTATGATTAGACCTTTAGGTGCTCCTAGTTTTAAAGAAGCATTAAGATATGGGACTGAAATATTTCATTGTTTAAAATCAATTTTAAAAATTAATAATTTAAGTATTGCGGTTGGTGATGAAGGTGGTTTTGCCCCTAATTTAAAAAATGGTACTGAAGAAGCAATTGAAACTATTATGCTCTCTATTGAAAAGGCTGGTTATAAAGTTGGAGAAGAGGTTACTATTGCTATGGATTGTGCATCATCTGAGTTTTATAGTAATGGCAAATATGATTATAGAAAATTTGAAGGAAATTCTGGTGAAGTTAGAAACTCAGAAGAGCAAGTAATTTATTTAAAGGAGTTACTTGAGAAATATCCTATTGATAGTATTGAAGATGGTTGTGATGAAAATGATTGGGAAGGTTGGAAATTATTAACAAATGAAATAGGTAATAAGTGTCAGTTAGTTGGAGATGATTTATTTGTGACTAATATTAAATATTTAAAGAAAGGTATTAGAGAAAAAAGTGCTAATTCTATATTAATTAAACCAAATCAAATAGGTACACTTTCTGAAACAATTTTAGCAATAAATTTAGCAAAAAGCGCAGGATGGACTACTATTATTTCTCATAGATCAGGTGAAACTGAGGATACTACAATTTCAGATATAGCTGTTGGTTTAAGTGTTGGACAAATAAAAACTGGGTCTCTTTCACGTTCAGATAGGATAGCGAAATATAATCAGTTATTGAGAATAGAAGAAGATTTAGGTATAAATGCAAAATATCTCAAAAATTAAAATTATATATTTGATTTATGATTTTAGATAATTTTAAAAAACTATTTAAGAATTTTTATTTTTTATTTTTTATTTTATTCATTTTATGGATGACGTTTATTGATACAAATGGATTTTATAATAGATATAGATTATCTAAAAAGTTATCAGATTTAGAATCACAAAAAGTATTTTATACTAATGAGATTGAACAAATTTCTATGGATAAAAAATCATTTGATAATAATGATGAACTTTTAGAAAAGTATGCGCGTGAAAAATATTTGATGAAAAAAGAAAGTGAAGATATTTTTTATATAATTGAAGAATAAATTAATAAGTAAACTATGGACATTAAAAGTGAAAAATTTCTTTTTAAATATTTAAATAATTATTCTCCAACAGGTTTTGAAACTTCTGGACAAAGAATATGGTTAGATTATATGAATCCTTACATTGATGAATACATATCAGATACATATGGAACAGTTGTTGGTGTAATTAATCCAAAATCTGAATATAAAGTCGTTATAGAAGCTCATGCTGATGAAATTTCTTGGTTTGTAAATTACATTACAGATGATGGTTATATATATGTTATAAAAAATGGGGGTTCTGATCATCAGATAGCTCCGTCTAAAAGAGTTAATATACATACAGAAAAAGGTGTTGTTAAAGGTGTTTTTGGTTGGCCTGCAATTCATGTTAGAGATTCAAAGACTGAAAAACCCCCATCTTTGGAAAATATATTTATTGATGTCGGTTGTGATTCAAAAAAGGAAATTGAAAAGCTTGGTATTCATGTTGGTTGTGTAATTACTTTTGAAGATGAATTAATTAATCTTAACAAAAATTATTTAACAGGAAGAGCTTTAGATAATAGAATGGGAGGATTTATGATAGCTGAGGTAGCTAAGAGATTAAAAGAAAACAAAAAAAACTTAGATTTTGGTCTTTATATAGTTAATTCAGTACAAGAAGAAATTGGACTTAGAGGTGCTCAAATGATAGCTGAAAGAATAAATCCAGATGTTGCAATTGTTACGGATGTGACTCATGATACACAATCACCAATGTATGATAAAAAGAAAAGTGGTGATGTGAAAGCAGGAAAAGGTCCAGCTCTTACTTATGGTCCAGCGGTACAAAATAATTTATTAAAACTTTTAATTAAATCAGCAAAATCAAATAAAATTCCATATCAACTTATTGCAGCATCACGATATACTGGAACAGATACTGATGCTTTTGCTTATTCTAATGATGGTGTTGCATCTGCTTTGATTTCTCTACCATTAAAATATATGCATACAACTGTAGAAACCGTTCATAAAAAAGATGTTGAGAATTGTATAAAGCTCATATATCAATCTGTTTTAAACATCAAAAAAAATCAAGATTTTAGGTATATTAAATAGTTTTTTTACATACGTATCCTATACTTTCTAGGTCATTCCAAAAATTTGGATATGATTTATTAACTACCTTTGGATCTCTAATCACAAGTTCTAATTTTGATGATAATGATGCGAATGACATAGCTATTCTATGATCTTTATAGGTATTTATTATTAGTTTCTTTGGTAGTTTATTGTTTCTTCTTTCAAGAATCCATTCATCATTTGCTTCATAAAAATTACATCCAATTTTTGTTAGTTCTTTTTTCATTGCTATTAGTCTATCAGTTTCTTTTATTTTCAGACTTTCAAGACCTTTCAATTTTAATTTAATTTTCTTAACGGCTGCAATAACTAAAATTGTCTGAGCTAAATCTGGACAATTTTTAAAATTTATTTCTTTAGTTGATTCTAAATTTGAATTTTTAATTAATAAAATTCCATCACTTTCAAATCTGGTATAAACTCCAATATTTTTCATGATATCAGCAATTATTTTATCACCTTGAAATGAATTTTTTCTTAATCCAATCAGTTTTAAAGATCGTATATGATCATTAATGCTTATTATACTATACCAATAACTAGCTGCTGACCAGTCAGATTCTATTTTATAAGATCCACTTAAATATTTTTGATTGGTAATTTTAATTTTATTTTTATTCCATTTGTATTTAATCCCAAAATTTTCCATCAGACTTAAAGTCATCTTTATATATGGTTTACTATAAAGTGGTTCTACAATTTTAATTTCTATTCCATTTTTAAGTATAGGAGCAATTAATAGTAAGGAAGAAATGTATTGACTGCTTATATTTCCTTTAATTTGAATAGAATTAATTTTTTGACTTATTTTATTTTTTATATAAATAGGAGGATATCCTTCTTTCTTTAAATATTTTATTTTTGCTCCTATTTCATTGAGTGCATCAACAAGAATAGCTATAGGTCTTTTTTCCATTCTTTTAGATCCTATAATTTTAACATCATTTCTTTTTAATGATAACAATGATGTTAAAAATCGCATTGTTGTACCTGCATCTTCAATATTCCAAATTGAATTTGGATTTTTATTGAGTAAATTTTTTAAAATGATGGTATCATTTGCATTGGAAAGATTATCAATATTTATTATTTCTTGAGACAAGGCTTGTATAATTAATAGCCTATTACTTTCACTTTTTGAAGAATTTAAAGTGATCACATTATTTTTTCTTTTATCAAACTTGATTATTAACTGTTCCATTAGATGCAACTATTATAATAATCTATACTTTCATTAATAACTAATTTATTTATATTATAATTATATCCACATTTGCCAATTTTTTCAATTAATGACATGTTTATCTTATTGTTAATATTTTTTTTGTCATGAATGATGGCTTCTAATATCGGTTCAATTTTATTGTTATTAATAATTTTTGGTTTGTATGTTTTAATAATAAATTTTGTTATTAAGTCTAGTTCATTTTTTTGTAATGTATTAGCAGTATATGATATATATGATTCACATATCATTCCAATTGCTATTGCTTCTCCATGCAATAAATAATTGTTCTTACTCATATATGTTGATTCAATTCCATGTCCAATAGTATGTCCAAAATTTAAAATTTTTCTAATGCCATTTTCTAAAGGATCTTTTCTTACAATTGATGATTTTATTTTTATTGAATGTTTTACAATATCATTCCAATTATAGTTTTTCCAATTAGTATTTAATAATCTATAGAATTCATTTTTATCTTTAATTAGACAATGCTTTATAACTTCAGCAAATCCAGATTTTAGTTCTCTTATAGGAAGAGATTTTAATAAATCAGTATCTATAAATATTTTTTTTGGATTTAAAAATACACCTACATGATTTTTTAATTTATTAAAATTAATTCCAAGTTTTCCACCAACGCCTGCATCTACTTGAGATAAAAGAGTTGTTGGAATATTTATAAAGTCAATTCCTCTCATGTAGGTAGCAGCAATAAACCCACCTACATCAGAAATAACCCCTCCTCCTAAATTTATCAATAAAGATTTTCTATCAAATTTTAACTTAGTAAGTGAATTCCATACTTTAATACATGTTTTTATATTTTTTTCTTTTTCGCCAGATTGGATTATTATAATAGAATAAGGAACTTTTAAAATTTTCTTTATAATTGGAAAGCAATGTTTATTAGAATTATTATCAACTAATATTCCAATTTTAGAATAATTATTTTTTGATAAAAAATCTATGATGTTAGATTCAATATTTGAAATTTTAATATGATTGGGAATCATATCTTAATTTTATTCTTCTTCTTATGTATTACTTTATTTTGAGCATTAATAGAAGCTAAATGAATTAATTTATATAAATCTTTGATGAAATTTTCATCTAAATTTTTATCTTTTGCCCAATTAATTCTTGATTTGGTTATTTCATTCCATCTCTCAACCTGAAATGAAGTTAGTTCTTGTTCTTTTTTAAATTCACCGATTTTTTCAACCAAATCAATTCTTTTAGCTAATACATCAATAATTTCTTTATCGACATTATCAATATGTTCTCTTAATTCATTTAAAAGATGTTTATATGTATTGTTTTTCTCATTTTTATTTTTTGTTTCTAGTTTTTTGATCATACTAGATAAAACTTTTGGAGTTACTTGTTGTTTTGCATCACTCCATGCATTCTCAGGATCAATATGGGATTCAATTATTAGTCCATCATAACCAAGATCTAATGCCTTTTGAGAGGTTTCTAGTATCATTTCTCTGTTTCCACATATATGAGAAGGGTCACATATTATGGGTAATTCTGGAAGGTTACTTTTTAAATCAATCGCTATATTCCAAAGAGGAGCATATCTGTATCTAGTACTATCCATAGTTGAAAACCCTCTATGGATGGCTCCTATTTTATTAATTCCAACTTTATTAATTCTTTCTATAGCCCCCATCCATAGTGAAAGATCAGGATTTATAGGATTTTTTATAAAAATTGGTGTATTTGTACCTTTAATAGCATCAGCAATTTCTTGTACAGAAAAAGGATTAACAGTAGTTCTTGCACCAATCCATAATATATCTATATCGTATTTAAGAGAAAGTTCTATATGATTTGTGTTAGCAACTTCAACTGTAAATTTTATATCAAGCTCTTTTTTAATTTCAGAAATCCATTTTAATGCTTCTTCTCCATTACCTTCAAAGCTTCCTGGTCGAGTTCTAGGTTTCCATACCCCAGCCCTCATAAGGTTAATTCCATAAGATTTTAATTGTTTACATGTTTCAAATAATTGATCGTAAGTTTCTGCGCTACAAGGTCCAGAGATAATTAATGGATTTTTTTCAATCTTAATCCAGTTATTAATAGGCTCAATGTTTAAGTTTTTGGACATTTCTATTATATTTTTGCTAAAATCTCTTAAAAGAATAAACAATAGTGAGCAAAACTAACAAAAACTTATTTAATAACACAGAATTGGCTTTTTCTAATAAAAGTGATGTTGAATTAAAAAAAGCTTATTTTCTTTTTTCTATTTTGGATTATTCATTTTTGACGAAATTAGGAAATTTCTTTTTAATGCTGGTTTTAAAAATGCATTTGCCTTTAAAGAAAGTGATCAAAAAAACTATATTTAATCACTTTTGTGGTGGAGAAACATTAGATGAATGTAAAAAAACATTTCAAACGCTTTCGAAGTATAATATTTTTGCAATGCCTGAGTATTCTGTTGAAGGCGAATCTACTATTAAAGGATTTGAAAATTACAAAAATGATTCTATTGAAATTATTAATTATTTGGGAAAATTAAAACTTCCTTTTATAGCAATTAAGTGTAGTGGGTTAGTATCATTAGAAACATTAGAAAAGGTTTCTAATGGAGAAATGACATATAGTAACCTTGAATATAAAAACTTTTATTATAGGCTTAATGAATTGTGTGAATGTGCAATAAATAATAATGTTAAGATTTTAATTGATGCAGAAGAAAGTTGGATTCAAAAAGCTATTGATGATACGACCTTTAATTTGATGAAAAAATATAATATAAAAACTGTTAATATATTTTTAACCTATCAATGTTATAAAATTCATACTCTTAAAAATATAGAAGAGAATTATAAAATTTCTCTTAGTAATAATTATAAGTTTGGAGTGAAATTAGTCAGAGGAGCATATATGGAAAAAGAAAGATCAAGAGCTAAAGAATTTAATTATTCTAGTCCTATTCATGTTTCTAAAAAAGAGACTGATAATGAATTTGATAGTTCTGTTGAATATTGCATTAACAAAATAGATCATATATCTCTTTGGATAGGTAGTCATAATGAAAAATCTTGTATTAAATTAATGAAACTTTTAAATAGTAAAAAGCTTTCTAAAAATGATAAAAGAGTTTGGTTTTCTCAGCTCTATGGAATGAGTGATAATATTTCTTTTACATTGGCCAATTTGGGTTATAATGTAATTAAATTGATTCCATTTGGTCCTATTGAGAAAACCATACCATATTTGATTCGTAGAGCTAATGAGAATAGTTCTGTGAAAGGCCAAAGTAACAGGCAATATACTTTGATAAAAAATGAAATAAATAGAAGAAAAGATTTAAATTAATACCATGAGCATAAGTGAACAAGAACATCAAAGAAGGGAATCTCTAGAAGATATTATTCAATTAGGATTAAACCCATATCCTTCAGAAATTTTTGTTATTAATTCATCATCAGATGAAATTAAAAATAATTTTGATGAAAAAAAATCAAATTTTAATGAGGTTAAAATAGCTGGTAGATTGATGTCAAGGAGAATAATGGGATCTGCTTCATTTGCAGAGATTCAAGATTCTAAGGGTAGAATTCAGATTTATGTTCGAAGAGATGATATATGTCCTTCTGAGGATAAAACTTTATATAATACATTATTTAAAAAGAAGTTAGATCTTGGAGACATAATAGGTATTGAAGGTTATGCTTTTCTAACAAAGATGGGAGAAATAACTATTCATGTTACCGATTTAAAAATATTGTCTAAATCAATTAGGCCCTTACCTGTAGTAAAAGAAGTTACTGATGCTAAAGGAGATAAAACAACTTATGATGCATTTAGTAATAAGGAGTTGAAATATCGAAGAAGATATGTGGATTTAATAGTAAATCCTGAATCAAAAGATATTTTTATTAAAAGGTCTAAAATAATTAATGAAATAAGAAATATTTTAAATGAAAATAATTATTTAGAAGTTGAAACTCCAATTTTACAACCTATCTATGGTGGTGCATCTGCTAGACCATTTAAAACATATCATAATAGTTTGGATATACCTCTTTTTTTGAGAATAGCTAATGAATTATATTTAAAAAGACTTATTGTTGGAGGTTTTGATGGTGTTTTTGAATTTGGAAAAGATTTTAGAAATGAGGGAATGTCTAGATTTCATAATCCTGAATTTACTCAATGCGAGTTTTATGTTGCTTATAAAGATTATTTGTGGATGATGGATTTTGTTGAAGGTATGTTTAATAGAATTATTTTAAAAATAAATGATAGTTCTACAATTATATGTTCTGGAAATAAAATAAATTTTAAGAAACCATGGAAGAGATATACTATGTATGGTGTGATTAAGAAATTTACAGGAATTGATGTATCAACAATGGATATGAAAGAATTAATTAAAGTTTGTAAAAAATTTAAAATTAAAGTGGATAAAAGTATGGGAAAGGGTAAAATTATTGATGAAATATTTGGTGTAAAATGTGAACCTAATTTAATTCAACCTACTTTTATAACTGATTATCCAATAGAGATGTCACCTTTAGCAAAAAAACATCGTTCTGAAGAAGGTTTAGTCGAAAGATTTGAATTAATCTGTAACGGTAAAGAAATTTGTAATGCTTTTTCTGAATTAAATGATCCAATTGATCAAAGAAAAAGATTTGAATATCAAGTAAAACTAGGTAATTTAGGAGATGATGAGGCAATGGTATTAGATGAAGATTACCTTACTGCATTAGAATATGGGATGCCTCCTACTGCCGGAATAGGAATTGGTATAGATAGATTAACTATGATATTAACTAATTCTGATTCAATTCAGGATGTTTTATTTTTTCCTCAAATGAAACCAGAAAATAATTAGAGATTATCAAAGAACCTACTTCTTTTTTCTAATTTCAAATCTTGTAGAAGAGCTGATACTGCACTGATGCTTAAATTATAAGACTGAAATCTACCAAAGGGAACCCAATTAAAGCGTATTCTCCAACAATGAAGATCTCTTGTTGCATTAATGCTGGTTTGTGTTAACATTTTATTTTTAAAATCATATCCTGATCTCATTGATATTTTTGTTTTTTCTGATATGCTTATATCCCCTGACATGGTAATTGTTTGAGTTATTACTGGATCATTATAACCTATTTTTCTTCTATTAAGATTATAACTTGCATTTATTGACCAAGGAACATTAAAATCTACGTATTCAGCAATATTAGAATTTATGTAATCAATTTCTCGTCTAGTGCCAAATCTAGATTCTTTTTCATCCTCTTCTTCAGGAGATTGAAAGTCTTTAGCAGAAAATCTCATACCAAGTGCCATATTAATAAATGCTAATGAACCTAAACCTTGATTATTCTTTATTGCTAGTTCATTAATTCTTCTCTGATATATTTGATTTGTTTCACTAATACTATCAAGCATATAAGCATAAGGATCTATAGTTCCACTTAGACTTACATTAATTAATCTTTTAAAAAATGAAGTTCTTGTATTAAACCTAATAGGACTTAGTTGAAAAGAATCAGCTAAAAAATTATAATTTCCTGAAAAAGATAAATTATCAAAGATTTTAATCTTTTTTGTTCCTGAAATTGTATCGTTTTCATCTATAACTTTCATTTCTAAATTATTTCCTATATAAAAATTCATAGATGCTGAACTTCCAATTCTAGGACTACCATATAGAAAATTTTCATATTTGCTAAGAAGTCTTGTTTCTCCTTCATTATTTATTTGAATATTTTCATAATATCCATATTTTTTTTGAGTAAAATCTGGACTGTAAGTCAGAGATATCTCAGGGGTTATTACATGTCTTATAGCTTTAATTTTTCCTTTTTTAAAGAAAACAGTACCATATATTCTTGTGGATAAAGATAGGGCAGTGTTATAAGACCATGCTCTTGAAAAACTGTTTGTAGTATCAATTTCTATACCATTTTCAACTTCATTATATGTATAATTTAATTTTTTAAGATACCATATTTCATTATAATTAATACTTGGACTAACAGTAAAAAATTTTAAAATATTAAAAGATGTAGAAATCGGTATTGTATGTTTCCCTCCAATTTTTGATCTATCAATTATTGTATTAATATTTTGCATATTAAAATCTACTTGTTGGTTAAATGAGTCTGATGAATTTATAACATTTATTGAGTTTAAAGAACTAGAAGAAGAACCGTTAGTTAATTCAATTTTACCGGTAAATCTATGACTTATGCTAATTTTTCCAAGAGCTGTTTTTCCTAATTTACCCATATTTTTAAAGGGATAAATTCTGCTCATATTATAGCTTAGATCTGGTAAAGTCAAATTAACCTTTTTATTTTGAACATTTTGAGAATGTCTCAAGTTAGTGGAGATGTTAAATGGAGATCCCTTAAATGTTTTAGAGTATGAGATGCTAGAATTGAATTGAGCATTTATACTTTGATTGAAATTTGATTGTACTAAATTTTTATTTTGATTGTATGAGTTTGTTTGAAAGTTTACAGAAGATGAAAATCTGCTTGATTTACCTTTTGAACTGGGAGTATGTGTCCAAGAAAATGAAAAATCATTTGATTCAAAAGGACTTTCTATTTCACCAGTTTTTGATTTATTATAATTAAACTTAAGACTTCCATTATATGCATATCTTTTTTTGTAATTTGTTGCAATCGTAGCTCCATAACTCCCTTTTGAATAAATATCTCCAGTTAATCTTAAATCAAAATAATCATTTATTGCAAAATAATAACCTCCTTCTCTAAGGTAAAACCCTCTTCTTTTTTCTTCTCCGTAGCTAGGCATTATGATTCCAGAAACTGTTTCTTTTGGTTGTGGAAACATACCAAATATAAATCCTAATGGAGTTGGCACATTTCCAAATTTTAAATGAAATGGTCCGGATATAACTTTTTTTCCAGGAACAACTTTTAATTTTTTTGTTGCAATGTGGAAATGTGGATCTGCTAAGTTACAAGTAGTATATTTTGCATCATGAATATATAATTCATCCAATTCATTTTTTTTAACTTTTTCACCTTGCATATAGGCATCGTCAAGTTGAGTAACGATACCTGATATTATCGCTTTTTTCGAATTAAAATTATATGTTATTTTATCTGTTTCATAAGATTGGTTATTTTCTGTAAAAATGGGCTTTCCTATTTTTAAACCTATTGAATCTCTCATGAAGTTAGCATCAAGAGTTTGCGCATTCCAATCTATTATAATTTCATGAGCTTTTAAATTGATATTACCATAATCAATACTAGAATTGCCATATAATTTTATTATTTGGGTCTTTAAATCATAATAAATTGAGTCTTTAGCATTATAATTGATAGTAGTTTCGATTTCACTATCAGATTTTAGTGAATCTAATTGTTTTGAAATTGTATCAGATTCATTAATAATGGTTGTAGAATTATTCTTAGTTTGACCAAATATTAAGATTGGAAATAAAAAAACAAAACATGTAATGATATATTTCAATTTTATTAATTTATTATTTTTTTAATAATTTTAAAATCTAATGCAAATTTATCTTCAATAATGTTAATTATTAAAAAATGAGATATTTTAATACATTCATTTTATTAGTTTTTATACTCTTTTTAACTTCTTTTAACTCTAATTGCTATTCACAGTATAAGTTAAAAACTATAGTTATTGATCCTGGACATGGTGGAAAAGATCCTGGTTCGATAGGAAAAAAATCATATGAAAAAAATATAACTCTACCAATTTCTTTAGAACTAGGTAGAATAATTAAAGAAAATTTACCTGGCATAAAAATAATATATACTAGAAATGATGATAGCTTTCCTTCTCTATATAAAAGAGCTGAAATAGCAAATAAAAATGATGCAGATTTATTTATTTCAATTCATTGTGATTCATTTGCAAATACTTCTGTAAATGGTTCAACAACTTATCTTATGGGTTTAAGTAAGTCTAATGCAAACTTTAATGTTGCAAAAAGAGAAAATTCCTCAATTTTTCTCGAAGAAAATTATAAGGAAACGTATAAAGATTTTAATCCAAACTCGTCAGAATCTGTTATGTTGTTGGGTTTAACTCAAAAAGCAAAGATTGATAACAGTACAATTTTAGCAAATTTAATTGAGGAGCAGTTTTCACAAAGAGTAGGAATTAGGTCAAGAGGTGTTAAGCAAGCTCCCTTTCAAGTGTTATGGAATACTACTATGCCAAGCATATTAATTGAAACGGGTTATATAACTAATTTAGAGGAAGAAAAGAAGTTGAATAACAAAACTCATCAAGTATATATTGCATCAGCTATATTTAGAGCAATAAGGGACTATAAGAACTATTTAGAGTCAAATTAATTAGATTTGTTGTATGAATAAAGAAATTAAAGTTGGAATAATTGGCCTTGTTGGTCTTGTATTATTTTATTTGGGATCGAATTTTTTAAAAGGAATTGATTTTTTTTCTCCTGTTAAGCAATATTATGCTATATATAATAATGTTGATGGTTTAGTTGTGGCTAATCCAGTAATTGTAAATGGATATTCAGTCGGAAGAGTTAGCGATATAAAAATACTTCAAAGTCAAAATAATAAGATATTGGTTACTATGGATATTGATGAAGATTTGATTATTGATAAATCCAGTGTTGCCACTTTAAGTAGCAATGATTTTTTAGGAAGTAAAGCTATAATTTTATCTATTCATGATGTATTAAACCCTCTAAATGAAGGAGATACAATAATTGCAGAAGTTGATAGAGGACTTTCTGAACTTTTAGAAAAAGCTACTCCAATAACAGATAATATAAGTATAACTATAAGTAGATTAAATGATTTACTTTCTAGCCTTAAAGGAAGTGGAGATATGATTTCAAATACGCTAGATAATTTGAATGATGTTTTAACAAATTCAAATGAATTAATAGAATCTAATAAAAGTACGATAACTAATACTCTAAATAATCTTAACGATTTGTCTAAAGATTTGTCTGAAAAAATTGAAAAAATAGATCCATTATTAGATGGCGCTCAATCAATCGTTAATAAATTAAATAGTGTAGATTTTGAAAATACATTTAGTCAAATTGATATCTTGATAACTTCAATCAATGGTGTTTTTGATGATATAGATTCTGGAAAAGGTACTTTATCAAAGTTATTGGTTGATGATTCTTTATATAATAATCTTAATAAAACTGCATTTGATCTTGATAAATTACTCTCTCATATTAATGAAAATCCAAAACATTTTTTTGCTCCATTAGGTAAGAGCAGAAAGAAAATTGAAAGAGATTTGAAAAAACAGAAGAAACTTAATTAGTATAGGTAATAATATAGTCATCAATTTCTTCAACTTTTAATGGGATTCTTTTTGATAATACTTTTCCGTAAATATTAAATGAATTTTTTAATTCAATAATTTTTATATCATTTTTAAAGCTTAAAAATTCACCTTTAAGTTTGTATAATGATTCTTTTGCAGTCCAATAGATTGTGTTTTTTTGAGTATTGTTTTTTATTTTATTTAATTCTGATTCACTTAAAAATTTATGATTAATTTTTAAAATTTTTTTTTGAATTTTTTCTATATCAATACCACATTTTTTTTCTTTATTTAGTATTCCTGTTACATAAGGAAATGAGTGTGATATAGAAATATTTTCAGTTCTATTTTTTAGGTAGGGTTTTCCAGAATCGTTTTTTATTGTACCATCATATCTAATATTAAATGATTTACATAAATTTTTAATTAAGATTCTAGATGCATAAAATTCTTTTTGTTTAATAATATTTTTGATTTTTGATTTTTCTTTTGTCATGTTTTGCAATACAGATAATGACTCATTTATTTTCCATATAATGACTATAGAATTTTTATTTGGATAAATTGTTTTTATGATTCCCATTGAATTAATATAAAATTATTAAATAATTCTGTGATTTTTTTTTAAATTAATCATATTATGGAAAATATAAATTCTGGAGATATATCTAATAAGAAATTTAATTCTGTTTTTAGGGGTTATGATAAAAATGAAGTAAATAATTTCTTGCTTATATTGTCAAAAGAATTTGAGATTTTAGAGAAAGAGATAATTCATTTAAAAGAAAAAATTTCTGATTATAAAAATGAATCTGATAAATTTAAAAATGTAGAAAGTTCTTTAATTTCAACTCTAAAAACAGCAGAAGATGCAAGTCTTAAGATAAATGATCAAGCTCAAAAAGATGCCGATTTGATTTTAAAGAATTCAGAATTGGAATGTGAGAAGACAATTAATAATGCAAATTTAAAGGCAGAGTCAGTTTTACATAAAGCAGAATTAGAAACAAAACAAATAATAAGTGATTCTAAAGAAGAAGTCTTAAAAATTAAAAAAGAATTTGAATCTTTAACGGCTTTAAAAAATAAATTTTTTAATGAGTTAAAAAGTTTATCAGATTTAACTAATGATACATTAAACAAATTTAATAACGATTCTGAATTTAATTATGATAATAAAATAGATGATTTAGAGAAATTTACTAATGGATTATTAAATTCTGAAAATAATGATTTAGATGAAATTAATTCCGAAGAGAATTTACCAAATGATGTGGAATTAGATATTGAAATTAATGAAGATGATGATAGTCAACAGTTTAATGAAAAAGTTGATGAATCACATGCTATTGTTGAAGAAGAAGATGTAGAAATTGATGATAAAGAAGAAAATATTAATGAGGAAGTTGACATTGATAATGAAAAAGAAATTTTAGAAGAATTAGTTGAAAAGGTTGATTTGAATGATAAATTGGAAGATAATATGCAAGATGAAGGTGAAGAGGAAAAAGATGAAAATAGTAGGGATTCCAAAGACAACGATGAGTCAAAAAAAACAAATTCTCCATCTTTAGGAAATCAAAAATCATTTTTTGATACATTCGATGAAAATTAATAAATCACTATTATCTCTTAATGGTTTGAAATTTAATTCAAAAATTGGTGTGCATGATTTTGAGAAGTTAAATGGCAATGAATTTATTATAAATATATCTTTGAATATAAATAATAATTTTGATGATCATATTAAGAGAGCTTTAGATTATGAATTAGTTTATAGAACAATTGAATTAGTAATGAATAAATCTTTTAATCTTATTGAAACTGCTGCCTATGAAATATCAAAAAATATATATTTAGAATTTTATCAAATCAGTTCATGTACTATTGAGATTATTAAATTAAAACCAAAAATAAAAGGTGAAATAAATAATTCTACTTTTTTATTGGAAACAGAAAGAGAAATTAATGAATAAATCAAAATCTTTAAAAGAGTATATATCTAAAGCTAAAATCATTATTCAAGATGATAAAAAGTTGAAAGAACTTATTGATGATGTTCTTAAAAAATTAAAGAAATTGTCAAATGATAAAAAAACAACAAGTAAATTAAATTCTTATTTACGTGTCTTTATAAGATTACTAAATGCATATTCTTCTGGAAAATATACTTATGTTCCCTGGAAATCAATTACTTTAATTGTTGCTGGATTAATCTATTTTATTTATCCCATTGACCTTATACCTGATTTTATTCCTTTATCTGGTCTGATAGATGATATTGCATTAATTGCATGGATATATGAATCAATAGAGGAGGACATTGATAAATTTCTTGAGTGGGAAAATAATAGTTGATGAGAGTAGTAGTTCAAAGAGTTAAAGAAGCAAGTGTATCCGTTTCAGAAAAAATAATTGGATTAATTGATCATGGTTTAGTTGTATTTGTAAGTTTTGTTGATGATGATACTATTGATGATTTGGACTGGATGTCTAAAAAAATTATTAATCTTAGGATATTTAGAGATAAGGATGATAAGATGAATAATAGTCTGTTGGATGTAGATGGGAATATTCTTTTGATAAGTCAGTTCACATTACACGCATCTATAAAGAAAGGTAACAGACCCTCATTTATAAAGGCAGCAAAGGCTGATTTTGCTAATGATATGTATCAAAAGTTTATAAATGCTTTAGAAGAAAAATTTGGAATTAGTATTCAGACTGGGAAATTTGGTGCAGATATGAAGGTAGGCTTGGTTAATGATGGTCCAATAACTATAATTATTGACTCAAAAGATAGAGAGTAAGTCTACAACAAAGATGATATCGAATTTTCAAAATTTACTTTTTATTATTTTTTGCATTGTCAGACCCTGGACAAGGATAGTGAACAATACCACCGCATAAGTTAGGATTAATATTAAAGATTTAACATCACCCATAGTTTCAGGAAGGTTTAGTGCAAGTGCTATACTCAATCCACCTCTTAGACCTCCCCATGTAATTATTTTTGCGGTATTTTTTTCGAAATTCTTGAACTGAGATAGTATTACAACAGGAATTGAAACTCCAATATATCTTGCAGTTACAACTAGAAAAATTACTATAACCGAAATGATAATGTAAGTCAGATTAAAACTTTCGTATAGAAGTATAATCTCTAGCCCTATGAGGATAAAAAGTATTGCGTTTAGAGTCTCATCAAGCAGATGCCAAAATTTATAAACGTAATCACCCATTGCCATTTCAGAAATACCATTAACACCATCTTCCTTAACATGTTTGTTTAAGTAAAGTCCTAGAATTACAACTCCTAGTGGACCTGATAGATGGAATCTAGTAGCTACAACTGAGACAAGCAAAACCATAGATAGTGTTATTAAAACTTCTAATTCTACATGCTCATTTTCTATATATCTTACAAGTTTTAATCCTAAATACCCAATTAATGCTCCAAGTGCTAATCCTCCAATTACTTCTGTGAAAAATAGAGAACCTATAGATTGAACTGTTACTGCATCTCCTGAAGTTTTAATTCCTAAAAGAGTAAGGAAAACTACTACACCAATACCATCATTAAATAGTGACTCTCCTGCAATTCTTGTTTCAGTTACTGGCGATAAATTCATTTTCTTTACAATTGATAATACGGCAATAGGATCGGTAGGAGCAATTAGTGAACCAAATAAAAGACAGTCAATGTATGTTATGTCTAATGAAGATAATCCAAATATTGGTTGGGATACCAAAAAGAAAGTAAGTCCTCCTACAACATATGTGGAAAACAAGACACCAAATGATGCAAGCAATAAAATAGTGATTTTGTCTTTTCTTAATTGATGAACATTAATTGAAATAGCTCCAGCAAATAAAAAAAATGGTAGCATAACATTTAATAGAACAAAGTTAAAATCAAAACTTTCTGTAATAGTATATGCTAGATTTAGCATAGATGGAAAAAAATATCCAATTAATAATATACTTATAGATAATGCTATAGCTAGTATCATAAGTCCTATGGTCATAGGAAGTTTTAGCATTCTTAAATTTATTATAGAAAATAGGGATGCGAGAATTAGAAGAATTGTACTTAATTCGAGAACATCAAATTTTTTGTTTTCAATAAGCGAAAATGTTTGACTAACTTCTTCCATTTATAAAAATACTTTTAACTATTAATATTTTACGTTAAAATAGTTATAAACTCCAGAAAAATTACAATAATTTTAATTTATCATTATCTAAATATGGTATTAAGTCATATTTATCAATTTGAGAGCAGAATTTAATATCTATTAAATTATCATTACTTGATAGTCTTTTTGCGTGAGAAGATTTTTTCATGATATTAAAAATATCATCTTTATTAGATTCATATAAATTTTTAGCTATTATAGTTGAATCTGATTCGGAAGTATAATTAGATATAGATGAAATAATAGCTCCAGCACATAAAGTATCTTCTAAATTAATAGATCCTTGCCATCCAGAACATAAGAGAAGAATATTATCATTTTGTTTATCTAAATAATTTACTATTGATTTTAGATTTAAGAAAGAACCAATTAAAGTTATTTTTGATTTTTTGGTTTTTAATATAGTTTTAGTTCCATTGCTGGTAGCAATTGCAATTTTTTTATTTTTAAATTTTTTGTCTAAAATTTTAGAAGGAGAATTACCAAAGTCAAACCCTTTAACTTTTTTCCCCATTCTCTCGGCCATAATTATGTATCCTTTATTTTTATATTCTTTACATTCATCTAATGTCTCAATTGGTGTTATTGAGGCAGCTTTTTTTGAAAAAAGTGTCACGATAGTACTTGTAGCTCTTAATATATCTATTACTACTATTATTTTATTTGATAACTTATAATTCAAAATGTTATTAGGAGTGTAACATACTTCAATAGTTTTCATATAAATGGAGTTTTTGATAATTTTCCTTTTATTTTTTTATTTCTTATTTTAACAAAAATAGATTTTTTGTAATCTATTTTATTGAATTTGATAAAACCTAGACCAATAGCTTTGGCTGTTGAAGGAGATATAGATCCACTTGTAACAGTTCCAATTTCATTTCCGTTAGAGTTAAATATTTTATATCCTGATCTTGGTATCCCTTTCTCTGTTAATGTAAATCCAATTAATTTTTTTGAGGGATTATTTTCTCTGTCTGAATCAATGGCATTTTTACCAATATAATCTACATTTTTTTTACATATCCAGTCTAATCCAGCTTCTATGGGATTTATTTGATCATTAATATCACTTCCATGGAGACAGTATCCCATCTCTAATCTTAAAGTATCTCGAGCACCTAAACCTATTGGTTGAAGATTATATTTTTCGCCAACTTGAATTATTTTATTCCATAATTTTGTTGCGTTTTTATTACTTACATAAAGTTCGAATCCACCAGCACCTGTATATCCTGTAGCAGAGATAATAATATTTTTTATGTCTGAAATTTTATCAACTATAAAATTATAAGATTTTATAGTTGATAAATCTGTGTTAGAAATTGTATTTAGAAGTGAATTTGCATTTGGTCCTTGTACTGCCAGTAAAGAAATGTTGCTTGATATATTTTCTATTTTAATTTTATATGAATTGTGTTTTTCTAGCCAATCAAGATCTTTTTTCATGTTGGATGCATTAACAACGAGCATATATTTATTAATATCTAGACAATAGACAATTAAATCATCAATTATTCCACCATTTTCATTGGTAAGACTAGAATATTGTGCATTTCCAACTTTTAATTTTTCTATATTATTAGATGTTACTTTTTGTAGGAATTTAATTGATTCAATACCACTCACAATAAATTCTCCCATATGAGAAACGTCAAAAATTCCTACGTTATTTCTAACACAGTTATGTTCATCAGTGATAGACGTATACCATATGGGCATATTATAACCGGCAAAAGGGACCATTTTGGCACCAGCAGATATATGATATTTTTCGTTTTGTAATTTTTTATAATTCATATTTTTCAAATATAATGCTTAATGAATTTTATTATTATTAAGATAGTTTAAATGATTTCCTGTGGTAGCTTGATATTCCAAATTTTTTTATAGCTTCTTTATGTTTTTTAGTTGGATAACCAAAGTTAGTTTCCCAAGAATAGATTCCAAATTTTTTTGCTTTATTACACATAAAATTATCTCTATAGTTTTTTGCAATTATTGATGCAGCAGCAATACTTAGATATTTATTATCACCTTGAATTATACAAGTATGTTTAATTTTTTTGTAGGGTTTGAATTTATTACCATCTATAATTAAGTAATTAGGTTTTATTTTTAATTTTTTTATTGCATTGTGCATTGCTAAAATTGATGCATTTAATACATTTATTTTATCTATTTTTTTATTATTGACAATTCCAATTGACCAATCGATAGCATTATTTTTAATTTCTATTTCTAATAGTTTTCTTTTTTTTATACTAATTTTTTTTGAATCTTTTATGTTATTGTTTTTATAATTCTTTGGTAGAATAACTGCAGCAGCAATTACTGGACCTGCTAAACATCCACGACCTACTTCATCACATCCTGCTTCATAAATTTTTTCTTGATAAAAAGATTTTAACATTTTTTAATAATTAATATCATTTAATAGAACAATTATTTTTGAATCTTGTCGTCTAATATATTGTAATGGATAAAGTAACTAAAAATTAATAAAATGAAAAAATCAATCTTATTAACTCTACTAATTGTGTTTTCTTTTTTTTCTCAGAATATATTTTCACAGGATAGAAAAAAAATGGACGATGGTAGAAGAGAAAGAATGGAAATATTGAAGAAAAGAATGGATAATAAAGACGTTAAAATAAATCCTATGGAAATGTTACGATTAAATGAAAATCAAAGAAATGAGTTTCAGAAAATTCAAAAAAAATATCGTGAATTTTTCAGTAATTTCAAAAATTCTTTAAAAAAGAAACATTTAGAATTAGAACTTGAAAAAATGAATGACAATTTTAATCAAGCAAAGATAGATAACTTATTTGATGAAATTTCGAAAATTGAAGCTGATATAAAAAAGATGACATTTAAAAAAGATAATGATATAAAATCGATTTTAAGTAAAGATCAAATAGCAATATTTGAGAGGTTGTCGAAAAGAAAAAAAATGATTGGAAAGAGAAATTAGTAATAGTTTAGTTTAATTGAATCAAGTTATGGTTAGTGTTTTACAATCATATTAGTTTAGGTGAATTTTAACAACGATTCATTTCAAAAAGCCCGATTTCTCGGGCTTTTTTTATATTTGCAATCTGATGAAAATAGGCTCTCATATTAAAAAAAATTTATTTCTTTCATTTCCAATAATGCTTAGTCAGTTAGGACATATAACTGTAGGTGTAGTTGATAGTATAATGGTAGGTAAAATAGGAGTTACTCAATTAGCTGCTGTTTCGTTATCCAATTCATTATTTGGATTTATTTTACTGTTTTGTATTGGTCTTTCTTATGGTATTACACCATTAATTTCATCGGCAAATAATAATCAAAAGTATATATCTAGAATTTTTTTTCATGGAATAATAATGAATATGATTTTTACAATCTTTTTGATTTTATTGGTGATTAATTTAAAAAATTATCTTTTGTATCTGGGGCAGGATAATGAAGTACTTAACTATACTTTTCCTTATTTAGATTTAATTTGTATATCATTAATTCCTTTAATTTTATTTCAAACATTTAAACAATTTATTGAAGGTTTGGGTTTTACCAAACCAGCAATGTATATATCAATTTTTTCAAATGTTATTAACATAATATTAAACTTTATTTTAATTTTTGGAATGTTTGGTTTTCCTCGTTTAGAAATCATTGGTGCAGCATATGCTACATTAATAAGTAGAGTATTAATGTTTATTTTAATTTTTTTCTATTGTTTAATGAGTAAGAGATTTAGTAAATACATTGTGAGTGTTAATTTATTATTTAATATAAGCTCTTTTAAAAAAATATTCAATATAGGTTTTCCTTCTGGATTGCAGTACATTTTTGAAGTAGGCGCTTTTAGTGTGGCAACAATTATGATTGGTTCAATTGGAGCAAATGCTTTAGCTGCGCATCAGATTGCTTTAAACTTAGCAAGTATTACATATATGATTGCTTCAGGAATAAGTTCTGCAGCAATGATTTCTTTGGGTTATTATTATGGTAAAAGTGATATTGTAGAGCTTAGAAAATCAGGACATTCTAATTTTTATTTAGCCTTAATTTTAATGACTATTTTTGGTTTAATTTTTATTATTTTTAGAAATTTATTACCTCAGTTATATGTTAGTGATTTAGCTGTAATTGAAATAGCTTCCATTTTACTTATTATTGCTGGACTATTTCAAATTCCTGATGGCATACAAGCTGTTGGATTAGGTGTTTTAAGAGGCATAAGAGATACTAAAATCCCTACTCTTGTTACGTTTATTTCTTATTGGATATTTGCTATTCCATTATCTTATTTTCTTGGAATAATTTTAAACTTAGGTCCTGTAGGAATATGGATAGGTTTATTTGTTGGATTAACTCTTTCAGCTATTTTTCTTGTCATACGGTTTAATTATCTTACGATGATTAAAAATTAATTTATGAAAATTTTTACTCTTATATATTCTATTTATGGACTTATAGTTTTTTCATCTCTTTTTGCAATATTTTCTATTCCTTTTATTCTTGGAATTTGGTTTAAAAAATTCGAAAAAACCGCATATTGGTTGCATCATGTTTTAGCTAGATTTTTCTTTGCTGCTATTTTTATTCCTGTAAAAATTAAACTGGAAAAGGGTGTAAATTTAAAAAATCAATATGTGATAATTTCTAATCACTTTTCATTTATAGATATACCAGCTCTTGCTGCATTAAATATTCCATTTAAATTTATTGGTAAGATTGCTGTTAATAATATTCCTCTTTTAGGCTATATTTTTAAAAATCTTCATATTATGGTTGATCGAGAAGATAAGGAAAGTAAAAAACAAACATATTTAAAATCATTTAAATCTATAGATGAAGGATATAGTATGGGAATTTTTCCTGAGGGGGGAATTAAAACAAAAAAAATTCCTCAATTAGCTCCTTTTAAAGACGGAGCTTTTATAATGGCTATTGAAAAACAAATCCCAATTCTTCCTGTTTCTTTACTGGATGCACATCAAATAATGAAAGGTTCATTTTTTATTTCGTGGAGTCCTTGTGAGATAGTTTGTCAAACACCAATTTCTCCAAAAGGATATACAAAAAGAGATTTAGAGAAGTTCAAAAATAAATGCTATAATGTTTTACAAAATGAATTAAACAAATCTCATAATGAATAAGAAAGAATTTTTCAATTAGTTTATTCTATTAAAAAAACTAACTTTATATCACTATGTCTTCAAAGAAATTTTTATATGGAAAAGATACTCTTACTTCTGTTTCTGCATTGAAAATATCAAATGGTGAATTGAAATGTGAAATAGGAAATGAAGAGATAAAAAAAATTAATACATCTAGAGAAAATATTAAGAATGTATTAGAATCTAATCAAATGATTTATGGTATAAATACTGGTTTTGGAGCTTTGTGCAACACAATTATTTCAAATAAAGATTCTAATTTACTACAGGAAAATTTATTAAAAAGTCATGCTGTTGGTGTAGGTCCCAATGTACCAACTGAAGTTTCTAAATTAATGTTAATAATTAAAGTTCATTCTTTATGCATGGGATTTTCAGGTATAAGGTTAGCAGTTATTCAAAGAATGTGTTGGCATATAGAAAATGATATAATTCCTATAGTCCCTTCTCAAGGATCAGTTGGTGCATCTGGAGATTTGGCACCATTAGCTCATTTATTTCTTCCTTTAATTGGAGAAGGAAAACTTTTGTATAAAGGAAAGGAGTTAGAGACTAATAAAGTTTTGAAAAAAGAGAAAAAATCACCGTTTTTTCTTAAAGAAAAAGAAGGACTTGCTTTAATAAATGGAACTCAATTTATTTCTGCATACACCTGTTTGGCATTAGATAAGTTTAGAAATTGTCTTGAGAATGCTAATATTATTTCTGCTATAACTTTAGAGAGTACGTTAAGTTCAATATCTCCTTTTAATAAAGACATTAATAATTTGAGACCGTATAGAGGATCTGTGAATGTATCAAATAAAATGAGAGAATTGTTAGATAATTCAGAAATTTTAGAGTCACATAAAGATTGTGATAAAGTTCAGGATCCATATTCTATAAGATGTATACCGCAGGTTCATGGTGCAAGTTTGGATGCATATTTATACTTAGAAAATATTTTAAATATAGAATTAAATTCTGTTACTGATAATCCTATTGTTGTTGATAAAAATAATATTGTAAGTGGAGGTAATTTTCATGGTCAGCCTATTGCAATACCTATTGATTACAATGTTATAGCCGCATCAGAACTGGGTAATATTTCAGATAGACGTATTTATTTATTACTTAAAGGAAATGATGTAGTCCCCGAATTATTAGTTAATAATACAGGAATTAATTCTGGTTTTATGATTTTGCAGTATACTACAGCAGCATTGGTAAGTGAAAATAAAAATTTATGTTTTCCTTCAAGTGCAGATTCTATAACTACTTCGCTTGGACAAGAAGATCATGTTAGTATGGGATCAATAGGTGCTGTTAAATTATTAAGAGTTTTAGATAATTTAGAAAAAATATTAGCTATTGAACTTATTTGTTCTGCTCAAGCATTCGATTTTCATAAACCTTTAAAATCGGGTATAAAAATTGATAAATGTCATGATTATATTCGTTCTAAGATTAATCATTGTAAAAAAGATAAAATTTTTACTTTGGATATAGATAATGCTATAGAAATTATAAAATCAAAAAAATTAGTTGAATTAACCTCGTAAATGTAATGGATACATCATCATTTATTAAAAAATATGCTAATCATCCAAATTATTTTGCTCCAGTAGGTTCTAAATTAAACGCTAAGAGTTGGCAAACTGAAGCACCACTTAGAATGTTATTAAATAATTTAAATGAAGATGTTGCTGAAGATCCTAGTAATTTAGTAGTATATGGTGGTTCTGGACAAGCAGCTAGAGATACTGACTCTGTAAAAAAGATTATTGAATTATTACTTGAACTTGATAATAATGAAAGTTTACTGGTTCAGTCCGGAAAACCAGTAGGAAAAGTAAGGACACATGAACAGGCTCCTAGGGTATTGATTGCGAATTCTAATTTAGTTCCGGCATGGTCAACTTGGGAGCATTTTGAAAAGCTAAAAAGTGATGGTTTGATGATGTTTGGACAAATGACAGCTGGAAGTTGGATATACATTGGTACTCAAGGTATTTTACAGGGAACTTATGAGACTTTTGTTTCTTGTGCTAAAAGACATTTTAATAATTCGTTATATGGTAAATTATTAGTTTCTGGAGGGTTAGGTGGTATGGGTGGTGCACAGCCACTTGCAGCTACAATGTCTGGAGCAACTTTTTTAGGTGCTGATATTGATCCTTCTAGAATAGAAAAGAGGTTAGCAACTAAATATATAGATAAAATGACTTTTTCCTATTATGAAGCTAGAGATTGGATTTTAGATGCAAAGAAAAATAAAAAAAATATTTCTGTTGGTTTAGTTAGTGATATTGGAGATCTCTTAGAAAAATTACTAGAGGATAATATAATTCCAGATATTTTAACTGATCAAACTTCTGCTCATGATCCAGTTCATGGATATATTCCTAATGGATTAAGTTTAAGTGAAGCAAGTAATTTAAGAATAAAAGATCCAATTCAATATAAGGAATTGTCACTTAAGAGTATGGCTAGACATGTTTCTTTTATGTTAAAAATGAAATCTTTGGGATCAATAACTTTTGATTATGGTAATAATTTAAGAGAATTTGCAAAACAGGGGGGTGAAAAAAATGCATTTCATTTTAATGGTTTTGTTCCTGAATATATAAGGCCTTTATTTTGTGAAGGAAAAGGTCCTTTTAGATGGGCGGCTTTATCAGGAAATTCTGACGATATTTATGCGACTGATAAGGCTTTGATAGATGCTTTTCCTGAAAATGAAAATATGATTAGATGGTTAGAAGAAGCTAAGAAAAAAGTTAAATTCCAAGGATTGCCATGTCGTATTTGTTGGTTAGGAATGGGAGAAAGAGAAAAAGCTGGTTTAATATTTAATGATTTAGTTAAAAGTGGACAAATATCTGCACCAATTGTGATTGGAAGAGATCATTTAGACTGTGGATCAGTGGCTTCTCCTTATAGAGAAACAGAAGGGATGCTTGATGGATCTGATGCTGTATCTGATTGGCCATTATTAAATTTAATGTCAAATACTGCTGGTGGAGCTACATGGGTATCTTTCCATCATGGAGGGGGAGTTGGAATGGGTTATTCTCAACATGCTGGAATGGTAATACTAGTTGATGGCACAAAACGTGCCGAATCTTGTATTAAAAGGGTTCTCCATAATGATCCTGCTTTGGGAATCATAAGACATAGTGATGCTGGTTATGATAATGCGAGTAATAATTTAAAAAAATTTAATTTAGAGATATAATAATTGAAAACATTATTTGGACCATTTAGTCAAATTTTGACAATGTCAAATTTACCTTCTATGGGATCTATCTCAGACGATGATCTTATTGTTATTTATGATGGGGGAGTAATGATAGAAAATGAAATAATAATAGGTGTAGGAAAATTTCATGAAATAAAAAAACATTGTAATAATATTCATGAAATAGATTCTCCATGTGTATTGCTTCCTGGCTTTATTGATTGCCATACTCATATTTGTTATGCAGGTTCCAGATCTATAGAATATTCAAAAAAAAATGCAGGTATTTCGTATCAAAAAATATTATCAGAAGGGGGAGGTATTTATGATACCATGGACAAAACAAGGTTAGCATCAGATGAAGAATTAATAAAAAATACCATTTCTAGATTAGATAGACATTTTTTTGAAGGGGTTTTAACTTGCGAAATTAAAAGTGGTTATGGTATAGATCTTGATCAGGAAATTAGACTATTAAAAATCATTAATGAAATTAATCTTAATCATCCTTCTGATGTGATTGCAACATGCTTGGCTGCTCATGTACCACCTAATGATAGTAACACTTCTAGAGAAGAATATTTGAAATTAATTGTAAAGGAATTATTTCCAATTTTGAGAAAAGAAAATCTTACTAATAGAATAGATATTTTTATTGAAAATAGTGCTTTTAAAAAGGAAGAGTCAAAAAGTTATTTAAAATTTGCAAAGGAAAAGGATTTTGATGTAACAGTACATGCTAATCAATTTACTAGTGGAGGATTACATGTAGGAGTAGATGTTGGTGCTATGAGCGTTGATCATTTAGAAGTAATTACTGATGAAGAAATAAAATATCTTTCAAATTCAGATACATCGGCAGTTGTTTTGCCAGGGTGTAGTCTTGGATTAGGATTACCTTTTGCACCAGTAAGAAAATTGTTAGATAATGGATGTAAACTAGCAATTGCAACTGATTGGAATCCGGGTTCTGCTCCTATGGGAGACTTATTAACTCAATCTTCAATTCTTGCTTCGAATCAAAAATTAAGTAATGCAGAGGTTTTTTCAGCACTTTCTTTTAGATCAGCTAATGCATTAGGAATTAATGATAGGGGAGTTATTGAAATAAATAAAGTAGCTGACTTAATAGGATTTAATGTATTGGATTATAGAGAAATATTATATAATCAAGGTAAAATTAAGCCTTCATTTATTTGTAAAAAGGGAAAAGTATATAAGAAATAAAAATTAATTTTATAGTATATGACTCAAATAATTGAATGTGTACCAAATTTTTCTGAAGGTAATGATAAAGAAATATTAGATTCTATTTCGTTAGCAATTTCAGCTTCAAAAGGTGTTCATTTGTTGAATGTAGATCCTGGGAAAGCAACTAATAGAACTGTTATGACATTTGTTGGAGATCCTGAATCTGTTGTTAGAGCAGCTTATAATGCTATAAAAGTTGCTTCTGAAAAAATAGATATGAGTAAACACAAAGGAGAACATCCAAGATTTGGGGCAACTGATGTTTGTCCATTAATTCCTGTATCAAATATATCTTTTGAAGAATTAATTCCATATGCTGAAAAGTTAGGTAAAATGGTAGCTGATAATTTAAAAATACCTGTTTATTTATATGAATATGCTGCAAAAAATTATAAAAGAAAGAATTTAGCAGCAGTTAGATCTGGTGAGTATGAAGGCCTAAAAGAAAAACTATTAGATAAAGATTGGAAGCCAGATTTTGGATCTGCAGTTTTTAATAAAAAATCTGGTGCATTGGCTCTTGGAGTAAGAGACTTTTTAATAGCTTATAATATTAATTTGAATACTAAATCTACTAGGCTTGCAAATGCTATAGCTTTTGATGTAAGGGAAAAGGGAAGAATAAAAAGAAAAGGACATCCAGTTATTGGAGATATAGTATATGATAATGATGGAAATCCCCAAACAATACCGGGCTCATTAAAATATGTAAAAGCTATTGGATGGTACATAGAAGAATTTGGCGTGTCTCAAATTTCAATGAACTTAACTAACATTACCGAAACTCCAATTCATGTTGTATTTGAAGAAGTTGTAAAAAAGGCTGAGAAAAGAGGTGCTAGAGTAACAGGATCTGAATTGGTTGGGCTTATACCTTTAAAATCAATGTTAGACGCAGGAAAGTATTTTTTAAAGAAACAAAATAGATCAATTGGCATTCCTGAGAGTGATATTATTAGTATTGCTATAGAATCGTTAGGTTTGAATGAAGTAAAGGAATTTAATCCTAAAAAAAATATTATAGAATATTATTTGAATAACATTGTGAGAAACAATAATAAATTGATTGATTTATCAGTAAAAGAATTTTCTGATGAAGTTACAAGAGAATCTCCAGCTCCAGGAGGAGGATCAGTATCTGCTTATTTAGGTACATTAGCGTCATCTTTGGGTGCAATGGTCGCAAATTTATCAGCAAATAAAAGAGGTTGGGAAGATAAGGTTGACTTATTTAGTAATCTTGCTGATCAGATTAATTTTATTAGAAATGATTTATTAGATTTAGTTGATGAGGATTCTGTCGCATTTAATAAAATTATGGAGTCATTTAAATTACCAAAAAATACTAAAGAAGAAATAAAAATAAGATTAAATTCTATAAATGAATCTTCTCTTTATGCTGCTGAAGTTCCATTAAGAGTAATGAAAAAATCATACTCATCTTATGAGTTGATAGATAAACTTGCAAAGGAAGGAAATCCAAACTCAATATCGGATGCTGGTGTTGCTTGTTTATGTACATATTCAGCTATTTATGGAGCTTACTTGAATGTTAAAATAAACTTAAAAGGCATGTCAGAAGATAAAGGAATTATGAAAGAAGCAGAAAATATTATAAAAAAATCTAACTCCTATAAAGATAAAATCCTTAAATACATTGAAGGAAAAATTTGATTTTAAGACTTTTAAATTAAATTTATATTATGCAGGAACTTAATGAATTTTTAATTTTTATTGATCAATACTTGGGAAGTTCTTCTTGGTTTGTTCCATTATTACTTGGTACTGGTATTTTCTTTACATTATATTTAAAATTTCCCCAAATAAGATATTTTACTTTTGCTTTAAAAGTAGTTAGAGGTAAGTTTGATAAAAAAGGAGATCAAGGTGATACTTCTCATTTTCAGGCATTAACTACTGCATTATCTGGAACTGTTGGAACAGGAAATATTGCAGGAGTTGCTTTTGCTATTCATCTAGGTGGACCTGCCGCCCTTTTTTGGATGTTGGTCACTGCAATGGTAGGTATGACAACAAAGTTTGTTGAAGTGACACTATCGCATAAATACAGAGAAAAAATATTAGATGGAACAATGTCAGGTGGTCCAATGTACTTTATGAAAAATGCTGATTTTAGACTATTTGGAAATAAAGTAAATCTAAAATGGGTAGGTATATTATTTGCATTTGCTACCGTTCTCTCTTCTTTTGGTACAGGAAGTCTTCCTCAGATAAATAGTATTTCAAATTCTATGTTAGCCTCATTTGGGATAAATAAGATGCTTACTGGAGGTATCCTTGCAATTTTATTAGGAGCTGTAATTATTGGTGGGATTAAAAGAATTGCTAAGATTACAGAGAAGCTTGTTCCATTTATGGCTGTTGTTTATGTTTTAGGAGCATTTTCAGTTATTTTATTTAATTATGAAAATATTATTCCATCGTTTATTTCAATTTTTGCAGAGGTTTTTTCTGGTAGTGCTGCGGTAGGTGGCTTTTTAGGTGCCTCAATATCTTTTGCAATATCAAGAGGAGTTAATAGAGGTCTTTACTCTAATGAAGCTGGTCAAGGGTCTGCCCCAATAGCTCATGCTTCAGCTAAAACTAATGAACCAGTATCAGAAGGACTTGTTGCAATTTTAGAACCTTTTATAGATACAATTATCATCTGTACAATAACAGGTTTAGTATTATTGTCTTCAGGTGTTTGGAGTGAAAAACATCAAAATACGTTTGCAAAAGCTGATTTGATTATATTAAATAAAGTTTATGATGAAAAAGATTCTTTTGATAGATCAAGGCTTTTCAATTTTCTAAATGATGAGAGAAAAGTTTTTGACGAAGAAGTTAAATTTTCTGGAAATATTGAAGTTGTAAATGGAATTTTAAATGAAGAGTTATCTATACTTCATGCAAGATCTTTAGCTGAAGATGTAATTTTCTATGATAATAATAAAAATCTTTTGAGTGGTAATTTAAATATTCAGGAAGGTAAAGTTCAGGATGATATAATTGTTGAGGGTAAATCATTAGTTCATAGTGCTCCTTTGACTGCTATTGCTTTTGATAGGGGGTTTTTAGGTAATTATGGTAATTATATTGTTAGTATTGGATTGCTTTTGTTTGCATTTAGTACTGCAATAGCTTGGTCTTATTATGGAGATAGGGCTATGACTTATCTCTTTGGTGCTGGATCTGTAATATATTATAGAATAATTTATGTAATAGGCTTTTTTATTGCATCTTTCGCTGATACTACAATAATTTGGAATGTGTCATTAATTACTATCGCTTTAATGACTGTACCTAACTTAATTGGTTTACTTTGGTTAAGAAAAGAAGTTAAATCTACTATTAAGGATTATTGGGCTAATTTTAAAAAGGAATGGCCTGATGAGAAAACGCCTGAGTAATTAATTTATTTTTTCATCTATTAATTTTATAAGTGTATTTATTTTTTCTTGAGCTTCATGATTTTCGTGAATTTTATAATTTGATTTATTTGCGTCTATAGTAAGTTCAAAGGATATCATTGCTAAAATATCTTGAAGATCTTGAATATTCATTTTTTTCCCCACTTTACTTATTTTTTTATTAAGTTCTTTTGCTGCTAATCTTACTTTTTGCTCTTCTTCCATAGGTACTTTCATAGAATAAGCACGATTTCCAATCATTATTTTAATAGATAATTTTTCCATTTAATTTAAATTATTTATTAGTTCTTCAATCTCAATTATTGTAGAATCAATTTTTTCTTTGATTATCTGGTTTTCTTTTTTATTACCGTTGAAATTTTCACTTGCAAATGAGCTTTGTATAGATTGCTTTTTAAGTTGATAATTTTTTATTGCAATAGAAACTTCAAGTTTTGTGTTATCCTTATTAATTTTTTTATAGTCAGATTCTAATTGATTTAATTTAGATAATAACATTTTAAGTTTGGACTCTAGGGTTTGTATTTCTGAATTTAATGAATTAGACATTTTATTTTCTGATCTCAGCATTAAGTTTTATCTCAAATTCTTTTATTAAATTATTCATTATAGAACTTATGATTTTATCATCAAGGGTTTTATTTTTTTCTTGGAGTACAAATCTTAGAGCATAAGCTTTTTTATTTTTTCCGATATTGTTACCTTCATAAATGTCATATAGAGATATGTTTTTTATAATTTTATCATTTTTTCCTATAATCTCCAAAATATCATTATAGCTTTTCTTTTTATCTAATATTATTGAAAGATCTCTTTTAACTTCTGGATACTTTGATATTTTTATATATTTTAAATCATTATCAAGGTTATTTATAAAATTATTCCATTCTAATTCAGCAAAATAGACATCTTGATTTATTTCAAAATAATTAAGAAGTTCTTTTTTTACTTTTCCAATAGTACAAATAGTTTTTTTATTAATTTCTAATTTTACACATTCATCTAATATTTTGGATTTACTAACTATTGTTTTATAATTTAATATGTTCGCTTGAATCATAATTTTATTTATGGTATTATAAATATCAAAGAATGATATGATTTTACTTTTTGAACTAAAGTGCTCTTCATTTGATAATCCACTCATGTAAATTCCAATTTTTCTGTTTTCATTAATTTGACCATCAATTTTATTATAAGTTTTATCAAATTCGAAAAATTTTAAGTTATTTTGTTTTCGATTGATATTGTATTTAATAGATTCGAGTCCTGTAAATAGCAAATTTTGTTTGAGTATTGCATGTTCATCACTTAATTTATTAATCATTTCAATGGTAAATTCATCATTCCAAAAATTGTTGCTTCTATGTCTAGATGAAGTAAGTGAATTAGTTGTAATTTCATTGAATCCATTTCCGACTAGTAAATTCATTACTTTTGATAAGTAGTTGTTCATTATAGAAGAATTGCTTTCATTAGACAAAAATGAACTACTATTATTATTTGATATTTTTATTTTATTATATCCATAAATTCTTAAGATTTCTTCTACAATATCTGATTCTCGTGTTATATCTGTTCTGTACGGTGGTACTGAAACAATTATATTTTTTCCTTTTTCTTTAACTTTAATATCTAAAGCATTTAAAATTCTAAGAATTTCATTTTTATCAATTTTTTGTCCTATTAATTTATTAATTCTATCGATTCTAATTTTAAAAGTATTATCATTTATTTTATTTTTATAAACATCAATTATTGGTGATGAGACTTCCCCTGAACAATATTTTTGTATTAAAATAGATGCTAATTTTAGAGCATAAACAGTAATATTTGGGTCAGTTCCTCTTTCAAACCTATAGGATGCATCAGTTTTTAATTGATGGTTTAAACTTGATTTTCTTATGTGAGATGATGAAAAATAAGCACTTTCTAAAAATATTCTTTTTGTATTATTTGTTATTCCAGAAGATTCACCACCAAAGACTCCAGCAATGCATATAGGATTATTACCGTCACATATCATTAGGTCTGCATTATTAAGTTTTCTTTCAATACCATCTAATGTTTTAAATTTGTCACCATTTTTTGCAAATTGAATTTGTATTTTTTTTGATTTTATTTTATCGTAATCAAAAGCATGCATTGGTTGACCAATACCATGGAGTACATAATTAGTAATGTCAACAACATTATTTATTGGACTTAATCCTATTGAAATTAAATAGGTTTTAATAAACGATGGAGATTCACCTATTTTTACATTGTCAATAACACATCCTGAATATCTAGGGCAGCCTTCTTCATCTATAACTTTAATGTCAATATCTAATTTTTTTTTCTCTTTAAAAGAAGATACATCAGGCAGTGTGACATCTTTATTTAGAATGGCCTTTAGATCTCTTGCAACTCCAAGATGAGATGCTGCATCAGCTCTATTAGGTGTTAGAGAAATATCAAATATTACGTCTTTATTGAAGTTAAGGTAATTAATTGCTTTCTCACCATTTTTTGCATTTTGATCCAATATAATTATTCCAGAGTGAGATTGGCCTATTCCTATTTCATCTTCTGAACATATCATTCCTAAAGAATTTATTCCTCTAATTTTTGCTTTTTTGATTTTAACTTTTTTACCATTTACATGATTTATTTCAGTTCCTATTTTAGCGATTACTATTTTTTGACCAACTTCAATATTATTTGCTCCACAAATAATAGATAAATCTTCTTTTCCAATATTTACCTTTGTTAATTTTAATTTATCAGCATTTTTATGATTTTTTATTGATTTTATTTCTCCGACGACTAGTTTTTCTAATGATTTTGTCTCTGGATTTATATTTATTACTTCATCAACTTCAAGTCCAGTTTCTGTAAGAATGGCTTCAATTTTCTGAGGATTTTCAGATATTTTTATGAATTCTTTAAGCCAATTAAGAGAAATTTTCATAAATTTTTTTTTATTCAATAAAATTAGTGAAAATAGGGATGTATATTACTTTTGAGTATTATTAATTTAAATATATTTTTCTCCAGCTATTATTTCTTCATCAATAAAATTTTCTTTTGGAGGAATTGGACATATGTATTCTGCATTGTAAACACAAAATGGATTGTAAGCTTTATTAAAATCTATTTCGATTCTTTGTGCGTTTTTAAAGCTAATATCTATGTATCTACCACCTTCATATGTAGATATACCATTAGTTTTGTCGTTAAAGCACAATAAAATTTCATTTTTATCAGATTGTTCAACGGATTTATATATTGGAAGTTTATGAATTTTTCTTTTTAGTTTAAATTCTAATAATGCAAACTTTAAATACACTTTAGTAGTTCCTGTAGATGTTACAAATAGTATAGTGTCGTTATTTGTTAGCCTATTAATTTTAGCAATAACTTTAAAATCTATATTTGGAGGAAAATATTCTATTTTATAATCAGAATTAAATAAAGGAGATGATTCAGATTTATACATATCTTCACTTTTTTCAATTCTTTGATCATTAATATTTTGAATAAAAGTCTTTTTTTCTAATTCAATGGAATAGAAATAATATATTATTGATAATACTATTATTGAGGTTGTTATTAATAATCTTTTCATTTTTAGAAAGACTATAAAAGCTTATTTTAAAGCATTAGCTTGCTTTACTAATTGCGATATTAAGTGGCTAGCTTTATTTTTGTGAATGATATTATTTTTTACCAATTTATCAATCATAGATACAACTTTTGGCAATAGTTTTTTTGCAGCAGTTTTTTTTGTTTCTTGTTGAAACTTTTTTATGAGTGTTTTTGTTGATTTATGTTGATATTTGTTCCTTAGCTTTTTAGCTTCATCGGACCTGATTCTTTTAATTGATGATTTATGATTTGCCATATATTTTTATTTCGTTTGCAAAAGTATACTTAAAAAAAAATAATACAAATAATTATGACAAGTAAAATAATTTCCATTTTATTTGATTTTCTCAAATTAAAACCATTTTTTAGCTAAAATTTTAAATTTAAAACAATGTATTGGACTTTAGAACTCGTTAATCACCTTGAAGATGCTCCTTGGCCTGCAACAAAAGATGAATTGATCGAATTTTCAATTAGAACTGGTGCACCAGCTGAAGTCACTGAAAATCTTCAAGAATTAGAAGAAGATGGTCATCCATTTGAAAATATAGAAGAAATTTGGCCTGATTATCCTACAAAAGATGATTTCTTTTTTAATGAAGATGAATATTAGATAATAATTTTTCTAAAATATTCTAAATCAAACTCACTTGTTAATTTTATATTTTTTTCTTCTCCTAGTATTAAATTTATTTTTTCTCCCGACTTTTCAATTACAGAAGATTCATCTGTATAATCAGAGCCTTTTATTAATTTAAATGAATTTAGAATATTTTTTATTTTAAAAACTTGAGGAGTTTGTATATTAATATAATTATTTCTATTAACTGAGAGATTTGATTCTGCTTTATATTTTCTTAATGTATTGATCACGGGCGTATATGGTATTGCATTACCTAGTTTTTTTGCACTTTCATATAATGTTTTTATTAATGTTTCTGAGATAAGTGGTCTAACTCCATCATGAATAGCTACAATTCCTTCTTTATTAGATATTGTTTTTAATCCATTTTTAACAGAAATAAATCTTTTTTTACCTCCTTTTACATATTTTATGTTTCCTTCTTTTAAAATAGTTGACATATAATTTTTCCAATATTCAAACTTATTTTCTGGAAGTACAATTATGGTTTTTAAGTTTGTAATGTTTTTAAATTGCCTATAAGTATATACTATTATAGGAATTCCTGAAATTTCAATAAATTGTTTTGGTATATTTTCATTCATTCTGGTTCCTGAACCAGCTGCCATTAAAATAAGATATTTTTTCATTTTTTGGTATACTATATGATAAGTAGAGCATCTCCATATGTATGGAATTTATATCTTTCTTTAACTGCCAATTTATAGCATTTCATTATTAAATCAAATCCTCCAAATGCAGAGGCCATCATTAATAATGTGGATTTAGGAGAATGAAAATTGGTGATCATTCCACTACATATTTTGAATTCATACGGTGGAAAAATAAATTTATCAGTCCACCCAGAATTTGGGTTCAAAGTATCATTTGCTGAAACTGCTGTTTCGAGTGTTTTCATTGAAGAAGTTCCTACCGCAAATATTCTTTTATTGTTTATTAGTGCTTCGTTTACAACTTTACATGTTTCTTTGGGGATTGAATAATTTTCAGAATCCATCTTATGTTTGGTTAAATCTTCTACATCAATATCCTTGAAAGTTCCTAAACTAGTATGAGAAGTTATTGTTGCAATATTAACACCTAGCAGTTCTAATTTTTTTAGTATAATTTGAGTGAAATGAAGACCTGCAGCAGCAGGAGCAACTGCACCAATGTTTTTGGCGTACACTGTTTGGAATCTTTCTGCATCATTTTTGTCAACTTTTCTTTTTATTTCTTTAGTTAGAGGTGTTTGTCCAAATTCGTGTATTATATCATGGAAATGTCTATCTGGATCTTCAGGAATAAATCTTATTGTTCTTCCTCTTGATGTGGTATTGTCAATTACTTCAGCTACTAATTCGCCTTCACCAAAATATAATTTATTACCAACTCTTATTTTTCTTGCGGGATCAACTAAAACATCCCATAAATTAAGTTCAGGATTCAGTTCTCTCAATAAAAACACTTCAATTTTTGCTCCAGTTTTTTCTTTTTGCCCATAAAGTCTTGCAGGAAATACTTTAGTATCGTTTAATATAAGAACATCTTCTTCATTAAAATATTTAATTATGTCTTTAAATACTTTATGCTCTATTTTTCCAGTTTTTTTATGAACAACCATTAGTCTAGATTCATCCCTATTTTCAGCAGGATGAAGAGCTGTTCTATTTAGAGGTAGTTTAAAATCAAATTCGGAGAGTTTCATATTAATTTGTTTAATAAATTAGCTTACTTTTGAAGTTCGCAAAGCTAATTAATTGTTTTTATATAATTTAAATTTAATATATGAAATTATTTTTAAGGTTAATTTTAGAAAGTCTTTTTTTTTCTTTTAATGCTATTATAGCAAATCCTATAAGAACACTTTTGTCTTTATTGGGTGTTACAATTGGAATTTTTACCATTATCGCTGTTTTATCTCTAGTAGATTCTTTAGAGGATAGTATTCAGGATAGTCTTGATTTTTTAGGTACAGATAATTTGAGAGTTGAGAAATGGCCTTGGGAATTTGATAATCCAGGTTATGAATGGTGGAAATTTTGGAAAAGACCTCATCCAACTTATAAGGAATATGCTTTTTTAAAAGAAAATTTAAAAAATGCAGAAGGGGTAGGAATTTTTGTGGGTAGAGATGGATTAACAATAAAATATCTTAATAATAGTAGTAGTGAAGTAAGTCTTACCGGTGTTGTTTATGAAGCAAAAGAAATTCAGAATTATAAAATTCTTTCAGGTAGATACTATACTGAAAATGAAACTGTACTTGGTTCAAATTATGTTATAATAGGACATAAAATAATGGAAGATCTTTTTGAAAATCCTGATTATGCTATTGGTAAAGACATTAAAATTAAAGGAGTAAAATTTAGAGTTATTGGTGTTTTTGAAGAAGAAGGAGAAAGTTTTGTTGGAGGAGATTCTTTTGATAGGCAGATAATAGTTCCTTTTAATAGTTTTAAAAAAATCTATAGAGTTGGTAAGAAGGGATCAAATGCAGCGTTGATTGTAAAAGGAAATTCTGAATTAGATCCTGGTCTAGAAAACTTAGAGTATGAGTTAACAGGTGTATTGAGAGCAAGAAGGGGACTTAAACCAACTGAAGATCAAAATTTTGCAATAAATAGGCCCGAATATTTAACTGGTTTTGTTAGTGCTATTTTTGGTACCATTAGTATTGCTGGCTGGGTAATAGGTAGCTTTTCTATTTTTGTAGGTGGATTTGGAATTGCAAATATTATGTTTGTTTCCGTGAAGGAGAGGGTTCCTATAATTGGTTTACAAAAATCTTTAGGAGCAAAAAATTATTTTATATTGATGCAGTTTTTATTTGAGTCTTCTTTCTTAAGTATACTAGGAGGTGTTATTGGTCTAATATTTGTTTTTTTAATAACTTTTGTTGATTTAGGATCTTTTGATCTAAGAATTTCACTTACTAATGTAATTCTGGGAATCTCAATATCTACTATAATTGGTGTGTGTGCTGGATTAATTCCAGCTATTTTTGCATCTAGGTTAGATCCTGTTGAAGCTATAAGATCAAATTAAAATTTGTTAACTTAATTTTTCTTTAATTTTTGTCTCTAATTCACTCATTAGTTCTGGATTATCCTCAAGTATTGTTTTTACAGAATCTCTTCCCTGTCCAAGTTTCTCTTCTTTGTATGAAAACCAGGATCCTGATTTTTGTATTATCTCTAGTTCTACTCCTAGATCAAGTATTTCTCCTGATTTAGAGATTCCTTTGCCGTACATTATATCAAATTCTACAACTTTAAAGGGAGGGGCAACTTTATTTTTTACAACTTTTACTTTTGTTCTATTGCCCATAATATTATCAGGGCTATCTTTAATTTGTCCAATTCTTCTTATGTCTAATCTTACTGATGAGTAGAATTTGAGAGCATTACCACCTGTTGTTGTTTCTGGATTGCCAAACATAACTCCAATTTTGTGCCTTAGTTGATTTATGAATACACATACACAACCTGATTTGTGAATTGCACCTGTTAGTTTTCTAAGTGCTTGTGACATTAATCTAGCTTGAAGGCCCATCATGCTATCTCCCATTTCTCCTTCTATTTCACCTCTTGGTACTAGTGCAGCTACAGAATCTATTACGATTATATCAATGGCATTAGATCTAATTAAATGTTCTGTTATTTCTAATGCTTGTTCTCCATTATCTGGTTGAGAAATAAGTAAATTTTCAGTATCTATACCTAATTTTTCAGCATAGGTTTTATCAAATGCATGTTCCGCGTCTACAAATGCAGCTATACCTCCTTTTTTTTGTGCCTCAGCAATGCAGTGCATGGCAAGTGTTGTTTTTCCTGATGATTCAGGTCCAAATATTTCTACTACTCTTCCTTTGGGTATTCCCCCAATTCCAAGTGCAATATCTAAACTTAGTGATCCGGTTGGTATGCTTGGTATTTTGACAATATTTTCATCACTTAATTTCATTATAGTTCCTTTTCCATATGTTTTTTCCAGTTTTTCGATTGCTAGATTTAATGCTTTTGATTTTTCTTTTGATTCTTTCATTTCTATTATATTTATTTTTTGCTAAAATAAATAGTAATTTAATATTATACTAATATTTTTAGTATTATTTAATATTATTTAACTTAAAGTTCTTTAAATATAGCCATATAACATATCTTAATTTGGTATTTTTGTATTTTAAAACCAATTTATTTTTTTAATATAATCTCTTGAGTAAAATATTTATATTTTTCTTTTTTATTTCGCTATTTTCTTTTTCTAATACTAGTTCTAATGTTAACAAAGGAGAAAGTATTAAGTATAAAGTGATGTTTGGATTTTTAAATGCTGGTGAAGCAACATTGACTATTGATAAGGACCTTCACTCAGTTAATAATTTACCTACTTATAAAGTAAATGTTTATGGTAGATCTGTTGGGATTTTTGATTTTTTTATAACAGTTCGTGATAATTGGGGTGTATATCTAGATACTAGTAATTTAAAACCTCTAAAATTTTATAAGTATTTGTTAGAGGGTAAATATAATAAAAATGAAATATTAAATTTTAATGAATCTGATAGTGTTGAAATAATAAGCCTTGATAAAAGTTTAAAAAAATCTATTAAGTCATACAACTTACATTTTGAAGATGATATTCAAAAAATAATTCGTTCATATTTTATGAATTATTGGATAGCAAGTGTTGTCTATTTAAGATCATTAGATTACACAAATATTTCTGATGATATAAGAATTTCAATTCCTTACTTTGAGGATAATGAAAAGTTTGACTATAAAATGAAGCTTTTAAGGCGAGAAGTTGTTAAAACTAAAATAGGTGAAATTAATTCTCTTCTTTTTCTTCCTGAAATTCCAAAAAATAAATTATTTAAAGAAGAAGATGCTGTTAAGTTTTGGCTTTCTGATGATAAAAATAAAGTTCCTTTAAAATTATCTGCAAAAATGAGTTTTGGAACTTTTGAAATAGAAGTATTAGATTATTCTAATATTAATTAGAAATTATCTACTGTTTATTTAATTATTAAGATTTTAATATTTAGATAATATTTTTAAAAATTATATTTTTTTTATTTTTAAATTACAATATGTCACAGAAATCGGACTTTAAAATCTTGGCAGTTGATGATGAAAAGGATATCCTAGTACTTTTGAAGTATAATCTTGAAATTGAAGGTTATTTCGTTGAAACTGCTAATTCTGGCAAAGAAGCAATAAAAATTGCTGAAAAAATAGAACCAAATTTAATTTTACTTGACATAATGATGCCTGGAATGGATGGAATTGAAACATGTATTAACTTAAGAAAAATTGAAAAGTTATCATCATCTTCGATATTATTTTTAACTGCTAGATCAGAAGAATATTCTGAGGTTGCTGCTTTTGATGCTGGTGCTGATGATTATATAATAAAACCAATCAAACCAAGAGCATTAATTAGCAGAATTAATTCTTTTTATAAGAAAAAGTTTATTAGTAAATCAAATACAGTTATTAACATTGGAAATTTATTGATTGATAAAGAGAGTCACGTAGTGAAGTCTGATGATAATGAAATATTTTTTCCTAAAAAGGAGTTTCAATTATTATATTTTTTAGCTACGAATTCAAAAAAAGTATATAGTAGAGATTCACTTTTAAGAAATATATGGGGAACGGATGTTCATGTGGTACCAAGAACAGTAGATGTTCATATTAGAAAAATCAGAGAAAAAATTGGTGATCATTATATTAATACTATAAAAGGTGTTGGTTATAAATTTATAGATTCTGATTCATTATAATGTTCTAATTTTAGACTATGAATAACTCGAAAGCTATATCAATACTTTTTGGATCTATTGTTGGTTTCATAACAACATTAACTGCTTTTATTTTAGGGGTAGATGTTGGAATTAAGTTAGTTAGTGCTGCTATAATCTCTTTTTCAACTTCGACATTACTTTTTGCTATTATTACTGAAAATCTTTTTGATAAAAGAATTAAAAAAATATATAATTCTTTTCAAAAGATTAGAAATAAGGAATTTGATACGATTGCTGGTGATAGGTCTCTATTAAAGGAAATTAATCCTCTTAAAGGAATTAATACTGAAATTTTTGATTATGCTAAGCTTAAACAATTAGAAATTGATGAGTTGGAAAATTTAGAAAGATATAGAAAGGAATTTCTTCAGAATGTATCTCATGAATTGAAAACTCCAATTTTTGCTGCTCAAGGGTTTGTTCATACATTATTAGATAATGCTGATGTTCCAGTAGATATTAGATCAGATTTTTTAAAAAAGGCTGCTAAAAGTTTAGATCATTTGGATTTATTGGTTAAAGATTTACTTACAATTTCTCAGATGGAAACTGGAGATATTAAAATGAAAATGGAAAATTTTGATATAATTTCTTTAATTAAAGAATCTTTAGATCAACTTGAACCACGAGCATATTCTCGTAATATTAAACTTGTATATAAAAAAAATGAAAATAAATCCATTGTGGTATTCGCTGATTATTATAGAATATATCAAGTTATTAAAAATTTAGTTACAAATTCTATTAAGTATTCTGATTCTGGTTCTCAAGTTTTAGTTGAGTGTGAGAAGAGAAAAAAAATAGCAAGAATTATTATTAAAGATAAAGGTAAAGGCATTCCTAAAAATGATAGAAAAAGAATTTTTGAAAGATTTTATAGGGTTGATAAGAGTAGATCTAAACAGCGAGGAGGCACAGGATTGGGATTAGCTATTGTAAAACATATAATGGAAGGTCATAACAGTAAAATAAAGTTAAGTAGTAAAACTAATATAGGTTCAGAATTTTCATTTAATTTAAAACTTGCTAAAAAAGGGAAAATAAAAAAGAAAAAAATATCAAAAATTTTACCTAAAATTTGAAGAAAACCTTCCTAATATTTAATGATTAAATATTGTTTTTAATTATTAATAAATCTATTTTTGCTCACATTTTTAAGGATACTGTGGACTCAAATAGTTTTAAAACGAAGTATGTAAATAAGGATTCAATTCAGAAGGGTTGGTATGTTGCTAATGCCGATGGTAAAATTCTTGGTAGATTTTCTTCTGAAATTGCTAAAATTTTGAGAGGTAAGAATAAACCTTCATTTTCTCCTCATATTGATTGTGGAGATTATGTTATTGTTATAAATTCTGATAATATTAAAATGACTGGAAATAAGTGGAAAGATAAAAAATATGTGAGGCATACAGGATATCCTGGAGGACAAAGAACTACTACACCACAACAAATTAAGGAAAATAAATCATCAAAATTTATTATTGAGAAAGCAGTAAAAGGAATGTTACCTAAAAATAGATTGGGAAGGCAACTATTTAGAAATTTATTTGTATATGAAGATGCTAATCATCCGCATGAAGGCCAAAAACCAAAAGAAATAAATATTTAATATGGAGTTAATTAGTTCAGTAGGAAGAAGAAAAACATCAATTGCTAGATTATATATGAAATCAGGAAAGGGAGTTTTTAAAATCAATGGTCTTGATCTCGCAAAATATTTTACTTCTGAATTATTACAATTAATAATAAAACAGCCTATAGAAGCAATTGATGTTAAAGGAAAGTTTGATTTTAAAGTTAATGTTTATGGTGGTGGTCTTAAGGGTCAGGCAGAAGCAATAAGACTTGCTATTTCAAGAGCATTTGTTAAGAATGATGAAGAAACTAGACCTATATTAAAAAAAGCAGGATTCCTTACTAGAGATCCAAGAATGGTAGAAAGAAAGAAATATGGTAGAAGAAAAGCTAGAAGAGCTTTTCAATGGGTTAAAAGATAAGAATATGGAGAAACTTAATCATAAGGATTTATTAAAGGCAGGTGTCCATTTTGGTCATCTAACTAGAAAATGGAATCCAAAAATGTCTGAATACATTTTTATGGAACAAAAAGGTATCCATATTATTGATTTACATAAAACGATTGATTGTGCTTTTACTGCTGCTAGTTCATTAAAAAATATAGCTAAATCGGGTAGAAAGATTATGTTTGTTGCTACTAAAAAACAAGCTAAAACTTTTGTTTCGGAAAAAGCTAAAAAATTAAATATGCCATATGTAACAGAAAGGTGGTTGGGCGGTATGCTTACAAATTTTTCAACTATTAGAAAATCATTAAAAAAACTTTCAGCAATAGAGAGTAAAGAAAGTCAAGATACTTATAAAACTGATTTTTCTAAGAAAGAGAGATTAATGATATCTAGAGATAAGGATAAATTAGAAAAAGCTCTTGGAGGTATTTCTAAATTGAATAGAATCCCTGCAGCATTATTTGTTGTTGATATTAAGCATGAAGAAATTGCTATAAATGAAGCAAGAAAATTAAATATTCCTATATATGGAATGGTTGATACTAATTCTGATCCAAATTTAATAGATTATGAAATTCCATCTAATGATGATTCTTTCACTTCTGTTTCTATAATTATGGAATATATCTCATCAGCGATATCTGATGGATTAGAGGAAAGAGAAAAAATTAAAGAAGAGATGAGAATAAAGCAGGAGAAAGAAGCATCTGCAAGAGAAGCAGCAGCTAAAGAAGCGGCTGTAAAAGAAGCAAAAGAGGCCAAGAAAGAAAAATCTAAAAGATAATTTAATAATTATTATCATGGGAGTTAATATATCAGCAAAAGATGTAAATGAATTAAGAAAGAAGACAGGTTCAGGGATGATGGATTGTAAAAAGGCTTTAGTAGAAGCAGAAGGAGATTTTCAGAAAGCTATAGATATTTTAAGAAAAAAAGGACAAAAAGTATCTGCAGCAAGATCTAACAGAGAAACTTCTGAAGGACTAGTGTTATGCAAGTTGAATTCAGATGAAAGTCAGGCATCAATATTATCATTTACATGTGAGACAGATTTTGTTGCAAAGAATGAAGATTTTCAATCTTTAGCTCAAGATATAATGGAAGTTGCATTTGAAAATAATCTTGAATCTATTGATGAAGTATTAGCTTCAGAAATTAATGGATCTACTATTGAGCAGTTAATTCTTGAAATGGTAGGAAAAATTGGAGAAAAAATAGAAATTTCAGATTTTCAGATTATGAGTGGAGAGAAAATTGTGCCTTATATTCATGCTGGTAGTAAGCTTGGTGTCCTTGTTTCTCTTAATAATACTACAAATACAGATTATGTTACTGCTGGAAAAGATATTGCAATGCAGATTGCAGCTATGAATCCAATTGCTTTGGATAGAGACCAGGTTGATCAATCAGTCGTAGAGAAAGAAATTGAAATTGGTAAAGAACAAGCAAGAAAAGAAGGTAAACCTGAGCAAATAATAGAAAAAATTGCTCAAGGTAAGCTTCAAAAGTTTTTTAAAGAAAATACTTTGTTAAGTCAATCATTTGTTAAGGATAATTCATTAACAATCAAAAGTTATCTTGCAACTTTCTCTCAGAAGCTATCTATTGAGAGCTTTATTAGAATCTCAATAGGGTAGTAATCATAAACAATTTATAAATTTTTTTATTTAAATAATTTATTGTTTATCAATAAATTTTTATTGATATTTGTTAAATAATAATTAAAATATTTAGAAAATGTATAAGTTAATAATATATATAACCATAGCAATAATATTAGTTTATGTTGTAGTTAGAAGTTTCAAAGAAAAAAAAGGTTTTAAAAGAAAAATTGTAAAAACAACTCGAACCGAAAAAATATTAAAAATAATCAATGTCTTCGCATGGATAATCTTTGTGGGAACATTAGTTAAATCTGGAATTATTCTAATAAGCTTTATAATTACTCTTTTCAAACCAGAAGCTGTTGTTTTCAAAGATATTAGTGTTTTTGGAGTAGGAACATCTCCTGGTACATATTTTTATGAAATTCGAGAATCTCATCTTTGGAATTACATTTTTTATGTCATTAGTATTATTTTATGGACACTAATAAAATCATACTTAGCTTATTTAATTATAAAGTTACTTGCTAAAATTAATTTAATACATCCTTTCTCTATGGAAATTGCTAATCGCATTGTCAAGATTAGCTATACCTTAATCTTTATTTGGGGTTTAAGCTTTGTTGTTGGCTTTTTTGATAAATGGGCAACTCTAGCTATTGGTTTAGAGCCTCAATTTGAGGTTAGAGGGGAATTTTTGTTTATTGCAGGTCTTGTATACCTAATAGGTAATATTTTTAAAAGAGGAGTTGAAATTCAAAATGAAAATAAATTAACAATATAATTATATGGCTATTATAGTAAACTTAGACGTGATGATGGCCAAAAGAAAAATGAGTCTTAATGAGCTTTCACAAAAAGTTGATATAACAATAGCTAATCTTTCCATTTTAAAAACGGGAAAAGCAAAAGCTATAAGATTCAGTACCTTAGAGTCTATTTGTAAAGTATTGGATTGCCAACCAGGTGAATTATTGGAGTTTATTGATTAGGGGAGTGGGTTTTTTGTTTAGTACAACAAGTAACAAAAAAACCCACAAAATAAAGTGGGTTTTCTTATTTACTATTCTTATAAAATAGTATCAGCAGTTTGTTGCTGGTAATTTATTTAATTTTTTAACAAATTATTTTCATTTTTTCACTTTTTAAATTTAAGTAGTTGGATTTTTAGTTTGATTTTATTCCTGTCATTTCCCAACGAACTAAATTAATTGGAATACTTCCAGCATCATTGAATTTTTTGAAAAAATCTTTTAAAGTAAACTCCTTTCCTTCCTTTTCTAATTTTTCAGCATACTCGGCCATTATCCTTTCCGCAAGATATTTTCCAGTTATATATGATGTTCCGTATCCTGGTTGTCTCAAATAAAGATGTTGTTCAAATTGTAATAAGTGTGGCTCTCTATTCATCCATCCTCTTGGAGTCCATTTTACATGAACATTGCCTGCTTCTGCCATAGTCATTTCGTTAGCATGAGCATATAATGATCCGAGGCCTCTTGCTGCTCGTTGTGCTATCATAATCCATACAATTTCTTTTGATCTTGGACTGTCATTATAAAGCCCTGCATGCATAAACATTTCTTCTACTCCAGTAGCTATTCCTTCATTTTTTGAATCAAAAATATTATAAAGTAAAGGTCCTCTTCTAATAGGACTTTTATGAGGATTATCTCTTATTTCTGCTAAGTCGAACCAGTGTACAAAGTGAGAGTATAGAGGCAGAGGATCGAGGTGTAAACCAATATTGAAAAAGTTTCTTTTATCTTTAGGTACAAACTTGCCCATGTGCTCTCTAAGAGCTGGCTCCATATTTTCTTTTATTGGCATTATCTCTTTTTCTTTTAAAAATTTCATAAATCTCTTGACTCCAAGCTCTGTAAGAATTGCAAATTCTTCTGGTGTGTCTGCAGCAATTAATTCTGGTAAGTCTCTATTTTTATGTTCTTCTAGTTTTAAAGATGACCATGCTCGGTCCAGTTCTCGTTGAAGTAGTTGAACTTCCTCTTCCCAGGTAAGTGGTAAAAGATGTACATTTTGTTGATACCAAGTATAATTTTCTTTTCCAATTCCAGATGGACCTGTTTTATTAGGCGTTTGTTCTTCTAACCAAGTAATAAAATCTTTTGTGGCTTTTTTTGCATTTTTTAATCCATCTAAAATATCTGAGTTAGATTTAGATTCATTAAATTTCTCTGAAATTTTTTTAAGATTTTCTATCTGTTGCTTGAAATTTTCAATTCCTGCTATCCATAAATCTCTGGCATTACCAGTAAGATTGCCTCGAGCCTGCTCAAGGAAAATAGGAATAATTTTTAATTTATCCTTTAGATGCTTTTCTTCAATATTGGTCAGAGGAAATTTGTAGGTCCAAAATTCTAGTGTACCATGATTTGTGGGACCTTCATGAGCTGGGACATCACTTTGATTCATCCAGATAGTTTGATAATATGCAGGATCTCTTACCCATGGTTGTAAGATTTTGTAGTTAAAATCATAGCCATTCATTTCTGCTCTTACTATATGCCAGTCTATTTGTTGAGAAACAGACCAGTTATCTATTGAAATTTGATTTAGTCGATTTTGTAAATCTTTAAAATTCTTTTCATTTTTCTTAAACCGTTCTTTTGTGTAATCTGGTGCTCCATTAAGTAGGGGAGGATTTTCAAATTCTCTCCAGTCATTGAATAGGTTAATTAGAGTTTGGTAATCAGTAGATTGATTATTTATTTTTTGAATTTCTTTATTTTGAAAAGAGCAAGAAAATAGTATTAGTAAGAATAAAATATATTTCATATGTCTAATCTAAAGACATTGATGTAAAAATCAAAAGAGAAAATGAATTTGGGAAAATAAATTATTATTTTTCATTTATTAGTATTGATCTTAAAAGAAGATCAACTTCGTTTTCATTTAATCCTACTTTCATATTTGGGTGATAAAGTAGCCTTATTATATCTTTATCTATTTGTGAATAAGAAGAAGTTGTTGTCCAATTAATTTGAAAAATACTATTTAAATACCTCTCAGAATCTTGTCCGAGACCTAATGACTGGGTTAATTCTTCTCTTAATAAATGTAATTGACCCTGTTCATTTGCTCTAAAAATATCAACATACATAATTCCTCGATTTATGTAGTTGTTATTCCACCATATATTAAAAAGACCTAAATTGTTATTAACGTACTGAGATTGACTAGGAAAAATTTTTGCGTATTCTTCACCTTTTCCAAAATAAATGTAGTAATTAGATGTTGAAGAATCACTTACAATTTCTGCTGCAAAATTATCAGTTACAATTTCATTTATATCATTAATAATTTTATTGAGTTCACTAAGTAAAATAGAATTTGAATTTCCTCCAATAAAAATTTTCATCGTTGAATTCCATTTTCTTGTGATTTTACTTACTCCTCCATGTTCAAAACCTAATGCTATTTCTTTAAAGTAAGAAATTACTTCTAGGTCATATTCATTTAATTCTATGGTTAATTCATCATCGCTATTACAAGAAGAAATAAATACAACAATGAGGAATATTAAGACTTTTTTCATATATAAACTTATAAATGTTAAAGTTTATAAAAAAAATTAAGAATTATTATTCCTGTGCCTGATGTTTGTAATAATCTTGTACTGGGTACATCACATGTGCATATGGTGTACCTGAAAACATGACATAAGGAGCACCTGAATTAAAATCAGTCGTCATTCCTTCTAAAGTTGAAGGATCTTTTGGCATCCTCATTAAATGTGGACCAGATTCAATCCAATGACCTGGTGCAGCATCTTCTTTATTTAAAACACCTGCTTTTGTATTATCTTCTCCCATATCACCATGAAGCATCCAAGCATATCCATCTTTATCCATTTCTGGAATTGTTCCAGCAAAGTAAGCAGTGATCCATTTAAATACTTCTTGATCTCCACACAGTGGCATAGCTTCGTGTGCATCTTTCCATCCATTATCAGGATCAGACATTCCTCTTGGATTAGCTGGTAGACATGTCCAGCCATTAGTACCTTGTCTTAAAAGTTTTCCTCCCATTGCTGGAGGTCCATCATAGACAGTAGCTCCTTCTGCAATATAAGCTGGACCAGCAGTCGAATAAGCCCATATCTGCCATTCAGCAGATGTATGTGGTCCAGAAGGTTCATCAGATTCATTCACTGCATTTACAGGATCTGAAGATTTTTCAGAACTTCCAGTTTCTACATTGCAACCAGTAATAAATAGAAGTACGCATGTAAGTAATAATATATTTTTCATATTTAATTATTTAAGTTGATAGTAAATTGTTTTTTCTAAATTAAGAAAAAAACTTATAATTACACTGATATAATCCTTTAATTAATAGCTTTTATATTTAACTGTTTATTAATTAGATATAACATTGATTTAATTGAGATAAATGAATAGCTTATTTAATAATTTAGTTTTTCTTTAATCATAGCTTTCCTATAATTCATTGCTACTGAATCAAACTTTAAATGTAGCTCTTTTGTAAAATCAAATGGAACTTGTTCAGGTCTTTGTGATTCAATAATTTTTTTGTCTTGATTAAATATAACTTGTTCAAAATTTTGAATGATTGTATCGGGTTCTTTTAGGTTATAGTTACGTCCAACTATACAAAAACCTCTACATTTATTAGAAGAAATTGGTTGAGATATGAAAAAATAAATCATACCTTTAATTCCACCCCATCCCAAACGAAGTACAATGGTATAGGGTAAATGCAAACAATAAATACTTTTTCTTTTTGGTTTCATTACTTCTTTGTTTGCAAAAATTGGAAAATCATCAGAATTAACAGATTCTGGTCTAACAACTGAATAATGTAAAATAGCATTTTTTATTTCTACTTTATGATCTGGTACTTCCGGTCTTTTTCGATCTCCTAATAAACCTGGATGTACCCAAGGAAAATGTCCAAAATCAGTAAAATTTTCTACTTGTCTAGAAGCATCACTTTTCCAATCGAATGGTCCGGTATTTACTAGTTTCCATTTTCCATTTTCAAATTCTGGTATCTCAGGTAAAGGGTATATAGGTTTTTTAAAAGCTACCCATATTAAACCAAATTTTTCTTTACAATAATAAACGGGTGTTTTTGCTTTCTTTGGTATAATAATTTTAGGTGATTGTGGAATTAGTACGCAATTACCATTTTTATCATATTGCCATCCATGATAAGGACATACCAAACAGTTATTTTTTATCCAACCTAAAGAAAGAGCAGTTCCTCTATGAATACATAAATCCTTCATTGCATGAACTTTTCCATTTGAGCTTCTCCAAATAACTATAGGTTTATCTAACAAAAAAGTACCAAAAGGTTTTGTCTTTTTAATTTCATTACTATAGGATACTGGGTGCCAGCATGCAAATAATTTATTTGGAAATGATTTTTTTAAGTTGATAGTAAATGATTTTTTCTAAATTAAGAAAAAAACTCAAAATATGGATTAAAAATTATTGATTATTAAATTTTTTTTTCATTATACTAAGTTTAATATTACACTCACTAATTTTGATTCATTAACCTTTTAAAATCTATGAAATTTTTAAAATATATTTTTTTATTTTCTTTGTCAATTCTAGTAATAGGATTATCTGTGTATTATGTTGTAGATCTAGTTCAAACAAAGAATAATTTAATGGATATTGAAGAATACTCTCCAAAATCTACATTAGTTGTTCCTGAAAATATTATTACAAAAGCCAAATATCCATTTGTTGATGTTCATAATCATATCTGGAATATGCCTTTAAAAGATTTATCAGATATGGTTAAAGAAATGGATAGTATGAATATGGCTTTTATTATAAATCTAAGTGGTTCTGGTAGAGGTACACAAGCATTGAGAGATGAATATTTTTCAAAATCCATGTCAAACATAAATGATAATTTTCCTACAAGATTTGGACTTTTTGTGAATGTAGATTTTGAGAGAATAGATGAAGATGGTTTTTCTCAGATGAATGTTAAGATGATAAAAGATGCTGTTTCTAAAGGTGCTATTGGATTAAAAATTTATAAATCTTTGGGGTTAACGACTAAAGATTCTAAAGGAAATAGAATTGCTATTAATGATGTTAGGTTAGATCCTATTTGGAATGTTTGTGGTGAATTGAATATCCCTGTTTTAATTCATTCTGGTGAACCTGCATCTTTTTGGGAACCTAAAGATAAATATAATGAGAGATGGTTAGAGTTAAGACAAAAACCTGGTAGATATAGAGATCCTAAAGAAAATCCATCATTTGAAAAAGTACTTGCAGAGCAACATGATATTTTTAGCAAACATCCAAATACTATTTTTATAAATGCTCATTTAGGATGGATGGGTAATGACTTAGGTAGGTTAGGTCGTCATTTAGACAAATATCCAAATGTTATGACTGAAATTGCTGCTGTAATAGCAGAATTAGGGAGACAACCTATTTATGCAAGAAATTTTCTTATAAAATATCAAGATAGAATATTGTTTGGAAAGGATACTTATAGGGTTTCAGAATATCATCTTTATTTTAGAGTTTTAGAAACTTCTGATGAACATTTTGATTATTTTAGAAAAAGGCATGCTCATTGGCGAATGTATGGTTTAAATCTACCTGATGACGTATTAAAAAAAATTTATTATAAAAATGCCTTAAAATTATTCCCTTCCATTTCTGGAGATTTATTTGAGTAGTAATTTAAAGGGGAATGATTTTATATAAATCTTTATAACTTAATATAGAGAATAATACTATAATACATAATGTTACTTTTAAAAATGCTAATCAGTTTGAATTTATTGTTATTATTTATTTCTTGTCATCAGATAAATATTAATAATAATTTAAAAAAAAATGTATTAATAATTTTAGCAGATGATCTTGGTTATACTGATCTTGGATGTTTTGGTAGTGAAATAGAAACTCCTAATATTGATAAATTAGCTTTAAAGGGAACAATTTTTTCTAATTTTTATACTTCACCATTATGTGCACCTTCTAGGGCAATGTTGCTATCTGGTAATGATAACCATACTGCAGGGATTGGAATTCAGAGTTTTTCATCTAATTATTATGGCTATGAAGGTATTTTATCTAAAAGGGTGGCTATTATTCCAGAGGTATTAAAAATGAATGGTTATAGGACTTATATGGCGGGAAAATGGCATCTGGGTGGTGATCCAATTGAAAGAGGATTTGATAAAACATATGCACTTTTACCTGGAGCTTTTACTCATTATGATAATAATAAACCAATAAGAGAATATCCTGATTCTGCATTCTCAGAAAATGGTATTAGAAAATTATGGAAAACTGGTAACTATTCTTCTGATTTTTATACTGATAAAATTATAGAATTTATAAAATCTAATAGTGATAAACCTTTTTTTGCTTATGCATCTTACACTGCTCCGCATTGGCCTTTACAAGTTGATACAAAATATTCTGATAAGTATAAGGGAAAGTATGATGAAGGTTATGAAGCTTTGAAAATTAAAAGGTTTGAAAATCTTAAAATAAATAACTTTATTTCTAAAAATACTGAATACCCATCTTTTAATATTGCATATCCTAAATGGGAAAATTTAAGCAATAAAGAAAGAGCAATTGAGTCTAAAAAAATGGAAATTTATGCTGGTATGATTGATAACTTAGATTATAATATTGGTAGAATAATAAAGTTTTTAAAAGATATAGGAGAGTATGATAATACTATTGTTGTTTTTATGTCTGATAATGGTGCTGCAGGTGAGGATTTTTATTACAATAGTACTTATGGTAATTATATTCAAAAACATTTCACATATGCTTATGAAGATATGGGTAAACCCAATTCATTTGTCTCTCTTGGGGTTGCTTGGGCAGAATCAATTACTGCGCCCTTTAAGCTTTATAAAGGTTATGCTACTTCTGGTGGTATGAGATCTCCATTGATTATAAAGGGTTTAGAAAATAATAAATTAAGGGTTACAGATAAATTTTTATCTATTTTAGATATAGCACCTTCTTTATATGATTATTTAGAGATTGATTATCCTAAAATTTTTAATAGTTCTAAACTAGAACCATTAGATGGTATTTCTATTTTGCCATATGTAGATGGATATAAAGAAGAAATTTATAGTAAAAGTGATGTTTTTGCTTTTGAGCATAGTGGAAATGTTATGCTAAAAAAAGGAAACTGGAAAATAATTAATTTAAATCAACCATTTGAAATTGAGAATTTTAATCTTTATAGTACAATAGATGATATTTCTGAATTATATGATAAAAAAATAGATAGTATTAATGTATATAATGAATTAATAATGGAATGGGAAAAATTTTCTAAAAGTAAGAAGTTAATTTTTCCAACTCCTTATATAGATAATTTAGATTAGTTTTAGAAATTAAGATCAATTTTATTTTTTTTGTAGAAATTTTTTAAAATAGTTTCAACCTCTGAAGTTTCTTCTACAAGGTTTATGAGATTAATATCATTTTTTGAAATTAGTTTCTTTTTTAATAAAGTATTTTTTATCCAATTGTATAATGGATTGTAATGTTCTTTTCCTACTAATATTATTGGAAATAATCTTGATTTTTCAGTTTGTATAAGAGTTAAAGCATTGAAAAGTTCATCAAGAGTGCCGAATCCTCCAGGCATAACTATAAAACCTTGAGAATATTTTTGAAACATTAATTTTCTTATAAAAAAGTAGTCGAATTTTAATTGGTATTCTTCATCAATATATTTATTTGACGTTTGTTCAAAAGGAAGATTTATTCTAAGACCTATTGATTCGCTTTTTTCTTCTTTTGCTCCTTTATTAGCAGCTTCCATGATTCCAGGTCCTGCTCCAGATATAATTCCAAATCCCATTTTAGAAATCATTTTTGAAATTTCTACAGTTCTTTTATAGTATTTTTCTTTAGGTTTAGTTCTTGCTGATCCAAATATTGAAATAGATGGTCCTACTTTCGATAATTTTTCAAATCCTGAAATAATTTCTGAATTATATTTTAAAATTCTCCAACTATCATTTGTTAATTTATCGTTCCAATTTTTCATTATTTTTATATATTTTTGAGCAATAAATTATTAGTTAAATCGTC